>ERZ1649853.606-NODE-606-length-14858-cov-11.665811_pt1 | contig 14858 bp, 10 predicted proteins | sample MGYA00575353_ERZ1649853 | MGnify/ENA primary metagenome ERZ1649853 (study PRJEB40853, sample SAMN11349654) | freshwater sediment metagenome | isolation source: river sediment | host: Sediment | place: India: Okhla Barrage, New Delhi | collected 2017-02-21 ...
GGACTTAAAAAATTTCCATGAGACCAGTCATTCCTGCCCCATTGTGCCCGTTCTGGTAGCAACGGGCGCACCCGCAAGAGACTCTGAACTTTGTCAATACGAAGATCGTGTCTATAAGCCACTGGCTGTGAATCAAGAGAATCTGGCAGTGGTTATCGAAAAATGCGTTTATTCCATTCAAGGTGTACCTGTGGATCCCTTGGAGTGGGAACGGGGACGGTATAAACCAACCCCCACGATTATTGAGGCAGCCCAGGCTCTGTACCGAGGGCATAATGTAGGCGAAATCTCAAGATCAGAAGCCGGTGCTATTAATCTCAGTAAGACTTCCGATGCAATTGACCAGATTATTGACAATGCAAAAAGAAACCACCAAAAAGTCATCTGCTTTATTACCGGTGTACCTGGTTCTGGAAAAACGCTGGCAGGATTAAATATTGCCAACCGTCGTTTGCAGTTTGGGAAAGATGAGCACGCTGTTTTTCTTTCTGGGAATGGTCCATTAGTGACTGTGTTAAGAGAAGCTCTTGTTCGGGATGATGTTTTGAAAGGGGAAAAAAGGAAAGATGCCAGCCGAAAGGCTAAATCATTTATTCAGAACATTCACCATTTTCGGGATGAGTATCTCAAAGATCTCAATCAGCCTTTGGAAAAAGTGGTCATTTTTGATGAGGCACAGCGAGCTTGGGATCAGCCAATGACGGCAAATTTTATGAAGCGAAAGCGGGAACAACCTACGTTTGATCTGTCGGAGCCGGAATTTCTGATTGGTGTGATGGATCGCCATACCGATTGGGCTGTGATTATTTGTCTGGTGGGTGGCGGGCAGGAAATTAATCGTGGGGAGGCGGGACTGAAGGAATGGTTTGTTGCCTTAAAGGAAAGTTATCCGCACTGGAAAACGTATGTTTCAAAACAAATCATAGATTCAGAATATCAACTTGAGAGCGCTCCAGAAGCGTATCTTCCCCCAAGCCAATTGGAGATCATTGACGAGCTACATCTCGCTGTATCAGTTCGTTCTTATCGTGCGGAAAAAGTCTCTGCATGGGTGAAGTCCATCTTGGATTGCGATGTTTCCACAGCACGAAACCTATACCCTGAGATTCACTCGAGGTATCCAATCTTTCTCACGCGCGATCTCAACGTTGCCAGGGATTGGTTACGGAAACAGGCTCGCGGGAGTGAGCGAATCGGGTTGCTGGCAAGTTCCGGTGCGGCGCGCTTGCGTCCAGAAGGAATCTTTGTCAATGCAGAAATTGATGTCGCGCACTGGTTTCTCGATGATAAAAATGATGTGCGCTCATCGTATGCTCTGGAAGGGGTTGCCACCGAGTTTGATATTCAAGGGCTGGAGCTTGATTGGGCTGCAGTTGCCTGGGATGCAGATATGAGATATATCCATGGAAAATGGGTTTATAAAGCCTTTCGGGGCAGTCAATGGCAAGCGATCAATGATCCGGATAAGCAAAATTATCTGAAAAATGCGTATCGGGTACTGTTAACACGCGCCCGGCAGGGAATGATCATCTTTGTCCCCCGGGGAGATCAACAAGACCAAACTCGTCCGCCCGAATTTTATGATGGAACGTATCAATATTTGCGGAGACTTGGGATCATCGAAATCAATCAACGGTAGGGGCGATGCATCTGGAAAATGTATATGGGATTAATAGTAGAAAAATTACCAGATGCATCGCCCTTAAAAATTCTCCCAACATCCGCCCTCCACCCCCCGGCGGGTGTATAATTTCATCACATTTCCCCTGAAAGGACCCTGCCATGACCAACCAAACCCCTCCCCGTTGGGACCTCACCAACGTCTATCCCTCGCTCGCTTCCGCCGAATTTGCCGCCGATTTTGAAGCCCTCAAGGCTGCCGTGGCGGAGCTGGGCAATTTCCTCTCCGGCGCCGAGGCGCTGGATGCCTCCAGCGGCGCCAGCCTGCTGGCGGAGCAGGTGGGCGGGCTGATCGAGCGCTACAACGCCATCCGCCGCAGCGCCCACACCCTGTTTGCCTACGTCCAGTCCTTCGTCACCACCGATTCCTTCAACAAGGAAGCCCTGCGCAAGCTCTCCGAGCTGGAGATTGCCGGGGTGGAGCTGGAGAAACTGGAGACCCGCCTGGTGGCGTGGATCGGCAGGCTGGCACCCGCCCTGCCGGAAATCACCCGGCTGCCGGGCGCGGCGCACGAACACGCCTTCTTCCTGCAGGAGGTGGCGGAGCAGAGCCGCTACCTGATGAGCCAGCCGGAGGAGGATATTGCCACCGAACTGAACCTGAGCGGCGCCAATGCCTGGAGCAAGCTGCAAAGCACCGTCGTCTCGCAGTACACGATGGACCTGGAACTGGACGGCAAGGTGCAAAAGCTGCCCATGCCCGCCATCATCAACCTGCGCGGCCACCCCGACGAATCCGTCCGGCGGCGCGCCTACGAAGCCGAACTGCAGGCGTGGGCGGCGCTGAAAGAGCCGGTTGCCGCGGCGATGAACGGCATCAAGGGCACCGTCAACACGCTCAACAAGCGGCGCGGGCGCACCGACTGCCTCCACTCCGCCCTCGACATCAACCGGATTGACCGCGCCACGCTGGACGCCATGCTGTTTGCCATGCGCGAAAGCCTGCCCATGTTCCGGCGCTACTTCCACGCCAAAGCCCGCCGCCTGGGCAAGGAACGCCTGGCATGGTGGGATCTCTTCGCCCCCGCCGGGTCCGCCGACCGGACCTACACCTGGGAGCAGGCGCGTGCCTTCGTGCTGGAGAATTTTGCACACTTCTCGCCCGACCTGGCGGCGTTTGCCGAGCGCGCCTTTGCGCACAACTGGATTGACGCCGAGCAGCGCGCCGGGAAGACTGCCGGGGCGTTCTGCATGTCGGTGCCTTCGGTGGAGGAATCCCGCATCCTGCTCAGCTTTGACGGCTCGCTGGACGTGGTCAGCACGCTGGCGCACGAACTGGGGCACGGCTATCACAATCACTGCATGTACGCGGCGGGGCGCACCGAGCTGCAGCACCGCACGCCCATGACGATGGCGGAAACCGCTTCGATCATGTGCGAGACGATCGTCTCCAGCGCGGTGCTGGAAAACGCCGCCTCGGATGACGAGCGTCTGGCGATCCTGGAAGCCGCGTTGATCAACGATTCACAGGTGGTGGTGGACATCTACTCGCGCTTCCTCTTCGAGAAGGAAGTCTTCGAGCGGCGCGAATCCGCCGAGCTGTCCGCCGAGGAGTTGTGCGAGATCATGACCCGCGCCCAGAAGGAAGCCTACGGCGACGGGCTGGATGAGCGCTACCTGCAGCCCTACATGTGGGTCTGGAAGCCGCACTATTACGATGCCGGGCTGTCGTTCTACAATTTCCCCTACACCTTCGGTCTGCTGTTTGGGACGGGGCTGTATGCCATCTACCAGCAGCGCGGGCAGGAGTTTATCCCGCAGTACCGGGCGCTGCTTGCCAGCACGGGCATGGGCAGGGCAGCCGACCTGGCAGACGGGTTTGGCATCAACATCCGCCAGCCGGAGTTCTGGCAGGGCAGCCTGGGCATTGTGGAGCAGCGGCTGGAGAAGTACATCGCCCTGATCGGGTAGCGGCGGCGTACCGGGCGGCAGGGGCGGGTCTGTGCGTGCATGGACGCCCCTCCCTTGCCCTCCCCATTTTGAAAAACGCAAAATGGAGGGGGGATTGGTTCGGCGCGCACGGTTGCAGGGGCGGGATTCCATCGCCCCCATCCTCCGGCGCATACGTTATAATACACCGCAAACCAGATGAATCTCCCGGGCAACGCCCGGGGGGAGGACGGCAGGATGACAGACGAAACCCCCAAACCAACCGATTTTATCCACGAGGCTGTGGCGGAAGACCTGCGCACCGGGCGCTTTACCTATGTGCGCACCCGCCTGCCCCCCGAACCCAACGGCTACCTGCACATCGGGCACGTCAAGGCGTTCCTGATTGATTACAATATCGCCCGGAACTTTGGCGGCGAACTGGACCTGCGTTTTGACGACACCAATCCCGCCAAGGAGGAAACCGAGTTTGTGGACGCCATCATGGAGGATGCCCACTGGCTGGGGATTGAATGGGAGAGGGTGCTTTATTCCTCCGATTTCTTTGACCTGCTCTATGAATGGGCGATCAAGCTGGTGAAGAAGGGCAAAGCCTACGTGGACGACCAGAGCCCCGAAGAGGTGAGCCGGACGCGCGGCGACTGGAATCACCCCGGCATCGAATCGCCCTGGCGCAACCGCAGCGTGGAGGAAAACCTCGACCTGCTGGAACGGATGAAGAACGGCGAGTTCCCTGATGGCTCGCGCACGCTGCGCGCCAAAATTGACATGGCGCACGGCAACATGAACATGCGCGATCCCATCATGTACCGCATCATCCACGAGCCGCCCCATCACCGCACCGGCAAGAAGTGGTGCATCTACCCCATGTACGACTGGGCGCAGGGGCAGAACGATGCCATGCACGGTGTGACCCACTCGCTCTGCTCCATCGAGTATGAGGATCACCGCATCCTGTACGAATGGTACCTGGACGCACTGGAGCTGGAGCACAAGCCCCGGCAGATCGAGTTTGCCCGCCTGAACCTCAACTACACCGTGATGAGCAAGCGCAAGCTGCGCCGCCTGGTGGAGGAGGGGCACGTGAACGGCTGGAACGACCCGCGCATGCCCACGCTGCGCGGCATGCGGCGGCGCGGCTACACTGCCGAAGCCATCCGCAATTTTGTTGCCCGGGTGGGCGTCTCCAAGACGATCAACGCCCGCGCCGGTGTGATGGTGGATTTCTCGCTGCTGGAAGCCTGCGTCCGCGACGACCTCAACCTCCACTCGCTGCGCAAGATGGCAGTCCTCAAGCCGCTTAAGGTGGTCATCGACAATTACCCCGCGGGCATGGTGGAGGAGTTTGACGTGCTCAACAACCCCGAGGACCTGGATGCCGGGACGCGCAAGGTGCCCTTCTCCCGGGTGATCTACATTGAGCAGGATGATTTCCGCGAGGAACCGCCGCCCAAGTACTTCCGCCTGGCACCCGGCAGGGAGGTGCGCCTGCGCAATGCCTACTTCATCCAGTGCAACAGCGTGGTCAAGGATGAGAACGGCGCAGTGGTGGAACTGCACTGCACCTACGACCCCGCCACCCGCGGCGGTGATTCGCCGGACGGGCGCAAGGTCAAAGCCACCCTGCACTGGGTTTCGGCGGAGCATGCCATCCCGGCGGAGGTGCGCAACTACGACCGGCTCTTCAACAATCCCGACCCCGAAGCCAGCGGTGATTTTATTGCCGACCTCAACCCCAACTCGCTGGAGGTGCTGGAGGGCTGCCTGGTGGAACCCAGCCTGAAGGACGCCCAGCCCGGCGACCGTTTCCAGTTTGAACGGCTGGGCTACTACTGCGTGGATATCGATTCAACCGGCGGCAGGCTGATCTTCAACCGCACCGTCCCGCTCAAGGATGAGTGGGCAAAGGTGGAGAAGAAGGGCTAGCGCGCCCTGTTTTGTGAACATACGCCATCCAGGGGTCGGGCTATGCCTGACCCCTGTTTTTTTTATTGCTGGCGCCGGTAGACTGTTTCCACCGCCAAAAGCTCCTGCCCGCCTGGGGGGATGTTGTGCATTGTCAGCAGGAAGGTGTCCGGCTCCTGCGGCGTGATGGTGATGCGCCAACCCCAGTCGGATGCGTAGGGCGGGGGGTATGCCCCGCGGACGGAAAACCCTCCGCCGGGCTTCTCTTCACCCTCACAAATCATCATCTCATGCTGCATGTGCCACGAGTCCACCCAGGCTGCCCGTACACGGGAGGAATTTTCAGCGCTCCCGGCAACCAGCAGACCCTCCTGCACCTGTCCATCCTCCGCCCAGGTGTAGCGGAGCAGGAGAAAATTCCCATTGGCGGTTGGGGAAATCACCATCTCCGAATGTGATTCCCGCACGGGATCGGTGGGCATCAGCCAGAGCCTCTGCATGCCCTGCCACGAACCTGCCAGTTGATTCAAACCTGCGGGAATGCTCATTGCTGCCGGGTGATGACTTTTAAGGATGGCTGTTCACGCACCACGTCCAGCAGTGCATCGGGGTGTTTTGCAGCCACGCGCAGCAAGACCATGGCTGGACCTTCCGGCACACGCCTGCCTTGCTCCCACTGCTGGAGTGTCCGCACACTGATACCCAGGAGGGCGGCAAATGCATCCTGGGTCAGGTGATAGCTTTCGCGGATATTCCGAATGTCCAGCGGATCCAAATGGAAGGATCGGGAGGCTGGTTTTTCTCCCCGGAGAATGGAACCACCTTCCCGCACGCTTTCCACCAGTTCGGCAAACAGGTCTTCTTTCATGGGTATTCTTCCTCAAGAATGTGTCGTAATATCGCCAACTGCCCGGGTGTTAAATCATCCTGTTCGTTTTTGCTGTAAATCATCAGCATCAGGATCGCATCCCGGGTGGCTGCCCAGTAATAAATCACCCGACTTCCACCGCGCTTGCCGCGTCCTTTTAACGCCCAACGCACTTTTCTCAATCCGCCGCTGCCCGGGATAACACTGCCCAAATCCGGTTGTGCCAGAAGAGCCAGTTGCAGCAGGCGATATTCTTCGGGAGAAAGGAGGGCTGAGACCCGGCGGGTGAAAATGGAAGTTTCAATGATTTCCACAATGACTTCTTCCTCCTGATTATACGCCATTGGCGTAGTTTGTCAAGTTTTTGTTATCCCGGATTTGGCTTTAGAATGGAGGCATCAGCCAATTGTTGCGTGGAGGAACTGGATCGTCCGCTCCCAGGCGAGCGCCGCGGCGGCGGGCTGGTATTCCGGGCGGTCGGCTTCCACGAACCAGTGTTCCGTACCCGGGTAGATGTAAAAGCTCGCCTCCCTGCCTGCCGCGCGGATGCGGTCTTCAAACCGCATCGCCCGGGCGGGGTCCGCACCCCACGCATCATGGTCGGCAAAATGACCGAGGTATGCCGCGCTGGTCTTGTCGAGCAGACCACCACCGGTGCCATAAAACACGACCACAGCCTTGACGGCTTTGTTTCGGCGGCGCGCCGCCTCCACGGCGTAACCCGCGCCCAGTGAGAATCCAATCACGCCGATCCCGTTCCCGGTCACGGCTGGCAGCCCTGCCAGGTAGTCCACTGCCCGGGTGACGAGCTTTTGGGTGGCTTTGTGGTCCAGCTCCAGCCGGGCGGCATCGGCGGCTTCAATCGTCTCTGCCACCCTGCCCTGGTAATAATCGGGCGCAAGCGTCACGAACCCCGCCCGGGCAAGCTGGTCACATGCCTGGATGAAGGATTGGTTGAGCCCCCACCAGGCGTGCAGCAGCAGGACTCCCGGTCCCTTTCCCGCTTCCGGCATGGCAAGATGGGCATGGAATGGGCTTCCGTTGGTTTCAATGATTTGCATTTGGTCATTCTCCCTGGGTACCTGGTGGGATGAAGTTCGAAGAATACCGGGTTTTGTCCCATTCCTCTTATTATAAGATCAAAGAAGTTTATACCGAAAATAAACCAGAATCATCACGAAAGCCAGTAGGATGTCTCCATGGCTTAAAAACCCGGCTTCTGAAAGGAATATCACCAGGATGAAACTCCCGCACCGATTCAATCGATTTGTCTGCCTTGTCATTCTCGCCCTCTTCCTGGCGGGCTGTACAGGCTCCGCTGCACCCGCGGCAGGGGAGCAAAGCACCGCCCCAACCACGGCGGGCACCTCCGCCCCGCGGGAGGAAACCCACGGGGAAGAGGCGGAACCGGATTATGCGGTGGTTTTCCCCCAGGATTCCGTCAACCGGATGGACATCACGCTCTCCCCCGAAGCCTGGGCTGCCCTGCAGGCTGAAATGACCGAACTTTTCGGCGCGGCGGGTCAGCAGCAGGGATTTGGCAACCCCGGGCAGATGCCCGGCGGGCAGGATCAAGCCCGCCCACAGCCGCCAGGTTTTCAGGGAACCATGCAGCCGCCGGATTTCCAGGGGAACCAACCGCCGCCGGGCAATATTCAACCCGGCGGATTCCCTGGCAATGGCATGGGCAACCTGGATTTTGCCGACACCAGTTATGTTAAAGCCACAGTGACGTTTGATGGTCTCACCTGGGAGAGCGTCGGGTTCCGTTACAGCGGCAACTCCACCCTGCAAAACTCGTGGAGCAGCGGTACAAAGAAAATCTCCTTCCGGCTGGATTTTGATGAATTTGAGGACGAAGACCCATCCACCAAAAACCAGCGTTTCTACGGCTTCAAGCAGATCTCCTTTAAGAGCAACGCCATGGATTCCTCGTATATCCGCGAAAAGGTTGTTGCCGATATCTTCCGCAATGCCGGGGTTGTGTCCTCCCAGACTGCCTTTTATGAAATCTATATAGACTATGGGGAAGGCTCGCAGTACTTTGGTGTGTACACCGCGGTTGAAATTGTGGACGATACCGTGATCCAATCGCAATTCAGTGATGACAGCGGGAATGTCTACAAACCGGAGGGAACCGGCGCAGCGTTTGCTGCCGGGACGTTCAACGAAGAATCCTTTGAAAAGCAAACCAACGAAAAGGAAGCGGATTGGAGCGACATCCAGGCTGTCTTTTCAGCCCTGCATTCCGAACTGCGCACCAGCGACCCGGCAGCCTGGCGGGCGGGGTTGGAAGCCGTCTTTGACGTGGACGCCTTCATCCGCTGGCTTGCGGTGGATACCATTGTCCAAAACTGGGATACCTACGGCACAATGGCGCATAATTATTACCTGTACACCGACCCGCAGGATGGATTGGTCACCTGGATTCCCTGGGATAACAACATGGCGCTCAGCGCAGAGGGCGGCGGCAGGGGTGGCAGGGGCGGCATGGGGGGGATGGGCGGCGTGCGGGAACTGGACTTGAGCAATGTAACCGATCAATGGCCTCTCATCCGTTACCTGGTGGATGACCCGGTCTATCATGCGAAATACCGGCAATTCCTCCAGGAAACCATCCAGGGAGCCTTTGACCCGCAAAAGCTGGCAGCCACCTACCAGAAAGCCCACGACCTGATTGCTCCATCCGTGGAACGGGAGGAGGAAGGGTTCACGCAAATCGATTCGCTGGATCTGTTTAACCAGTCGGTGGCGGAACTCAGCCAGCACGCGGTTGACAGGTACAATGCGGTGGTGGATTACCTGGACACCCAGCCCTGATGCACGCGGCGGGCTTATCCCGCCAACCGGCTGCGGATGGCAGCCAGGTCTGCCGGGCTGGCTCCGCCCGCCAGCAGGTAATTTTCCACATCCAGCCCTGCCAGGGTGCTTTGGATGGCTTCCCGGACCGAGGAATGTTCCCGCGCGAGGAGTTCATCCCGGTAAGGGTCCGGGCTGAGCACATAATCAGCAAGAATCTCCTCCGGTTCCACGCCCGCCAGCGCCAGCAATAACAGGGCGATGATGCCGGTGCGGTCGTTGCCGCGAATGCAGTGGAAAAGCACCCCGCCCGGCTGTGCCCGGGCAATTGCGCCAATGGCTGCTGCATGCAGCCCCTGCCAGCGCTGAAGTGCATCACGGTAATAGAGCGGGGTACCCCAGAGATTCGTCTTTGCCCACCGCTCCAGGAATTCCAAATCCGTAATGTCTTCAATGGCGGTCTGGATGGTTGCAATATCCGCATAGGGCGGTGTGAAGTCCAGCTCCTCCTCCACCATGCCGGTGGTGCGCAGGGTGACGATGGTGCGGATGCCGTAGGCATGCAGCGCCGACCATCCAGCTGCGCTCAGCCTGGCGGGGGTATCCGACCGGACAATTGCCTTCCAGCGGGTTGTCTGCCCGCTGCGGGTATGCAGACCGCCCAGGTCACGCACGTTGGTGCAGCCATCCCAGGCAAGGATTCGTTCGTTCATGGATCGGGGATTATTTCCCATCTTGATCCAGCTCCATGATCTGCTCCTCCATCAGAATATCGGGATCATTCCAACCTTTTTGTTCCATGAGTTCGATAAATGCACGCCGATAGTACAGGCGCACATCAATGGTTACGGGTCCGGCAGCGGGAGCTTCAAAGTGATATAAGGTGGTATCACTTCCAAGAGCCGGGAGACGGTTATCACTGATCACCCGGGTTGGGTTCCAGTATGCGCCACTGGGCGAAATCTTCGTCCACATTTCCTGCAAGATCTTTGCATATCCCTGCCCGGGCAAGCCGCCATAATAACCTTCTGCTGGATTCCCAATCCCAGCCCACGCTGGCACAGTTGGACCATCGACAAAATCAAGGGATTTACCATCCTCCTGCGCAGCCTGTACAAGAAGGATCATCTGGCGCAAGGGGGAGTCGGTGGGCACATGATGCCCAACGCGGTCGTTGATGATTGTAACAGAGACAGTCACAAGATCTCCAGTCCTCTCAGCCTGTACGGTCATCGTAACGGAATTTTGCAGCAGATCAAGGCTGGCGGCTCCCGGGAAGGTATGGGCACGAATGGTCAGCGGGTCGCGTTCAATTCCACCTGTATTGGGGGCAATGTTGGTGATTGCCTGACCGTCAAGGATGGTGGGAGCGGGCATATGACACTGCTGGCAGGTTTGCGCCGCTTCCAGTCCAGCCGCCAGCGCCGCGTCCTGGCTGCTGTATGGGCTGTCCAGCCATTCCCCGTAGGAATTATAGATGGTGGTGTCCCAGAAGATGCCATAGTGACAGGGGGCACAGTACTGGCTTTGCTGGTAGAGCGGCAGGTAAGTATCTTCCATTGGCACATTATCATCATCAAAGGATCCCACGAAAAGTTGGTAACGATCGGGGTCATCTGTGAAGGGACGGCGTATATCCTGCGATAGCACGCCGGGCATGTTCGGATAGGGTAAGCCGGTATTCGGATCCAGGGTGACATCCACCACCTTGTGGCAGTAATCGCAGTGGATGCCGAACGTGTCAACCCCGCTCACCGTGTTTGGGTTGGTACCATAAGGGGCGTCGATGGCTGCCCCGGCGTTATGGCAGGCGGCACAGTTACCGGCGGTTCCAGGGAAATCAATCATATATCCCGGTCCGTAATAAGGCTGGGTCATATCGGGTTTCAAGGGAAAATAGCCGTAATCACGGTTAAAGACATAGCGGGTGAGCGGGCTCTGGTTCCCGTACACATCCGTACCGTTGTACATGGTCAGGTAGCGAAGATTGCTGGCGGACCTGCCATGGGCGTCGTTGTCCAGCCAGACCTGTGTCACCCCTGCCTTGCAGGAGTAACACGAGTTCTCACCCGTGGGTGCGACCCACTCATAAGCCGGGTTGTCCCCCGTTTGCAGCGGTCGCATGGAAATGGTCAACCCGCTGGCAGGCGCGGACACCTGCTCCACCTTGGCACAGTAATAACCTTCCGCCCAGGCACTGACGGTAACCATTTCTCCAACCGTTGGCACCGTAAGGAAAAAATGTCCCCTGTTATCCGTGAGGGTGCTGTTCTCCGTTGCCTGGATCCGCACGGCAGCCCCGGAAATGGGTTGCCCATCTGAAGTGAGTACCACGCCGCTGATGATCGATCCATCGGGGGTGGGATCCAGCGTTGGAGGGACCAGGCTGGATGAAGTCACCTCTGGTGATGAAGTCGGGGGTGTTCCGGCTTCCTGCTGGCAGCCTGCCAGCAGGAAGATTCCCAACAGTACCGCTGCTGCCTCAATGAATAACCGTCTCTTTTTCATTAACCTCTCATGGTAAGGCTGGTGTGAACAGACGCCAGACACCCGACCGGCGCGTTCCGGCATATAGGACCGAACCGTCTTCCGAGAGTGCCAGGGCGCGCAGGTTGGTATAGCCGGTGCCTCCCCCAGTAGGCAGCCACGTATCGCCGCCATCGGTTGTGTAGAGCACCCCTGAAAACGTCGTCCCGATGTAGAAAACCCCCGGGCGATTGGAATCAGGAAGGATGTCGAACACATAGTCATTCGGCTGCAGTCCGCTGATCGATTGCTTCCAGGTAGTTCCGCCATCGTCGGAACGGAAAAGGATGCCTGGTGCGGTGGCGGCAAAAAGCGTGGACGGGTTTGCCGGATCGAAGACGATATCGAACACTTCAATATCGCCACGGACGGTGTAATCGTTCCCGAAGGGTCCAAGGCTGCTGATGGCTGTGCTCGTCAGGCTCTCTACTTTTTGCCAGGTTTCACCCTGATCGTTACTCTGATAGAGCCCGCGTGCGGTGGCTGCAAATACATCTTGATCATCTTCCGGATGGATGGCAACGGACAGGACATTGGTCTGGTCAAATGGAGCCCCCGTCAGTTTTGTCCAGGTGACGCCGCCATCCCGCGAACGGAATAATCCTGAGGCAGCTGCATCACAAGCCGGTCCATAGATTGTTTCTTGCATACCGGGGCAGCCTCCGATCATGAATCCGGTGAAGATCACCTGCGGGTTGGATGGGGCAACTGCCAGGGCGCGCATTTCTTGATGAACTGCTCCCAATGGGATCACCCGGGTCATTGTCCAAGTCACACCCCCATCTATGCTAATATTGATATTACCCTGTTCAGCGGTGGTGGTATAGATGGTATAGCCGGGTACTCCCTCCCCGCTATTAATCAGTACAGCCGGAGCCATTTCCACATCCACGCCCTGCCAGGAGATACCGCCATCGTTGCTGCGGAAGGTGGCGGTATCCGCCCCTACGATGAGGTCCGCCCCTCCTCCGGGGGCTACTGCGATGCTGGTAACGATCGCACCGGAATACCCCTGGCTGGCATCCTGCCAGGTCTCGCCTCCATCCTCACTTACGAAATTCCCGCCACCGTAGTTGTTCACAAAGATGCGGTAGGGGTCACGCGGGTCCACCTGGAGGTCAATGGGCATGCCGGACTTGCGCTCCCGCGAGCCCATGAAGTACTGCTGCCAGGTGACACCGGCATCCTTGCTGCGGAAGATCTGCGACTCGGTGGCGGCATACCAGATCTGCGGGTTGGAGAGGGAGATCTCCACGGCATCCATGCTCAAGCCGCCGGTCTGCACCAGGATCTGCTGCCAGGTATCGCCGCCATCCCGGGTGATGTAGACCCCCGCCTTGTCCGGGTCGCACGGTGTGGTGACAGCCGCCAGCAGGATGTCCGGATCTTCGGGATGCATAAACAGGCTGGGGATGTACAACCCGCCCAGTCCATTTTGTTCATCGAGTACTGTCCAGGTCTCTCCGCCGTCATCGCTGCGCAGGATACCGACCCCGCCCCAGATCCCCTCAGGGATGTTGGAGTTGGCGGCATCGCGGTCGAAAATGCCGGTGGATACATAGAGACGGTCCGAATTGCGCGGGTCGACCCAGATGTACCGCGCCAGGCTTAAACCCTGCCAGATGAGTTTCCAGGAGGCACCGGCATCCACGCTTTTATAGACTTCTCCTCCGGTGGGTCCACCCAATCGGCGCTGGATAAATCCTGATGTCCCATCCGACCAGGTGTTCACTGTCACCTCCACGCCGGCGTACATCACGTTGCGGTCGTTGGGGTCAATGGTGATGCCGCGCACGCTGCGGATGCCATCGGTGGTCAACAAGCCGGTGTCGCGCAATTCCCAGGTAGTGCCTCCATCCGCGGAACGGTAGATCTCGCCGGTATCCTGGGTGCCGATCCAGATGGTGTTGTGGTCGAACGGGTCAATGGTTGCCGAAAACACCCGCCAGACGGGACCGGGCATGGGTTCGATGCCGGTGTTGGAAGGAACCCATGTTTTCCCTCCATCAGTGCTCTTAATGATGCCTGCAAAGGAATCGGTGACGTACATGACATCCGGATTGATCGGATCCATGCGGATATCGTAACCCAGCCCGCCCGCAGGTCCGCCCAGTTTGACCCATTCCTCAGCCAGATAGGCAGGGGAACCGGATGATACAAACGCAACAGTTGTCGCTGTTGGTTTTCCCACGGTTGGTGTTTCAGCCGCTGCTTCACCACCTGGCTTTGCCTGGCTGACGATTATTTCCAATGAACGCGTCTCCATGGATGTGCCAAGATCCACAACCAGCTGGTAGATGTGTGTTTCTGCAGGACAAATTTCTCTTTCCCCTGTTTTTGATACTGCCTCCCCATCCAGCAAAACATCGAAACCGCCATTCACCTCCCAATGAATCCAGGTACAATCCCCGGATTCCAGGTCCATTCGATCTGCAGTCAAAATAATTTGTATGGGTGTGGGAATTGGTGGTGGTTCCGGTGTTGGGCTTTGCGTGCAGGAAACAATGACACAGACAAGAATCAAATAAATCAGCAGAGAAAATCTTCGAGCGGGCATCGTTCCTCCTTGTGAATTGAACCGGAAATCCTGATCAAGAAAATACAGGCACCATTTTCACAAAAGAGGGATGATGGTTGTGGCAGAACTGACTCTACTGTAGCGGATTTTTCTGCTTTTTTGCTGTTGCTTTCAACTTATTTCAGAAAGTAAACTTAGGTAATGGTTATCCCAACCTGAGGTATGCTATATCATTGGTTGTCATTTCATGGATACCATCATATTACATCAATTTTCATCGAAATTCAACCGCAGCTTGGGAATATATTCAAACGCCAGGAGGTTGGTTGAATTCCAGCTCAAACCACTGGACTCTTGAAAATGATTTGTACCGGGCTTCCTTTCCACAACCGCCCGGTTAAGGTATGATTCTCCCATTCCATGCAACGGGAGCAGCAACCATGATTCAATGGATTGTAATCGGCATCATTCTCGTCATGTTCGCCATCAACCTGGGGGTATCCCTGCTGAATTACCGCCAACGCCGGCAGCCCATCCCCGCCATCGTTGAGGGCGTGTACGACCAGCAGACCTATGCCAGGTGGCTGAACTACTCCATGGAAACCCTGCGCTTCCAGTTGATCACCCGGGCAATTGACATGCTGCTGACGCTGGTTCTGCTGCTTTCGGGCG
>ERZ1649853.608-NODE-608-length-14830-cov-6.454213_pt1 | contig 14830 bp, 12 predicted proteins | sample MGYA00575353_ERZ1649853 | MGnify/ENA primary metagenome ERZ1649853 (study PRJEB40853, sample SAMN11349654) | freshwater sediment metagenome | isolation source: river sediment | host: Sediment | place: India: Okhla Barrage, New Delhi | collected 2017-02-21 ...
ATCCAGCGCAGTGTTGAAACCATTCTCGATAAGGCGGTTACAAAGCATAAAGCGGTTAACGGCACCATCATCGTCATGGATCCTGAGACCGGCGATATTCTTGCCATGGCTGCCACGCCAAAATTCAATCCCAATAATTATTGGACTTATGGCGAAGTCTTCACTGCCGGCATTCCTTACAACAAGGCGGTCAGCCAGGTCTATGAGCCCGGTTCAGTTTTCAAAGTGCTCACCATGGCTGCTGCCCTCGATACCGACACTGTCAAACCGACCACTGAATTCATCGATACCGGTGTCATCGAGGTTGGCGGTTGGGAGATCTACAACTGGGATCGCAGCGCCTGGGGTCGTCAGACCATGGTTGGCTGTATGCAGCACTCCCTTAACGTCTGCCTCTCTTGGATCGCTACCGAACTTGGTCCCACCACCTTCTACCAGTACCTCAATCGCTTCGGGATTGGTCACCGTACAAATATTGATCTCGCCGGTGAAGAAGTCTATCCCCTCAGCGAACCTGAAGATCCCACCTGGTACACCATCAACCTCGCCACTAACTCCTTTGGTCAGGGTGTTGCAGTTACCCCCATCCAAATGGTCATGGCGGCTTCAGCCTTTGCCAATGATGGCAAAATGGTTGTTCCTCATGTTCTCAAAGCCTATATTCAGGATGGTCAGCAGTTCAACACCGCCACCAAAATTGCCGGCGCGCCCGTTTCTGCCGCCACCGCCTATACCCTCACCGAGATGCTTGCAGTGTCCCTCGAAGAGGAAGCTTCCGATGCCCTCGTCGAAGGCTACCGTGTGGCAGGCAAGACGGGTACTGCTGAGATCGCCGTCAATGGTCAATATTCAAGTTACGCCACCAACGCCTCTTTTGTGGGTTGGGGTCCTGTCGAAGACCCAAAATTCATTGTTTATGTCTGGCTTGAAAAACCCAAGACATCAATCTGGGGCTCTGTGGTCGCAGCTCCCGTATTCCGTGATGTCGTCCGGGAATTGGTTGTTCTGATGAATATCCCCCCTGATGACCAGCGGCACAGTTTGCATGGCCAATAGGATAGAATGCTGACTTTGGCAGATTTGATCGAATCAGAAATTGGCATCCGCGTTGACCGCTCAACCCCGGGCATCACCGAAGCGGTCGTGGATTCCCGCAAAGCCATTCCCGGCTCGCTCTTTATCGCTTATAAGGGTGAGAACGTGGATGGTCACGCCTACCTCGCTGATGCCTTCAAACGTGGTGCCTCGCTGGCATTGGTAGATGGCAGCATCGACCCATCCATCCCCGTCCTTGACCTCACTCGCACCTTCGATGCCGGCACTGAGATCCCTTCACTCCCCTTCGCAGTCCGAGTCAAGGATTCCCAGTCATCACTTGTAAGATTCGCCTCTTTCTGGCGCCGCAAATTTAACCCTCGTGTCATCGGTATTACCGGCAGCGTGGGCAAATCCACGACCAAGGAACTCATAGCTGAGGTCCTTTCCACCCGGTTCCGCACGTTGAAAAACCAGGGCAACCTGAACAACGAGATCGGTTTGCCCCTCACCATGCTCCGACTCAATGCTGCGTATGAGAAAGTTGTTCTCGAAATGGGATTCTACAAACCAGGCGAGATCTCCGATCTTTGCGATATTGCCCTTCCCCAGGTTGGAATCCTTACCAACATTGGGACTGTCCATGCCGAACGGGCAGGTTCCCAGCAGGAGATTGCTCGCGGAAAAAGTGAATTGGTGCAGGCGCTCCCCGCTGCTCCGGATAGCGTCGCCATCCTCAATATGGATGATCCCTGGATCGTTCCCATGGCAAAACAAACCAAAGCGCGCGTATTCTTCTACGGTCTATCTCCTCAATCCGATTTGTGGGCAGACAACATCTCCAGCGATGGCTTAAAGGGAATTAATTTCCATCTTCATTACTTTGGTGAAACTTATGTCACCCATGCTCCGCTGATCGGTCAGCACAGTGTTCACACCATTCTCCGCGCGGTGTCGGCTGCCCTCGCTGAAGGGATGCCCATCGAAGAAACCATAATTGCCTTGCAGCATGCCAGCGGGCAGCTCAGGCTTGTGGCAGCGCATACAAAAGAAGGCGCGCTGCTCCTTGATGACACCTATAATGCCTCTCCCGAGTCCACCCTTGCTGCCTTGAATCTCCTCTCTGAGCTTCCCGGTCGCCGCATTGCGGTACTAGGAGGCATGTTCGAACTCGGTGAATACGAAAAAATTGGCCATGCCAAAGTGGGCATGCGCGCTGCTGAAGTTGTCGACCAGTTGATCACCTTTGGTGACCTGGCAAAGGAAATCGCCTCCTCAGCCGCTGATTCCGGATTGGATAGCCGATCCATTATCTCCTTAGAGGATTCGAGTCAGGTGGTCGAATTGCTGCAATCCATCCTCCGTCAGGGTGATGTGGTGTTGATCAAGGGTTCACACGGTTTGCGCATGGATCGAATCGTGCAGGCTCTGGAGGTTGAAGAATGAAAGAGACTTCGTTAGCCATCGCCTTGAGCGGTTTGGGCTTTGTTCTAGCGGTCATCTGGGGCAGCCCCCTCATCCGCATTCTCAAGCATTTTCGTCTTGGCAAAATGATCCGCGTTGAAGGACCCGACAGCCATATCACCAAGATGGGTACTCCCACCATGGGCGGCTTGATGATCCTCATCCCGGTGGCTGCAGTGACCCTCCTCCTCAATGCCGTTGACCTCCTCGGTGTCAATGTTATGGGGCAGTCTGTCCTCCTGCCTCTTGCCGTCATGTTCACCTATGGTCTCCTTGGCGCCATCGACGACTGGGAAGGTATCCGCGGTCCTCGCAAAGGGCTCGGTATGCGCGCCCGCACCAAGTTCTTCATCCAGGTGATCCTCGCGGTCATCACCGCTTTTGTGCTCAAAAATGTGCTCTTTGTTCCTCAGTTGTACTGGCCGGGTTTGAACGTTGTTATCGACCTTGGTCCCTGGTACATCCCCATCGCAGCCTTCATCATCGTTCTCATGTCCAATGCGGTTAACCTCACCGATGGACTGGATGGACTTGCCGGACTGATATCAGTCACCGCGTTTGCTTCATACGGCGCCATTGCCCTCATGCAGGGGAACCTTTTTGTCGGGCGTTTCTGTTTCACTATCGTGGGTGCCCTTTTCGGTTATTTATGGTTCAATGTGCACCCCGCTATGCTCTTCATGGGAGATCTCGGTTCGCTCTCTCTGGGAGCTGTTCTGGGAGTGGTGGCGTTGATGACTGGTCAATGGCTTCTACTCCCCCTGGTTGCAGTTATCCCCATCAGTAATGTTGTCTCTGATGTTTTGCAGGTGATGTACTTCAAATACACCAAGGGAAAACGCCTGTTCAAAATGGCTCCATTGCACCACCATTTCGAACTCATCGGATGGAGTGAAACCCAGGTTGTTCAACGTTTTTGGCTGATCAGCCTCCTCTTTGGGATTTTTGGGATAGCGATAGCGATTGCCTGATATGACAAACACAAATTGGCAGGGTAAAAACGTTTTGATACTCGGTGCCGCCCGGCAGGGTCAGGCTCTTGCGCGTTTCCTGTCCTCCCGCAAGGCAAATGTCATCCTCAACGACCGGCGCTCCGCTGCGCAGCTGGGCACTGCAGTAGAATCTCTGACTTCAATTGGCGTTGAATGGGTACTCGACACCCATCCCCTCAGTTTGCTTGACCGCGTCGACCTCGTTTGCCTCTCTGGCGGCATTCCCCTCTCCCTTCCGATCGTTCAGGCCGCAGCCGAACGTGGGTTACCCCTCACGAATGATTCACAGGTCTTCATGGAAGAAGTAAAAGCCCCGGTCATTGGCATCACCGGGTCTGCTGGAAAAACCACCACCACTACCCTGGTCGGGCGCATGGCTCAAAAAGCAGTCAAAGCTCCCCGCAAAGCTTGGGTTGGCGGCAATATCGGCCTACCGCTCGTTGAATACCTGGACCAGATTATGCCTGACGATATCGTCATCCTCGAGTTGTCCAGTTTCCAGTTGGAGCAAATGACCATCAGCCCGCACATCGCGGCGGTGCTTAATATCACCCCCAACCATCTCGATCGCCACGGCACAATGGAAGCCTACACTGCAGCCAAATCTCGCATCCTCAACTTCCAGACTCCTGCTGATTACTCCATTCTCAACCGCGAAGATTCGGGTTCCTGGGATTTGGCATCCATATCCCCGGGTACCCTCTTCTCCTTTGGTTTTTCCTCCTCTGCATCCCTGGAAAACGGCAGCTTTATCGAAAACAGGAAAATTTTCTTCAGAAGCTCAGGTAAGGATCTCGCGATTTGCGATGCCGCCGACGTAGAATTACGCGGTCAGCACAATCTGCAGCTTGTCCTTGCAGCCGTTGCCATATGTGGTGTTGCCGGGATTTCTGCCGAAGCCATGCAAGCCGGCATCCGCGGATTTACCGGGGTGGAGCATCGGATGGAACCTGTCCGCACATGGCATGGGATTTTGTTTGTTAATGATTCCATCGCCACCGCCCCCGAACGTACCATGGCCGCCATCGAATCTTATTCCGAACCGATTATCCTGCTCCTCGGCGGTCGCGACAAAGACCTCCCCTGGGATGTCCTCGCAGAAAAGATCCATAAACGGGTTTCACGCGTGATCCTCTTCGGTGAAGCCGCTGAGAAGATCTACTCAGCCATCGGCAATCCTATTGTCGGAGATGTTCTCGAATCCGTTCATTCCGTGGGTACCTTTACCAGTGCCCTTGAAAAGGCTGTTGAAATTGCCTGCAGCGGCGACGTCGTGTTGCTTTCCCCGGGCTGCACCAGCTATGATGCCTTTCGCGATTTTGAGGAACGGGGAAATTTTTTCAAGAAATGGGTGAATGAACTCGAATGAACGCAAACGTCGTAACCCCCACTCCGCGCGCCAGAACCCGGAAGTTAGCCTTCCGTGAGAACTTCGACCTGCCTCTCCTTCTCGTGGTGCTCACCCTCTTCATCATCGGTCTCTTGATGGTGTACTCCGCCAGTTGGCAGTTCGCCCGCCAGCAGGGGTACTCTGAATACAATACCGTTCTCAGGCAGTTTATCTACGGCGTTCTCGGCATTGGTGCAGCCATTTTCCTCACCTTTTACGACTATCACAAGTTTTCCCGCTGGGTCGTCCCGGCTATGCTAGCCACCATTGTCCTGCTGGTTGGTGTTCTATTGTTCGGTCAGGAGACCCAGTATGGTGCCAAACGCGGTCTCTTCGCCGGCTCCATCCAGCCTTCCGAACTCGCAAAATTGATGATTGTGGTCTACCTCAGTTTTTGGCTTTACAGCAAAAGAGAAACCATTAACCAATGGTCGCTCGGTCTCATCCCACTCATGGCAATCGTTGGCTTCACTGCCGGCCTCATTCTCGCCCAACCGGACGTTTCTGCAGCCGCCACGGTCATCGTTCTCGGCGCGGTCCTTTTCTTCATCGCCGGCGGCAAACTTCGCCAGATCCTGCTGGTTGTGGTTGTCACTGCCATCCTCGGTGTTCTAGTCGTCCTCATAAACAACAACGCTTCCACCCGTCTTAAAGACTACTGGAGTGGTTTACAGAATCCCGAGCAGGCATCCGACCATGTCAAATGGTCACTCGAAGCCATCATCAATGGCGGTCTTTTCGGTGTTGGCATTGGTCGCTCAACTACCAAGTTCATCGGTCTTCCTGTTGCCCCTACCGATTCAATTTTTGCGGTCATTGCAGAAGAAACCGGTTTGCTCGGTGCATTTGCCATCCTCGCTCTCTATGCTGCATTTCTCTGGCGTGGTCTCACCATTGGCAGCCGCGCAAAAGATGATCTTGGCAAATGGTTGGCAAACGGCATCACCTTATGGATCACCATTGAAGCCGTCATCAACACCGGCGTTCTGGTGAACCTGCTCCCCTTTGCCGGTAATGCCCTTCCTCTCATCAGTTCCGGCGGATCCAGCTTGGTTACCACGTTCGCAGCCATTGGGATCCTCATGAATATTGCCCGAAATTCGAAGCTGGAAGTTGTAGCTTCAGAAAGGAGCACCTCTCATGCGGTTGTTAATCTGCGCAGGGGGGACCGGCGGCGGAGTGTATCCCGCCCTGTCGATCCTTCAAGCGATCGGTGATCGCGCCAGTGATGTCCTTTGGGTAGGCGGTGAGGGCGGCATGGAAGCCGACTTGGTCGCTGCCAATGGCGTTCCTTTCAAAAGTGTCCCGGCTGCCGGTGTCCACGGAGTGGGGTTCTCCCGGCTGCCTGGTAACCTCGTCAAACTGATGAAAGGCATTCTTGCCTCCCGCCGCATCCTCCGCCAATTCAACCCGGATGTGCTCCTCTTCACCGGTGGTTTTGTTGCTGTTCCAATGGCAATAGCCGGGATAAAAAAGAATAGTCTCTTGTATGTTCCGGATATTGAACCCGGTCTGGCGCTGCGCACTCTCGCCCGCTTTTCCGATAGGATTGCCCTGACCGCTGCTGAATCGTTCAAGTTCTTCAAATCTGCTAAAAAATTATCCGTGACAGGGTATCCAACCCGTCGCGATTTCGTTGCGGTTCCAAAAAACCAGGCACGCCAGAAACTTGGCTTAAATCCTGACTTGCCCGTCCTGCTCGTGGTTGGAGGCAGCAAAGGCGCTCATCTGATCAACCAGGCGCTGCTCCCCAATCTTCCAGTTCTGTTGCCTGAATACCAGGTGATTCACCTCACCGGTTCAAATGAATGGCAGGAATGCAATGAGTTAAAAACAAATTTGCTTCCAGAATTAAGCGCGAACTACCATCCCTATGCCTACCTCCATCAGGAAATCAGCCACGCTTTCTCCGCTGCCGACCTTGCCATCTCCAGGGCTGGTGCCTCGATTCTGGGTGAGTTGCCCCTCGTCGGCTTACCCGCCATTCTCGTGCCTTATCCCTTTGCCTGGCGGTATCAAAAGGTCAACGCAGAGTACCTTGCGGAACGCGGAGCCGCAATTGTGCTTGAAAATTCCGCGTTGGAAACCGGGTTAGTGCCTGCGGTGAAAGAACTCTTCGCAGATTCATCAAAACTTGCCTCGATGAGTAAGGCAATGGCTTCGTTGGCAACTCCTGAAGCAGCCAGCCTTCTTGCTGATCTGGTTTGCTCCCTGGGCGCAAGCCCGGCTGGAGGGACAAAATGATTAGTCTGCATGTAATTCTCATCATCTTTGTGCTTCTCTTTGGCATTATCGGTTCCATGCGTGGTTGGGCAAAGGAAGTGCTGGTCACTTTCAGCATCATTCTTTCCATGTTTACCCTCACCATCCTGGAAAACTTCATCCCCTTCTTCAAGGAGACGATTACTACTGCCTCACCTGCCACCGCGTTTTGGATTCGCGCCGGCATTCTTTCTGCTCTCGTGTTTTTCGGCTACGAAACCCCCAAGATTCCCCGCCTTGCCGATAGTGGCAGGTTCATCCGCAATCTATTGCAGGATACCCTTCTTGGCAGTTTTATCGGCATGATCAACGGATTCCTCGTCATTGGCAGCATCTGGTACTTCCTGCACACTGCCGAATATCCCTTCACTTTCGTCTCCGCTCCGGATCCTGCCACCGTGAATGGGTTGGCATCGTTGAATCTTGTCGAGTTTCTCCACCCCTCCTGGTTAATGACCACTCCCACCATTTATGTGGCTGTGGCGATTTGCTTCGTGATTGTATTGGTGGTGTTTATCTGATGAAACACGTGCATTTGATCGGCATCGGCGGCACCGGCATCTCTTCCATTGCCCGCGTACTCCTCGAAAAAGGGTACCAGGTCAGTGGATCTGATCGCGTCCTTTCCACTCTTGCTCTTGATCTCCGCCAGGCGGGTGCCACCATATTTGCTGGTCACGCTCCTGAAAATATTTCCGGTGCTGATATCGTGGTTCGTTCCTCAGCTATCCCCGATGAAAATGCTGAAGTACAAGCAGCTCTCACTGCTGGCATCCCCGTGCAGAAACGCTCCGATTTCCTTGGTACTTTGCTCAACCAGTACAAGAGCCTTGCTGTAGCCGGCTCCCATGGAAAAACCACCACCTCTGCCATGCTAGCCTGGTCCCTCACCTCACTCGGTCAGGACCCATCATATATTCTTGGCGGCGTAAGCAGCAATCTCCAGAACAATGCCCATGCCGGCAGCGGTGAGCTTTTTGTCATTGAGGCGGATGAATATGACCGTATGTTCCTCGGTCTCAATCCGGATGTCATCCTTTTCACCGCCATAGGGTACGACCACCCGGATTGCTTCCCCACTCCCGCGGATTATGAGCAGGCATTTCATCAATTTGCAGCCTGTCTCAAACCTCAAGGTCTCATGGTTGCACCAGTTGACGAGGCTTCCCGGTTGAAGATCTTTTCTTCTGCTCCCCAATCGCGCAAGGCTTACACCTATGGCTTGGCAGATGCTGCTCAATACCAGGCAATCGATCTCAAGGTGAATGATGCTGGTGGTTTCTCCTTCCACATTCGTTATGACAACAGCAATCTGGTGCGGGCAGACCTCAAGGTTCCGGGTAAGCACAATGTCATGAACGCTCTCGGGGTTTTCTCTGTTCTGCATCAACTGGGTTTTTCACCAGTGAAAATCGCCGAAGCCCTCAGCCAGTTCACCGGCACCGGTCGCCGTTTCGAGATTGTTGGTGAAGTAGCCGGCGTTACCGTGGTCGATGACTATGCGCATCACCCCGCCAAGATCCAGGCTACCCTTGCCGCAGCCCGCAGCCGCTTCCCGGGTCGCCGCATTGTTGCTCTCTGGCAGCCCCACACCTACTCCCGCACGCGCGCTCTCGCTGAGGATTTCGCAGCTTCATTCCACGACGCAGATGTTGTCATTGTCTCCGAGATCTATGCTTCTCGCGAAAAACCTGAAAGCTATTCTTCCCGTCAGGTGGCCGAAAAAATCTTATATGCCGAAACCCATTTCGTCCCTTCCCTGCCGGAGATTAGTTCACTTTTGGCGAAGAAATTGCAACCAGGGGATGTATTGATTGTTCTGTCCGCAGGCGATGCAAATCAGGTCTGTCCTGAGGTGCTCGCCACCTTGAGTGAAAGGAAAACAAAATGACTGACCCTCGTAAAAGCAATTACCTTAGCACCCACGCAGAATCTGATGCATCCCGTTTCTTCTCCGATTTTCCGCGCATCCAGGTCAAGCCTCAGCGCATGTACCAGGAGCAGGATTTTCGCTCTCTTCCTGGCCGTGAACAGCAGGAACTGCTCTCACGCCTCATTGATCATGTGAAGGACCTCTAAGGAGTTTTGTAGTGGATAGTTCGCTGTTGCGCTCACGCTTTGCCGATCGGCTGCAGGAAAATGTCAGCCTGGGCAGCCATACCTCCTCGCGGGTTGGTGGTGCTGCAGCATTCTTTGTCCACGAAACTGAGATCGACCAATTTGAAGCCGATGTCAAATGGTGTTGGCAGCACGCTATCCCCTTCAAGGTTTTAGGCGGGGGCACCAACATCCTGGTCGGCAGTAACGGTCTTGATAAGCTCGTCCTTCAGAACCGCTGCAACCATATCGAGATTACCGGCACAGAGGAATCCCCGATTATCTATGCAGAATCCGGCGCAACTTTTGCTGCGGTTTCGCGTTTTGCTGCTCAACACTCCCTTTCCGGTCTCGAATGGGCTTGTGCCATCCCGGGTACCCTGGGTGGCGCCGTCTATGGCAACGCCGGAGCTTTTGGTAGCGATATGAGCAGAACCATGCAAATGGCATATATTGTGGACCGGGATACAGGCAGCACCACCATCTTCACTGAGGACATGGCGTATTCCTATCGTTCCAGTTTGTTAAAACGCGAACCTGGAAAAGCTGTCATCCTTGCAGCTAACCTGTTTGTCCGCCGTGGGGATGCTGCAGAAATTACGACCATAATGGAAGCTAATACCGCCAAACGCAGGGCATCTCAACCGGGGGGCGCCAGCACAGGGTCAACTTTCAAGAATCCGGTCGGTGACCATGCCGGTCGTTTAATTGAAGCCGCCGGGCTAAAAGGCACCCGGGTCGGCGGCGTTCAGGTCAGCCCCATCCATGCAAATTTCTTCATCAATGATGGAACCGGCACACCTGAAGATTATCTGAAACTGATCCGCCTGGTCCAGGCAACCGTCGCCAAAAAATTTGGCGTCAACCTTGATCTCGAGATCGAATTACTGGGTAGCTGGCAGGGTATTGAATGACAAATAAAACGTCTCTCGCGCTGGTTTTTGGTGGTCGCTCAGGCGAACATGAGGTTTCCCTCATGAGCGCTCGTTCTGTGCTTTCCGTCTTAAGCAAAGACAAATATGACGTAACCGAAATTGGCATTTCTCGCGAGGGATTATGGTTTACCGGTTCCAATGTCCTTGAGTCCTTTGAAGCGAATCGTCTTGAAGGGTTGTCTCCTGTTGTGCTTCTCCCTGAGCCGCACAAACAATCCCTGTTCATCCGGAATGCCGACCGCTTCGAACCGCTTCCTTCAATTGACGTCTTTTTCCCGGTCACGCATGGAACTTTTGGTGAGGATGGCACGCTCCAGGGTCTCTTCGAGCTTGCCGACGCCGCTTACGTGGGCTGCGGTGTCCTTGCCTCCGCCGTTGGCATGGATAAGAGTCTCTTCAAGGATGTGATGCGCACCAACAACATCCCTGTCGTTGATTCAGTTCTCCTCAATCGCGCTGAAATTTCTACCGATATCGAGTCCTGCATCCGCCGCATCGAGTCCGCTTTCCCCTTCCCGGTATTCGTCAAACCTGCCAATCTGGGTTCGTCCGTCGGTATCACCAAGTGCCGCACCCGCTCCGATCTCTTCGAGGGCTTGATGGAAGCCGCGCAGTACGACCGCCGTGTCCTTGTCGAACGCGGCATCAACGCCCGCGAAATTGAGGTAAGTGTTCTCGGGAATTCAGAGGTTCTCTCCTCCGTTCCCGGTGAAGTCAAACCATCCGATGACTTTTACACCTATGAAGCCAAATATATCGATGAACACTCTGAATTGATCATCCCTGCCAAACTTACCCGCGAAAAGACAAATCTCTGCCGGGACCTCGCCATCCGTGCTTTCAAAGCTATCGATGGCGCAGGCATGGGTCGGGTGGATTTCCTCATGGATCGTGTTACCGATGAGATCTATCTCAGCGAGATCAACACCATCCCCGGTTTTACCAGGATTAGCATGTACCCCAAGCTTTTGCAGGCTGTGGGCATCTCTTATGAGTCGTTGGTGGAAAAATTGATTGAATTAGCTCTTGAAAGAAAATCTGAACGGGATCATACCCTTCATACCTATCGGAGGGATGCATGAGTTCCCGTAATCAGAGTTCCAATTCCCGGTCAGAACTGGTCAGGCAGCGCCGCACCACCTCAGAGCGCAAGGTAAAGTTACCTGAAACCAAATCTGCTCCCCGGGTCACAAAAACCCTTCCAGCTACCAATGTTTGGCAGCCGACTAATCCCCGCGCGTCACAGCCGGTGCATCACCAGTCAATTCCGGTTTCCCGGTTTACCACCGGAGCCCGCTCCATCCCCCAAACCGCCGTTTCCCCGCGCAAGGTCAACTACAAAGTCGCGGCAAATGGGGTTGAAACTCGCATGCTCACCATGCCGACATTCAATTTTAGCTGGCAATGGGTTTCTGGAAGTCTCGCCGTAGTCCTCGTAGCGGTGATTCTCCTCTTCACCAACCTCACCGTTTTCCAGGTGAATACCATCAGTGTCGATGGCTTACAGCGCTTAACCCCGGAGGATATCGCTCCAATCATTCAACAGCACAGCACCTCGATTTTCCTTATCGACCGCAACGAGATCGTTGAAGCCTTATCCTTCGCTTTCCCTGAATTGACCATCACCAGTCTGAAAACCTCGCTGCCATCGAACGTAAAGATCACAGTTACCGAGCGCCAACCGATCCTCTCCTGGACCGTCGGCGATTCTATCGTCTGGGTTGACTCCGAAGGGGTTGTCTTCCCCCCGCGCGGAGACGCCGGCGCAATCCTTTACATCTACTCGGATGATGCCATGCCCCTCACCCGCACCACCCCCATCCCCGAGGATCCGCTTCAGTACTTCAATATTGCTCTTGATCGGGCAGAGTCAAAACTCACCCCCGAGGAAGCTCTCAAGCACATGTCTCCAGCCATCCTCAAAGCTGCCCTGGATTTCGCCACCGTCATGCCCGAGGGTTCCCCTCTCGTCTATGACACGGTATCCGGCATGGGCTGGCAGGATCCGCGTGGTTGGACTGTCTTCTTCGGTTCTTCTCTCGAGAATATGTCCTTCAAACAGGCAGAGTACCAGGCCATTGTTGACCGCCTTGCCGCCCTTGGAATTTCACCTACTACGATCAGCGTTGAATACGCTGATGCACCCTATTATCGGACGGAGTAAGAGGATCTTATGAGCGATCCAGTCGTTGTTGGAATTGATGTTGGCAGCAATAAGATTTGCACCCTGGTTGCCCGCCTTGAAGGCGAATCCGACCAGCGCATCCTGGGTGTCGGCATTGAGCCGTCGCATGGCATCAAATCCGGTGCTGTGGTTGATCTTGCTGCCGCATCCCAATCTATTGCCCGTTCCATCGAGAAGGCTGAACGCACTTCCGGTCTCGAAATTACTTCTGCCATTGTCAGTCTTGCCGGCTCGCAGGTATCCGGCATTAATTCCCGCGGCGTCGTTGCCATTTCTGGCGGTGTCATCTCTCAGGATGATGTCTGGCGCGCCCTCGACGGGGCTCAGGCGGTTGCCATCCCCCACAATCGCGAGATCGTTCACGTCATCCAGCGTGGATTCTCGGTCGATGGTCAGGAAGGCATCCAATCTCCCATCGGCTTCTCCGGTTATCGCCTTGAAGTCGAAGCCCATATCATCACCGCTGCCGCGGCTACCATGGAAAATTTACGCCAGTGCGTTCAATCCGCCGGCGTTGATGTCTCCCAGTTCGTTCTCAACCCCCTCGCTGCCGGTGAAGTTGTCCTCAACAAGACCGAGCGCGATATGGGCGTCTGCGTTTGTGATATCGGCGGAGGCACCACCAACCTCGGCATTTATGTCAACGGAGATGTCTGGCACACCATGGTTCTCCCCGTCGGCGGCAATCACATCACCCAGGATATTGCCATCGGACTCCGCATCAATCCCGACCAGGCGGAGCAGGTGAAAAAGCAGTACGGTTATTCCATCATGAGCGAAGTCAGCGAAGAGGATTTCTTCACCCTGCGTGCTTTTGGCGAGGATTCCCCCGTCCAGGTCAGTCGCCGTGAACTGGCTCACATCATCGAAGCCCGCGTCACCGAGATCTTCGAACTCGTCCTGCAGGAGATCCATCGTTCCGGTCTCAACAGTCTGCTCCCTGCCGGCATGGTCCTCACCGGTGGCACCAGCCTCCTTGCTGGCATACGCCCTCTCGGAGCTCACGTCCTCGGCATGCCTGTCCGTGTTGCGAAACCCGAAGACCTTTTGGGTCTTGTCGATCAGTTGCAAAGCCCGGCGTTCTCGACCAGCGTTGGACTTCTAAAATGGGCGGAGCTTGTCAACGCCACCACTGCCACCACAGCCCGCACCCATTCCCCCTTCCCCAGCGTCCATACGCCCAAGTGGGAAGATGTCAAGAAGTTTTTGAAGGATTTTGGCAAGCGCATGTTACCGTAGATTCCCAGGAGCGATCTCCTGGATACACAGACCACTAAATGGAGGAAAATACAATGGAGACGAACAGAAACAACCAGAACCAGGCAGCAAATCGAAGTCAGCAGTCAGAGCACCAGAGCACGCCGGAATCATTTGCCCGTATCAAAGTAATCGGGGTCGGCGGCGGTGGCTGCAACGCAGTCAACCGCATGATCGATGAGGGCGTCCAGGGAATCGAGTTCATCACCGTCAATACCGATGCCCAGGCACTCATCAATTCCAAAGCCGGGCTAAAAGTCCGCATTGGCGACCTCACCACCAAGGGTCTTGGCGCCGGCGGCAATCCCGATGTCGGTCGCAAGTCCGCCGAGGAATCCTCGGAGGAGTTGTACGAAGCCCTTAAAGGCAGTGATATGGTCTTTGTCACCGCCGGCATGGGCGGCGGCACCGGCACCGGTGCGGCACCCATCGTTGCCCAGATCGCGCGCGAGGTCGGCGCCCTAACCATCGGCGTCGTCACCCGCCCCTTCTCCTTTGAAGGGCAGAAGCGTCTTCAGGCCGCTGAGCAGGGCATTGCCCGCCTCAAGGAACACACCGATACCCTCATCGTCATCCCCAATGACCGCCTTCTGCAGATTGCCGACAAAAAATCCACCCTGCAGGATTCCTTCCGCGCAGCCGATGACGTGCTCCGTCAGGGTATGCAGGGCATCTCCGAGGTCATCACTGTCCCCGGTCTCGTCAACCTCGACTTCGCTGACGTCAAAGCCGTCATGTCTGAGGGCGGCGCAGCTCTCATGGCCGTTGGCCGTGCCAGCGGTGAGGATCGCGCCAAGAAGGCTGCCGAACAGGCCATTTCCAACCAGCTCCTCGATGTCACCATCGATGGCGCCCGCGGCATCCTCTTCAATATCACCGGCGGCAACAGCCTCACCCTCTTTGAGGTCAACCAGGCTGCTGCTATCATTAAAGAGACTGCCCATCCCGATGTCAACATGATCTTCGGCGCGGTCATCGATGAGAACCTCGAAGATGAACTCCGCATCACCGTCATTGCAACGGGTTTCGATAAGACCGGCACCCAGCGGGCGATCACTGCCCCCACCACCAAGGTGGACTCTGGCATCAGGGATCAACAGCCGGTCGTTCAGCAGCCCGTGATGGTTGGCGCCAGCCGTGAACCGGGTATCACCTTTGACCCGACGTCATTCGACACCAGCGTACTCAACATTCCAGCCTTCCTTCGCAAGTC
>ERZ1649853.612-NODE-612-length-14688-cov-6.129365_pt1 | contig 14688 bp, 13 predicted proteins | sample MGYA00575353_ERZ1649853 | MGnify/ENA primary metagenome ERZ1649853 (study PRJEB40853, sample SAMN11349654) | freshwater sediment metagenome | isolation source: river sediment | host: Sediment | place: India: Okhla Barrage, New Delhi | collected 2017-02-21 ...
TGGCGAAAACGCCAGGCATGCTGGACTGGTAGTGGGTGTTGGTGCGGTTCTCCATACCCGGCAGCCCGCCGACGCCCTCGTCCTTCAGCTTCTCGTAGCCGACGGCCAGGCAGATATCGTACACGCCGGCGGCGACGGCATACGAGGCGCCCCTGACAGCCTCGTGGCCCGAGCCGCAGGCGTTCTCCACCCTGGTGATGGGGATGTACTGTGAGCGGAGGGCTTCACTGACGGTCCGGCCCCCGGTCCCGCTGAAGAGGGTGCCGCCCCAGGCCGCCTGGATGTCCTTCATGGTCAGCCCGGCGTCGGCCAGGGCCTCGTTGACCGCGTCGACGATCAGGTCCGTGGGACCCTTGTGCCAGAGCTCCCCGAACTGGGTACAACCCATGCCTACGATAGCAACTTTATCCTTAATGCTTCCTGGCATCTATCTCCTCCTCTACCTTACTGGCCGAGCCTTCCAGAAGTAATTGGTGAGACCCCGGTCGTACTGCAGCTTCCTGAAGGTCATCTCCACCGGCATGCCCACCTCCACCTTCGCCGGGTCGCGGTCGGTGAGGTCGAAGAAGGCCCTGCCGCCGCCCTCGAACTCGACGAGCACCACCGAAGCCGGAGGATCGATTACGGCCGCCAGGTTGTCCTGCGTGAAGCTGAACACCTTGGCTTTGCGCCCCTTGAACGGGTAGTCCTCGAACGCGTCCTGGGCCTGGCACTCAGCGCAAACGCGGATGGGCCCGGTGGTGGCCGCGCCGTTGTCGTACTGCACGGTGCCGCACTTCTGGCACTTGATGCCCCAGAGGCCCAGCAGCTGCTTCCTCTCGCGCCAGTTGGCCGACATCCGGATATGCTGCTTGTCCGGCCTCCGCGCGGCCTCCTGAGGAACGATCTCGCGCCACTTCAGGTACTCGTTGTAGTTGCCCATCTCCACCTTGGAGGCGATGTTGTTCTTGATCCCGCGTCGCGGTCCCAGCTTCTTGATGGCATCGGTCACCTGGAGCACCATGGCGTCCGCCCCATTGCCGCTGCCGGCCACCAGGATCCGGTCACCCGGCTTGGCTTCCTCGAGAGCGCATATCAGCATCATGGGGGCCATGGCGCAGCCGGCTATGCCCACATTCAGGAACAGGGCGAAGGGGTCCTGCACCTGTGCGGCATCGAACCCGCCCTGCTGCCCGGCCTTCCCATGCCTCCGGGGGTCACCGGGGGCATCGAAGGCCACCTTGGAGATGTCCTTGGGCGTCAGGCCGCACTTCTTCAGCACACCTTCCATGGCCATCGGGAGGTACTTGGCATATCCCTCGTCCAGGACGAAGCGGTCCTCGCCGGACCGTATGAACTTGTCGTCGTCCGACCGCCAGGTCCCGGCCAGCTCGTCGGACACAGAGAACACGCCCAGGATCTCGGCGATAACGTTGTCCTTGCCGATGAGCAGCGCCGCGGCGCCGTCGCCGACCTGCTGCTCAGTCATCCCGGCCGGGGCGCCCAGACGCATGTCGGCCGCCGCCACCAGCACGCTGCCGGCGGAGCCGGCGCGGACGGTGTCATAGGCCAGGGCCATCGCGGTGGTCCCTGCCCGGAGGGAGGTGCCGATGTCGGCCGTCCGGATGTCCTGGCGCAGGTCCAGGGGGACAGCCATGAACGCCGAGCACTGCTTCTCCTTGTACGGAGAAGTGGTCGTGGCGAAGAACAGGCCATCCACCTTCTTGGCATCCACGCCGGTGAGGCAATCCAGGGCTGCTTCCACCGCCATGCTGACGCTGTCCTCGTCATAGTAAGCTACCGCCCGCTCTCCGGGCATGGCAAAGCCTCCCCAGGCCTTGACGCAGTCTTCACGCTTCATTCTGTGCCATGGGATGTAGGCCCCGTAGGACGTTATGCCTACCATTTCCACCTCCTATTTTGAGAAATCGTTTGGGCAGGAAGCGCGCTGGCATCTATTATAGTTGAGTAGAGCACTGATACTCAAAACAACTCAAAGTGACCGACCCCGCTCGCGGCTCTAATATCATAATGCTCCGCGGAAAGGCTGACTGATTATACGAACTGCCATCCAACGAGTCAAACCGATTCAATAATGTAAACGGCGGGTCGGTGGGGGCCATCGACCCGCCGTTTCTGCCCTCGTGCCGGCCGGGCGCCGCCTGTGGCCCGGGCCTAGATCATGGACTGGCGCAACCGGTGGTATCGCATCACGTGGTCGGCCACCTTCATCCCCGAGTCCGTGGCCTGCTGAATGCCGACGCCGATGCCTCCGGCGTCGCACCCCACGTAGAACAGCCCCTGGATAGGCGACGTGATCGACGGCTTCTTGGCCCCGCCCTGCCCCACCATCTGGGCCAGGCCGATGCACTCGCCGCCGATCCCGGGCAGCACCGAGTCGCGCGTCAGCACGCTGACGTCGTGAGGAGTGTAGTACTCCCGCGCCTCTATGGCTGCCTCCAGGTCGGGGAAGACCTCGAACATCATCTTGTCACCCTTCTCGAACCACGGCTTCAGGTCCTTCTCCGTCAGCTTCGGGTCCGTGGGCCCGAGGAACCCAGTGAGCACGATCTGCTTGCCCGGAGGCGCCGCGCCGGGGTCGTAGTTGGAGGGGACCTCGAACCAGACCGGCATCTCCTCCGGCAGCTGCCCGTTCTTGGCCTTGATCCACTTGTCGATGTTCCAGGACGTTTCTCTGGATATGACCGCCCCGTAGGGGACCGTGGGAATAATGGGCTTGCTGAGGAAGTAGCGGGCGCCGATGAAGGACAGCGACGGCACCAGGTCCTTGACGTAGTTGACATACATCTTGTCGAAGTGCTTCTCGCCTATCAGCTTCAGCACCGTGGGCTGTATTCCCACGTTGCTGATCACAATGGGCGCCCGATAGGTCTCCTTGTCCGTCGATACCCCGGTGACCCGGCCGTTCTCGACGTTGATCTTCTCCACCCGGGACCGGAAGATGGTCTGGCCCCCGAACTTCCCCACGGCCTCGGCATAGGCCTCGGCCACCCGGCCGATGCCGCCCTTGGCAAACACGCCGCCGCCGCGCAGGAAGACCTGCTGCACCACGGTGATGGCCTCCGAGGCCGCCACGGCATCCGCAGGCAGCACGAAACAGCCGTCGGAGATCAGGCTGGTGAGGAAGCTCCAGAGCCCGGGGGAGACCTTGTGCCGGCCCAGGTACTCCGCGTAGCTGATGTCGTCCATGGCGGCGATGTCCTTGGGAGTCATCAGCGTCATCTCGCCCAGCAGGCCCAGAGCGTCCGCCTGCTCCGCCTCCGGCACCTCGAGCCAGCTGAATATCTTGACCGGGTCCGGGGTCGGCTCATCCGCACCGATCACCCATTTCCCGGAGGACTGCTTGAACCGCGGTCCCTGCACCCCGGGCGTCACGAACTCCACCTTGCCCTCCATCCCCACTTCCTTGAGGACCGCTTCCAGCACATTGTTCTGGACCGGGGCGGACACCACCAGCCATGCGGTGTAGGTCCAGCCGCCCTTGGAGATGGCCATGGCCTTGCCGCCGGCCTTGGCGTTCTTGTCCAGGAGGAGCACCTTCAGGCCCCTCTTGGCCAGCAGAGCCGCGCTGGAAGCTCCCCCAAAGCCAGCCCCGACGACAATGACATCATAGGAATTCGACATGCCTGTTCCCCCTTTCTGAACGTGAGTACCCCCCAAGCCTTAAGCTTTCATAGATAATATGTGCCACACTAACCATTGTCAAGTTGAATCGCCCTGCCCTCGGATTGTACGGCCCCCAGGGCGGGCCGGATGGCGCAACTCGAGCCACTTGGCCCGGCAAACCTGGCCGGTTGTACCTTTCCCTCACAGGCCCTCATCTGCAATGGTTAATCTGGAGTAACCTATTGCTTTCCTGTAATTGTTCTGTGATAATGCCTGTCGAGCCTGGCCGGGGCTGCACGGCACGGGCCCGATGGGCTGCAGTTGCAGCCTCGATTACTCATCCGGTGCGGTGAGAAGGGAAGGTAAGCGATGAGAAGGAAGATCGGAGTAGTGCTCGGCATCCTCGGAGTCATGGCGCTGATCTTTGGGGTGGTGTGGATGACGGTCATCTGGCCGGGCCTGGCCAAGATCCCGGCCGGCCTGGAGCAGCAGGTGGACCTGCAGGGCACCCTGAGCCTGTTCAGCGAAGAGCACGGCTCGATGACTCACGATATCTCCGGCCACCGCAAGTACACCGCGCTCTCGGCCACGGACGACGTGATATACCTGCAGGAGGACATCTGGTTCGAGATTGCCGGCACCGACCAGGAGATCATGCGGCAGCAGTTCCACCTGGGCATAGACCGGGTGACCCGGCAGAACGTGGAGGGGCTGGGAGACGGGATTGGCGGGGGACACTACAACTTTCCCTTCGACGTGAAGAAGGACCAGGCCTACCCGTTCTGGAACGAGGGCAACCCGGAGAACATAGAAGCCGTCTTCGTTGAGGAGACGGACTTCCAGGGCCTGCACGTCTACGTCTTCGAGATGACCACGCCGGAGGGCGGGCTGACGGCCCCCGGCGGCTTCGACACGCCGGCCATGACGATTGAACAGACCATCCGGATCTGGGTCGAGCCCATCACCGGCATGCCGGTGCGGATCACGGACCGCACCAAGAGGACCGGCCAGATCCCGGTGCCGGACCCGGATTTCCCCAGCACCGCTCCCTTCACCTATCAGACCGTGACCTTCTATGAGGACGACCTGACCTTCACCGATGAGACCGTGGCCGGCCTGGTGGACGATGCCAACGCCGCCAAGACCCAGGTGACCCTGGCCAAGAAGCTGGTCCCCTGGCTGTCCATCGGCAGCGGCGCCCTGCTGGTCCTGGTGGGCGTGTTCCTGGCCATCAAGCCGGGCAAGGCCGCCGCAGCGCCGCCCAAGCCGCAGGCAGCCGCACCGCAGCCGGAGCAGAAGTAGCCTCCCCGCACCACGAGTTGAAGGAAGAGGAGCGGCCGATGCCGCTCCTCTCTTCTTTTCACTCCCCATCATTGACCGGGTGCGTCACACCTGATATACTTCCTTGCCAATCTTGGGGGGTACCATAGCCAATCCCATCGACCTCTTGCGCCAGGGCCGGATGGATGAACTGTGGCTCATGTGCTGCGGATTCATCGATCTCTCCATCGACCACTTCATGACCATCCAGAAGCGCCTCCTGCTGGAGCAGATCGAGCGCCTGAAGGCCTCCCACATCGGCCGCAAGGTCATGCACGGCGCGGCGCCCCAGAGCGTGGATGAGTTCAGGAGGCTGGTCCCCCTCACCAGCTACGCCGACTACTGTCCCGAGCTGCAGGAGCGGCGGGAGTACGCCCTGCCCGCGCCGCCCGCCCGCTGGATCAGGACCTCGGGCTACAGCGGCACGTACGACATCAAGTGGGTGCCCTGGTCCCGGAGGTTCGAAGCCGAGATGGAGAAGGTGCTGCTGGCCTGCGTCTTTCTCTCCGGCTCACGCTGCCGGGGGGACATACGCCACGCCAGGGAGCACATGAAGGTGCTCTACACCCTGGGGGGGGCCGAATACGGCACGGGAGCCATGGGCGAGCTGCTGCGGCGCTCGCTCGGCTTCGAGTTCCTGCCCGCCGACCGGGAGGGGCTCAGCTTCACCGAGAAGATCGAGGAGGGACTGGCGGAGGCCCTCTACCGGGGCCTGGACGGCTTCGGCGGCCTGCCCTCCGTCCTGGTCATGGTGGCGGAGCGGATGCAGCAGCGCCGGACCATGGACCCGGGGTTCCTGCTGAAACACCCCGCCGCCCTGCTCCGCCTGGCCAGGGGGCTGGTCAGGAGCAGGCTGGCCCATCGCCCCCTGCTCCCCAGGGACCTGTGGGACGTGAAGGCCATCATCGGAGGGGGGACCGACTCCGCCGTCTTCGCCCGGAAGGTCGAGGAGATGTGGGGCCGGAGGCCCCTTGAGCTCTATGCCGGCAGCGAGGGCGGCGTCTGCGCTGTCCAGACCTGGGACGGCGGCGGTCTGACCTTCGTCCCCAACCTCAACTTCCTGGAGTTCATCCCCGAGGAGGAGCATTCCCGCTGGAGGCTGGACCATTCGTACCGGCCGCAGACCGTCCTCCTGGATGAGGTGGAGCCGAACCGCAACTACGAGATCGTCATCACCAACTTCCACGGAGGGGCGCTGACCAGGTTCAGGGTGGGGGACATGGTCCGGATCATCTCCCTGCACAACAGGGCCTCTCGCATAGGCCTGCCGCAGATGGTCTTCCATGGCCGTGCCGACTACCTCATAGATATCGCCGGCCTGGGCCGCCTGACGGAGAGGATCATCTGGGAAGCCCTGGAGAACACGGGCGTGCCCTACACGGACTGGACAGCGCGCAAGGAGGTGGCGGACGGCCGGGCGCTGCTGCACCTGTACGTGGAGCCCGGGGAGGCCGCCCTCAGGGAGAGCGGCCTGGCAGAGGCCATCGGCCGCGAGCTGGACAGGCTGGACGGCCGCTATCATCACAATCCCTACCAGATCTACGGTGGGGGCAACGGGGCCGGCCCGGGCCTGGTGGAGGTCACCCTGCTGCCCGCCGGGGCCTTCGCCGAGTACACCGCCCGGCAGCAGGCGGATGGGGCCGACCTGGGGCACCTCAAGCCCCGGCACATCAACCCGGAGGACAGCGTGATCGCTTCTCTGCTCTCATCACCGCCGGCCGGCGGGAGCCCGGCCGGCGTGCCCACATCCCGGCCCCTCCCCGGGGCCGGCCGCCCGCCGGCCGCGGGAGAGGTGGTACAATAGGGCCGGCACCGGGCTGGAATGGGAATGAACGCAGTCTCCACCGCGGTCGAGGTCTCGAACGTCACCAAGCGCTACGGCGACGTGGCGGCGGCCACCGGCATCTCCTTTGAGGTGGCCCGCGGCGAGGTCTTCGGCCTGATCGGCCCCAACGGCGCCGGCAAGACCACTGTCATCCGCATGCTCATGGAGATCATCAAGCCGGACTCGGGGCAGATCCGCATTCTGGGGCAGTCCCTTCGGGAGACCACCAAGAACCATACAGGCTATCTCCCCGAGGAGCGCGGGCTCTACAAGAAGATGACGGTAGGCGATGCTCTCTCGTATCTGGCGTCGCTCAAAGGCTGCTCCGGGCCGGCCGTTCAGCAGCGGGCCGCCGCGCTCCTGGAGCGCACCGGGATGCACCCCCACCGGCAGAAGAAGGTCGAGGAGCTCTCCAAGGGCATGGCCCAGCTGATACAGTTCATCGCCACCATACTGCACGACCCGGACGTGGTCATGCTCGATGAGCCGTTCTACGGGCTCGACCCGGTGAACACTCGCCTGATCAAAGACATGGTGGGGGAGCTGCGCCGGGCGGGCAAAGCCGTCATCCTGAGCACCCACATGATGAACGAGGTGGAGGAGCTCTGCGACCGGATACTGATGGTCAACAGGGGGCGCCCGGTGCTGTACGGCAATCTGGCCGAGATCAAGGACCGTTACCGCACCAACTCGGTGTTCATTTCCGTCGACGGCGACCCGGGGCGCATCGAGGGGGTCACCGGCACGAAGGACCACGGGGCCTACCTGGAGCTGGCGCTGGATGACCGGACCAGTCCCCAGGCGGTCCTGGCCGGCCTCATCGGCCGGCACATCACCGTGAACCGCTTCGAGGTGGCCTTGCCTCCGCTCTCCGAGATCTTCATCCGGGTGGCCAGGGGACAGCCGGATGAGTAAGTCGCTGATCGTGTTCCGGCACGAGCTGCTGGTGACCTTCCGGAGGAAGTCGTTCATCCTGGTCACCCTGGCTGTGCCCCTGCTGATGCTGGCGGGATACCTGATCTACCAGGGAGTGCAGAGCTGGCACGACCCCGGCGAAGCGGAAACCAGGAAGATCGGTTACGTGGACCTGGCCGGAGGTTTCGACGACGGCGCCGGCCTCGGGGCCGAGTTTGCCCCCTACCCCGGCGTGCCGGAGGCCACGCAGGCCCTTCTGGCCGGAGAGGTCCGCGACTACTTCGTCATCCCCCCGGACTACCTCCAGACCGGCCTTATCGTCAGGTACACCATGAGGCGGGAAGTGGAGACGCCGCCCGACACCGTGGAGAGCATCCGGGAGTTCCTCATCACCAACCTGATCGGGGACCAGACCAGCGCCGCGGTCCTGGAGCGGGCCAAGACCCCCATCGCCCTCAGCTCCATCAGGCTCGATGAGACGGGGGAGGCCGCCGGGGGGCAGGACCCGTTCCTGGCGTTCTTCCTGCCGTACGTCTTTGCCCTGCTGCTGATGTTCTCCATCTTCTTCGCCTCCGGGTACCTGCTCCAGGGCATCTCCGAGGAGAAGGAGAGCCGGCTGATCGAGGTGCTGCTCTCTTCGGTCTCGGCCAGGCAGCTCCTGGCCGGCAAGGTCTTCGGCCTGGGGGCCGCGGGCCTGGCCCAGATGCTCCTCTGGCTGGTCTCCCTGTGGGTGCTCATCGACGTCGGCCTGTCCGGCATCCCCTCCCTGAGCGATGCGTCCCTGCCCGCCGGGCTCGTCGTCCTGGCCATCCTGTACTACGTCACGGGGTACCTGCTGTTCGCCGTGGCGATGGCGGTGGTGGGCTCCATAGGGACAACGGCCCGGGAGTCTCAGAGCTGGTCCAGCATCGTCTCGATGCCGGCGGTGGTGCCCCTCTTCTTCCTCAACCTGATCATCGAGGACCCGGGCCACCCCATCGCCGTCGCCTTGACCTTCATTCCGCCCACGGCCCCGATCACGGCCGTGATGAGGCTGTCAGCGGAAGGGGTCCCGGCCTGGCAGCTGGCCCTCAGCCTGGCCCTGCTGGCCGGGGCCATAGGCGGGAGCGTGTGGGCGGGCGCCAAGGTATTCCGGGCCTCGCTCCTGATGTACGGGAAGAGGCCGGGCCCCGGGGAGATCGCCCGGTTCATCAGAGAGGCGTGACGCGGGAAGCCGCCCGGGGGTCAGGGATACGGGAGAGGCTGCCTCATTCTGAGCTCCTCCAGCGCCTTGCGGCGCAGCTTCATCAGAGCCTCCTTGAGGCCTTCCTGCTCGCGGGACGAGAGGCCGGACATGATGCTGTGTATGGCGCTGACCTCCGCCAGCTTCCGATAGGCCTTCTCCCCCTTGTCCGTGATGGCTATCCGCACCATGTTCCTCCGCTGCAAGTCCCTCACCCTCTTGACCAGACCCTGCTTCTCCATGCGAGTGAGAAGGCCCGAGATAGTATGCGGCTCCCTGAACAGGGACCGGGATATCTCGGCGGGTGTCACCGGGCGGTCCTCGGCCTTGACGATCATCAGGACCTCGGCATGCATCTGCGGCACGCCGAGCTGCCTCAGCTCCGTCTCAGAGGCCCTGATGGCCGCATGCTGGGCCTGGTTGAGCAGTGTCCAGAGTTCGTTCTCCCGACCGACGCTTGCCTTCGCCTTCATTGATCCCACCTCCCGAATTGACGCCTCTTGCGTCTGCGCAGCGTTCGAAATGAACGGGCATCACCCCACTGGGGAACACGGAGTAGAAGACGAGTTCCCCCTTTTCCCTGACCTGCAAGCGGCAGGCGAGCTACCGAGAGTCACCCCCGAGGAGCCGGCGGATGCGGCGGCAGGTGTCGCTGCGCCTATCTTAAACGATAGGATCATCGTATGTCAAGGGCCGGCACGAAACCAGAACGGCGGCCGGGGCCCGTCCCCGAACAAGGGAACAGGGACCGCCCGGGCGACTAATAGGGTGACAAGGCGCAGAGGGTCGGCGCCCAGGTGACGCGGGTCCGGCTGGACACGCGGCGCCCCGGGCATTCATGGCAGGTGCATAAGGATGGCAGGGACTAGAAGACCTTATTTGCGACAGAGCTACCGCTACGAGTACATGCTGGGGACCACCTTCAAGAGCGTCGGACAGCACCTCGACATGTGCTGTCTGAGGAACGCCTGCGGCGATGAGGGATGCGCCGTCGCCGCCCAGTGCCGCCGCTGGTGGGACAAGAAGTGCAACCGCACCCGCCCCGAGCTCTCCCAGGAGGAGATAGTGGCCATCATCGCCCAGTTCGAGGAGGTGCGGGGGGTCTGGCTGCAGCGGAAGGCGCTCTCCGATCCCGACCGCAACCGGGTGCCGGTCAGCTGCTAGCAGCCCGGCTCCATCCTGCGATCTGACCGCCGGTCCTTCCCGGTCCGTACTGGCCGCGCCCGCACGCCGGGGGCGGCGCGTTTGACAAGGGTCCCTCCAAACGGTCAAACTACTACCCCGGGTGGCATTCCAAGAAAGAGGGGGGTACTCGCAATGGGCATGACAGCCTACAATCCCGATGGCACGGTGGCCTCTGTCTTCCAGGGCATAGAGCGCCAGGGCAACAAGCTGGTGCTGAAACAGCTGGCCCTGGGCCTGGCGCCCATGGACGTTATCATCACACCGCCGGAGAGCATAAAGGCGCTGGGGATGGTGAGCCTGGGCCTGCTGACCTTCATCCTCTTCTTCCCCTTCTTCTACTTCAGCTACCGCGGCGAGGAGAAGAAGAAGGCTGCCGCCCCGGCGGCGGACAAGCCCCAGGCCTGACCCCGCCGGCCCCTGGCACACATCCCGCCGGACCGGGCGGCCGGCCGCGGCCGGCCGCATGCCGCTTCCCATGGCTTGCCCTGGCTGATATACTGGCATCCGTGCCGCCGGGCCGGCGCGGTCGAGCGACTTTCCGGCCGGGCACAGAATCCGGACCGCGAGACTAGATGAGAGACTACCGCCGCCCGAATCCGACCGGGGTCCTGGTTATCATCCTGGTCAACGTCCTGGTCTTCATCCTGACGGAGCTCAAGCCCGAGTACGATTTCAACTACTTCGACCCCGCCGCCTTCCACCTGGCCCTCCACCCGGACACCTTCACCAGCCAGCCCTGGACCCTGCTCACCAACTGCTTCGTGCACCACGACTTCTTCCACATCCTGGGCAACATGGTGACCCTCTACTTCTTCGGCACCTACCTCACCATGCTGGTGGGGGAGAAGAAGTTCCTCCTCACCTACTTCCTGGGGGGACTGGCGGGCAGCGCCTTCTACCTCATCTGGGCCCTGGTGCTGCCGTGGGGCGATCCCGGTGTTCGACTGCTGGGCGCCTCCGGGGCCGTCTACGCTGTGGGCGGGGCCCTGGCCATCCTCCAGCCGAACGTAAGGGTGCTCATGTTCTTCGTCATCCCCATGCCGCTCTGGGTAGCCGTCATCGGCGGCTTCGTGGTCCTCACCCTGCTGTCCGGCAGCTATGGCATCTCCTGGGAGGCCCACCTCGGCGGGCTGCTGGTGGGCCTGGCCGCCGGGCTGTACTTCCGCAGAAGGCCCCGGGCGCGCGACCGCTACCTCCTTTAGGCCCCGAACCCCCGGGAGCCTGCCGTCGGGCCCATCCTGCCGTCGGGCCCATCTTGCTTTGTGCCGCGGTTTTGCCTATTCTGTGACCGGTGCTCCCGGCCCGCCCGGAGCGACGCCGGGCCGCCAGTCAGGGAGTCCGTGGAGGGTGATAGCCGGCCTATGTCAGACTGGGCAGTAACGGCGGTCATCGGGCTGCTCATAGCGGCCCTGACGGTCGGGTTCGGCACGGCCGGGTACTTCGTCGCCACCCGCCGGGCCAGGCGCCCCTTCGTGGCCTTCATCCTGCGCTACGCCGTGGCCTTCCTGTCCCTGCTTCTCCTGGAAGCCGCCTTCCTGTGGCTGGCGCCGCCGGTCCACACCGCTCTGCGGCACGCCACGGCGGTGGCCGCCGGCTGGCTGGTGGGGATGGCCGGGGCCGCCAACTCCGTCGCGGGATCGATCCTGACCCTTCACGATAGCGCTGCGGCCTTCGAGATCGACGTGGGCTGCCTCGGCGGCATCCTCTTCTGGTCCTACATCGCCCTGGTGCTGGCAGAGCCCGCGGCCACCTGGAGGCAGCGCCTGGCGGGGCTGGCTGCCGGGTGCGCGGCGCTGCTGGCCTTCAACCTCTTTCGCATCAGCGTCAGCGTATACGTCGAGTGGTCCGCCGGCCGGGGCGTTCACAACTACTTCTACCTCCTGAACATGGCCTTCGTCCTCTGCGTCTGGGCCCTGTGGCTGAGGCTGGTGAGGCCGGCGCGGCAGCCGCCGGAGCCGGAGAGGACCTAGGCGCCCGGGAGGCACGATATGCTCAGTGACCGTGAATCAGCCAGGTACAGCCGGCAGATGATGCTGGACGGATGGGGCAACGCCGGCCAGGAGAAGCTCAAGAGCGCCAGGGTGGTGGTAGCAGGTGCCGGGGGGCTGGGTTCCGTCATCCTGCTCTACCTGGCAGCAGCGGGGGTGGGCCGCATCCGGATCATCGACAGCGACCGGGTGGACACCAGCAATCTGAACCGCCAGGTGCTTTACGCCGGCTCTGATATCGGGCGGGAGAAGGCCCTGGCGGCCAGGGACAGGCTGGCCGCCCTCAATCCCGATATCCGCGTGGAAGGCTTCGTGGCCCGCATCGATGACGACAACGTCTCCGACCTGGTGGGAGAGTGCCCCATGGTGGACGCCATGGACAACCTGCACGGCAGGCTGGCCCTGAACCGGCTGGCGGTGGCCAGGCAGCTGCCCCTCTTTCACGGGGCCATCTACGCCTGGGAGGGCAGGGCCACCACGGTCCTGCCGGGGAAGACCCCCTGCCTGCAGTGCCTCTACCAGGGAGTGCTCCCGGGCCAGCCGCCGGTGGCCGGCGTCACGCCGGGGGCCATCGGCTGCGTGCAGGCCAGTGAGGTCATCAAGTACCTCCTGGGCATGGGGGACCTGCTGGCAGGCAGGATGCTCCTGTATGACGGCCTGGCCATGAAGTGGAGCGAGATGAGGGTCAGGCCGGACCCGGACTGCCCGGTATGCGGAAAGGGGGCGCCACGATGAGGGCGGCGGTACTGCGGGGACCCCGGGATATCCGGGTGGAGATGGTGGACACGCCGCCTATCCGGGAAGATGAGGTCCTGGTGAAGGTCATGGCCTGCGGCATATGCGGCACCGATCTCCATGCCTACAAGAAGGGCGGCGGCGCGGGCGGAGCAGGGCGGCTCATACTGGGTCACGAGTTCAGCGGAGAGGCGGCCAGGATCGGCGCGGCGATCGAGGGCGTGAAAGAGGGCGACCGGGTGGTCGGAACGGGCTATCGCGGCTGCGGCGCCTGCTACCGCTGCCGCCAGGGCGACGCCGCGCGGTGTCCCCGGCCTCTGGTGCCGGGAGAAGGCCTGGACGGGGCCTTCGCCGAGTACGTCGTGGTGCCCCGGCCCATGGTGGGCCGGACTTTTTTCCGCATTCCCGACGGCATGGGATGGGAGGAGGCCGCCACCATGGAGCCGCTGGCCGTGGCCTGCCACGCGGCCGCCCGCGGGCGGATCCAGGAGGGCCAGACGGTGGCCGTGATCGGCGCCGGCATGATCGGGCAGTGCATCGCCCAGGTGGCCCGGAGCATGGGGGCCAGGACCATAGTCAGCGAGCCGTCGCCGCTGCGCCTGGCCGTGGCCGGGCGGCTGGGGGCCGAGATCACCATCAACCCCGGTGGGACGGACCCCGTCTCCGCCGTCACCGCCGCCACCTCCGGAGACATGGCCGACGCCGTCTTCGAATGCTCGGGCTCCCCTGCCGGCTTTCGCCAGGCCGTCGACATGGTGCGCCCCTTCGGCACCATGGTCCAGGTAGGCCTCTTCGAGAAGGGCCTGGAGATACCAGCCGACCTGGCCAGCATGATCTTCGCCTTCAAGAACCTCACCCTGCGCGGCTCGGGCGGCCAGAGATGGGAGATGGCCCTGGAGCTGGCGGGCAGCGGCCGGGTGAAGACCGGCGGCCTGGTGACGCAGGTGTTCCCGCTGGACCGCATCAGGGACGGCTTCGAGTCGCAGCTCGACCCCGGGAGCTCCATCAAGGGCCTGATCACGCCGTAGGGCAGCCAGGCACGACGCCGGCGCCCGGGCGCCGGCGACAGCATCGGGAAAGAAAGCCGTCCCAAAACGGCCGTCCCAAAACGGACTTGACAAGAGCTCCGTTGCTTGTTATATTGACAACACTTGGTAGGTTGGCAATACTCGATAGGTCTCAAATAGTTTGCTACTACCAAAGTAGGGTGGCGACCCAAAGGCTGCAGGTCTGAGCTGGCTTCGGCACTCATTTGGAGCGGCATCACTGCCAGCACCGAGTGCGCCGGGGCCATCCGGCAGCCGGTCTGCAAATGACTTGATCACCGCCCGGTCCGGGCGGTGATTGGTCTTCAGGGGGGAACGAAAGAAACCGGGCGCCACCGGTGAGGGGCGTCAGCGTGGCTTTGGTGTGGGGCGCAGCACGGCCGGCCGTTTTCGGCCCGGTCCCGGAAGGCGGGGTTGCCAGTGAAGAGCAGCGATGCCAGGAAAGGGGGAGCGTCGAACGAGTTACCGATGATCTTCATCAACAGCGGTCTTCCCGGCGGACAACAGACAGGCGGGCGCCTGATTACGAGGAGAGGAGACTAGCATGCCGAGAGACGAGAGATACGACTTTGTTATTGTCGGCGGCGGGCCCAACGGTGTGACCCTGGCCGCCTACCTGGCCAAGAGCGGGCAGAGCGTCTGCGTCCTGGAAGAGCGGCCAGAGGCCGGCGGCGCCTGCGAGAACACCGAGCCCATAGCCGGCGTCAAGATCAACCCCCACGCCATCATGATCTACGGCGCCTCGGCGCCCGGCTACGAGCAGCTGGAGCTGTGGAAGTACGGCTGGCGGGTCGGCGAGGGCGAGATGGGAGACCTCATGGCCGACGCCGAGCGCGGCGTGGCCGT
>ERZ1649853.615-NODE-615-length-14632-cov-6.334843_pt1 | contig 14632 bp, 13 predicted proteins | sample MGYA00575353_ERZ1649853 | MGnify/ENA primary metagenome ERZ1649853 (study PRJEB40853, sample SAMN11349654) | freshwater sediment metagenome | isolation source: river sediment | host: Sediment | place: India: Okhla Barrage, New Delhi | collected 2017-02-21 ...
CTGAGCTGATCGTTGAACGAATGGAGAGGTTGTTTGGCTGGAAAATCACCAGTGAGGATGTGTTGGTCGTTCCCGGCGTAATCGCGGGGTTCAACCTTGCTGCCCAGGCAATCCTCCAGCAGGGGGAATCCATTGTCATCCAACCGCCGATCTACCCTCCATTCTTCGGCGTGGCAGCGAATGCCGGAGTGACTGAGGTCCAATGCGAGCTGGAGAATAATGGCACCGGGAATTACTGCATTGATTTCAACAGGTTGGAAAAGGCGCTGAGCGGAACAAGCCGCATGCTGCTCTTCTGCAACCCGCATAATCCAGTCGGGAAAGTGTATACACGCGGGGAGCTTGCCCTAATCGCCAAGATTTGCAGAAAAAATGATGTATATATCTGTTCGGACGAAATCCATGCGGACCTGGTATACGCAGGCAACCATCATGTTCCAATCGCTTCAATAGATGCAGAGGTTGGACAGAGAACGGTTACGTTGATTGCCCCGAGCAAGACCTATAATATTGCCGGATTGGATTGCTCCGCGTTGATCTGCGAAAATGCGGAGGTAATGAAAAAGATCAAGCAAGCCAGGCGGGGGATCATTGGCGGGGTGAACCTGCTGGGAACTACCGCGGCGATTGCTGCCTACCAACACGGGCAAGAATGGCTGGATGAGATAATCGTGACCTTGCAGGATAACCGGGATTTTTTATGCAATTTTATTCAAGATAAGCTGCCAAAAATCAGAATTCACACCCCGCAGGCGACCTACCTTGCCTGGCTGGATTGCAGGGAGTTAAAACTGGGGATGGAGCCATATGAATTCTTTCTGCAAAACGCAAAGGTGGCGCTCAACCGCGGAGCAGATTTTGGCGGAGATGGGATCTCTTTTGTGCGTTTAAATTTCGGATGCGAACGGAGAGTGCTGGAAGAAGCGCTTGCGCGGATGGTGAGAGCGATCAAATAAAAAAAAAAACAGAGCCGGCAGGCTCTGTTTTTATGAGTGTGATTTCTATTCTACTGGTTTTACTTCTGCAGCCTGGAGTCCCTTGGGACCCTTTTCGACTGAGAACTCGACCTGCTGCCCTTCTTTCAGAACCCGGTAGCCCTCCATCTCGATCGCAGAAAAATGAACAAAGACATCCTCTGCCCCTTCACGGCCGATAAAGCCGTACCCCTTGGCGGGATTGAACCATTTTACTGTACCAACAAACCGTTCTGACATGCTTTCTTCTCCATCTCTAATGAATTGTGCGGGCAGGAAGACCCTGACCTCGTCACTATGGTAAAAATTTACCATGCCGTGATTTTAATGTCAAGAATGCCATGGATACGGTTGTTATAATACCTTTGTGATGAAATCTGACCGGATAATGTACGCTCTGCTTATCCTGTTGCCATTGGCGGCAATAATGATATTCAACCCATCTCCATATCCAGAGAGCATCCGCCAATCAAGTCTGGCACTTCAAACAACAATCTCAGCTAATGATCAGATACTTGGATTGAAGAGCTTACTGGATTTTGAACCCTGGAGAGGTGATCTCTGGGAACGGATTGGGAGAGCTTATCTGAACTACGGGGGTTATCCAGCTGCGGTGGAGGCTTTTCAAAAGGCTGAACGTTTTGAGGGCTTAACCAATGCGGGAAGAATCGCACAGGCAGACGCCTACCTGCAAAACAACGACCACGAGACTGCCCGGCGGTTGTTGAGAACGTTTCCGCTAAATGAAGCGGGGTTGTTCGAGATGATGCAGGTAGTGGCGCTGCAGCGAAAGATCGGGGATGTATATGGCGCCGAAGCGACACTGCTGGCTGCTCATCAGCTGGAACCAGAAAATGCGGAAGTGAACTTTCAGCTTGGATTGATGCTATCAACCACACAACCTGATAGCGCCCTCCAGTTTTTGATTGCAGCTGAAAACCTGGATGGAAATGATGACTTATTACGAGATGCGTTGATCACGATGATAGAGAATTCAGCCGAGTCAACCGCATTAGAAAAATATCAAATGATCGGGCAGGTATTCTCCAATTTTGGTGAGTGGGATGTGGCTGCACAGGCGTTCCAATCTGCGCTGGCAAATGACCCCGGATCAGCACTTTCGTGGATCTACCTGGCCGAGGCGAAACAACAATTGGGATTGGATGCATTTATAGAAGTATCAACAGCCCTAAAGTTGGACGGCGAGAACGAGATTATCAACGGACTATCGGGTTTGTATTACCGACGGATGGGGAAATATGAACTTTCAATGTATTATCTGAAGAGAGCGGCGGACAAAAACCCGAGCACGAATGTGTGGTTGATCGAGCAAAGCCGGACCCAGGAAGAGATGGGGCAACTTGAAGCAGCTTATCTGCTGTTACTGAGAGCTGCGCAAATTTCACCTGAAGATTGGGCTACCTGGAAAAGCCTGGCGGTCTTCAGTTTTACCAACAATTATGAGGTAGATACTACAGGACTGGCAGCAGCCCGAAAAGCGTTAGTCCTTTATCCTTCTTCACCTGTGCTGATGGATCTGCTTGGCGCAGGGTTGATGCTCACCGGAGATTATGACAGCGCAGAACGATTCTTCTTGGAGGCGAATGAGATCGATCCGCATCAATCAGCAATACTCATCCATCTTGGCCAGTTGAAGGTGCTGCAAGGAAAAATTACCGAAGCACGAGTAATCCTCAAGCAGGCAGTGGATTATGCACCCGATGACCGATTGAGAGACCTCGCGCTACAGCTACTCAATGAAACAGCGGGAAAATAAGGGCATTGGTATAATACGCCTATTGAAATTTTTCGGAGAAGCATGAGAAAACTCTCGTTTGTTATTGTTGTTTTTCTAACCTCAGCTCTACTCATTTCCGGTTGTGAGATGCTGACGAGGGGAGATGAAGTTGAACCCGCGTCACACCCCGGTTGGATATTCTTTGAGGATGATTTTTCGACTTCTCCAAACGGTTGGGGGACTATGGGGCAGGAAGGTGGAGAAGCCACATTCGAGTACCAGGGATTGGTGATCAAATTACATTCACCCAACTCTCTTTTCTGGACGGTAAACGAAGGGAAATATTCTGACACAAGAATCGATGTTGACGCAGTCCTTCTCAATGGACCTGCAAATGATAATTTTGGCGTAATTTGCCGGTTTGTGGACAACGCTAATTTTTATGGTTTTCTGGTCACGCACGACGGTTACTATGGGATATTTAAGATGCTGGATGGAAAGATGATCCTTTCCGGCGGCAAACAGAACCTGGATTTCAGCGAAGTGATCAGGCAGGGGGGCATTGTCAACCATATTACAGCGACCTGCGAAGGCAATATCCTGAGCCTGGAAGTAAATGATGCACTACTGGCAGAAATACAGGACGAGTCGTTTTCCTCCGGACAAATCGGGTTGATCGTTGGAGCCTATGAGACTGCAGGTGTGCAGGTTCTGTTCGACAACCTAAAAGTTACCCAACCCTGAAAGTTATGAAGGTTTATTTTGATACGGTAGGCTGCCGGCTTAACCAGGCTGAGATCGAGGAAATGGCAGCCATCTTACGGCATACCGGATATGAGATTGCCGGCAAATTAGAAGAAGCTGATTTGGTGATCATTAACAGCTGCGCGGTCACAGCAGCGGCTTCCTCGGACTCTAGGCAGAAAGTAAGACAGGCACATCAACTGGGGATCGACAATATCATTTTTACGGGTTGCTGGGCAACACTTTACCCGCAACAGGCAGCGATGCTCGAGGGGGTAACCTCGGTGGTCGATAACCTGGAAAAAATGAACATTCCGGCACGACTGCTTAATACCGATGACATGATTATGGACCTGGAACCCATTGCCAGAAAACCGTTACCGGGGATCCATCATCGGACGCGAGCATTCATCAAAGCGCAGGATGGCTGCGATAATTTTTGCACCTACTGTGTAACCCGACTGGCGAGGGGAAAAGCCGTCAGTATTCCTGTGGAAAAAATCCTTTTGCAAATTAATGAAGCGGTAGATGGAGGAACCAAGGAGATCGTCTTGACCGGGGTCAACCTGGGATCCTGGGGCAAGGATCTCAATGATAGAAGAGATCTTGGGTATCTGGTTAAGCAAATTCTGGAGAAAACCGAAATCGAAAGAATACGCTTGTCCTCGCTGGAGCCCTGGGATATCACGGATTCCTTTTTTGCGCTATGGGAAGATGACCGGATGTGCCCACATTTGCATCTGCCACTGCAATCAGGGTCAAGGACTGTGCTCAAGCAGATGGCTCGCAATACCACGCCGGAAAAATTTTTGCGCCTTGTTGAATCCGCGCGTAAACAGATCGGAAACCTTTCAATTACCACAGACATCATCGTGGGGTTTCCGGGAGAGAACGATGCTGAATTCGCGGATTCACTGGAGTTCATAAAGCTGGTTGGATTCAACGGCGGGCATGTTTTCCGGTATTCAAAACGGGAAAATACAGCTGCAGCAAAATTCCCGCAGCAAATCTCAGGGACGATAAGCAAGCAACGGGCACAACAGGTTCGAGAAATTCTGAATCATCAGGAGAAGCTTTTCCTGACCACCCAATGCAGCAAGGTTCATAAAGTTCTGTGGGAATCCTGCAGAGAAACGGAACCTGGAAGCTGGAAACTTGAAGGATACAGCGAAAATTACTGCAGGGTGCAGGCTGGTTCATCTGAAAACCGCTGGAACAAGATTGATTCGGTACAAGCGGCGAAAGTGAAAGGTAATCTTGTAATCGGGAAAATCATGTCTTCGAGGAGTTAACCATGACGAAACAACCCAAATGGTGGCAAACCGCAGTCTTTTACCAGATTTATCCCCGCAGTTTTGCGGATGGAAATGGAGATGGTATCGGGGACTTTAAAGGGATGATCGAGAAACTGGATTATCTGCACGATCTTGGCATAGATGGCATCTGGTTATCACCGCATTTTCCGTCACCGTATGTTGACTGCGGGTATGACGTCTCAGATTACCGGGGTGTGGCTCCTGAATACGGAACAATGCAGGATTTTAAAGGATTCCTGGAAGGAGCCCATCAACGGGGAATAAGGGTTGTTCTCGACCTGGTGCTCAACCATACTTCCGACCAGCATCCATGGTTCCAGGAATCACGCAAGGATAAAACCAACCCCAAGCGTGATTGGTACATCTGGAAAAGCCCGGTGAATGGCAGAGAACCCAATAACTGGTATTCGACCTTTGGCGGAAGCGCGTGGGAATTGGATGAAAACACCGGAGAATATTATTATCATTACTTTTTCAAGCAACAGCCTGACCTGAACTGGAAGAATCCAGCGGTATGGGAGGCGATGTTCAATGAAGCGCGATTCTGGCTAGATATGGGTGTGGACGGTTTCAGGCTTGACGCTGTGGGAACGATTTTCGAGGATGAACGCTACGAGAACCGCCCAGAAGATATGACGCAAGAGAAATTGTTCAAACTCTCGCACGAAGTAAAGAATGATGAGATGAATGCTGAAGTACTCAAATACTGGTTGGCGATGTTCCACCGTCAGGTTGACCAACCTGAAGTGCACGAGATCACAAAAGCTCTTCGGAAGGTCGTGGATGAATACGAGGACAGAGTTCTAATCGGAGAAACGGATGATATCGCTTTTTATGGTGATAACGATAATGAGCTGCATCTGAACTTTAATTTTCCGCTGATGCGAACACCCCGGATCACCGCAGCGCATGTAAGCCGAAACCAGGAAGAAAGGTTAGCGGCTTTGCCGGATTGGGCGTGGCCATGCAATACCTTTGGCAACCATGATTCATCCAGAGTGTTTTCCAATTATGGGGATGGAATAAATAATGATAAACAGGCGCGCCTATACCTGATGCTGCTTCTTACATTAAAAGGAACTCCCTTTCTTTACAATGGTGAAGAGATTGGGATGACGGATTATGCGCTGACCGACCCGGCGCAATTCAGGGATCCGCTCAGTACATTATTCTACGGGTGGGCAAAAAGCGTCCTAGGGATGAATGAAGGTGAGGCAATCCAGGTGGGAGCCATCAGGGGCAGGGATAAATGCAGGACACCCATGCAGTGGTCTGGTGAAAAGAATGGGGGATTCTGCCCGGAAGGCGTAAAACCCTGGCTGCCGGTTAATCCCAACTATGATTCCGGGATAAATGTGGATACACAGAGTGGAGATCCGGAGTCATTGCTCGCTTTTTACCGGAGAGCGTTAGCCATTCGCAAATCCTCATCCGCATTGCAATATGGAGAATATGAGCGGCTGGGGGTCAAAGACGAAGAAGTGTTATTCTTCAAGCGAAAGCATGGCGGAGAGGAAGTGTTTATTCTTTTGAACATGAGCGCGCGGGCAATTGAGGTGGAATTTGAGAGGGGCGGCAAGTTCAACAACGCAATCTTATCCAACGACCAGGTGGATGTTGTGCCGAACCGAAACCAGGTGAAACTAGCTCCTTACCAGGGAATCCTATATAGCTGACAATAACGAAATGCCAATTAATGGCTATAATGGATTTTGTATTTCCATATTTAGGGTATAATCTCTCGCTTTGTGGATTGCTTTTTATAAGTGAGTAAAAATGAATTTAGAAGAACATAACGGTTCGACCGTATTTAAGCGTCAATCAGATTACCAACCTGGAAAGAACTGGCGAAATTTCCTGATCGGTAGACCTCTTTCCACGGCGGATGCGCCTCACCAGACAATCGGGAAGATTCTCGGTTTGGCCGTGTTCTCGTCGGATGCTATGTCTTCTGTGGCATACGCACCCCAGGAAATGTTGATGATCCTGGCTGCGGCGGGGGTGGCATCCTTTGGGATTACGATTCCGCTTGCGCTGGGAATCTGCGGACTGCTGATCATCCTGACGTTATCTTATGAACAGACCGTGCATGCCTATCCAAATGGCGGTGGTTCTTTCATTGTCGCCAGGGACAACCTGGGAAAAATCCCAGCTCTGACAGCTGCAGCTGCATTGTTAAGCGATTATATTTTAACTGTCGCCGTTTCGATATCTTCGGGTGTAGCACAATTAGTTTCGGCTTTCCCTGTTTTATACCCTAATCGGGTTTTCATCGCAGTTTTGTTAGTTTTGTTCATCATGCTGATCAACTTAAGGGGGGTAAAAGAATCGGGAATCACTTTTGCCATACCCACCTACTTTTTCCTGATCATGATGTTTACCTCGATAATCGTTGGTATGATCCGTTTCTTAAGCGGGACTTTGGGAATGGTCGTTGCTCCTCCTGAAGATGTGATGGCACTTCATCAGACGGTTACACCGGTCACACTTTTCTTAATCCTAAAAGCATTTTCAAGTGGTACGACTGCCTTGACGGGGATCGAAGCAATCTCAGATGGGATCACTGCATTTAAAAACCCGCGAAGTAAAAATGCCGGGACTACCCTGATTATGATGTCTATCATTTTGGGCACCATGATGCTGGGAATCACATTCCTGGCAAACCAGGTTGGAGCCCTGCCTTCAGAAGAAGAGACGTTAATCTCACAACTTGCCAGAACGATATTTGAGAGTCGAGGAATACTCTACATAGGAGCAATTTCTGCTACGACGATCATCCTCGTGATGGCAGCCAATACTGCCTTTGCCGATTTTCCCAGGTTGAGCGCAATAGCTGCAGCTGATGGATTTCTTCCACGGCAATTGACCTACCGCGGCAGCCGACTGGTTTATTCGAAGGGGATCGTTTTGCTGGCTCTGGCAGCCTCACTTCTTATCATTATTTCCAAAGCCAGCGTTACCAAGCTGATCCCGCTATATGCGATCGGTGTATTTCTGTCATTTACGATTTCTCAATCCGGCATGGCAAGGCGCTGGTGGAAATCCGGGAGATTATCAGAAGGAGAGGAAGTTCAGGAGCGCGGGTCTATTTTGAAGCATGATTCTGCGTGGCGATTTAAGATGATTTTGAATAGTGCCGGCGCATTCGTTACTGGGATCGTATTGATGGTCTTTGCAGTCACGAAGTTTAAGGATGGCGCATGGTTTGTAATTTTTCTCACCCCAGCGCTTGTTCTTATCTTTTCTTCCATTCATCGGCATTATCAGAAGGTGGCAAAAAACCTTTCACTGGACAACTTTTCACCTCCGAACAGGATCAGTCACAAAAAAGTTGTCATGCCAATCGGTGGTGTTCACGTAGGCACCTTATCTGCCTTACGATTTGCAAAGACATTGTCTGACGACATCACTGCAGTCCATGTTTCAACTGACCCGGATGAGACTAAAAAACTTCAAGGAAAATGGGAAACCTGGGGAGACGGATATCGACTGGTGGTATTAGATTCGCCTTACCGGTTGTTCATCGAGCCCTTGTTATCGTATATTGAGGAACTGGACGAGAATAAATTGCCCAACGAAGTAATCCTGGTAGTGGTTCCTCAGTTTATCCCGAAACACTTTTGGAATAACTGGCTGCACACCAGAACGGCAGACACATTGCGAAGGGTTCTGCTATTTAGAAAAGATATTGTGATTATGGAAGTACCCATAGTGGTTGATTAGGACAAGTGAGGAAAAATGAAAGCAATAATTGTAGGATGCGGAAGGATCGGCTCGCAACTTGCCTATAGCATGTACAAGCGAGGACACGAGGTATCCGTGATAGATGAAGAAGAAACCTCTTTTGAGAATCTTCCCTCCGATTTCCAAGGGCGCCTGCACGAAGGCGATGCGATGAACCAGGACGTGCTGGAGCGGGCAGGGGTAAAGAATTGTGATGCATTGGCAGCAGTCACCGATACAGATGCTCTGAACATTGTGGTCTCGCACATCGCGAAACAGGAATATAACGTGGCTCATGTTATTGCCAGGAATTATGACCCGCGGATGAGGCAGGTTTATGAAGCCTTCGGGATCCAGGTTGTCAGTTCGACGAGCTGGGGGGCTCAACGGATCGAAGAGTTGATGACCGATACTGAGGTGCGGACGGTCTTCTCTGCCGGAAATGGCGAAGTTGAAGTTTATGAGTTATTGATCAAAGGTCCGCTACATAATCTGCGGATCTCCGATATTATCACCTGTAATACCTGTAAACCCCTGGCACTCACCCGGGCAGGGAAAGCTGAATTGTTAGAGATGGACGCGGTTGTACAGCAGGGAGACCTGCTGACGGTTGCAGCAACTATCGATGGGATCCAATCGACCCGAACTAATCTCCTTAAGCTTGAAAAGGAGGCGTAAATGTTTGTAATCATTGCTGGCGGCGGAAGAACTGGTGCGCAATTAGCAAGATCATTGCTGTCTGGTGATCACAAGATCCATGTGGTTGATTATCGTAAGGAAGTGTTGGGGCGGATCCACAGGGAATTGCCCACGGAAGTTATCTTCCCGGGGAATCCGATGGATTGCCAGATCCTCGAACAGGCGGGCATCCAAGAAGCAAACGTGTTTGCTGCAACGACAACCTCGGATGCGGAAAACCTTTCATTGTGCTACCTGGCAAGGCATAAGTATGGGGTAAAAAGAACCATCGCACGGGTGAATAACCCGCGGAATGCCTGGTTATTTGATGCAAAATTCGGTGTGGATGTAGCTGTGAATCATTCTGAAATTCTATCCCGATTGATTGAAGAAGAAATGTCAATGGGCGATATGATGACTCTGCTGAAATTGAAACGAGGCCGGTATGCGCTTGTGGAAGAGAAGATTCCGCCAAAAGCGATCGCTATCGGTCAGGCGATCAAGGACCTCAAACTGCCAACGAACTGTACCATTGCCGCCATTATCCGATCAGGCGAGGTCATAGTCCCACGGGGTGTAACCGTGCTTGAAGTTGGAGATGAGGTACTGGCAATTACAGATACTGAAGGTGCAAAGAAGCTGGCTGAATTATTTGAATTCAATGGCTGAAAAACCTTTGACCAGATAAACTCCCTGCGGTATAATCCAATTTTGCTGTGTCAATAATTCGTTTTTGAGAGGAAGTAGAATGACCAAGAGGACATATCAACCCAGAATTCGCCGCCGCGTCCGCGTGCATGGTTTCAGATCCCGCATGGCTTCGGCCGATGGGCGAGAAGTGTTGAAACGGCGTCGTGCAAAGGGCCGTTATAAACTCGCTGTATCCAGTAATAATCACGTCAAAAAAACCAGCTGGTAGATCTTTTTGTGCCTGATGGATGTTGACGGCACGATGATTGCGAGCAAGGTAGATGGGTGAAACGGCAGTATCGAATTACCCGGGCAAATGACTTCAGGCGGGTGCGCCAAAATTGTAAAATTTATCCGCACCCGCTTATTCGCGTTTTGGTGTCTGAAGGACCAGGTGAACAAAGCAGAATTGGTATTATTGTCAGCAAATCCGTTGGAACCGCGGTAAAACGTAACCTGGTTAAGCGAAGAATAAGATCGATAGCAAACGAGTTCATTCAACAGCTAAATAAGGAAGTAGATATTTTAATGATTGCGAATCCGGCTATAGTAAAGGCAGATTACCAGCAATTACGGATAGCGATTACCACTTGCTTAAGGAAAGCAGAATTGTTAGTAGAATAAAGTGATACAAGAAGACGAATTGCATCAAACGGCGGAACCCCGTCTGCGGGATCTCCCTTTTACAATCTGGAACTTACCGAGAATGCTTCTCCTGGTACTCATCAGGGGATACCAAATCGTTGTTTCTCCAGCATTACCCAAGGACACCTGCCGGTTTTATCCAACCTGTTCACACTATGGTTACCAGGCGATTTATAAATACGGTGCAATAAAAGGAACAGGGATGGCAGTCTGGCGAGTATTACGCTGTAACCCGTACAACCCCGGTGGATTTGACCCGGTACCTTAGAAGTTTGAATGAGAAAAAGGATACCCACTCGATGAACAAAAGATTGTTAATACTCTTGATCGGAATTGGAATACTTGCGACGTTCCTCACAGGTTGCTCAAATGCCACAGGGACGGCTGTAAACACATGGGGCGGGGCAGCGGTGGACGGGGATATGGTCTATTACGCGAGCGGACCGCAGGTGCTTGCGTTATCCGACTCCGGGCTGAATTACACAGTAAGATGGACGTACCCTGAAAAAGCAAACGCAGCCCGGCTTTTTATGTCCGAACCACTGATTGTTGGTGAACAATTAATCCTTGGCGATTATGGATCGAACCTCACAAGTATTAGTACCCGGGATGGTGTTGAAAATTGGTTGTTTGCTGATGCAAAGAGCAGGTTTGTAGACACCCCCCTGCTGGTCGGGGAACTCCTGATCGCACCGAACGCGGATAAAACTGTATATGCCGTTGACCTTGGCGGGAGCCTGGTATGGAAGTTTTCTGGTGACGGGGCTTTTTGGGCTCGTCCAGCTTCAGATGGAAAACTTGTTTTTATTCCGTCTTTGAATCATAAACTCTATGCTTTGGATGTTGCCACCGGAGGTAAAACCTGGGAGGTAGACCTAAACTCTCCATTGGTCGCCCGCCCATTGTACGCAGAGGGTATAGTCTTCCTAGGAAACTTAACCGGTGAGTTTTTTGCCATTGATGCAGCAGATGGGTCAATTAAGTGGACTCAAAAGGTTTCAGGGGGCATCTGGGCGCAACCGATCTTGCAGGACGGCAAGCTCTACTTTGGAGATCAGGAAGGCAAATTGAATATCCTGACTGCAGCAAATGGAAAAATTAATACAGAAGTTGATGCCGGTTCGGCTATCCTGGGTTCCGGGGTGAATGTCCCTGAAGGGATTATTTTCGGAACCGAAAACGGAAAGATCATCCTGTTCGATGCTGAGGGGAAAAGCCGGCCATTACTTACCCTTGAGAATGGCTCGATCTACTCCAATATCATTGTCAATGGTGAACGGATGATTGTCCTGGCATACAAGGGAAATAAACCTTTGATCGCGCTAGACCTCAATGGCAATGAAGCCTGGTATTACTCAACCAAGAAATAAAGGATAATCCTATGTGGGACACCCTGATCATTCAACCGTTCATTAACATGCTTCTCGGAATTTACCATCTGGTGGGAAATTTCGGGGTTGCGATCATTCTCTTTACCATCTTGACCCGCGTTGTGCTCTATCCTTTGACCGCCAAACAGATTAAAGGCGCTCAGGCAATGCAGGAGCTGCAAAAAAATAAGCGTTATATCGAAATCCAGGAGAAATACAAGGGAGACAAAGAAAAACTGGCCCAGGAGCAAATGAAGCTCTACCAGGAACTGAAAATAAGTCCGTTTTCCTCCTGTTTGCCAACTTTGATCCAGTTCCCTTTGATCATTGGTCTCTATCAGGCATTGATCCAGAGTATTGCGTCTGCGCCGCTTGACCTGCTAAAACTGTCCCGCCATATTTATCCAAAATTACTAGATTTTTCATCCCTCATTCCGCTTAACACAAAATTCTTATGGATGGATATGGGGCAACCGGAGCGGTTATATGTGTTCGGTGTCGGAATCCCGGTGCTGACAATTATTGTTGTAATCACCACGTACATCTCCTCCAAGATCATCTCGCCACCCCCAACTCCCGGCGCAAATGATCAGGGGGCAGCGATGACCAAAATGATGAATCTGTACATGCCTATCCTGATGGGCTGGCTTGCGTGGTCACTTTCAGCAGGGCTGGCACTTTATTTTGTTGTGTCCAATCTCGTTCAAATCGCGCAATACGCGATTACAGGCAAGGTTTACTGGCGGAACCTGATTCCTGGATTTAAACCAGCGGAACCCGCTAAGAAAAAATAACGGAGAGAATCCATGGCTGATGAAAATACTACATTAGAGATGATCGCCCCGACCCCAGAAGAAGCGATCGAGGATGCACTCGCTCAACTCGGGTTAACTGAAGATGATGTGGATGTTGAAATCCTGGACTCCGGCTCAAAAGGTCTATTAGGTCTGGGAGGCAGGCAGGCACGGGTTCGGTTGACGGTGAAAGGATTGAAGAAAACCGCGAAATCCATTGAGCCGACCGGCGAAGCCAAACCAGATGATGAACTCGACATATCAGCAGTGAAGAGTGTTGAACTTGATTTACTCAACGACGAAGAGAAGCAACATATCAAATTGACTCAAACCGTAGTTGAAGAGCTGCTAGAGCGGATGCGGGTAAAAGCGAAAGTAGAACCCCGTTACGTAGAGCCCGAAGATGATAAGGACCGCCGAGTAATATTGGTGGATATCCAGGGAAATGATCTCAGCATTCTCATTGGCAGACGTTCAGAGACGCTCAACGCACTGCAATACATAGCCAGCTTGATCGTCAGCAAGGAAGCCGGCAAATGGGTGCCAATGATGGTTGATGTGCAGGGGTACCGCGAACGACGCAACCGGCAGTTAAGACAACTTGGGCGTAGGATGGCTGAACAGGCAATCCAAAGCGGGCGCCGGCAAGTGCTGGAACCCATGCCTGCCAATGAGCGGCGGATCATTCACCTAGAACTGCGGGACCATCCACAGGTATTCACTGAAAGTACCGGTGAAGAACCCTACCGAAAAGTTACGATTTCATTGAAGGAAAACTAGATAGAAAACCAGGTTCCCAGGAGCCTGGTTTTCTTTTCGCAGATGGTAAAATCTTAACCATCAATTGATGAGGATGGAGCTACCATGAATGCTGTCGATATCATTATAAAAAAACGCGACCACAAAGAATTAAATTCCGAGGAGATAACCTATTTTATTGAGGGAATCACCTCCGGTACCATACCAGATTACCAGGCGGCAGCATGGGCAATGGCTGTTTTGTTAAACGGGATGACCGACCAGGAGACAACTGACCTTACCCTGGCAATGGCAAATTCAGGAGAGATCCTCGATCTCTCGCATGTAGTTCCGATCGAGGTGGATAAACACTCAACAGGAGGGGTAGGAGACAAGACAACCCTGGTTGTTGAACCGCTGGTAGCAGCATGCGGCTTGCCGGTTGGAAAAATGTCGGGGCGGGGATTGGGATTCAGCGGCGGGACGCTAGATAAAATGGAGTCGATCCCGGGATTCCGGACAGGGTTATCTCAGGATGAGTTCATCCACCTGCTTAAAACTAAAGGCTTGGTATTGGCAGGACAAAGCGGGGACCTGGCACCGGCAGATGGCAAACTTTACGCTCTGCGGGATGTGACTGGAACGGTGCAATCCATTCCCCTGATTGCCTCCAGTGTGATGAGCAAGAAAATCGCAGGCGGTGCCCAGGCGATCGTTCTGGATGTAAAAGTCGGATACGGGGCTTTCATGAAGAACCTCAAGGAAGCCAGGCAGTTATCGAAACTGATGGTAGCAATCGGGAAATTAAGCGGTCGTAAAGTGGTGGCATTACTCTCGGACATGAACCAGCCACTGGGAAACGCGGTTGGAAACGCATTGGAAGTTAAGGAAGCCATCAGTACTCTACAGGGCAAGGGACCGGCGGATTTCGTGGAGCACTGCCTGACCGTTGGTGCGCACATGCTGGTGATCGGTGAAAAAGCCAAGACACTACATGAGGGACGCAAATTGGTAACAGCAGCATTAAAAGAGGGCAGAGGATTGAGGAAATTGCGGGAACTGGTGGAAAACCAGGGCGGGGATCCTAGCTATATCGATGATCCCTCGAGGTTTAAGATTGCGCCGGTGATCGCAGAGATTAAGTCTCCAAAAACTGGTTACCTGGCTAAAATCAATGCCCAGGAAATTGGGGAAGCCTCTGTTGAAATGGGGGCAGGGAGAG
>ERZ1649853.616-NODE-616-length-14632-cov-6.174453_pt1 | contig 14632 bp, 12 predicted proteins | sample MGYA00575353_ERZ1649853 | MGnify/ENA primary metagenome ERZ1649853 (study PRJEB40853, sample SAMN11349654) | freshwater sediment metagenome | isolation source: river sediment | host: Sediment | place: India: Okhla Barrage, New Delhi | collected 2017-02-21 ...
CGCCGTGGCGGGCTCCGCCGCGCGGGCGGCCCTTGCGGCGGCGCTGTTGAACCTCCTTTCGGCGGGGGATAACCTGTTGTCCGTGTCATCGCTCTTCGGGGGGACCTATTCGCTGCTCCGGAATGTCCTGCAGCCCCTCGGGATCGAGACGCGGTTCGTTCCGGCCGACGACGTGCGGGCCATGGAAGAGGCCATCGACGGCCGTACGCGGGCGATCTTCCTGGAGACCATCTCCAACCCCTGCATGATTGTGCCGGACGTCGGCCGCATCGCCGCCGTGGCGCGCGATCGGAAGATCGTCGTGATCGCCGACAGCACCGTTACGACGCCGTACCTGTTCCAGGCCGGCGCGTTCGGGGTGAATCTCGTCATCCACTCGACGACCAAGTACTTCTCGGGGGGAGCGACCAGCATGGGCGGCATCGTCGTCGATCTGGGAAATTTCGACTGGGCCGCCGTGCCGTCACTGAACAACTACCATCGGTTCGGGGAATGGGCGTTCATCGCGAGGCTGCGCAAGGAAGTCTACCGGGAAACGGGAAGCTGCCTGTCGCCGCATCACGCGTACCTGCAGACCCTGGGCCTGGAAACCCTGTCCCTGCGCATGGAGAAACTCTGCGGCAACGCGCAGCGGATTGCCGAGTACCTGGACGGGCATGCCGCCGTCCGGTCCGTGCTGTTTCCCGGGCTTTCGTCATCGCCCTATCACGCGATCGCCGGACGGCAGTTCAGGGGCCGGTTCGGGGGGATCCTCTCCTTCAACCTGTCCGACCGGGAGGCCTGCTTCCGGTTCCTGAACGGGCTTTCGCTTGTCCGCAGGGCATCGAATCTCGGGGATAACAAGTCCCTCGCGCTGCATGCGGCATCGACGATCTTCGCGGGAATCCCTCCGGATGAGTTGAAGACCCTCGGGGTGGACGATACCCTGATCCGCCTTTCCGCGGGGATCGAGGAGGTCGAAGATCTCCTGGAAGATATCGGGGGCGCCCTGGAAGGGAGGGGCCGATGAACGAAGAACAGATTGTCCGGTACAGCCGGAATATCATCCTGAAGGAAGTCGGGGGGAAAGGGCAGGAGCGCCTTCTCCGCTCGAAAGTGCTCGTCGTCGGGGCCGGGGGGCTCGGCGCCCCCGCCGTCCTGTATCTGGCCGCGGCCGGCGTCGGGACGATCGGCATCGCCGACGGGGATGCCGTCGACCTGAGCAATCTGCAGCGCCAGGTCATCCATTTTACGGACGACGTGGGCCGCCCGAAGGTCGAATCGGCCCGGGAAAAAGTCGCCCGCCTGAACCCCGACGTGCGGGTGGTCCTCCATCACGGACGGGTCGCGGCCGACAACATCCGGGAGGTCATCGAGCCGTACGACTTCGTCCTCGACGGGACCGACAACTTCCCGGCAAAGTTCCTGATCAACGACGCCTGCGTCCTGTACGACAAGCCGTTTTCGCACGCCGGAATCCTGAGGTTCGACGGGCAGACCACGACCGTGCTGCCCCGTCGGAGCGCCTGTTACCGCTGCCTGTTCCTGTCCCCGCCCCCGGCGGGGGCCGTACCGAGTTGCAGCCAGGCAGGGGTCATCGGCGGCATGGCCGGCGTCATCGGGACGATCCAGGCGCTCGAGGCGATCAAGCACGTACTGGGCCTGGGAGGACTTTTGACCAACCGCCTGCTCGTGTTCGATGCGCGGGTCATGACGTTTCGCGAAATCCGCGTGAAACGGAACCCCGCATGCCCGGTCTGCGGTGAACATCCAATCGTGACGGAGCTCACGGACATTGAACAGAAAGCGTGTGACCTGAGATGATCATCAGAAAGAGCGTGATGGAGAGCATGATCCTCCATGCGGAGCGGGACGCCCCCATTGAGGCGTGCGGCTGTCTCGCCGGGCAGGACGGGGTTGTCACGCGGCACTACCCCATGGCGAACGCGGACGGGCGGGAAGACCATTTCTCCTTCGACACCCGGGAGCAGTTCGCGGTGTACCGGGCGGCCAGGGGCGAAGGGTTAAACGTGCGCGGCGTCTATCACAGCCACCCCGCGACCCCGGCGAGGCCCTCTCCGGAAGACCTGCGGCTCGCCCGCGACCCGGACGTGGTTTACGTCATCGTATCCCTTCTGGGCGGCAGCCGCACCGTCAGGGGATATCGTGTCCGTCAGGGAGCCGCCCAGGAGGAACCCTTAACCATCGAGGAGGATGCATGAAAGTGAAAACACCGGACCTTGCAGCGTTGAGAAAGGTCGGCATGATCCAGCAGAAGCAAAAGGACTACTTTGCCATGCGGCTCCACGTCGTCGGCGGCGACCTGACGACGGCGCAGATGAGGAAAGTCGCGGAGGTGGCCGAGCGGTTCGGCAGGGGCGAGCTTCACCTCTCCACGCGGCAGGGCGTGGAGATCCATTTTGTCCACTACTCCCACCTGGAGGCTGCCCGCAAGGAACTCGCGGACGCCGGGATCGCCATGGGCGCCTGCGGGCCGCGCATCCGGATCGTCAGCGCGTGCCCCGGCAACCGGACCTGCCGGTGGGGCATTATCGACACGAAGGAGATCGCACGCGATCTCGATGCCCGCCATTTTCGCCAGGAAACGCCCCACAAGTTCAAGATGGCCGTGACCGGGTGCCCGCACAACTGCGCCAAGCCCATGGAAAACGACATCGGCATCATGGGCGGCATCGTCCCGGAGCACGTGCGCGACGAGTGCACGGACTGCGGGCTCTGCGCCAACGTCTGCCCGACGGCGGCGATCCGGAAGGTCGACGGCGAGTACGTTCTGGACGCGTCAAAGTGCATCCACTGCAGCATCTGCACGGCCAACTGCCCGACAGGGGCATGGCGGATTGCGCGACAGGGATACATCCTGTGGATCGGCGGGACGATGGGGAAGATCCCCCGGCTCGCAACCCGGGTACCGGGACTGATCGAATCCAAGGAAGTGCTCTATCGGATGATCGATCGCGCCGTCCGGTATTACAGGGAGAACGGCCGGAAAAAAGAGCGCTTCGGGCACATGATCGACCGGGTCGGGGCGGAGCGCGTAATCGAGGAGATTTTACATGGACACGAAAGTCGTGAAACGGATCGACCTGCAGGGAGTGATCTGCCCGCTGAACTTCGTGAAGACGAAGCTGGCTCTTGAGGGGCTTCAGCCGGGAGAGCGGCTGGAAGTGGTGCTCGATGAAGGCGAGGCCATGCTGAACGTGCCGCGGAGCCTGAAAGAGGAAGGGCACCGGATTCTGAGGGTCGATCCGCTGGGGCGCAGCTTCCGACTGATCGTCGAAAGGGGTGAACCATGAGCGGAGTGACTCTCGGGACGGTGCGCGCCCGTCTGCAGGGCAGGGTCGCCGAAGACATCCTGTCCAGGACCCTGGCGATCTTCGGGGCAGGGCCGTCGGTCGCGCTGGCCTCGAGCCTGGGCGCCGAGGACCAGGTGCTCACGCACATGCTCCTGTCCCTGGAACCGGGGGCGCGCATTTTCGTTTTGGACACGGGACGGCTTCACCCCGCAACCTACGACCTCATGGAGCGGACCCGGAAGCGCTACGGGATGCGTTACGACGTGTTCTTCCCGGAGGCCGCCGATGTCGAGGAAATGGAAAGCCGCCACGGGCCCAATCTCTTCTACGAGAGCGTCGAGAACCGCCGGTCGTGCTGTTACGTCCGCAAGGTGAAGCCGCTGCGGAGGGCCCTGGCGTCGCTCGGGGCGTGGATCACGGGCCTTCGGAAAGAGCAGACGCCGACCCGCGGCGGGCTGGAGGTTGTCGAGTGGGACGAGACCAACGGCGGTCTGTTCAAGATCAACCCGCTGGCCGACTGGACGGAGGCGCAGGTCTGGGAGTACATCCGGCGCCACGGCGTTCCGTACAACACGCTTCACGACCGGGGTTTCCCGAGCATCGGCTGCGCGCCCTGCACCCGGAGCGTCGCGGTCGGCGAGGACATCCGGGCGGGACGCTGGTGGTGGGAGGCGCCGGACAAAAAGGAATGCGGGCTTCATCCGCTGGAGCGCCCGCGGACAGAAAGAGGATAGCGAAATGGACCACCTGGACAAACTGGAAGCGCAGAGCGTCTATATCTTCAGGGAGGCATACCGCGAATTCAAGAACCTCGTCATGCTCTGGTCCATCGGGAAGGACAGCACGGTCCTGTTGTGGCTGGCGCGCAAGGCGTTCTTCGGGCATGTCCCCATGCCGATGCTCCACATCGACACGCATTACAAGATTCCCGAGATGATCGAGTACCGCGACAGGCTCGCCCGTGAATGGCGCCTCAACATCGTCTACGGCGAGAACCGGGAGGCGCTGGAGAAGAAGGACACGTATCCCGACGGCGCCTGCGACCGGATTGCCTGCTGCCGGCGGTTGAAGACGGAGGCCCTGAAGCACACCCTCTCGGGCGAGTGGCCCCGGTACCGCTTCGATCATGCCCTGGGCCGGTACGTGCGCGACGCCAACAGGGAGCGCTATACGGGCGTCATCGTCGGTGTCCGCGCCGACGAGGAAGGCAGCCGGTCGAAGGAGCGGTATTTCTCCCCGAGGGACCGGGAGAACGACTGGGATGTCGGCGACCAGCCGCCGGAGCTGTGGAACCAGTTCAAGACCGATTTTGCACCGGGGACGCACGTGCGCATCCACCCGCTCCTGGACTGGACGGAGCTCAACATCTGGGAATACATCGACCGCGAGAACATCTCCCTCGTGTCCCTGTACTTCGACCAGGGCCGGCATGTGCGTTACCGGTCGCTGGGCTGCTACCCCTGCACGAAACCGGTTGCCTCCGGCGCCCGCACCGTCCGGGACATCATTGCGGAGCTCCGGGAAGGGAAATTCGCGAACATCGCGGAGCGCTCCGGACGCGAGCAGGACAAGGAGGACGGCGGCGGTCTCGAGACCCTGAGGCGCGAGGGGTACATGTAGCCCCCCGCGAGCCGCAACGATCAATTCAGGAAAAGGAGACGACCAACGTGAATACGGCAACGGCGGCCAGCGCCGCAACCCTCACCCCCCGCGGGCCGGCGGATGTCGACCGCGAGAAGATCAACATCGTCATCGTGGGCCACGTCGATCACGGCAAGAGCACCGTCATCGGGCGCCTGCTCGCCGACACGGGCTCGCTGCCCGAGGGGAAGCTGGAGGACGTGAAAGCCCTCTGCGCGCGGAACGCAAAGCCGTTCGAATACGCGTTCCTGCTCGACGCCCTGAAAGACGAGCGGAACCAGGGGATCACCATCGACAGCGCCCGCTGCTTTTTCAAGACGGCGCTGCGGGATTACATCGTCATCGACGCCCCCGGGCACATCGAGTTCCTGAAAAACATGGTGACCGGCGCGGCCCGCGCGGAAGCGGCCCTGCTGGTCATCTGTGCAAGCGAAGGGATCCGGGAGAACAGCAAGCGGCATGGGTACCTCGTGTCCATGCTGGGAATCCGGCAGGTCGTCGTCCTGGTGAACAAGATGGACCTGGTCGGTTACGACCGCGCGACCTACGACACGCTGGTCGCCGACTATACGGCGTTCCTCCACACGCTGGGGGTCGAGCCCCTCTCGTTCATCCCGGTCAGCGCGATGGAAGGAGACAATCTCGCCGCCCCGTCCGGCCGGATGCCCTGGTATCAGGGGCCGACGGTCCTCGAGCAGCTCGATCGATTCGAGGCGCAGGAGGGCAAGCGCAGCCTTCCGCTGCGGTTCCCCGTCCAGGACATCTACAAGTTCACGGAAGAGGGGGACGAACGCAGGATCCTGGCAGGGACGATCGAAACCGGTGCAATCGGGACAGGTGACGAGGTGGTCTTCTTCCCGTCCGGGAAGACCTCGCGCGTCCGCAGCATCGAGGCGTTCAACGTGCCCTCGAAAGCCGCGGCGGAGGCCGGAGAGGCGATCGGCGTGACCCTCGAGACGCAGATCTACATCAAGCCGGGCGAGATCATGACGAAACCCGGCGAGAGGCCTCCGCGAACCCATTCGCGCTTCAAGGCCCACGTCTTCTGGATGGGGCGCTCGCCGCTGATCAAAGGGAAAACCTACAAGCTCAAGCTATCGACGGCGCGCAGCCCGGTGAGGGTCGCCGACATTCTCCAGGTGCTGGACGCCACGGATCTCAGCATGACGCACCGGAAGCAGCAGCTGGACCGGCACGATGTCGGCGAGATCATCCTCGAGACACCCAAACCGATCGCCTTCGATCCGGCGGAGCGGATCGAGGGTACGGGCCGGTTTGTCCTGGTCGATCATTACGAGATCGCCGGCGGGGGAATCGTGCAGCAGGAGGTCGAAGACGGGACGACCCTGCTGAAGGAGCATGTCCGGGGACGGGAGATCGCCTGGGACCGGGGGATGATCGCGCAGGTGGACCGCCGGGCGCGGAACCGGCATGCCTCGAAGTTCATCGTCTTCACCGGTGAGGAGCAGTCCGATGTGGCCGAGTTTGCCAGAAAACTGGAAGAGACCCTGTTCCGGGACCATCATCAGACCTATTACCTGGGACTGAACAACATGCTTTCGGGGATGGGATCGGGCATCCAGGAGAAGATTTCCGACCCCAGCGATTCGATCCGCCTCCTGGGAGAACTCGCCCGTATTCTGACGGACTCCGGGCTGATCTTCATCACCGCTCTCCCCGGGATCGACGATGACGATCTGGAAACCCTGAGCTTGCTGAATTTCCCTGCCGAGATCGTGGTCGTCGCCGTGGGGTCGAACGGGTTTTCCCGGTACCCCCTGGACTTTGTCATCCCCTCGGGAACCCGCTTCGAAGACGGTATCTCGTCAGTCTACAACCTTCTTCGGGAAAAAGAGATCGTCATCGAATACACGATTTGAGACTACAGGACTCGACAGATCGCATTAAACGCATATACACTAAAAGATAACGGAGGTTTTATGCGCAGGCTGATGATTGTCATCCTTTTGATTCTGACCGCCTTTCTTTCTGCAACGGCGGATGCGTCCGATGGGAAAGAGAGGTCCGCGACGGTGACGGTGGAGATTCTTCTGAATGCGCCGAAGGATGTCACAAGCGTGAGATTATGGATCCCCTACCCGATGTCCGATGCTGAGCAGACCATAACGAAAGTACACGTGAGCGGTAACTACGGCGCTGCCGTCGTCTATTCGGAGCCCCTATACGGCGATACGGCCCTGTTTTCCCACTGGAAGGGAGCCCAGGCAGAACGAAAGCTCGTCTATTCCTTCCACGTGACACGGAGAGAACACTCGGCGGTCCCGATCGCACCGGATTCCCGTCCCGCATCGAAAAAGGAGTTCAAGAAGTATCTTGCTCTCACGGATTCCCGCGAAACAAACGCCAAGCTGGCGCAGTATGCGTCCCTGATTACCGTCGGAAAGAAGACGGAGCTCGAGAAAGCGAGAAGCGTCTATGACTGGGTCGTGGACAACATGGTGCGGGACCCCAATGTGAAAGGATGCGGCCTGGGGGATGTCGAAAAGCTGCTCACGACGCGCTCGGGAAAATGCGCGGACATTTCCTCCGTTTTTGTCGCTCTGGCCAGGGCCGCCGGGATTCCGGCCAGGGAAGTGTTCGGCATCCGGATCCCCGGCGGCAGTCAGGGGGACATGACCAAAGCGCAGCACTGCTGGGCCGAGTTCTACCTCTACGGCAACGGCTGGATCCCGGTAGATCCGGCGGACGTGCGTAAGATCATTCTCGAGAAGAAACTCACAATCCAGGAAGCCGCCCCATATCGGGAGTATTACTTCGGGAAGGTCGACGAGAACCGGATCGCGTTCGGGACGGGGAGAACCATCACGCTGAATCCCCCTCAAAAATCGGAGCCCCTGAATTACTTCATGTATCCCTACGCCGAGGCCGACGGGAAGCCGCTGAACGAAGACCTGTTCGGCTTCAACATCGGCTATCGGATCCAGTTCAGGGAGGACGGGACTATTTCGGGTTTTGTCCCTCCCGGGAAATCGGACGCCTGATTCCCGCGCTTATCCGTCAGCCCCTGCCGGCCTGTAGAATAGTCTACAGCGACGTGGGGAATATTCCACGAAGTCACGCCCCGTTGCTTTGTAACCATTTGATATCATTAAACATAAAATAGGCATACTTTGTGAAATACAATAAGTCGTCACGACGGGGCGGTCAGCCGTCGGACGGTCAGGAAACGACCTGACCGAGAGGAGTTAGCAATATGAAAGCGAGAATTTCGAACATCCTGACAGGGGGCGTCCTTATCCTTCTGCTCCTGTATTCCGGGACGGCCTTTGCCCAGCACAGCCACGACCACGGCGGCGCACCCGCCGTCAGCGCGCAGGATCAGCAACTGGTGAATGAGCTGAAGGGCAAAAACGGCAAACAGGCGATGGACCTTGCAAACAGGTGGCGGCAGAAGAATATCGAGGTCACATCGTTTGTCACCCCCGACGCGGTCAAGTTCATATTAAAAGACGGTATGAAGATAGACGTGCCTCTGCCGGACGATCAGATGGTCGTATCCATCGCCCCGTACATCAACAACACTCATAAGTGCGCGACGCACTACATGTCGAAGTGCGACGGAGAACTGAAGAACACAGCCGTAAAGGTCAAGGCCGTCACCGCGGCGGGCAAGGTTGTGATCAACAAAACGCTGAAAACGGCCCCGACCGGTTTCCTCGATCTCTGGCTGCCGCGGAATCAGGAGATTACGCTGTCCGTCAGCGCCATGGGGAAGAAAACGACGGGCAAGATTTACACGTATCGGGACAGCAAAACCTGCGACAGCACCTTGAAGCTGGAATAGCGAAGCTCCCGGGAGGAAGAGATCCTTTCCTGGCGGTCGCGAAACAGAGTCGATCGGAAAAGAGGCAAACGGGCCCGCAACCGGCCAGGCCGGGCGGGCCACGGAAAACAGAAACGATGAGGAAGGAGAACGGAATGTCAGTGAGAACAGTGAACCATGCAGGTTGGGCGGCCATCGTGCTTCTCGTCCTTTTTGCGGGCACGGCCTTTGCCCAGCACGGCCATAACCACGGCTCGATGCAGCACGGGGGCATGTCCCATGACATGTCCATGATGAACCGGCCCGTGCAGTCCGAGACCGTCAACGGCGTCAAGATCGCCCTGGACGTCATGGACATGGGCATGCACATGCACATGCAGGGCATGAAGAACAATCCCGTGCACAGCTCATTCGACCAGAAGCAAAGCCATGCCATCATGATCATGCTGGAGGACACGGCGTCCAGGAAAGCGATCAAGGACGCCGCCGTGACCATTACCCTCACCTATCCCGACGGGAAGAAGGAGACGAGCCGGGTGGCCTGGTCCTCCGATCACTACGGGCTGGGCTTTAGCCCCGTAAAGGGCGCGGTCTACGGGATCCGCGTGGACACCGAATGGAAAGGCGCAAAGCGGGAGGCCGCATTCAGGTACGAAGCAAAATAAATTTTGCTTTGCCGTCGCGCTCAGGGTAAAATTTGATGAAATCAATACGTTGGAGGTTACAACCCGTGAAGAGAATACTTGTTGCAATCCTGATTGTGCTGGTAACGGTCGGTCTGGCCTATGCCAAGGCCTACGAAGTGAACAGAAAGGCCGGGGACTTCAGTGTCCAGATCAAGATGGACAAGAATCCCCCGTCCGTCGGCATAAACAACATGGAGATTACCGTGACGGACAAGGCGGGAAAGATCGTGAAAGACGCCAAGGTGCTCGTCGATTACGGGATGCCGGCCATGCCGGGCATGCCGGCCATGGCCTATAAAGCGGACACCATGAGCCATGGCAACGGGTATCACACCGTCCTCAACATCTCCATGAAGGGCCCCTGGTATGTGAACCTCAAGATCACGAGCCAGGGGAAGACGGCTTCGACGAAGTTCACCTTTGACGTGAACTGAGGTGGCGGGCTTCCTTCCGTCAATTCGGCAAGCGGCTCCTGTCGGGCCCGATGCCCGACAGGAGCTTTTCCCCCGTCATCGGCTTCTTGAACGCCATCGATTCAAGGTAATCTTCCAACATACAGGAAAGCGGCTCTCCATGGATCATCGCATTCGTCACGGCACGGGACGCCTCGTCAGAAAGCTCCTGTCGTTGCTGGTATCGGTTCTGCTGTTTGCGGTGCCGGCTTTCGCCGAGGAGTTGGAACTCAAGTGGCTCATCGACGAGGCCCTGCGCAACAACCGGGAGATGATGGCTGCCCAGTCCAGGGTCGGCGCCTACGCGCACAAGGTCCCCCAGGCGGGGAGCCTCCCGGACCCGATGTTCATGTTCGGCTACCAGAACGACACCCTCAGCAGCTACACCTACGGGCAATCCCCCGATTCGAAGTGGATGTACGAGCTGTCCCAGACATTTCCCTTCGCGGGCAAGCGCGGATTGAAGCAGGACATGGCAAAGGCCGATGCCGAAAGCCAGAAGGCCTCCTACGAGGCCCTCCAGCGCAGGGTGCTCTCGAAGGTCATCGAGAATTACTACGATCTGTTCTTCGTCTACAAGAGCCTCGACATCATCGGGGAGCGAAAATCCCTCTTCACGAACCTGGAGGAGGCGGCCCTCGCCAGGTACTCCTCCGGCATGGCCTCGCAGCAGGATGCCATCATGGCGCAGACGGAGAAGTACATGCTCCAGGAGAAGGAGGAGATGCTTCGGCAGAAGATCCAGACCCTGGAGGGCATGCTGAACCTGTTCATCGGGCGGGAGGCAAGCCTGCCCTTGGGGCGGCCGTCATCGGCATCCGAGGCGAGAATGGACTCGACCCTCGAAGAACTGATGAGAAAAGCCCAGGAGCACTCCCCCGAGATCCGGGCCAGGGAGAAGATGATCGCCGGGGCCGAGGCCAAGGTCAACATGGCGAGGAAAGAGTATTTCCCCGATGTGACGCTGACGGCCGGCACGGAGCAGAGGCGGGGGGATTACACGGACATGTACAAGCTCACGGCGTCCATCAACCTGCCGGCTTTCTTCAGCACAAAGCAGGAACCCGCCGTGAAAGAGGCACAGGCGCAGCTGTTGGAAGCCAAGCATGAGCTCGAGGCGACCCGGCTCATGATCTCATCCTCCATCCGCGAGAATTTCGCGATGGCCACTTCGGCGCAGAAGCTGATGGACCTCTACCGCAACGCGTTGATTCCCAAGAGCTCACAGGATTACGAGGCCGCCCTTGCCGCCTATGCGATCGGGAAGGCCGATGCCCTGACGGTCGTCACGCGGCTCAAGGCGCTGATCGACTTCGATGTGCTCTTTTGGAACCAGTTCTCGGAGCGGCAGAAGGCCATTGCGCGGATTGGAGCCTATACGGGGGAGTTGGGGCCATAAGGCCGGATCGGAAAAAATACATCCACGGACTGTGACGATGAAGAAAAAACACATGGTGATGATCGGTGCGGCTCTCGCAGTGGCGGGTCTCCTGTTTTACCTGGCCGGCGTCGGGCTGCAGAAGGGACCCGGGGAGAAGGCGCCGACGATTGCGGCCACGCAGGGCTCCCCGTCCGGAGCGCACGAGGGACACGGATCGGCGCCGGCAGCTCCCGCGCCTGCTCAAGGGGCGCCGAAGGGAGCGCACGAGGGACACGGGGGCGCAGGCACGCCCCCGGCTGCGGCGCCCGAGGCCCAGGCGCCGGCTGAGGCCCCTTCCGTCGAAATCACGACGGAGAAGCAGCAGCTGATCGGGGTCAAGACGGTGCCGGCGGCCGTGAAACCCCTTCGGAAAGTGCTCAAGACGGTCGGACGGATCGAATACGACGAGCGCAGGCTCAGGACGGTGAACACCAAGGTCGAGGGGTGGATCGAAAAACTCTACATCGACTACACGGGCCGCTACGTCCGGCAGGGCGAGCCCATGGCCGAGCTGTACAGCCCGGAGCTCCTGGCGACGCAGGAAGAGTATCTCAACATCCTGAAGTGGCGCAAGCAGAGAGAGGGCGCAGGCGGTTCGGCCGCGATGCTCTCCCGGGACGCCGAGGCCCTCGTGGAGGCATCGAAGAAGAGGCTTCAGCGCTACGATATCTCGGAGGCGCAGATCCGGGAGCTCGAGCAGACGGGAAAGGCCCGGAGAACCCTGACCATCTACAGCCCCACCAACGGATACGTGGTGCAGAAAATGGCGCTGCAGGGGATGAGGGTCATGCCCGGGGAGAAACTTTTCGACGTGGCCGATCTCTCCACGGTCTGGGTCCTCGCCGATGTCTACGAGTATGAACTGTCGTCCATCCGGGTCGGCGAGCCGGCATCCATCAGCCTGAGCTATCTGCCCGGGAAAGAGTTCAAATCGAAGATCGATTATGTCTATCCGACGCTGTCCGGCGAGACGAGGACGGCCCGGGTGAGGTTCGCCATCCCCAATGCCGACGGACGGCTCAAGCCCCAGATGTACGCTTCTGTGGAAATCAAAATCGGCCTCGGCAGCAAGCTGGCCATCCCGGATGATGCCGTCATCGACACGGGCACGCGTCAGATCGTCTATGTGGACAAGGGGGACGGGTATTTCGAGCCCCGGGAAGTCATGCTGGGGTTGCGAGCGGAAGGATACCGGGAAGTCCTGATGGGCCTGAAGGCAGGGGAGAAGGTTGCCGCATCGGCCGCCTTCCTTGTCGATTCCGAAGCCCAGCTCAAGGGAGTGACTCCCCTGCAGGGCGCGGGCCACAAGCACTGAGAAACAGGGTACAGGGTAATCCCCCTGTCATCCCCCTTTGCTAAAGGGGGAGTAAGAGAGCCCCCCCTTTGAAAAGGGGGGCCGGGGGGATTTGGCGAAATAGACGAAAAAACGAAATGGACGAGCGACGCCCGTGATCGCGAAAATCATCGAATACAGCGCCAGAAACAAATTCGTCGTCATCCTGTTCGTGTCGGCCGCCATTGCCTGGGGATACTGGGCGATGAAGAACACGCCGCTCGACGCCATCCCCGATCTGTCCGACACGCAGGTCATCATCTACACGGAGTGGCTCGGGCGCAGCCCGGACCTTATCGAGGACCAGGTGACCTACCCCATCTCTTCGACCCTCCTGGCGGCGCCGAAGGTGCAGGTGGTCCGGGGGTTCTCCTTCCTGGGAAGCTCCTTCATCTACGTCATTTTCGAAGAGGGGACGGACATCTACTGGGCCCGCAGCCGGGTCCTGGAATACCTGCAGGCCGTGAAAAACAAGCTGCCGGCGGACGTCAACCCCGTCCTGGGCCCCGACGCGACGAGCCTCGGCTGGGGGTTTTCCTATGCCCTGGTGGATGAAACCGGGCAGCACGATCTCTCCCAGCTCCGCACGATCCAGGATTACAACGTCAAGCTGGCCCTGGAGAGCGTCCAGGGCGTCTCCCAGGTGGCCTCCATCGGCGGGTTCGTGAAGCAGTACCAGGTGACCGTCGATCCCAACCGCCTGGCGGCCTTCAACATCCCGATCACGAAAGTGATGGAAGCCATCCGGAAGAGCAACAGCGACGTGGAGGGGCGCGTCCTCGAGTTCTCCGGTGTCGAGTACATGGTCCGGGGCAGGGGGTACATCCAGTCGACAAAGGATGTGGAAGACATCCCCGTGGGCTCCGGCAGCGGCGGGACGCCGGTCTTTCTCCGGGACGTGGCGACCGTCCAGATCGGGCCGGAGATCCGGCGGGGCCTGGTCGACCTCGACGGCAGGGGCGAGGTGGCGGGCGGCATCGTCGTCGTGCGATTCGGGGAAAACGTCCTGAACGTCATCGATCGGGTGAAGGAGAGGCTCAAGAGGGACGTGGAGCCGAGCCTCCCGAAGGGCGTGAAGATCGTCACGACCTACGACCGCTCCGATCTCATCCACCGGGCCATTGACACGCTGAAAGAGGAAATCGTCAAGCTCGCCATCGCCGTCAGCGTGGTCTGCATCGTCTTTCTCTTTCATCTGCCCAGCGCGCTCGTCGTCATCCTCACGCTGCCCGTGGCGATCATCATCTCCTTCATCTGCATGTTCTACCTGGGCGTGACCTCCAACATCATGAGCCTCTCGGGCATCGCCATCGCCATCGGGGCCATGGTGGACGCCTCCATCATCATGGTGGAAAACGCCCACAAGAAGCTCGAGGAGTGGGAGGCGGCCGGCGAGCCCGGCAGCCGCGTCGACGTCATCATCGAGGCGGCCAAGGAAGTGGGGCCCTCGCTCTTCTTCTCCCTGCTCGTCATCACCGTGGGGTTTCTCCCCGTGTTCACCCTGCAGGCGCAGGCCGGGAGGCTCTTCAAGCCCCTGGCCTACACGAAGACCTTCGCCATGCTCTTCTCGTCCATGCTGGCGGTGACGCTGACCCCCCTGCTGATGACCCTGTTCATCCGGGGCCGGATCCGGCCCGAGGAGAAGAACCCCGTCAGCATGATCCTCCACCGGATCTACGAGCCCGTGGCCCATTTCGCGCTGCGGTTCAAGAAGACGGTCATCGTCGCGGCCGTCATCATCATGGCCGTGACCGTCTACCCCTTCGAGAAACTCGGCACGGAGTTCATGCCGCCCCTCTATGAGGGGACCCTGTTCTCCATGCCCGTGACCGTGCCGGCCGCTTCGATCTCGGAGGCGTCGAAGCTGCTCCAGATCCAGGACAAGCTCCTGATGCAGATTCCCGAGGTGGCCCAGGTCTTCGGCAAGGCGGGACGGGCCGAGACGGCCACGGACCCGGCGCCCTTCTCCATGATGGAGACGGTGATCCTGCTGAAGCCCGAGGCGCAGTGGCGGGAACACCCC
>ERZ1649853.617-NODE-617-length-14615-cov-6.538462_pt1 | contig 14615 bp, 17 predicted proteins | sample MGYA00575353_ERZ1649853 | MGnify/ENA primary metagenome ERZ1649853 (study PRJEB40853, sample SAMN11349654) | freshwater sediment metagenome | isolation source: river sediment | host: Sediment | place: India: Okhla Barrage, New Delhi | collected 2017-02-21 ...
GCCTGCCGTGGTTATGACGATCTTTATGGCAGACCGGCCCAGGATGTAGGCGTAGAAGTTGATGGGGGCGATATAGACCTGCTTCAGGGTCATGTAGTGCTCCCGGTCGTCGTGTATGACCCATGTGACGCCGAAGAGGACCTCGGCCACGTACATGTACAGGGCGTTCCCGACGTACATGTAGGAGAAGTAGGCGCCCTCGGTGTTGCCGCCCGTGACGAACATGTACATGACCACGAGGATGAGCGTCGCGCTGATTGGCTTCACTATCGAGTAGGTGGCGAACAGGAACGGGTCCGCCCAGTTGGCCTCCATCTGCCAGCCGAGCCACGCGGCGTTCTTGATCGTGCGCAGGTCGTTCGTCACTGCCATCTGAGGGTCAACCTCCCCGTGGCCTTGCCCAGGTACTCCATGTACCTGAGGGAGTAGTGCGCCAGGACCAGGAACAGCGCGCACAGCCCCACCAGGACCAGCAGCTCGGCCTCGACCGACAGGAACGCGTCAGCCGCGCCGCCTGTGAAGAACAGCTGCCGGAGCGCGTCGAGGCCCAACGTGATGGGTATGAACGACGCGCCCGCCGCGACGAACACGCCCAGGTACTTCACCGGGAAGTAGAACCCCGAGGCGAGGTACACCGGGTCCGTCAGGAGGTTCGAGAGGTGATGGGCCTCCCTCCCGAACAGCATGTAGAGCGACGCGAACATCATGCCCATGCCGTACAGGGCGACCATCGTCGCGACGAATATCGCGGCGAGCATGAGCGGGTCCACGATGTGGAACGCGATGTTGAATATGAACGCCCCTATCACGAGCGTCGAGGCCGCGTTGACGGTGGTGGAGAGCATGCCCCCGAGGGCCATTCCCGCGAGGATCGACATCCTCGATATGGGGGCGACCATGTAGAGCTGGAGGTTCCCGATCTCCTTCTCCCAGTAGAACTGGGCCGCCATCGACCATAGCACGTTGAGCCAGAAGGCGGTCATCGCTCCGCCGAGGACCACGTAGCCTATCAGCTCGACCTTGGCGTCCATGAACTGGTAGACGTACGCGTATGCCGCGACCGTGAAGAGCGGGAGCACGACCTCGAAGAAGACCCAGCTCGGCTCCCTGACGGCCCCTATGACGCGTGGATAGGCGCGGCCTCTGACCGCCCTCAGGTTCCTCATCATCCAACCGTCGGTCAATCCAATCCCTTGCCGACCATCTTGATGAACACGTCCTCCAGAGTCGGTTCGGTCTTCTGGAGCGACTCGATCCTCGAGCCCTGGCCGAGGACCGCGGAGACGATGTCCGACACGCCGGATTCGTCCCTCATGACGAACCTGAGCTTCGTGAGGCCCTTCTCGCCGTCCTCCGTGAACGTGAAGTTCTCCACGCCCGGGAAGGTCCCGAACACCGATGTGTCCTTCAGCCTGGAGACGTCCATGCTCAGGGTGGTGTTCATCCTGACCACCTTCTTGAGCCGCTCGGGGCTGTCACACGCGAGGATCCTCCCGTTGTCTATGATCGCGATCCTGTCGCACAACTCGTCCGCCTCGACCATGTAGTGGGTCGTGAGCACGACTGTCTTCGACGGGCGCTCCTTGAGCCACCGGAGGATGAAGTCCCTGATGACCCTGGAGGCGTTGACGTCCAGGCCGAGCGTGGGCTCGTCGAGGAAGATTATGTCGGGGTCGGTTATGAACCCCCTGATCACGTTCATCTTCTGCCTCTGGCCCGTGGACAGTGTCCTGACCTTCGCGTCCTTCTTGTCGCTGAGGCCGAAGTCCTTGAGCATGTCGTCTATGCGCTGGAGCGCGACCTTGCTCTTGATCCCGTAGAACTGGGAGAACATCCACAGGTTCTCCTTCACCGTGAGGAGCCCGTAGCCGGATATCTCCCCCCCGGAGACCATGTTGATCCTCTGCCTCACCTCGGTGAACTGTGTCTCGACGTCGAGGCCGGCGATGTACGCCTTGCCCGACGTGGGCAGCAGCAGCGTGCTGAGTATCTTGAGCAGCGTGGTCTTGCCCGCCCCGTTCGGGCCGAGTATGCCGAACAGCTCCCCCTGCTCTATCTGCAGGTCGACGGAGTTCAGGGCCCGCACTGTGCTGCCCTCTTTCTTCTTCTTGGGTTCGAACACCCTTGTAAGCGCCTCAGTCCTGACGGCTGGTGTCTGACTCATCCTTGCACTCTTCTTCCGTAGTGGCATCGTTGGCCATGTATATATCCGTTCGTCGTGATTTTAATGTACTGCGATGTCGCGACCACTTGACGCATGAGAGGATGCTCAGCATATGCGCAGCATCACCGAAAATGCCCAGCGGAGGGGCGCGCGGCGGGCCCGGTTCTCAGGCCTCGTAGTGCGTGCGGTACCTCGTCACGTAGCCGGCGATCTTATTCCTCATTGAGATGAAACGCACATCGGTGAGCTTGGCAACCATCTCCTTGTTGTGCTGGTAGTCACCCGTGAACTGGTCCGGGTACTTGTGGACCAGCTCGATGGCCACCCGCTTGATGTACGTCGGCCTGATGTTGCCCATATTACTCACCTTAGGGCACTCGGAAGGACCAGGGTATATATATGGTTTGCGCATCGAGCCGAAGGCGGTGTCGGGCCATCCAGACGTTCAGCCTATTGGCTTGGCGCTCTCGACCAGGAGCTCCTCCTCGGATGGCATCGCCCCCTTCTTGTAGGGCTTCCCGCAGGAGTACTCCCCCTCAGGGCACGGGCCCCGGAAGCACGGGGGTCCCGCGTCCTCGAACAGTATCGGAGCGGCCCCCTTGACCTCTGCGAGCATCTTCCAGGCCATGACACGTATCTCCCACTGGGCCCTCCTGCAGCACCGGAGGCTGAAGAGGTGCCACAGCTCCCTGGCGTTCATCGTCACGGTTATGTTCGTCTGGCAGGCGTTGGGCAGGACGTACCTCGCGTCCTCCTTCGGGACCGCCTTCGCGAGCTCCCTGTACGCCCTCCAGGCGTTGTCCATCGCGTCCGAGAAGGCCTTCCTGGCCTCGGGGTCGCCCGATATGGAAGGGGGGAACACATACTCCGCCTTCGACATGCCCACGTACCTCTGGCTCTGCTGGGAGTAGGAGGCGATCCTGTGCCTGACGAGCTGGTGCGTGAGGGACCGGGACACCCCCTCGACCGAGAAGGTGAAGTGGGCGTGCTCGACCACCGACAGGTGCCCCATGCCGACGACCTTCTTGATCATCTTCTTGGCCCGTTCGTCGGTGGTGCTGTCGAAGAGCTCCCCCGCGCCCTGCTCGGAGTAGCATGACTGCGCCGCGGCTGCGCATATCCTGTCGGGGTTCTTGGTGTGGTTGAGGAGCCTTACCTTCATGTCAGTCACGCACGGCCTGTTCGTAACCGGCTCCTCCGAATAAATGCTTTCCGAGGCCTACTCCTTCACGAAGTAGCTGAACGAGTACTCGCCGCCGCTCGTGGCCTGCCCCGGCCCCTGGCTGCGCAGGTCCTTCAGCCTGACGGTCTCGACCGGCCTGTCCCCCAGCGCCTCCACGAGGCCGGGCACGTGCCCGTCGCCAACGACCGCCAGGACTTCCCCGTGCTGGGACGCGATGGACGCGATCCTGTCGGCCATGTGCCTGTTCCGCTCGTCTATGAGGACCCTCTTGATGCTCGGGTACTCCGACCCGAGGGCCTCGAGGTACTCGACCTCCCTGTCCTCGTAGGACTCCACCTCCTTCTCGATGGCCTCCTTCGAGGCCACGAGGCCGACGAGGGCGCCGAACATGAGGTGCACCTTCTCCCTGAATGACATGGCCCGCCAAAGCCGGCCGAAGACCGTCGATGCGTCCATGTCTATCAGCGCGACCTTCGCCCCCACCTCCCTCGCCGCCGACGCTGCGGCCATCATCTCCGCCCCGGCCTCCGACTCGAACTTGCCCGCTATGCGCCTCTGGACCTGTGCCAGGAGCACGTACTGCAGGGGGACGCGCGCGCCCCGCGCCCTGTCCCGGTCCATGAGGGCCCTGAACCTGGCCGGGTCCAGCTCGAGGCAGACGACCTCCGGCCTGCGGGAGAGCACCATCGCCCTCACCTGCTCGGATATCACGAACACATGGCCGACGCCCAGGAGGGTGATCATGTCGACTGGACCATCGTGGATGCGTTTAATAACCCTTCGTGCCATGGCCTGGCCGTGCGCAAACTAGTCGCGTTCGACATGGACGGCGTGCTCGTGGACACGGTCAGCTCGTGGGTGCACGTGCACAGGCGGTTCGGCGTCAACAACGACCACTCCCTTGAGGCGTATCTCAGGGGGGAGATAGACGACCGGGAGTTCATCAGGCGGGACATAGCCCTCTGGAAGAGGGCGGACCCCGACGTCACCTCGGACATGATACGCGGCATGCTGGCCGATGCGCCGCTCATGAACGGGGCGGCCGAGCTGATGGACGGGCTTAGGCAGAGGGGCTTCAGGACCGCGATAGTCTCCGCCGGCATAGACCTCCTGTCGGAGAGGGTGGCGGAGGAGCTCGGGATGGACCTCCAGTTCGCGAACGGCCTCTGCGCAGACGGCGACGGCAGGCTGACGGGCGAGGGGGTCTTCAGGGTCAGGCTCATGGAGAAGGGCAGGACCGTGGAGGAGGCCGCGAGGAAGCTCGGGGTCGGCCCCGAGGGCATCGTCAGCGTCGGCAACTCCAGGTACGACGTGTCTATGTTCGAACGCTCCGCGCTCGGCATAGCGTTCTGCCCCGAGGACGAGCTGGTGAGGGAGAGGGCGGACGTGGTGGTGGAGGAGAAGGACCTGAAGAGGGTCCTCGGCCACCTCGATGCTTTTCAGTAGCCGTGCTCCCCGATGAGCGGGACGAAGACGCACCCGCCGAGGCTGTCGCTCGTGAAGCCGTCCGCGGTGCGCCGCACCTTGATCAGGTCCTGGTACAGCCTCCCACCGACGGGCACGAGCATCACCCCGCCGTCCCTGAGCTGCTCCTTGAGGGGGCCCGGTACGGCCGGCGCGCCGCACGCGACGAATATCCGGTCGAAGGGCGCCTCGCCGGGGAGGCCCGCCGAGCCGTCGCTCTGCACGACTGTCACGGTCCCCGCGTATCCGGTCCTCGCTATGTTCCCGCGCGCGAACTCCGCGAGCTCCCCTATCCTCTCCACGGTGAAGACATGTCCCCCGGGGGAGACCAGCTCCGCCGCGATCGCGGCGTGGTACCCGGACCCTCCGCCGATCTCCAGCACCTTCTGGCCCCGCCCGAGGTCGAGCGCCTCGGCCATGATCGCGACCATGTGAGGGGCGGATATCGTCTGGCCGGAGCCGATGGGCAGGGGCGTGTCGATGTAGGCCTCGCCCCGCAGGCTCAGGGGGACGAACTCCTCCCTGGGAACCTTCCTCATCGCTTCGGCCACCTCGGGTCTGGTGACGTAGCCGCGCCTGAGCAGACCGTCGACGAGTTCGGACCTGAGCCTGGGGAAGTCGGGCACGGACGTCCGAGACCGACTCGCGGTGGGATTAATCTTTCCCGGCGCCGCCGCGCTGGTAGGTCCGCCTCACGACCGCGCCGTAGACCCGCACGATGTTCCTCGCGAGCGCCGACCCCTTCCTGATCGTCCTCTCCGTGACCCTGATAGAGTGGATCACGACCGGCTTCTTGTCCAGCTCCAGGATGTCGCCTATGCAGAACTCCTCGTCGGGCACGGCCATCACGAAGTCAGAGAAGGTGCGGCCGTGGTTGTTCACCGAGAACGGGATCTTGAGCTTGTCGAACCTCTTCGCCCAGACGGTGTCGATCTTGCTGGCCTTCGCGGACTTCACCCTCGCGCCGTTCGACTCGATGGACGTGACCATCGTGGGGGTCTCGCCGCACATGACCTCGTCCCCCACCGACAGGACCTCGTCCGGCCCGAGGACGACCTTGCCCCGAGAGGACTCCTTCAACCAGCTTATGACGACGGGCACCTCGACCGGCTTCGCGGTCTTCACGGTGACGTGGTGGATGTGGCCGCAGTCCCTGCACTTGACCGTCGACTCCAGGACCGAGACCGACCTCCCGCCAATCCTGCCCGCGAGGACCTCGTGGAGCGTCTCCGCCTTGCACTGGGGGCACTCCACCAAGACGGACGCTGGTACGGTCATCGGTCCACTCAATAACACTACTCGGTCTTACTTCTTTCCCATGACGTCGAATGGCCTGTCGTGTCCGGGGACGACGGTCTGGGCCCATCCCAGGACCATGTCCATGCTCCTGGCGGCGAGGGCACGGTCGAAGTGGACCGCCGGGGGCGTGCGCGACTCGTAGTTGCCCTTCGTCGGCACCGCGTCCCCGCAGACCGCGTACCTCCGGTCTGACTCGACCAGCACCGAGATGCTCCCCCTCGTGTGGCCCGGGGTCGGGACCAGCCGGACCCCCTCCACGAGGGCGACCTCGCCCGTCAGGCGCCTGTAGCCTGCGGGAGGGTCCTCGAGGGCGTGGGCGTGGAACACCGCCTCCGGGAAGAGGTCGTTGCAGCCGCAGTGGTCGACGTGCAGGTGGGTGTTGACCACGTGCCGGACGGATTCCGGCCGCACGCCGCGGGCCGACAGCGCCGAGGACAGGGCGGGGGCGCTCGACGGCGCCCCGGTGTCGACCACGACCAGGCCGGCCCTCGTCCCCAGCAGGGCGACGGTCGACGACGCGTCGACCACGCGGCCCCCCTGCCTGACCAGCCAGCCCTCGCACAGGACCTTCACGGTCGGCGGGGTCAGAGCATGTGCCCCCGCTCGCACATCACACCCTCCTTGCGGGCCTTGAGCCGCGCCCCGCACTCGGGACACTTGGCCCTGGACAGGAAGTGCTCGATCCACGCGCTCCTGACGTCCGGTATCTCCTCCGCCTCTATCCTGCGCATGATCGACTTGAGCTCCGGGGTGGTCGCCAGCCTCTTCAGGGCGGACTGGGAGACCATCCTCCTGACCCTCCTGTGCAGCGGCAGCCTGACAACAAGCGGCGCCAGGAGGAGCCCGGCGATGAGCCCCCCCATGTGAGCCTCGACCGCGATGTGGCTGGTCCCGCCGAGGAACAGTATCTGCAGCGCGACGAAACCCGAGACTATCACCCACAATGGCATCGGGGGCAGCGGGAAGAACATGACAATCAGGGACATCCGCTCCTGCGGGAACATCCTCACGAACGCCCCCATCACGCCGAAGATGGCCCCGGAGGCGCCGACGACCGCGGCCCACATGTCCCACCAGTTGAACGCTGCATAGACGAACGTGCCGCAGAGGCCTGTGAGGAAATAGAGGAGGATGTACGGCCTGGTCCCGATCCTCTGCTCGAACGCAGCGCCTATGAACACGATGCCGAGGACGTTGAACAGCAGGTGGGAGATGCCCGCGTGGGCGTACATCGAGGTCAGCACGGTGTAGAACCTGGAGGCGTCCGTCAGGTCGTGCGGCATGAACCACAGCTGTTGCATCGTCTCGGAGTATGTGTAAGAGGTCGAGCCGGAAGAGGCCAGTAGCACGGCGAACGAAGCCACGCACACGACCGCGACCACTATCGAGAAGCTCACCTGCCGGTGGTAGGAGTACACCGTGCTGGCGACGATCGCAACGATGATGCCCGCGACCCAGACGTTCATCCGCCGTCCTCAGGGCAGGTGAACGACCTCACCTAGTAAAGCCTTAATGATGGTCACGGCATATCGACCGCCGTGAAGGTCGACACCGAGATAGACATCGAAGTCGCGGCCGAGGTGTACAACCCGAGCGACGACTCCTACCTCCTCGTGAACGTGCTGGAGGTCTCCCCCGGGGAGAGGCTCCTGGACATGGGCACCGGCACCGGGGTGGCCGCTCTCCACGCCGCCAAGGCGGGGGCGAGGGTCACCGCCGTGGACCTGAACCCGCACGCTGTGACGTGCGCGCGCCTGAACGCGCTCAGGAACGACCTCAAGGTCGAGGTGCTGCAGAGCGACCTGTTCGAGAAGGTTGAGGGCGTGTACGACGTCATCACCTTCAACCCGCCGTACCTCCCCGAGGAGGGGGGCCCCTCGAGCTGGATGGAGAGGTCCTGGTCGGGGGGCGCGGACGGCTCGGAGGTCGTCGTACGCTTCCTGGAGGACGCCTGGAGGTTCCTGGCGCCCGGGGGCAGGATCTACATCATCCTCTCCTCCTTCGGCAGCATAAGGACCGTCCTAAGGATGGCGAAGGAGAGGTACGATGTGGAGATGGTCGAGGAGAGGCACATGTTCTTCGAGTCCATATTGGCCTACAGGATGGCCGCGAAGACATCCAGGGCTTGAGAATGTCAGCGAGAAGTATTATTAGGCATGTTGGAGATTGGACAGTCCCACTGGAAGGCGTCACTTGACCGCTAAGAAGAGGAAGTACAACGACCCCGAGGACCTAGACGAGCTCTGCAGGAGCTTCCTGCAGGTGCAGGAGTGCGACAAGGGTGCCGCGCTCGAGTACTGCAAGAACTTCCTCACGGTCCTCTCCAAGAAGGACGTCACGAAAGGAGCTGTCTTATCCTCTCGCTCAAGACCTCGCTGATTACCTTCCCGTCGACCTTCCCGCGGAGCTCCTTCATCACGATGCCCATCAGCGGCCCGAGGGCCGCCGCCTCCCCGCGCTGCCTTATGAACGCCTCGCGCTCCCGCACGACCCTGTCGCACACGGCCCTCACGTCCTCCACGGCGACGGACTCGACGCCGAGGGAGTCCGATGCGCGCGCGACGTCCCACATGTCGTTCTTGAGCATCCACGACAGCAGGTCGGGGATGGCCTCCTTCGCGAACGCGCCCCTCGACATCGCGAGCAGCAGCTCCTTCACGGTCTCCACGCCGACCTTTGACGTGGCGTGGCCGGCCTTCTCCAGCTCCGGGAAGACGTTCAGGTAGACCCTCGCCACGACCTGCGGCGAGCCGACGCTGCCGGCGAGGAGCTCGAACTCGTCCTCGTACGCCCCGTTGAGGAGGGCCTCCGCCTGCTCCCTGTTCACCCCGTAGTCCTTCACGAACCTCGAGACCTTCTCCTCCGGGAGCTCCGGGAGGTTGAGCCGCACGCCCTCGAGCATGCGCTCGTCGATCAGTATGGGCCTCACGTCCGTCTCAGGGTACATCCTGTCCTTTCCGGGCAGGGGCCTGCTGTAGACTGTCTGCCCGTCCGGGAGCGGGTCCCTCGTCTCCTCGGAGACGCCCAGTATGCCCAGGCTGGCCCTGTCCACCGCCCTGGCCAGGCCCGCCCTCGCGCGCCCCTCCTCGTCCGACACGAGCACGAAGGCGTCCTCGGGCCCTGCCTCCAGTTGGGAGGCGATGTCCTCGACCTCCGCCCTCGTGACGCCGTAGCCCGGCAGCTCGTCCGAGTGGAAGAGGCCCTTCACACCGGCCACGCGCGCGTGCGCGGCCATCTCAGCCCCCAGGCGCTTGACCCCCTGCTCGGTCCTGCCGAGGGTGCCCGCGAACTTGGGGAGCTTGACGGCGAGTATCCTGCCGCCCGCGTCGACGGCCGACCTCAGGACCTTGCAGGAGGTGCCCCTGAGCAGGGGGGTGAGGTCCTCGACCTCGAGGGGGACCTTCTTCGCGCCCCGTTTCCGGAGCACGTCCTTCACCTCGAGGAGCGCGAGCTGGCGCTTGACCTCCTCCTCGATGTAGACGGGCAGGAGCCTCAGGTCCTGGGCCCCCTTGATCTCCACCCTGGCGCCGCCCGATATGGATATGTTCAGGTCCTCCCTGATGGTGCCGATCCCGCGCCTGACCTTCTTGGTGGTCCTCAGGAGGGCGCCGAGCCTGGCGGCGACCGCGCGGGCCTCCTCCGGGGAGGACATGTCCGGGTCGGTCGCCATCTCCACGAGCGGGATCCCGAGCCTGTCGAGCCTGTAGGTGACCTCGTGCGAGTGCTCCGTGAGCTTCCTGGCGGCGTCCTCCTCCAGGCAGATGGGCGCGATGCCGAAGCGCTTGCCGTTCAGCTCCATGTAGCCCTTCGTCGCGACCAGCGCGGTCCTCTGGAATCCGCCGGTGTTCGAGCCGTCTATGACGATCTTCCTCATGAAGTGGACCTCGTCCACGGGCGTCATGTGGAGGAGCGACGCCATCTCGAGGGACGCCTCGATCGCGAGCCTGTTCGCGTCGTGGGGCGGCTCCTCGTCGGCCTCGACCAGGCACGAGCACGGGACCGTCTGGTACCTGAACTGGAGCTTCCTCTCGGCCTCATCCAGGGCGGCCTTGTCTATCTCGCCCAGCTCGCTCTGGGTCGGCCGGAGCCTCCGGACTATCTCGCGGTGGTGGTCGTCGACGAGCTCGGACGCGCAGCTGCAGAAGAGCTTCCCGGTCGAGAGCTGCTGGTGGATCTCGATTCCCACCTTGAGGCCGATGGTGCTGTAGTCCAAGTCAGAGCTCCCTCCTCTCTGTGAGCTCGCCCGCTATGTTGGTGAGCATGAGCTTGTTGACCTCGCCGTAGTCGTCGGTCTGCCCCATGGCCCACATGAGCTTCACGTAGGCGGTCTCCGGGAGCATGTCCCCGACCGGGAGCGCGCCCGCGGATATCATGTCCCTGCCCGTGGAGTAGACGTTCAGGTTTACCGCGCCCTGGAGGCACTGGGTCGTGACCACGACATGGACCCCGTTCTTGACCGCCTTGCGGACGGAACTGATGATGGGGTCGGAGACGTGCCCGAGCCCGGTGCCGGCGATGACCACCCCCTTCACGTGGCTCGCGATCATGTCGAAGTGGTCCTCCTCGAAGCCGGGGTAGAAGTGGAGCAGGCTGGCGCGGCCCTCGATCCTGTCCCTGACCTCGACCGGCCCCGCGGAGCGCGGGGAGTGCGGGCCCTTGAACTCGACGGCGTGCCCCTCTATCCTCGCTATCGGCTGGATGTTGATGCTGTTGAACGCGTCGCGCCTCGACGAGTGCATCTTCCTGACCTTGGTGCCCCTGTGGGCCAGGCAGTAGCTGTCGGAAGGTTCCCCGTGCATGACCACCACGACCTCGCCGAGGTCCGCGTCGACGCAGAGCCTCGTCGCGGCCAGGAGGTTCATCGTGGCGTCCGACGACGGGCGGTCGGAGGAGCGCTGCGAGCCGACGCAGACCACCGGCCCCGTGAGGTTCCTGAGCATGAACGAGAGGGCCGCGGCCGTGAAGCCCATAGTGTCCGTGCCGTGCGGCACGATGACTCCCACGGCGCCGGAGTTGAGCTCCTCGGCGACCGCCCGGGCGAGCCCCTGCCAGTGCGCCACGGTCATGTTCTCGCTGAGGATCGAGTACAGGACCTTCGCGCGGACGTTGCACAGGTCCATGAGCTCCGGGACGGAGAACACCAGCTCCTCGGCCGACTTCGCAGGGTGCACGGCGCCCGTCCGGTAGTCGACGTAGGAGGCGATTGTGCCGCCCGTCGATATGACCGCCACGTCCTTCTTGCCCTCGGACCTCGGCATCTCCTTCCGGGCGACGCCCTTCTCCTCCCTCTTCGAGACCAGGGACACCTTCGAGCCCTCGGTCACGCGCACGCCCATGTTGTAGCCGCTCGCGAGCTTCAGGATGATGATGGCCTCGTCGCTGAACTCGTGTCGGGGCATGAGCACGCCGACGTGCGTCTCGTCGCCCCTCTGGACGGAGACGGTGTCGCCGACGGACGCCCCGGCCGCCTCCAGCAACCCCGCCGCGAGGCCAGTGTGAGTCATCGGGCGGTAGAAGGAGTCTGCCGTCTTAAATGGTTTGCCCGGGCGCTGGCCGGCCGCCGAGGCAATGTTCATATGAGCCGAACCTGATGCCCTCGGCGGTAGCATAAGATGAGAGTGCTGGCCGTAGGGGGAGGGGCGCGCGAGCATGCTATCGTCAGTGCGCTCGCGAGGTCAGGGGCAGAGGTCTTCGTCTGCATGAAGAACAGCAACCCAGGGATAGCGAGGCTCGCCAAGGGGCTCGCCCTCGTGGATGAGACCGACGTCCCGAAGGTCGTCGGGCACGCGAAGGGCTGGGGGGTCGACCTCGCAGTGGTGGGCCCGGAGGCACCCCTCGAGGTCGGGCTCGCGGACGGGCTCGAGTCGGCCGGGGTGCCGACGGCCAGCCCTAGCAGGGCTGCGGCCAGGATAGAGACCTCCAAGAGCTTCATGAGGGACCTCATGAGCAGGCACGGTGTGCGCGGCGCGGTGAGGTTCGTCGAGGCGGGGACGACCGAGGACGTGCGGTCCGCGCTCGACCAGCTCGGGACCGAGGTGGTCGTGAAGCCGGTGGGGCTGACCGGGGGCAAGGGCGTCAAGGTCTTCGGGGAGCACATGATGACCCGCGAGGACATCTTCGCGTACGCCGAGGAGATCATCTCCAAGCGCATCGGCGGCGGCACGAAGATGGTGGTAGAGGAGAAGCTGGTCGGGGAGGAGTTCACGGTCCAGGCGTTCTGCGACGGCACCAGGCTCGAGCCGATGCCGGCCGTGCAGGACCACAAGCGCGCCTACGAGGGCGACAAGGGCCCCAACACCGGCGGAATGGGCTCCTACTCGCAGGCCGACGGGCTCCTGCCATTCCTGCGGAGGGGAGACTACGACGAGGCCGTGTCGATCATGTCCCAGACCCTGGCCGCGCTCAGGAAGGACGGCGCGGAGTACAGGGGCACCCTCTACGGCCAGTTCATGCTCACCAAGCACGGCCCCAAGGTGATAGAGTTCAACGCCAGGTTCGGGGACCCAGAGGCGATGAACGTCCTCTCGCTCCTGAAGAGCGACTTCGCGGCGATATGCCAAGGCATGGCCTCGGGGGACCTCTCCGGGCGGGCGGCCCGGTTCGACCGCAAGGCGTCCGTCTGCAAGTACGTCGTTCCGCAGGGCTACGGGTCGAAGCCGCTGGCGGGCGAGGAGATCAAGGTCGACGAGGGTGCCATAGCCGCCGCGGGCGCCACCCTGTACTACGCCAACGTCAACGAGAGGGGCGGGAAGGTGTACACCACCACGTCCAGGGCCGTGGGCGTCGTGGGGGTCGCGGACGACCTCGACGAGGCGGAGCGGGTCGCCGAGGAGGGCGTCAGGCACGTCACCGGGAAGGTCTTCGTGAGGCACGACATAGGGAAGAGGGGCATGCTCGACGCGAAGGTGGCCCGGATGAACAGCATAAGGGGTTGAGAGGATGGAGAACCTGGAGAGGGTCGTTTCGAAGATAGAGGAGGAGCTGGACGAGAAGGACCAGATCAGGGAGGTCGCGCTGAAGTCGTCGAGGGCTGTCGTCCGGCTCTCCGGCAACACGATGAAGGCCCTGCACAGGGAGGAGGAGTTCGACGAGCAGCTGGAGGACCTCAAGGACGAGGCGTCGCGCCTGTCCAGCCTGCTGGCGGACCACCCTGACCTCGCCTCCGCGGGCTACGTCGAGAGCGCCTTCCAGGAGTTCTCGGAGGTCGGCATCATGCTCTCGATACTCGAGAGGGACGACGTGCCCTCGCCCGACGACCTGGGGGTCGAGAGCGTCCCGTACCTCCTGGCGCTGGGCGACACCGTCGGCGAGCTGCGGAGGTTCTCCCTCGACGAGCTGAAGCGCGGAAACGTGATGAGGGCGAACTACTTCCTCGACCGCATGGAGGACCTGTACACGGCCCTCATGAGGTTCGACTACCCCGATGCGATCGTGGCCATCAGGCGGAAGCAGGACGTGGCGAGGAGCCTCCTGGAGAAGACGCGAGGCGAGGTCGCCGTCGCGGCGAGCGCGAGGAACCTGCAGGAGAAGATCGACGACCTGCTGAAGAAGATGTGACACGCGCTAGAAGTGCTTCTTCATCGTGCTCTCGATGTCCGCCCTCGGGCGGACGCCGGTGATGCGCTCCACCTGCTCACCCTTCCTGAAGAATATCAGGGTCGGGATGCCGCTTATCCCGAGCGACACGGCGGTCCCCGGGCTCTGGTCGGTGTCCAGCTTCGCGAACGTGACCTTTCCCTTGTATTCCTTGGCGAGCGCCTCGAACGTGGGGGCGAGCATCCTGCAGGGGCCGCACCACGGGGCCCAGCAGTCGACGATCAGCTTCTCAGAGCCTTTGACGACCGAGTCGAAGTTGGAGTCTGAGAGTTCGACGATGTTCTCTGACACTGCATTCACCTTCGAATGTGCGGGTAAGAGCCTCTTGGATATTTCATCCTATGCAACGGCCTGGCTCACTTCTTCCGCTTCTGCGGCTTGGCGAGGTACATCAGCGCGACCAGGACGCACATTATGATGAGGGCGACCGTGAGCACCGCGCCCACCGGGTTGCCCTGGGAGCCGACGTAGATGGTCTTGGAGTAGACGTTGTTGCCGTCGCTGAACTCCACGAGCCCGTTCTCTTCGTCTATGACGACCGTGACCAGGTGCTCCCCCTCGGCGATGTTGGCCCAGGTCCAGTTGTGCACAAGGTCCCTGCTCCCGCCCGCGGCGACCGAGAACTCCTGCTCGCCCAGCAGGATCCCGTCGGCGTAGAAGCTCGCCTTGACGCCCTCGGCGTCGACCGAGCCGACGTTGTATACGGTGGCCCTGATCACTATCGGCTCCACGACCTTGACCTCGTACTCCCTGACCTCGGTGACCGAGTCCGACGAGGTGTTGCTCTTGGACGTGACGTTGACCCTGACGGTTATGGTCTGCGCCTCGCCAGGCATCGTGACGGTGAGGTTGAACACCCCCGAGGCCGACGAGCCAGTCGACGGCGACACGGACGACCCGGTCTTGTTG
>ERZ1649853.619-NODE-619-length-14604-cov-5.941783_pt1 | contig 14604 bp, 10 predicted proteins | sample MGYA00575353_ERZ1649853 | MGnify/ENA primary metagenome ERZ1649853 (study PRJEB40853, sample SAMN11349654) | freshwater sediment metagenome | isolation source: river sediment | host: Sediment | place: India: Okhla Barrage, New Delhi | collected 2017-02-21 ...
GAACGGCCGACGTCAATCGGCCGCCGCTATCGAACGACAGGTGGTTCAGCCTGCGGCCCAGGTCGACGGATGTATTGATATATTCGCGGCCGTGGATGCCGTCGCGCGTCGGCCGCACAATCTCGGACATGTCGGTCCACATGCTGTCGAACCCCGAGCCGCTGAACGGCCCGCGGTAGCCGGCGCCGGAGACGGGCACCTTGCCGTCCTCGGCCTGCTTCCACAGGCTCAGCAGCATGTCGGGCTTCCAGTACGCGCCGCCGATATCGACGAAATCCCTGTCCAGCGACTTCTCCAGGGCCCCGCGCGGGCACTCCTGGATGCAGCGAAAGCAGTTGCGGCAGACCACGGTGTTGGGCTCCGCCATCCTGCGGCGGTCGTCGCTGCGGCGCTTGTGCGCCTCGTAGATGCAGACCTTGGTGCACTTGCCGCAGTTGATGCAGTTCTCCCCGCGCACGATCTTGAACTTGCGCAGATAATCGAAGCCCAGCGGCGCGGCTTTCGGATGTATATGATATTTCTTCGGCATCGTCTTTATCCGTCTCTTTGAATTCTTTTATACGCGGAGGGCGGCTGTTCCGTTCTCCACCCTCTCCCAGTACTCCTTGCTTTCATCCACATGTTTCAGAAACTCGGCAATCTCAGCCTCGGGACGGCCGAACCTGGCTTCAAGCCGGCCCTCCAGGGCGTCCCAGAGCATCATCAGATCCAGGTTGGTCTGGCAGACCTCCTCGCAGGCGCGGCAGTGCATGCACATGAAGGCGTTGGCCGCCTCCTCCCGTGTAACTTCCTTTCCGTCGAGGAGCTTCCTGGCCAGGGCGATCTTGCCCTTGGCCGTCATCCCTTCGTTGCCGGTGACCAGGTAGGCCGGGCACACCGCCATGCAGTTGCCGCACTTGGCGCAGGCGTGCATGCTCAACTCGTAGTCCAGGCTGTCTATCTTTCTATCCTTGCCCAGCAAAGTTGTTGCAGCTTTGCCGATAACGGGGGCTGCGAGCGCCATGAGCCGCATGGCCGGCCCGAAGACGGCGGGACAAAAGACAAGAGACGATATCCCCTTCGCGCCCACGCCGAAGAACTTGCCCGGGTTCAGGATATTGTTCGGGTCCGCCTGCGCTTTGAAGGCCTTCAGCTGGCTTAGCCGGTCGTCGTCGTAGCGGGCGCGGATGAACGCGGCGTTCCACAGGCCCAGCCCGTAAGGCTCCGCGCCCAGCGCCGCCGCGGCCCCGGTCAGCATGGAGACAAGCGGCAGATTGATATAGTATTTCTTCTTCCTGGAGTCGCACAGGAAGGTGGCCATGATGAGCGCCCTCCCGCCGTCCAGTACGTAGCAGTCTATGCAGACCTCCACCCCGAAATAGCCGCCTATGCGCTTGGCCTTCCCGATGAAAGTCGCGGCCGAAGCGATCGGGATGATGACCTCGCTGGCAAGAATCGAAGGACCCAGTCGCTTGGTCTTCATGCCGAAGAGACGCTCGTTCCAGAGGTAGCTCGCCGCATAGCGCGGCGCCTCCTCGACAGAGCCGTTGCGCGACAGGTACTGCGTGAAACGCCTCTCGTCCTCAACGCTGCCGAACTCCAGGAGGACGGCGGCTTTCTTCTCGAATATGCCGGAGCGCATGATACCGTTGATGTCGCCCAGGTGGTTCTCATCGAGGAACCGGACGACGTTGGGGCTGAGACGCGCCGCGTCAGCCTCTGCCGCCAGCCGCGCCATGAAATCGAAGGCCTCCCTTTCGCCCGGGAAATACAGAAGGCGGGGGTATGAGCCTCTGGGTATATCACGCAGCCTGAGCGTAACCTCGGCGACTATGCCGAACTGCCCTTCGGTCGACACGAAGTAGCCGAACTCACTGTCCGCCGGCGACAGCTTGCGCACCTCGCCGGCGCCGGTGACGACCGTCATGGACACGATCTGCTTGGAGATATGGCCGTACCTGAAGCTGTTGATGCCGTAGCCGCCGGTGGAGATCCAGCCGCCCACCGTGGAGAACTTGCTCGATGGGTACGTCATCAGGCACAGCCCTTTTTTCTTAGCTAAGATATCTATATCGCTCCAGCGCGCGCCGGCCTCCACGGTCACTGTCTTAGCGGCGGCATCGAGCGCCAGAATCCCGCGGAAGGGTGACAGGTCGATAACGATGCCAGACCTGGTCGGTATGACCCCGCCGAAGCCCCAGGAGGCGGCGCCCCGCGCCATAACCGGGACCTTATGCTCCTTGGCAAAGGCCACGACCTTTACGATCTCCTCGACATTGTTAGGCTGCACCACGAAGTCTGGCAGTGTGTTGAAAAGCGCCCTTGTCATGACCGGCGGCACATCACCGATGTCATGGCTGTAGAGCCCCCTCTCATCCTCTTTATCGAGGATTTTTATGCCGCCCGCGATCTTTCTGAACTCATCTAATGCCTTCATGTATCATTCCTCTTCATGTGCTACCTAAACCGACTGACCTAAGGATGATTGGCGCTGTCCCTGAAACGGTAGCCGATGTTGCGCACCGTCTCGATGCACTCGGACTCATCCAGCTTGCTCCTGAGCCTCCTTATGTGCACGTCCACGGTCCTGTCGCCGCCGTAGAAGTCATAGCCCCACACCTTGTCCAGCAGGGCGTCGCGGCTGAAGACCCGGCCCCTGTTGTTCACCAAGAACTTGAGCAGCTCATACTCCCTGAAGGTCAGGTCGACCGCTCTGCCGCGGAAACAGACCTCGCACTTGGACGTGTCGATAGAGACCTCGCCGCAGGCGATCAGCTCCTTGCCCTTATCGTCCGTCCTCCGGTTCAGTATCCGGTTCACCCGCGCTATCAGCTCCGCCGTCTTCCAGGGCTCCATGACGAAGTCGTCCACATCGGCGGCGGTTTCGAGCACGTCCAGGCTTTTGCTGGAAAGCAGGGTAACGACCGGAAGGCGCGTGTTCTCCTTGAGCCTCTTCGGCAGCCTGCGCACCTCGGAGCCGGGCGCGGCCCCGTCTATGGCTACGACGGCGAGGTCCGCGGACAGCGCATCCGAATCGTTCAGGCCGACGTCCCCGGCGGAGACGATCGAGCACAGGAAGCCCCCCTCGGCCAGGCCGAGGCTGAGCTCTTTCACATGCTCCCTGTTTTCCGCTATCATCAATAATCTAAACATAGCAGCCGTCCGTTGCCTTGTCCGATTCAACCAACTACATTCGCACCGGTATCCCTTTGTCAGCGAGATATTTTTTGACCTCCCTGACGGTATGTTCCCCGTAATGAAATATGCTTGCGGCCAGTACGGCGTCCGCCTTTCCCTCAACCAGTGCCTGATGCATATGCTCCAGGTTCCCGGCCCCGCCGCTGGCTATGACCGGCACCGGCACCGCTCCGCTCACGATGCGGGTCAGCTCGATATCGTACCCGGCGCGGTGTCCGTCGGCGTCCCAGCTGGTGAGCAAAAGCTCCCCGGCGCCCATATCGACCGCTTTCTGCGCCCATTCCACGGCATCGATGCTCGTCCGCCTCCTGCCGCCGCAGGTGCACACTTCCCATGAATCCGATCCGCCGTCCTCCATGCGCCGCGCGTCTATGGCCACCACGATGCACTGCGAGCCGAAGCGTTCAGCACCCTCGCGTATCAGTCCCGGCGACTGCACGGCGGCCGTATTTATCGCTACCTTGTCCGCGCCCGCCCGCAGCATACTCTGCATATCATCGGCATTCCGCAACCCGCCTCCTACCGTGAGCGGTATGAACACCTTCTCGGATACGCGCCTCACGATATCCACCATCGTCCCCCGCCCTTCCGGTGTGGCGCCTATATCCAGGAACACGAGCTCGTCCGCGCCCTGCCCGTAGTACATGGCGGCCATCTCCACCGGGTCGCCGGCGTCGCGCAGGTCGTTAAAGCTTATGCCCTTCACCACGCGGCCTCCGGTCATATCCAGGCAGGGTATGATACGTTTGGTGAGCACCGTTATCCCCCTCCTCATTTATCCGCCCTATATCGGAAGGCGGTTGCCGCTTGCCGATATCATAATATCAGCAGTTCTTTCTCTTGTCAATATATTGTGCCGGCCAAAACATGCGGAAGTTGCTTCCGCTAAAAAAGAGGCTTCGAACTCCCCCTATCATCCCCCTCTTTAATCAAAGAGGGGGACATACTCTATCTAGGGAAGCGTCGAGAAATAAATGATAGACCTCTCCTGCAAAAGGAGAGGGTAACTATTTAACAGAGTTAGATGCTCTCCCGCCTGGGTAGCACATGGGTGTCCCCTGTCTTTTAACTGTGTTGCGCCGCCTGCCCTCACCCTGACCCTCTCCCTGCGGAGGGAGAGGGAAGTAATTTTAGAATAACACCCCCTAGCCCCCTCTTCTAAAAAGAGGGGGAAGAAGCTCCGCCTCGGGGGCTTTCCGATGCTGAATAATGGCGTTATAAACCGCCAGAATCTAGCCCTCCGAAGGAGGTTAGCTAATGAATAGAGGTGCAGGAGATGCTCTTATGCCGGGGTTGTACAGGGGTACCCCCTAATATTAATAAATGTCCCCCAAGACTGGGGGATAAAGGGGTTGAACATCAACGAGCTTCTTCACTACATTCAGAATGACAGGTTTAGAAATAATACTAGCTTACCCCGACGTCCACAAGGGTGCGCAGAGGGCATTCCCTCTGCCGGGGTATTAGGGGTGTCCCCCCGACATTAGCCCCCCTTCCGCAGAATCCTTCTAAATAACTCTATTATGGAAGGAAACGTGTGGGGGACTTACAGGGGGTTCGGACGCAGCACCTTATGCCAGTTCAGAGAACGGCCGCAGGTTTTCGTATTCTATAAGCCCGCTCTCGGCGATATTATCTATCTCTACACCATCTTCCACAGCAGCCGCTATCGGGTTCAACCCGCCGAACTGGATCATGCCCGCCTGGTTCAGCCCTACCGGTATCTGGCATATCTGCTGGCTGACCTCGCCCAGGATGCACATGCCTCTTATACCGGCTTCATTCAGCACGGTCAGCTTTTCCTCCACCGTTGGCCTCGCAGGGCCGGGGATGGTGCGGAACACCGCCAGCACCTTGCCGCTTCCCGTTCTAACCATCTGTCCCACGCTCGTCATCTTGGCCCTTATATACTGCTCGGACGGATCGAGCGACGAGCCGTGGTACTCGATAATGGCGGTGAAACGCCTCGGGTTTGAGTCGCGGAACTCCAGCACCCCACCGAATTTAAATCCGGTGGGAATGCCGGCCCGCAGCAGCACGGCGTTTATGGTCACGCTGCAGAGGGTAGCGATCCCAACCTTTCCCTCCGGAATCACCACATTTCCCAGTTTCTCCCCTTCTCCGGCCATGGCCACGAGATTGCTGACGCATATATTGGCATTAATAACATCTCCCATGGCATTGAAGGCTTTCTTGACGTCCCTCTTTGCTATAAGAGATGTATTTATCGGCAACAATCCCGTGCGTTTTTCCGGATTGAATGTCGTCAGGAATGCCAGCGTTTCCAACTTCTCGAGAATGGAACCCACCTGGTCGGGGGCCAGCGCCAGCTTGTATTCCTCCAGGCCCAGGGGCGTTATAGTCCTGCCGTCATGTCCCTCCGGCCTGGTATAACCCCTCTCGTCGGTGATCCTGAGATGGTAGCGCACCGCCCTCTCGCTGAGGAATATACCGAACCGCTCAAGCTCCCTAGCTATAGTGGTTGAACCCACCGGCTTCGACGATTCACTGAGGACCTTGAGGATGGCTACTATCTTTCTTTCGGTATCGGCACTGTCGTTTGTTACCATTGACCTGCCCCCTCCGTGTAGACATAAACAGTCCAATTATATCACCGCTGCACAAGGACTTGAATAGAGCGCTATTAAGAACGCAATCTATGTATGTGCTCTTACGGTTATCGACGATTCAGAACTCGACTGTTCCGAGCGCTTTCGTTTACCGGCGAAGTCGTCGATCATGGCCAGATAGCGATCGAAGAGATACAGGCTGTCCTACGGCCCGGGCGATCCTTCGGCATGATACTGTATGGATATTATAGGCATATCCCTGTGCACCAGCCCCTCTACGGTCCCATCGTGATGATTGATATGGTTCACCTCCAGGCCCGCGGGAAGAGAGCTGGCATCCACAGCATAGCCATGATTCTGCGCCGTCATATATACCCGCCTGGTGTCCATATCAAAGACGGGGTGATTCCCGCCGCGATGGCCGAATTTGAGTTTGAATGTATCGGCCCCGAGCGCCCTGGCGATGAGCTGATGGCCCAGGCATATACCCATGACGGGAACCCTGCCCAGAAGCGCCTTAACCGTTTGCGCAATATCGTCCAGCAGGGCCGGGTCGCCGGGGCCGGGGGAGATCAGAACACCGTCCGGATTCAGCGCCAGAACATCGCCGGCACTTGCGCTTGACGGCACTATAATGCACCGGCATCCTTTGCCGGTCAATATCCTAGGGATGTTGAACTTGAGGCCGCAGTCCAGTAATACGATCTCATATAGATGCTCAGGGTCCCGCGTACCCCATCGGTAAGCAGCGTCGGCGGTCACCTGCCTGACGTAATTGACCGCGCCGAATTGCGGCAGTCGCTTGAGCTCTTCCCTGGCTTCATCGACGCTCATCTCGGAGCTGAGGATGCCCATCATCACGCCCCTGGAGCGCAGGCGGCGCACCAGCGACCGCGTGTCTATCTCGCCCATCGCCGGGATGCCGTTACCCTTCAAGTAATCATCAAGGCGGATTTCGCTCAGGTTATGGCTCGGCTCCATGCAGTGCTCGCGGACGATAAGACCCCTCACCTGCACCTGCTTCGATTCGCTGTCGGTCCTGTTTATCCCGTAGTTGCCGATGAGCGGATAGGTAAGCACCAGTATCTGACCGGCATATGACGGGTCGGTGAGCATCTCCTGATAGCCGTACATGCTGGTATTGAACACCACTTCGCCATATGTGGTCTCGACGCTGCCGAAGGATTTGCCGTAATAAACCGATCCGTCATCGAGCAGCAGGAACGTCTTATTCTTCATATCGTAGGCTCCTAACGAATGCCTGCCCTGTTAACCTTCTCCACGCTGAATTCGACGAAATTCTTAAGGAACTGAAGGCCCGCTTCGCCGCTCTTCTCCGGGTGGAACTGCGTCGCTACCAGGCCGCCGCGGGCGATGGCGCTGGCAAAGCTAACACCGTATTCGGTCTCGCCTGCTACGATACTTTTATCCTCCGGCACGGGGTAATAGCTGTGAACAAAATAGAAATTCGAGCCGTCTGGGATACCCTCGAACACCGGATGGTTCGACCGTTGCTTCACCTGGTTCCATCCCATATGCGGTATCTTGGCCACGCCCCCCAGGCGGCGCACCTCCCCGCTGATGATCCCCAGACAATCGTACCCGCCGCTCTCCTCCGTCCTGTCGAAAAGTATCTGAAAGCCGATGCAGATACCCAGGAACGGACGTCCGCCCGCTATGTAGTCTTTCAGTACTTCGACCATGCCGAGGGCCTCAAGGCTCTTCATCGTATCTCCGGCAGCGCCGACGCCGGGCAATATCAGCACATCAGCCGCGGCGGCATTGTCCGGACTGCTCGTTACCTTAGCCCGGCAACCCAGCGCATCCAGGCTGTTTACAACGCTTCTTATGTTGCCTGCACCGTAATCTATTATCGTAATCATCCTGAGTATCCGGCGCGGCGGTCATTGTTCAGCCGACCGCCGCGCGTTATTCTACTATTCCGATACTACCCCGGGAACGCTTTCCTATTCGTACGTCCTGACCCTGGGATACGCGCCGGCGAAGAGATTGCCGCTCCTCGCTCCCGCGCTTACACCATATCCGTCGTCCCCGTAGAGTATCTGCAACGCCTCGCCCTTATAGGCCTCCATCACATACGGTATCCCCGTCACCTTGACGCATTCCTCCGTGAGCGACATGATATCGGAACGGGTTATCGCCGGCACACTGAAGCATCTGGCGCCGGCCATTATCTGCTGCAGCCCCACCCTCAGCTTCTGAGCAAAGCTGTAAACACCGACCGCGCCCAGCGGAATGTTCTTCATCTCGTCGGCTCCGACCAGGTCCTTCACTTCCTCGTAGCACACGAATATCTCCTCCGGGGTCGAGCCGTACTGGCTCACCGAAGACGGAAGCTTGCCTTCCTCTATCCACTTGGCGATATTCTTGCCGACCATGCCGGGGATCATGAGCGCGCGGCCCATGCAGACAGCTTTCGCATACGGCGCGCCCAGCGCCAGCGCCTTGAAGACGCCGCTCTCATTGCTGAAGCCGCCGGCAAAGGCTATATCCGGCGGGCGTATGCCCCTGTCCGCCAGCCGCCTGCAGAAATCGTATGCCGCGGCATGCAGGTAAAGGCTGGGCATGCCCCACTCCACCATCATCTGCCACGGGCTCATGCCGGTGCCGCCGGAAGCGCCGTCGATCGTCAGCAGGTCGATATCGGCGTTCGCGCCCCACCTTATGGCCATGGCCAGCTCGCGCAGGCCGTAGGCGCCGGTCTTCAGGGTTATCCGCTTGAAGCCGAGATCCCTGAGCCTCTCTATCTCGGCAAGGAAGCTGTCCTCGTTGAGGAAGCCGAGGCGGCTGTGCCTCTCGAATTCTTTGAGCGAGCCGTCCTCCCACGCCGCCTTTGTTATCGGATGCGAGGGATCCGGGGTCACTATATAACCGCGTTTCTGCAGCTCCAGCGCGCGCTCCAGGCTGTTGACCTTTATCTCGCCGCCTATGCATTTGGCGCCCTGTCCCCACTTGAGCTCGACGGTATCTATGCCGTGTTTCTTTATGATATATTCGGCCACCCCCAGTCTGGTATCCTCGACGTTCATCTGTACCAGCAGCTCGCCGTAGCCCCACTTGTAACGGCGGTACCAATCGATACGGCGGTCCATCTCAGGCGAAGACACGATTTTGCCCTTGCTGTCGAGCTCTAGGCCGGGATCGATCCCACATACGTTCTCGCCGCACACCAGGGTTATGCCGCTCAGAGCGGCTCCGACGGCGAAGTGCTCCCAGTTCTTGCGTGCGATCTCGGTCGAGCCCAGCGCCCCGGTGAAGACAGGAACGGCCATCTTGACCTTGCCGTCCCGGCCGTATTCCGTCTCGGTATTAACCGCCGGGAATATGGCCGAATCGGAGTCCCCGACGATACCTTCCGGGAGCCCCTTGGCGCCGCACGCGTATCCCTGTATGTTCAGGTGCGAGTAGTCCACGGGATAGTCCTTATCCCCGCCCGCGGTAATATCACCGAAAGGCCCCGGGTACAGCAGTTCCCTCCCCCGGAAGCTGGCCTTGAAAACCTCGCAGTTGCCCGTGCAGTTGTCCACGCACCTGCTGCACAGCCCGCTCATCGGCACCACGCTCTTCGACCTGTTCACTGTCCTTGTTGCGTCATCTGCATTCGGTCTATGAAGGTTCATTTTATTTGCCTCCTTTACTAACCTTCTTGAGCCTTACGGCTCGTATAATATGCACAAAGCTTTGTGTGTCTGAGGGTCGGCGAGAAGCTTGGCCGCTCCGCCGATATCCCGAGAAATATCGATCAGGCACACCAGATCGCGGAATTCGCCGTAATCAGGCAGCAGGTCTGCCAATCTGTTATTAGCGCTATAGAAGAATTCCCTGTTGAACCGGCACCTCTCGTCACCGGGATAGACCGGAACATACAGGATGTCCGACTCCACCAGGTCCTGGAAAAAGTGCGTCCCGTAGGAGAACTCCGGCTTCAATCCGGCCTCCTCCCGCCCTACCTCTACAAGAACCGATACGTTATCTATCTCGGCATACGTCACATTAACGCCCAGGTCGATGTTGTTGCTGCCCCACCTGCCCGGCCCCATGGCCATTATCCTGCCCTCAATCTGGCCGAGCCGTTCGTTAAGCAGGCCTATCACCCGGCCCAGCGACCTCTTTCTATCGATATCCGTTTCAGCGTACCTTCTCGGATCGACGAAAATGATATGTCTAATATCGTCCACGATGCCCGCGCTGATGGTGCGCTCCGAGGCGAACAGCACTTTTCCAGCCGGTGCATCCTCCGGAATATGCACTTCAACACCGCTGGCCCGTGGCACATGCAGCGCGCGGCACTGCAGCAGGTTGATGCTGACATCGCCGCTTTCGTTGAAATACGCGGTAAATTCGATGTCTATCGGCTGGCCCCATGCCTGTTCGAGCGTCGACAGCATATCCTTGATGATGCCGACCAGCTTCGTCTTCCGGATCAGGCTATTTAAAGTCAGCACGAGGTCAGATGCGGCGGACGGCGATGACACGATATCCCGGACGTACCCATCCGCTACTTCCGAGGCGATCATGGCGAGCCCGGGATAATCCCTGTCCTCAATCAAATCGATGAAAGGCGTTGTTTCAAACCGATTTTTCCCTACGTTCAGCGTATCAACGAGCCTCTGCGCATACTTCGCCACCTCCATCCCCGCCTCCGGACGCAGCTCGGGATGGCTCACGGCTATGATCCTCGGATACTCGCCGCTGACACGATTAACCGCGCGTGTTCCGAGGCCAAATACCAGGCGTATCATCCCTTTCTTAGGGTCGATGCGGTCCGTCCAGGCATAAAGGTTACGCGAGAATGCCACTCCCGCCAGGGTCGGGAAAAAGAACTCCTTGTACGGCATGCCGGAAACGCGCTGTACCAGTATGGCCATCTGCTCGTCGCCTTCATCCAGACCACGCCTGCGTCTGTACGACAGCGCGTCCGGGTTCAGCGCGCTGGCATATACCAGCTTCACTGCCTTCAGGAAAACCTCCAGCCTTTCATCCGGACTGCCCTGGTTGGGACAAAATTCGCTGCGGTATTTCCCGGCGAAGGCATCGTTGAAACCGTCCTCCAGCAGGCTGGAGGAGCGGACGATTATCGGAGCCTGTCCGAAGTAGTCCAGCATTCCCTTGAACTGCTCCATCACGTCCGGAGGGAATGTCCCCCTGAGAAATTTTTCCTCAACCCCGGCAAAGTCATCCCATGAGAGCTTCTCTACGTTGGAAAGCTGTAGTCTCAGCTCGAACAGATCGTTGTTCACTAAAAAAGTAAAAAAGACGTCGGAGCCTATATAGAAAGAGTCGTGCTCCTCAAGTATCTCTGAAAAATCGACACCGCCTTTCGCCGAGGACAAGACGGCGCGGGCCATGAGCATGCCGGCAGCCTTGCCCCCTATGCGCCCCGAGCCTATGATACGATTCCTTATCTGGAATAAATCCTTCACGCTCATATATTTCTTCGACAGCGCTATCAGCTTTCTGTGGCTGCCGATCATCATTCGAGCCAGCTCATCTTTGAGCAGCCCTGCATCGCTTCCGACCTCCGCGGAATCCCGTCCCGCATCCCGATAATCCATTAACCTACTGTATACGCTGTCCCAGGGCGCGATGGAAATCTTGCTCAACCTGACGGCATTTCTGCTCGCGGCATTCAGCACAGAGGCGGCCTCGCCGCTGCGGACTATCGGCTCCCACTCGGTCATGCCCATCTTGTGCGGCAGGAACATTTCCGGCGTATGGCGTCCCTGGACCTTCAGCGGATGTATGTATTTGCTGCCGCTGACATGATAGACATCGATGAGTAACTGAGTAACGGAACGTATCCGCGATACCGCCCCCTGTCCGTGCTGTTCCCTCCTCAGTGAGAAGTAGGCGATATCGCCCTTCTCGAACAGATGAGGACAGGTGATCTGGAAGAAATTGACCAGCAGCTCGTCGGTGGCCCATTCATCCACCAGGGCCGAGAGATTATCGAATATGAAATAGGCCCCTTCCCCCATCTCCTCTATTAATAGAAATACCATGCTGCTGAAGTAATCGAATCCCTGACCGGGATCAATATTCACGACCGTCAGCCCGGCCCTGGATTGCACTGCCGGAGGGTGCGGTGCGAAACGCACGTAAATGCATTTGTTATTCTTACGCATGGCATCTTTAATAAGGGCCTCGGCAAAGAAGGGATAGTCTTCCAGGCTGTCCAGCTGCCAGACCACGTTATCACCGGCCCTGAGCCCCTGGAGCAGGTCATCAAGGAGCGGAAGGCCGCTGCCGACCTTTTCAACCTTATGCACTTGCATTTTTGTTTTCATTGTAGTATCATGTTCTTCAGGATATCGGCAACCGCTTTCCGTTTGCCGATATAATAATAACAGAACCTTTATTTTTGTCAATACCCCGTTTCGACTTGTATGGAATATGAAAAGGTAATGCCGAAGTACTGAGAAATAGGGGCCATTCGATAGACAATGAATAGTATTAGATTCGCCAAGATGCAGGCCACAGGCAACGACTTCATAATCATGGAAGCGATGCGCAACCGTGACTGGAGCTCATTAGCCAGAGTCATGTGCGAGCGCCGCTTCGGTGTGGGTGCAGACGGCATCATTATCGCCATGCGGTCCCGAAAAGCCGATATACGGATGAGGATGTTCAATCCCGACGGATCCGAGGCGGAAGCCTGCGGCAACGGCACCAGATGCCTGGTCAGGTACGCAGTCAACAGAGGCCTGGTCAATAATGAAGAGATTAAGATAGAAACGCTTGGCGGCCTGCGGAAGGCGCGGGTAGTCGGCAGATTGATACAGGTCTATATGGGAGAACCGATATTCAAGGCTGAACTGATCCCGGTCAAAGTGGATCGCGACGAAATAATCGACTACCCTCTCACTGTCGGCGGCAGAAACCTGAAGCTGACCTGCCTCTCGCTGGGCAACCCACACGCCGTCGCGTTTATCGATGAGACGGTCGATAGATTCCCGCTCGAAGCTACGGGTCCGGAGGTTGAGAACCACCCGATGTTTCCCAGGCGGGTGAATTTTGAGATAGCTAATATGATGGGCAAGGACGAGATACGCTCCAGGGTCTGGGAGCGCGGCGCCGGCGAGACGCTCTCCTGCGGCACAGGCGCCTGCGCCATAGCGGTAGCGGCGAGCCTGCATAAACTTTGCGGTAAAAAGGTGGATATCATGCTGCCGGGCGGTACCCTGACCATCGAATGGGACGGCAAGGGTGAAGTGAAGCTAACCGGCCCAGCGGAAGAAGTGTTCAAGGGAGAATGGCCGGGATAAAAAAGTGGTACCCCGATAAATCGGGGCCGGGGGATTTGGGGGTAGCCCCTATTTATAAATTCCTTGTAGGGGCGAACCCCTGTGTTTGTCCAATCGCGAAGCGAAATAGGGATACAGGGGGTTGATTATCCTTTCTTAAGGAAGCTTAAATTATGAAACCGGCGAAACGGATCGAAAAACTGCCGCCCTACCTCTTCGTAGGCATATCCAAAAAGATTGCCGAGAAGAAGGCGCAGGGTATTGATGTTATCAGCCTGGGTATCGGAGACCCCGATCTGCCCACGCCGCCGCATATCGTCGAGAGTTTGTGCCGGGCGGCACGGGAGCCGCAGAACCACCGCTACCCTGATTCGGAGGGACTGCCCGGGTTCCGCCAGGCGGTGGCGGACTGGTACCGTAGGCGGTTCGACGTCGGTCTCGACCCGGACAGAGAAGTTGTATCGCTGATCGGGGCCAAGGACGGCGTGGCGCATATATCGCTGTGCCTCATCGACCCGTGCGACATCGCGCTGGTGCCGGATCCTGGCTATCCCGTCTATGCCATCGGCACCATGTTCTGCGGCGGCGAGTCGCACTACATGCCGCTGCGCGAGGAGAACGGCTTCCTGCCTGACCTCGACGCAATCCCGGAGAAGATCGCGAAAAAAGCAAAGGTGCTGTGGATAAACTATCCCAATAATCCGACGGGAGCGACAGCGGAGATTGATTTCTTCGAAAAAGTGGTTTCCTTCGCCCGAAAATACGATATCGTCGTATGCCACGACGCGCCGTACACAGAGGTCGCCTTTGATGGATACAGGCCGGCAAGTTTCCTCCAGGCCAGAGGCGCCATGGACGTTGGGATCGAGTTCCACTCCTTCTCCAAGACCTACAACATGACCGGCTGGAGGGTCGGCATGGCCGCCGGGAACGCTGAGATAGTAGATGCCTTGCGACGAGTCAAGTCGAACCTTGACTCCGGTTTACCCCGGTCAATCCAGCATGCAGCGATTGAAGCACTGAACGGGCCGCAGCAGTGCGTGGCCGACAACGTCGCGGTCTACCAGCAGCGACGGGACAAAGTAATCGCGACGCTGTCAAATATAGGACTTAAGGCCGTGAAACCAAAAGCCGGCCTCTACATATGGGCCAAAGTGCCGGGCGGATACACATCGATCGAATTCGCAACGAGGTTGCTGGACGACATCGGTGTGGTTGTCATCCCCGGCGTCGGATACGGGCCCAGCGGCGAAGGCTACATCCGCATATCGCTCACGGTGCCCGACGATCGCATGGAAGAAGCTTTGTCACGTATATCATCTTGGAGCACATAGCTTTTCTCTTCCGAAATGTTCCCCTCGTATGTGGCAGCGACAGATCACCCGGAACGTTAAATCCGGCATAAAAAGGGAGGCGAATATCCCTCCCCTTTGACTTGAAGCGATCTCTTATTCGCCCTTCTTAACGGGCACTATAACGTTCTCCCATCGCCAGCTATCACGGCAACCTAAACACCGACGACAAGCCTTTTGACCATGCGCAAGTCCTGTCTATTGGAAAATTTGGTCGGCCCGCATCGTATCTCAACTTCA
>ERZ1649853.621-NODE-621-length-14577-cov-6.848093_pt1 | contig 14577 bp, 10 predicted proteins | sample MGYA00575353_ERZ1649853 | MGnify/ENA primary metagenome ERZ1649853 (study PRJEB40853, sample SAMN11349654) | freshwater sediment metagenome | isolation source: river sediment | host: Sediment | place: India: Okhla Barrage, New Delhi | collected 2017-02-21 ...
CAGACCTGCTGTATGTGGCAGACTCCAGCAACCATCGCATCCAGATCTTCGATGTCAGCCAGCCGTTGAGCATTGCCTATTTTGCCACGCTGGGCGTCACCGGCATCCCCGGCGATGATATTGCTCACCTCAGCGCTCCCTCGGGCGTGGCAGTGGATGCCAACCGCATCTACATCGCCGATACGGGCAATTCCCGGGTCCAGATCTACGACCGCGCCACACGAGCCTATCAGGAATCGCTGGTCAATATCGGCAGTGGTAACGGGCAGTTCGTCAGCCCGGCTGATGTTGGCGTGGATACGGATGGCAATATCTATGTAGTTGACCAGAACAACACCCGCGTCCAGCAATTCGCTGCCGATTTGCATTATGTGCGTACCTTCGGCTCTACCGGCAGCCCCTACCTGACCGATGCGGCGCACTTCAACCGCCCGCAGTCTATGATAGTCGCCTCGGATGGTGGAATCATTTTGACCGAAGGCTGGGGACAGCGTGTGCTCAAACTGGATGCTTCCGGCGCTTTGGTTTGGCAATTGGGCCAGGCAGGGTCCTGGGGCAGTGACAACGAGCACTTCAACCGCCCTTCTGATATCGCCGTCAACGCACAAGGCGATGTGTTCGTGGCTGACCGCAACAACCACCGTATCCAAGTCTTCAACGCTTCGGGTGACTACCAGGTTACCCTGGGTGGTACGCCGGGTTTGGGGGACGACCAGTTCCTCTACCCGCGCGGCGTGGCGGTCGATGTGAACGGCAACCTCTACGTGGCAGATACGGGCAATCACCGCATTCAGGTCTTTGACAGCGCATTGAACTACCTGACCAGCCTCGGTCAGCCTGGCACTCCCGGTTCTGCCGATGACCAGTTCAACGAGCCGTACGACGTAGCCGTGGATGCCAATGGAAATATCTACGTGGCTGACCACACCAACCACCGGGTGCAGATCTTCGACAATTCCTATGCTCTCAAAAGGACTCTCGGCATTCCAGGCAATCCTGGCACGGACTTTGCTCACCTGGATGACCCGACCGCTGTGGAAGTGGATGTACAGGGACGCATCTACGTCGCCGACAACTGGGGCGCACGCATCCAGGTCTTCGACAGCCAGGGCGCTTACCTGACCACATTGGGCGGCAGCTGGGGCAGTCGCAGTGGTGACTTGCGCCAGGCACAGGGTCTTGCCGTCGGCAGCGACGGTTCGCTGTATATTGCCGATAGTCTGAACCAGCGCATCCAGCGCTTCACTCCCGGTGTTTTTTGCTGGGACCAGGCCAATATCAATGGCTTTGGCGACCCGCAGAACTGGTGGGCGGCTGCCCTGCTAGAGTATGACGGTAATCTCTACGCTGGTGTTCATAACCTCAGCGGGGCGGGTGCCCAGCTCTGGAAATCTGGCAACGGTACGGATTGGAGCCAGGTTGTTTCCGATGGTTTTGGCGACACGCGAAACACCGGTATCAGTAGCATGGCCGTCTTCCAAGGTCAGCTCTTTGTCGGCACCGAAAACTTCAGCGGTACCCAGGTCTTGAAGAGCGAAGATGGATCAACCTGGATGCCTGCGGCTGACCCGGGGTTTGGCAATCCGGACTCCAATTTGCGTGTCACCGCCATGAGCGTATATAGCGACAGCCTGTACGCTGCTGCGGGCGACTGGATGAGCCTAACCCCTGCTGGGGCTGAGCTATGGCGCACGATTGATGGTGAAAACTGGACGAATGTGGTAACTCAGGGTTTTGGTGATTCGAACAACTCGGTTATCCTGGCGTTGGAATCAATCGACGGATATTATTACGCCGCCACGCGCAACGAAGTCACCGGTGGCGAGCTTTGGCGCAGCGCTACTGGTGAGGCTGGCACCTGGGTTCAGGTGAATTCCAACGGCTTTGGCGACAAATCAAATACTGCCATCACCAGCCTGGTGGTATTCAACGGTGTTCTTTATGCCGGTACCCGCAACTGGGATTCCGGCGCTGAAATCTGGAAGTCGTCAGATGGTCTGTCATGGACGCGGGTGGTCGACGGCGGTTTGGGTGACGGCGCTGCCACCGGTTGGGTGGATAGCCTGTTCGCTTACAATGGCAGCCTGCTGGCGGTCTTACGCAACTATAACGATGGCGTCAAGGTAATGTCTTCACTGGATAGTCTCACCTGGCGCCAGCTCAACTCGGATGGCTGGGGCGATAACAACAACCCGCATACCGGTGACGGAGACGCTTCGATCGTGGTGTACAACCAGCATCTTGTGGTTGGCACCGGCAACACTGCCAGCGGCGCGGAGATTTGGGTCTTCCTCGGCACGCAGGCATTCCTGCCATCTGTTTACAAGTAAAATATCCGTATGTTGATTGAGCTGGCATACCTGGTATGCCTGGTTGCTATCGAGATCCTGGGGGTCGGGATCGGACCTACCGCAGCGATTCTGCTGCATGCAGGTCTGATCCTGGTCCTCTTCAACATCTACCTGTTTAGAAGCGATGAGTTGGGTCAGCGCCTCTGGTTGGGGCTGGTGTTGGTCTCGTTGTTGCGCATTGCCAGCCTGGCTTTACCCCTTAGCCTGCTGCACCCTCTGGTTTGGCCTGCGCTGATTTGCCTGCCGGTTTGGCTGGGAATTGGGTTATTGCGTCCTAAGGTACATCTCTTAGCATCAGACCTTGGCTTGCGCAAGGCGGCTTGGCTGACTCAGATATTTATCGCCCTGAGCGGCATCCCCATTGGCTTCATCGGCAGCTTGTTGCTTAACCCTCAGCCTTATTTTCCCGAGTTTAGCTGGCTGGGTGTGCTGCCTGGCGCCGCGTTGTTGCTGCTCAGTGTGGCATTCACCGAAGAAGTGCTTTTCCGCGGCTTGCTGCTCAACCTGGCGCGGCGCGCCCTGGGAGAATCTGCGTTACCCTTTGTCTCCGTTGCCTACGCTGCCATGTATATTGGCGCCCACTCTCCGGGTTACCTGATCTGGATGGGATTGGCGGGTTGGTTCTGGGGCTGGTGTGTGGTGAAGACAGGATCATTGTGGGGAGTGGTCATTGCCCACGGTTTAGTTGTCGTGGGTTTAGGATTTGTTTGGCCTTATCTTTTTTAACGAAAAAAGAGCCTTCGTCTTACCCGCTGAATCGCCTGCTGCCGGTATGTGAGGGACTCTTTTTATTATGGAAGGTTATAAGTCTAGTTACTCGCGTTGATCATGCTACCAAAGGTCGTATTACGTAGCCGGTCGACCAGTTCGCGTTGCGCATCGCACCACACTGCCTTGACTGCGCACGACTCGCCAAACATGCAATCTGCCCCGTCGCCAACACATTCATTCAGTAATATCGGTCCATCGATTGCTTCAACAACATCCAGCAGCGATATCTCAGTTGGCGACTTGGCTAATGAGACACCGCCGCGCGCGCCGCGCGATGTGTTGAGTAATCCCGCCACGGATAATTGTGAGACGATCTTGGCAAGAAAGGATGGGGGGATTTGTTTTTCTTGGGCAATCTTGCTGGTTGCTGGTCGACTGTTTGGCCCCAATTCAGTCAGGTATGCAATTGCGCGTACCGCATAGTCTGCCTGGCGTGTAATCTGCATAATCAACTCCTGCAAAGGATAGTATTTTGGTTTAACGGATAAAATTTATCGTCTATCCGCTGAATTTTAGACTGTTTTTACCCAATTCACAAGTGACACTCGTCATCCCCCGACACTAACGAATGTCCTTTTGGATAGGTTTTGTCGAATTATTTACCTATCGTATGCATCAAAACTTGTGATAAACTTATCTTTTGGTTACTACTTCTCAACTTGTTCGGAGGATTTTATGCGTCAAATATGTGTCGTGGGCGTCGGCTACGTCGGTCTGGTGACTGCTGCGTGTTTTGCCGACCTGGGCAACCGGGTCATCGCCCTGGATATCAACCGGGAAAAGATTGAAGGGCTCAAGCAAGGTGTCATGCCGATCTTCGAACCCGGTCTCAAAGAAGTCGTTGATCGTAACGTGCTGGCGAATCGCCTCTCGTTTACCACTTCATACCCGGAGTCTCTCAAGGGCACCGAGTTTGTGTTCATTGCCGTAGGCACGCCGGAAGGCGTAGATGGCGAAGCTGACCTGCGTTACGTCGAAGCCTCAGCGCGTACGGTTGCCGAGAACATGACTGCACCCCTGGTCATCATCAACAAGTCCACTGTGCCGGTCGGTACCGGTGACTGGGTGGCAGATATTGTCAAGCGCGCCCAAAAGACCCCTATTCCTTTCTCTGTTGTCTCCTGCCCCGAATTTCTGCGTGAGGGCAGCGCCATTAATGACTTCATGCAACCCCACCGCACTGTGCTTGGCTCGCTCGACCGTGAGGCTGCCGAAAAGGTGGCGCAGTTGCACCTCTCCCTGCGCGCTCCCATTGTCATCACCGACCTGCGCACCGCCGAGATGATCAAGTATGCCTCCAATGCCTTCCTGGCTACCAAGATTTCCTTTATCAACGAGATCGCCAATATTTGCGAAGCACTCGGGGCGGATGTCAAGGAAGTAGCTGCTGGCATGGGTTATGATGCCCGCATTGGCAAACATTTCCTTGATGCAGGCGTTGGTTATGGTGGTTCTTGCTTTCCCAAGGATGTTAAAGCCCTGGCTTACATGGCAGCCGAAAAAGGACGGCATCCCCAATTGCTCAATGTGGTCATGGAGATCAATGCCGATCGCCGTGAAATGGCGATTGGACGCATCAAAGAATTGGTTGGCGATCCGCGCGGCAAAGTTATCGGTCTGCTCGGTCTGTCCTTCAAACCGAATACCGACGACATGCGTGACGCACCTTCCATAACTATTGCCCAGGCGCTCCTGGCAGCTGGGGCGGAAGTGCGCGCCTACGATCCCGTGGCGATGGAGATCGCCCGCCCGCTGCTGCCAGGTGTGCGTATGATGCCTGACCCCTACGCCCTGGCGCAGGGGTGCGACGCCCTGGCGGTTATCACCGAATGGAATGAGTTCAAACAGCTCGACCGTGTTCGGATTAAAGACCTCATGCGCACACCTCTGCTTTTCGATGGGCGCAACATTTACGAGCCGGAAGATATGGAGCAGCTGGGTTTCACCTACCGCGGCGTTGGGCGAGGCTATCAGGCTGCCGCCTCGGACGAGCTGACTGCGGAGCATACCATCATCACCCCTTCGACCGACTGACGCATGACTCAATCCCCACCCGTCTGCAATTACGAAGGCTCGGACTATCAAACCAGCTTTTGGGAGCAGGGCGGGCGCAGCTATGAAGATCAAGCCGAGGCTGTAGCGTTACGCCGTTTGTTGCCCAAGGCTGGCAATCTGCTGTTGGAGCTGGGCGCTGGCGCGGGGCGCAATACCCCGCGCTACGCTGGTTACCAGCGCGTTGTCCTTCTTGACTACTCACGCACCCAGCTCGAGCAGGCTGTCCAGCGTCTGGGGTTGAGCGAGCGTTACTTGTACGTAGCCGCCGATGTGTACCGTCTCCCCTTCGTGGACGGGTTGTTCGATGCTGCTACCATGATCCGCGTCTTGCATCATATGGCAAATGCCCCGCTGGCGCTGCGCCAGATCCGCCGGATCTTGCAGCCCGGTGCGGCCTTCATTCTGGAATACGCCAACAAGCAGAACCTCAAATCTGTGCTGCGCTACCTGCTCAGGCGACAGTCCTGGAGCCCATTTACCCTCGAGCCTTACGAGTTCACCGAGCTGAACTTCGATTTCCACCCCCGCGCCGTGCGCCAGTGGTTGGGGGAGAGTGGATTCGACTTGGAGCGCCAGTTGACCGTCTCGCACTTCCGCATTGGGCTGCTCAAGCGCCTGCTGCCTACCCACCTGCTGGTGGGCATGGATGCGCTCGCTTCCCTCACCGGTGACCTCTGGCAACTCTCGCCCAGCGTCTTCACCCGCTCGCAGGCGGTGGGAGAATCCCCTTTGGCTGCCGCGGATGACTTTTTTTGCTGTCCCACCTGCCGCCACGCACCGCTTGATGAGCGCGAGCAAACCCTGGCTTGCCCTTCTTGTGGTAAAGGCTACCCGCTAAAAGATGGCATCTATGACTTTCGCTAATCCTGTCATTGCGAGCATGGCGAAGCAATTCCAAAAGCCGCTTTGCATATTTGCGTTAAGTGTCTAGCTTTTAGTCTTGCGATCCAAAAGGAGGAGTCTATGTCCAATTTCTTGAAATATACTTTCCTCGCCTTTACCCTCGTCGCTGCCCTCTTTGGTCTGCCCCTGCTTATAGCCCCAGGTCGTTTCCTCGGCTTTTTCGACTGGGCGCCCATCGACCCACTCATCAGCCGCATGCTCGGTTCTGCCCTGCTGGCTCTTGCCTGGGGTGCATTCAGCGCTGCTCGCAGTAAAAACACTGAACTTGCTCGCGGCCTCGTACAGGTCAACGCTGCTTTCTGCGTACTTGCCGCCTTCGGCATGTTGCGCAATATGCTGGGCGCCTGGTGGCCTTTCATGACCTGGTTTGTCCTGGCGCTGTATGCCGTATTTGCTTTGTTGTTCATCTATAACTGGATAAGGAAATAAAATGACCGACTTTCGTCTTGAGCATGATTCACTCGGAGAGCGCCAGGTGCCTGCTGAGCGCTATTATGGCATCCAAACCCTGCGTGCCATCGAAAACTTCAGCATTACCGGCATCCCCATCTCGCACTATCCTCGCCTCGTTTATTCCCTGGCATACATCAAGAAGGCTGCTGCGCTGGCGAACCGTGACCTGGGGCTGCTGCCTGCCGAGCTGGCCAATGCCATTGCCGCAGCTTGCGACGAGATCCTTGCCGGTAAATTGCACAACGAGTTCGTCGTGGATGTCATCCAGGGCGGCGCCGGTACCTCCACCAATATGAATGCTAACGAGGTGATTGCCAACCGCGCTCTTGAGCTCCTGGGTCGTCAAAAGGGAGAGTATACCGTCCTGCATCCCCTCAACCATGTCAACATGTCGCAGTCTACCAACGACGCCTACCCCACTGCCCTGCGCCTCACCCTTAGCATGAAGCTGGACGGTATGCTGGTTGAGATGGCGCGCCTGCGGGCTTCCCTGACAGACAAAGGCGCTGAGTTTGCCGATGTGATCAAGATGGGGCGTACCCAGCTCCAGGATGCCGTTCCCATGACCCTCGGGCAGGAGTTCGAAGCCTGGAGTGTCATGATCGAAGAGGATATCCAGCGTGTGCGTGAAGCCCAGTCACTCATCCACGAGATCAACATGGGCGCTACCGCCATTGGCACCGGTCTGAACGCACACCCTGATTATGCTCCCCTGGTTACTCGCAAGTTGCGCGAGCTGTCCGGCGTGGCAGTCATCCAGGCGCGCAACCTGGTGGAAGCCACCCAGGACGCCGGGGCTTACGTCCAGCTTTCCGGTGTGCTCAAACGTGTTGCCGTCAAACTCTCCAAAATCTCTAACGACTTGCGCCTGCTTTCCTCCGGCCCGCGTGCCGGTCTCGGCGAGATCAACTTACCTCCCATGGCGCCCGGCTCATCCATCATGCCTGGCAAGGTCAACCCGGTCATCCCCGAAGTGGTCAACCAGGTTGCATTCGAGGTGATTGGCAATGACCTCACTGTCACCCTGGCAGCCGAAGCCGGTCAGCTCGAGCTGAATGCCTTTGAGCCGGTCATCGCCTTCAACCTGTTCCGCTCGATGGATATGCTCGGACGCGCCTGCCGCACCCTGGCGCAGCGTTGCATTGACGGCATCACCGCCAATCGCGAGCATAACCGCCGTACCGTTGAGAACAGCATTGGCCTGGTGACTGCCCTTAACCCGCTGCTGGGTTATGAGCGTTCGGCTGAGATTGCCAAAGAAGCTTTGAAGTCTGGGCGTTCGGTGGTTGAGATTGTTTTGGAGAAGGGTTATCTGAGTAAAGAGCAGCTCGAAGAAGCTTTACTGCCCGAGAACATGACCCGCCCGCGCTACTACCAGGGCGAGGTGTAGGCCTATTTCTGGATCCAGCCCTGCAGCTCTTGCGGTTCCAGGTGCTGTTCCAGGTATGCCACCGGGTCCAGGTAGCGCTGCTTGATCCACATCGCTCCCACGTTCAGTGGGATGTTCGGATTCGTGCGCAGGTTAGACTCCCATGTCCCCCCATAGGCGATTGCAAAGTGCAGCATGTGATCTTTTGACCAGGTCTGCATGCTAGAGCCTACGATTTCCCCAGGCTGGTAGAACTTACCGCGTTGAAACTCTGCCAGGCGGTCCAGGTAACCGTATACAGACAGCACCTGCACGCCGTTCGTCTGGGTGTGCCTGAAGATTGCCAGTTTGCCCGGATGGAAGCCGTGGCTTTCTCCTACGAACAGGCATTCACCATATGCAGTCAGCCTCACTTCTAGAGTCGAGGGATTGAGCTTCCCGATTCGCAGGAGATCAGCGCCCTCATGGCAGTCAGGGATGGTGAACGTGCTGGCCGGATTTGTCTGTGCCCCGGCAAACGGTCTGCGAAAGTAAGTTGCTATCCCCTGACCAGGTAGACGGTTGCCTGCCAGATCGCGCACGATCCAATAGCTGGTCGCCGTTTCCCATTCGTATACCTCATCTGGACGGCCAACCAGCGCCAGGTAGTCGCGCACGAATTTGAAATACGCTTCCACCGCCTCCGAGGGTTGCCGTTCTTCACTCAAATACTGACCGAAGACGAGTTCTTTCATGTTCTGGTCTGGCTCGATCAATGCTTTGATACCCACCAGCAAGCGGATCAATGCCATGAACTTTTTGCCCGGGTCGGATTTGTTAATCGAGATTTCCTGATGCCCCAGGATATGGCTGGATCGAATGCCATAGCGCTGCATCACCGCCCAGACCACTGCCAGCACATTGGCAACCTTTTGATCCTCAGGTTGGTGTAAGGCGTGCTCGAAATCGTACCCGCAGGTCTCGATAGCAATGGTGCGCAGGTTGGGGTCCATACGCCTGCCGTCGAAGAGCTCTCGCAATAGCGTATGGAATGTTGGATCCTCATTCCCAAGCTGGTATAACGCTTGCACGAAATATTGCTCTTTGTTCATGTGCTGTTGATAGTTCAGCCAAAACAGGTGTGAAGCCACAAAAGGTGTGCCATCGCTGTCTGCCGCTTGCATTTGCAGGATGCCGATTGGCTCAGGTTTTGCCTCTTCTCCACAGACTGCCGGCGAAGCCCCTACCAGGAAATGTGCACTGGTGCGGGTCGGGTTCCCTTCCACTTCTCGCAGACCATTAAAACCCCACATGTAGCTATCCAGCCCAGGTTCCCGCTCTGGGTGGTCGCCAAACCAATGTAACACGATCCCCCAGCTCACGTCATCATGTAGCCGGTCACAGGCACGCGTGCGCTCCTGATTCCATTGAGTTCGTACCAGCGGCACTGCGCCGGCGGGTTTACCCTGAGCATCCAATAATACCAGATTCCCCTTGGCGTCGATCCGGCAATCAGGGGTAAGCTGTAAAATGCGTTGCAGGCGCGCCGGTAGTTGATCCATACATAGACTGGGCCATTCTGGCAACGCTAAGGCTGAAAACCAACGCTTGCCGGGCCACGACGAGGCCTGTAATGCGATTCCCGTCGCTACACCGGCAAGCTTTAGAAATTCTCTACGGCTGAACTTCCCCCATTCGCGCATATTTTTTACAATGTCATCCCCGCCTCGAAGATACCAGCAGGCAGTTCGATGCTGTTGGCGGCGAATTTCTCTGCAAAACGCGGGCGTAGCCCGGTGGCGCGCAGCGTTCCCATCACGCGCCCATTCTGGATGCCTGTCTGCTCGAAAACGAACAGGTCCTGCATCAGGATCGTGTCGCCTTCCATGCCTTGCACTTCTGCTACCTGCACCACGCGGCGCGTGCCGTCTCGTAGGCGTTCCATGTGCACCACTAGTTCGATTGCCGAGGACACCTGCTCGCGGATGGCGCGCAGCGGCAGCTCCAAACCTGCCATCAGCACCATTGTCTCGATACGGCGCAGCGTATCGCGCGGGCTGTTCGAGTGGATGGTGGTCATCGAGCCGTCATGACCGGTGTTCATGGCTTGTAGCATGTCCAGCGCCTCGCCGCCGCGCGCCTCGCCGACGATGATCCGGTCGGGACGCATGCGCAGCGCGTTGATTACCAGTTGGCGGATGGTTACCTCGCCCTTGCCTTCGACATTTGGTGGGCGCTTTTCCAGCCGCGCCACATGTTCCTGCTTCATCTGCAACTCGGCAATGTCTTCGATGGTGATGATGCGTTCGTTAGCCGGGATGAAGGCGGATACTACATTCAAAAGCGTGGTCTTACCGGAGCCGGTACCGCCCGAGATCACCAGGTTGACCCTCGCTTCGACGCAGGCCTTCAAAAAGCTCACCAATGCCGGGGTCATCGTTCCGTTGGCCACCAGGTCTTGCGCCGTGTATGGCGTTTGCGCAAATTTACGGATGGTCAGCATCGGTCCGTTCAGCGAGAGGGGTGGGATGATCACATTTACGCGGTAGCCATTCGGTAAACGGGCGTCCACCATGGGTGAGGACTCATCCACACGCCGTCCCAACGGAGCGACGATGCGGTCGATGATGCGGACCAGATGCGCCTCGTTCTCGAATACCACGCGCGTCTTTTCAACCTTGCCTGCGCGCTCGATATAGACATCTTCGTGGCCATTGACCATCACTTCGGTGATGGAAGAGTCATTCAACATGGGTTCCAGCGGTCCAAAACCCAGGATGTCTGCAGTCACCCAATCCAGCAGGCGGGTGCGCACTGCTCGCGTGTACAGCAGGTTTTCTTCCGCCAGGACGCGGTTGAACAACGCCTCGATCATCTGGCGCATCTGCGGCGTTTGGGTGATGTCCACCTCGCCATCCGCTTCAGCCAGTAGTTTTCGTTGCACCCGGTCGCGGATCATGTAGGCATCGGCAGTGATCTCTCCGCTGCCCTCCATTGTTTGGGCTTCTACCAGCGGATCATATTCCCCTAAGGGTCGGGTTCGGGGGTTCTTTGCAGGACGATTCGTAAACATAAGAAATTCACTCCATCCAGGTGGATTAGGGGGTGGTTGGAATGTTCAGCTCGGTATCGGGTTCGAGCTGGATTTGTGCTGTCATCCCGTTGGCTGCCAGGATGGCGTTGACGGTGGTGTTATAGCGGCGCGCCAGCATGGGAAGATAATCGCCAGCCTGCACCGAGTAGGTCTCGGTAGCTACGGCGGCAACCCAATCCAGCATCACTTGGCGGTACACGCTGAAAGCGCTCTTGTAATTATATTGTGCCACGTACGCCTCAGCCGTGCGCAGGTCGCCTGCCAGCGTGGTATCTGAATTCAATATTACCTCGCGTAGGTTTGCATCTTGTAAGGCTGCCTGGTAGATCAAAACTGCGTCCTGGAAGTCGCCCAGCAATCCTTTCGATTCGGCGATACGCGTCTGTGACTCGAATTCACTCGTGGTCGAGTTGGTCATCTGCCGCGCCAGGATGGCAGCCTGTTGAAAATCGGTCAATGCCATCAAGTATTCACCAGCCGCGATGGAATTGTCGCCGCGTGAGATCAACGCCTCGTACAGCGCCTGGCGGGCGGTGCCTTGTGCATAGTTGGGGTCTTGCGCCACAACCTGCTCCATGTAGGCGATCACGTCATCCCAGGCACTCTTGGCATAAGCGTCAATGGCTGCCAGGTAATTCTGTGCCTCCTGGTATTTGATCAGCACAGTGGCGTCGTCAGGACGCAGTTCCAGCGCTTTCAGGAAATATTCCTGTGCAGTGCGCAGCGCGCTGAGCGAATCAGCTTGATTTACCAGCGCTGCCTCTGCATCTTGCATATACTTATTCACCAGGCGGGTCTCGATGGTGCTGCGTACCTCTGAGCGGCGCGCCAATGTCCCGGTATCCTGCGGTCGCAGCGACAACGCCCGGCTGAAATAGCTCTCGGCGGCTTGCAGCGCTTCCAGGGTGGGAGTGGGTTCGAGCAAAACTTTGTCGGCAGCTTTCAGATAACTCTGGTAGAGCTGCTCGACCACGTAGCTAGTTTTGTAGTTTGTGTCCACTGCCCGGATGGCTTCGTAGCTGGTGATGGCAGATTCCCAATCATCATTGTTGTATGCCGCGTCGGCCTGGCTCAAGATATCTGCAAGCTGCACCTGGCTGCCTAATGTCTGCACTTGCAGCGCTACATCCCGGTATAGCGGGTGCTCTGCCTCGATCTCCTTGAAGATTTCCAGCGCTCCCTTTTGGTCGCCGGATTTGAGTAAACCCAAGGCTTCAGAATAGCGGTCGCCCACATCTTTCAACGCTTTGGCCTCGTTGATATAGCTTTCCAGGCCATCCAGCTCGGGGTTGCTGGCTGCCAGCTCTTCGAATATCTGCAGGGCTTCAGCGGCATAGCCGGATTGTAGCTTGTTTTGGCCATCACGATACTTTACCGATGCCTCCGCCAGTGCGACTTCGGCGTTCAAGTCTTTTAACGTAGCCTGCCAGCGTTGCTGCATCCACTTCATGTAGGTGGATGCTGCAAAGTAGATCGCCAGGATCAGCACTGCTCCTACGAGGACCCGCGACAGCAAGAACATGGCTTTCTTGCGGCCGGTGCGCTTGGCATCTTCCACCTCATACTCTTCGACCCGCGCCCGTACCTGCATTTCCTGCCTTAGCGTGCGCAACTCGAGGTTCAATGGATATTTCTTTTCCACTTCTGCCAGCCGGTTCAGCCCATCTTCCCACTGGCCGGACTGGAAAAGCTTCATCGCCTCACGAAACAGGGGAGACTGATAATATGATTCTGTTTCGCTGTCAGCCATAGTACCTCCACTCGATAAGTAAATTCACCCGCCTGGGTTTAGAATTGGTTGAAGACGTCAATCAGGACGGGAATCGACGGCCCCAGGATGATCGCCAGCAGCGCCGGAAAGATCAGCAAAGCCAGCGGAATGAGCATCTTGATCGGCGCTTTCTGTGCCTGTTCCTGAGCGCGGAAGCGCCGGTCGATGCGCATCTGTTCGGTAATTGCTTGCAACGTATCGCTGATGCTCATGCCCAGTTGGTCAGCCTGCAAGATCAATGCCACAAAACTTGAAATTTCCGGCACCTCGTTGCGGTCCGAGAGGTTGCGCATTGCCTCACGGCGTGATAAGCCCATTTCCATCTCTGAGAGCATGCGTGAGAACTCTGCGCTCAGCGGCGTATCCCAATATTCGCTCACCCGTTGCAAGGACTGGTCAAAACCCAGACCCGCCGAAGCGCACACCGAGAGCATGTCCAGCGCATCTGGCAGGTTCTTGCGGATCGTATTCTGTCGTCGGCGGATCCTGCCGCGCAACCAGACCTGGGGAAGTGCATAAAACACAAAAACGATGGCGATGGATGCCACAATATTAAGCACGGTGAACCCGCGCTGTAGGAAGATGATCCCCAGCCATATACCCAGGATGGTCGAGCCCATGCTGATGCCATAGAACTCCCGTGCTCCCAGGTTGTAGGGGTTCCCGGCGATCAGTAGCTGGTGGGAAATATTTTCGATCGCCCCTGTCGGCGTCAACCTACCCAGCAAACGCCCAATCCCGCGGATTACGGGCATGATCAAGCGCGAAACCAGTGAGCCGGTCAATTCCCGGGGCGCAACCGCACCGCGGTTGCGCCAGCGGCGTTGATCCGGCGTCGTCTCGGCTACATATTCTTTCAAGCGGTCTGTGACATCGTCTGCATTGACCCAACGTAAAGCAAGGATCAGGAAGACCAGCCCGATCACTCCCAATGCGGCCCCGACGAGACCAAATAGCACGAATTGCAACGTTTGCATAGGTGTAGCCTCTACACTTCGATACGCGCCAGCTTGCGGATGATGACATTCCCGATCAGAATGCTGATCACCGCACCGATCGGGATGCATAGAAAGACGGTCGGTTGGAACAGGCGCCCCATATACTCGGGGTTAATGATGAATAGCAGCCCCGCCATGCCGAACGGCATGAAAGTCAGCACCATGCTGCTCAGGCGTTGTTGAGAGGTCAGCACGCGCACTTCGCTGAACAGCCTCACCCGGTCGCGGATGGTGTTCGTCACCGCTTCCAGCATGGTGACCAGATTGCCGCCGACCTGTGCGTTGATGTTGATGGCCGTTACCACCAGGTACAGGTCATCATTTTCCATGCGGGTGACCATGTTACCTAACGCCTGGCTGAGCGACAACCCCAACCCGATCTCATGCCGTACCCGCCGGAATTCCTCAGAAGCGGGTGGCTTCATCTCGCGAATGACCACATCCAGCGCTTGTTGGAAGCTATACCCTGCCCGCACTGCCCCCTGCACCAGCAGCAGCACATCCACCAGTTGGCGCTCAAAAGCATTTCGCCGGGTGTTGATGCCCTGGCGTAGCAGGATGGGCGGGATAAAATAAGCCAGGAATGCCAACCCAATCCCCGGCAAGGGGTTCGAGCTGACCAGCCAGCCGACTACCAAGGCGGTGACTGTGCCCCAAAATCGGATCAGTAAGTATTCGCTGGCGCTGATTGGCCAGTTGGCGGCGATCAATTGCAGGTTCAGGTTCTCTGAAGCAAAAGCCGAGAGCCAGTTGTTCAGGCGCAAGCGCCAGCGTACCAACCCTGCCCGCCTTCGGACTCCTGGGCGGCGCAGGCTTGTTTCCTCAGGCAGGGC
>ERZ1649853.623-NODE-623-length-14558-cov-9.040061_pt1 | contig 14558 bp, 4 predicted proteins | sample MGYA00575353_ERZ1649853 | MGnify/ENA primary metagenome ERZ1649853 (study PRJEB40853, sample SAMN11349654) | freshwater sediment metagenome | isolation source: river sediment | host: Sediment | place: India: Okhla Barrage, New Delhi | collected 2017-02-21 ...
AATGCTTGACAATATGGATCTGAAGGACTTATTCTCCTCTGCCTTTAAATCCTCTGAAGCCGTATCTACCGCTAACCAAGCGGTATTTACCCCAGAGGTACTAACCGACATTGCTACTAATGACCTAGCTCAGTACAACCGTATCGAAGATGCTATCAAACGTCTAGTAGTTATGTTAGGCTCTAACGACAACGCCAAGGACCTAGCAGCAGCTATTCATACTTTACGTACTACTAGCCTAACCTACCTTCCAAAGGTGTAACTATGGCTTGTTTATGTAACCAACCCACAGCACTAGAAGCCGTAGCTACTTGGAACGTTTCTCGTAACCTCACCTCGTATTCTGACCTAGTTGAACTTAACAACATCAACAAGGAAATCAGCGAACTACTAGAAGCAGCTATGCTAAACGATACCAACGCTCGAGTAGATGCCTATTGCGACATCATCGTATTCGCTGCAGGAGCTATTCACAAACTTGGCTACAATCCAGAGCTATCCTTACAGGAAACTGTGAAGGAAATCTCCTCTCGCAGGGGCAGCATTGACCCATCTACAGGTAAGTGGGAGAAGGACCGATCACAGGACCCCTCTACCCTCTATACCGCTAACTATGGTCTAGCTAAGTACTAGAACATTACTTTACCGGCTAACACCGCACCTTGTGGTGTTACTGCTGTTACTAATGATTCTAACGGATTGTAGAATAAGTTACCTAAGTCTTTAACTACTACCGATGAATCAGGCACCATTGACATATCCGCTAACAGATAGTGCTCACCAAGCAGTACTAACACAGCTGTTAGTGGATGTCCTTTGAACAACTCTGTAATCACTCTCTGAATCCTCGTAAAGTACTTAGTGAACATCACCAACCCCATCTGATTTGCGTACTCTAACCACGGACTATTAGCCTTATTGTAGTTCACAAACGCATTCCTTACATTCACAATTGCATCTGCTTTATTCATACCATTTTTTCTCAGCATGTGATATTGCGCATATCTAGCTACAAAGTCTGAGTATTGTGTAGCTGTATTCATGAATTGGTACACTGGCGTTTTTTCCGTCAGGAACAACCAATCTAGCCCATTTCTCAACACTCTCGGTGTCCCTTCCAATTTCTTGTCGAAGAACTTAGTTAATCGACCAGTATCACCTCCAGCTTCTATTTCCTCAGTCAACTGATTGAAGAAGCCTGCGTCAACTAGATCACTTATAGGTGAATCTTTCATCCTACTCTCTAAACTACCTAACTCTCTAATCTGCTGCTCTGTAGCTGTACCTGTTTGTATTAGCACTTTTAACTCAATCCCTTTCTTCATGTCTTTTATGTACTCATTTAGCTCACGAACAGCTTGTGCTTGATACCTAGCCACCTCAATCGGATTGTATCCATTCATTATCGAATACATGAAGTTACTGTATACGTTATTCAACAACACCACTGGCATACGTAGTAACACACTACTCTTAACCGTCTTAACTACTTCTTTCCATACCATCTCTGCTGTCTGTATTGAGTACTTTATTGCTAACGGGGCATTCCGCATCCATTTAGCATCTACTATACTCTTTTCCCTATACCCTAACGTATCAAGCAACAAGTCTCTTCTTACCGCAAATCCTTCTTTCATTTCCGACCGTACCGTATCGGGTAACAAGTACCACAACTCTTTTAATCTTTCATCCGTAGTTTTTGGACCTATCCATATGTACTCTTCTTGATTCTTGCCTAGCAATCTATTAGGTATATAGTTCTCTTCCATATCTTTCAACACTATTTTTAGCATTTCTTTATTATGTAGCGGAGTATCTCTCTTATCTACTATCGACCCTTCTGATGCACCAATCACATCCAATAAGTCTCTACTCATACCCAAGTATCTAATCTTATCCGCTTTGTTCATTGTGAATCGATAGTCCGTTACTTGACCATCTCTATTAACTAACGGTAACAACCCTTTCTCATCTTTACTTATTGTGTAGTTGCCTTGCATAATTTGGTCAACTATGTCTTTCACTCTATCATTAATTGCAAACGTATCTCTCTTAGCTAGCGCAATTGCTACCTCTGAATCTTCTTTGTAGTATATATCTCGTAGCGACTGACCACGCATTTTATTATCCGTATATCGAAATCCTACTTTATGCAATCTTGGTTTAACCGGTAACGCATTTACATAGTAGCCCATTTTAACGGTAGTACCAACTAACGAGTTACTTTCATGTTCTTTAACCAGCTTGAATCCTTGCTTTCTTAGTTCTGCCTCTTTAGCTAACGGAGCAGTTACTGTTTCAACTTCCTCTGGATACACTTCCTTCAAGTAACCTTTTACATATCTGAATTTATCTTTCCCGTTATCGAACAAGTGCTTCATCGAATCCTCTTTAATCACTTGTAAATGACTCAACGTATATACTACACCTTCTTTCTCTTCAGTAACTAATCTATCTAACGTTTCTGCAGTCTTTTTATCTACTCTCTTCAACCCGTACAAGCTAGTCAACTCATCTATGTCTTTAACTAACTCATCACTCACTTCTTCTACTGGATTTTTTGCATTGATCATATGTGCTATTGCATGTGGATTTAGCAACTGTACCACTGACTTCTCTCCTGTAGCCATGTAGTTAGCTAACCCTTCAGCCTGCCATTTGTAGTAATTTTTAGCTTCTTTACCATAAGTAGCTTCTAACCTATTCTCAATTTCTCTGATCGCTGCTGTAATTGCTTTATCTCTTGTACTTAACTCCATCAACTCTTGGAAGTCACTTCTATCTTTCAAACTAACTACGTCTGCCTCGTTTAGTACCCACAAGGCTTCCATCTCTTCATTACTCAACTTCCTACTAAAACTATCTCTCAACAACTTAGTTGCGGTGTTATGTTGCATCTGTCTAGCTTGGTCGATTCTTAGTGACTTTAGTCCCATAGCTTCTACTAAGTCCGACACTTTATCCCCAATACCCATCATATCTCTACCAAGGTTCTGCAGTACATCTTCTGGCTTTATTCCCAGCATACTAGCAGTAGTAGCCCATGTTTTTCTTACGTTCTCATCTACCAAGCCTCTACCTGCATACTTGACCATCCACATCATCTTAGCCCACTTACCTGCTCCAGGTGCAGGTACTTGTGTATTATTGGCAATGTACTCTAGTCTCTTCTGCTCGTAGTAGTCTTTAATCTTACTATCTACTTTAGCTAGTGTACTCAGCAACCCTGCTGATGTAGCTTTTTTCTTAGCTGTTAATCCTTTTTTATTCGCTTCCATCAACTTTAGCGTAAACCATGCCATAGCCTCGTACGCGTTATCCGTCTTAGGCTCTTTAGTAACTACTCGTTTGAACATTGTATCTAGTAGCTGTTTGACCCAATGTGCCAACCTACTAGCCATATTCTTATGCTCTACCTCAGCTTTAGTATTTTTCATATCTTTGAGCAGCATACCTAACTCTTTGTTAGTTCTACTAAGCACTACGAACTCGTGCAAACTATTCTTACCATTACTGATGTAATCCAGTACAGCCTCTGCTTCTTTTTCTGGATTAGTATATCCTACAAAGTACTTAGCAAACTCTTTAGCTGTAACCCCTGTAATTACTTCTTGTCTAATCTGCAGTATTCTACGTCTTACCCCAGCTAATTCTGGATCACCACTATTAATCGCTAATTCTGTAGCAGCGTGGAATATCTCATGTGCATATGTTTCTAACCCTGATTTACCACTAGCTCCTACGCTTACTGCTACATCAGCTACGTTACCACTTACATTGATGAACCCTTTAGTCCTACCTAAATGCTTATTTATGTGCACATTGATCATAGGCAATGCTTCTTTGAAGTACTCTGCGGACTCTTTCAACGTATCTAGCAACGTCTGTCTATGCTTTGGATCAGTACTTCTTTCATCTAACGTGTCAATCTGCTCACCTAGCTCTACGATCTTATCCGGATTATTATACACCTCTGTAGCTAGCGTACTGAATTCCTCACCTTCTAGCATCACTGTTTTTACGTCCTCTAGTAGCTTTTTAGCTGCACTACCACTTAGCGGTTTACCACCCACTTCTACTTGATCTAATTCCCCCTTCTCGGAGTAGTAACTAACAATACCTCCATCTACTAGTACCTTAGTTACAGTAACTGGTTCACCTCTACTAGTTACTCCATAACCATTCAATACTCTACTCACCACGTTTTCCGGTTCTGTTGCTAGTACGTACTTATCTGTCTCAGACAAACTCGCTATAAACGTATCTATTTGTTGTGCTTCTTTTTCTGTTAGCTCTTTAGCTGGTACTACTTCTATGTTACAACTCATTTCTTATCCTTGACAAATTACTGTGGTATTAGTGTTACTACTACCTTCTGCTTGTAATTTTAGCATATTACCTGAATCTGTACTACCGTTTATACCAATTACTAATTTACTTTTGGCTCTACTTAACGCTGTATATATAGACTTGATAGCTTCGTTTGGATTGTATGCATCATTACCAAACGATTTATTAGCTATTATGTTACTAACATCGGCGTATACTGTGTTATAACTAGATCCTTGTGCTTTGTGTGTAGTAATTACGTAACCTAACTGCAAATCAGGAAATACCGCATCAAATTTACTCACTTGAGCATTTATTGCCTCTACTTCGCTAAATGATGCCCCTTTTACTCTTTTTTTCCACTCTTTTTTTACACTATTAATTTCTTGTCGTAGCTGCTCATTAGGTACGGCTATTTTTCTCGTTAGTAATTCTCCGTTAAACTCACTTTCTATTTCTACAACAGTTAGTACGCTTGATTCATTTACTTGTATCTCCCCCAAATCACTTAGTTTTCCTTCTACTTCGTACGCTACTTTTTCTTTGTTGTCGTATTGTATACCTATAAACTTATTGGTAATTACTGATTGGCCTCTAAACACCTCTACGGATTTTACTTTAGCACCTACGCCACTGTTAATTCTTTTCAGATCTTTTTTGTCACTAGGTCCTAAACTCATGACTATAGGTATTTCTCCGCCTACCACAGGATCATTTACTAAGAACGGATAACTACTCATAGTCTCTTCTATACCTAATTCCCCTACAACAGATAACCCTCCGTCAGTACCAAACCTAGCTCTTCTTATGGCATTACTGAGAATTATCGTTTTTGAGTGTACGTTATTGTTGTAATGTATTACCTTAGTGCTTGCAGGATCTTTGTTAAAATCTTTTACTATTTCTTCTAATACTACAGGATTTAACGTCAATGAAGGAAAGTCTTTACTACCACTTGTAAATCCTTTTGTGGTAACCACCCCTTCACCGTTAACATAGCTACTTTTAATTCCTTTGAGGGTGTCTTGTAGCTCTTTAAGAACGACTGCACTGCTGTTTAAATTACCTATCACTTCTTCGCCTTTAGCATACACTTGATCCACCAGCTCTGCCAAAAAGCTTCCTTTTTGCTGTCTCATTACTTCTCTTAACGTAAATAAGTCACCAGTATTATCGTGGTCTTTAAATACAGGGGATTCATCCACTTTGTTTTTTTCTACCCATTTACCGTTAACAAACTGTAATGATGCTATAGGAGGCAGCTGCAATCGATCTCCCATAAATATAATTTTAGTATTTTCTCCTGCTACGTCTTTTACTAGCTTATCATAGTCATCTTGAGTAAGCATCGAACTTTCGTCTACAATTATTAAGTCTCCTTTAAATTGGTTTGGATTACCTTCTTTTACGTCACCTAGCCCACTAACTTGCTTACCTACTGCAGAAGCTACTGTTACAAACTCTGCTTCTTCTAGACTATCGCCTTTTGCAGCGCTTTGTATTACATCCATAGCTTTATACGTAGGGGCTACTACAAGTACTTGTCGGGGGTTAATCCCTAGCTCTTTTACTACAGTGCTTATAGTAGCAGTTTTACCTGTACCACCTCTACCGTTTAACATAAACGACTTACTACCGTTTTTCCACCAACCAAGTATAGTATTAATTGCCGCCACTTGGTCAGGGTTTGCTTTATACCCATTACTGAGCACGTAGCTAGTTTTGCCTATAACCATTTTTGGTGTACTTTCTTTACCTTTTAATAGCTCAACAGAATCTTTATTAGTCAATGCCGCTATTAAATCTAAAGCCTCATCTAAAGCAGTATCTTTTTGGCCTGTAGTTTTATACACAAAGTTAGCAAATATCTCTTTTACTTTTTGTACTATATTAATCTTGTTTCCTGTACCACTAACCTTTTTTAACTTTTCTTGAAATTTTGGACTTGTTAGTGTCTCTGCTACAAATTCTTTCACATCAGTCAACCCATACAGCCCTGCGTAGAATAAATCAGCACCATTTAGGTTATTAGGGTTCAGCTCTTTTTTAACTTTATCAAATAGCCTCATTAAAGCTTTTACTACCGGGTCTTCCTTATTCTTTAACGCTTCTACGGTTATAGCATGAGAGTATTCATGGGCTATTATTTTAATTGGGTTTATATTACCCAAAGCCTCTACTTGGTTAGTTATGGAAAGTATTCTGTTGTTACTATTCCAGTTACCTAATCCATCATGATCCGGTCTAAATAATCTAACCTTAATAGGGCCGTCACTGAACGCATCTTTTATACTCATCAAAGTTAACAAATTCTCAGTAAAGTAATCATTATCTTTTTCGCTACGTACACTATCAATGTCTCTAGCTAGTTCACTATAACTATTTACTATATCTATTAGCTCTTTCGCAGTTTTTACTTCTTTTTCGACACTACCGTCTTGGTATGTAATTACACCACTACCGACTAATTTAAGAATACCACTATTTCTTGTAATTTTAGCTTTTACGTCTTTATTACTTTCTACATTTTCAAACAATTGCTTCTTAGTATCACTGCTTCTACTAAACGTTAAGTCTATTTTTCCACTGGCGCTTTTATTAATCTCAGCCATACGCTCAAACAGCTTAGCTAATTTTTGCTCTGTCTTGTTGCTGCTTTTACTTAGTTGATTGGCTATTTGCTCTGCTACACATGCCATTATCTGCATCCTTCTATAATTTGTTGTACTCTTTTAGCTATTATATGTTTTGGGTCTATATTGGCGTCTTTTAGTGCTTTAGTCATTATACTAGCTATATTTTTACTAATTGCGGTATTTCTCACAGAACTAATTAACCTATTTATTTCTTCTACAATTTCGCCTATTATATCATCGCTTTGTTTATTATACTCGTAAGTAGTTCCTTTGAATCCTACCATTTGACCTACTGTTAGTTGATTGGCAAACAACTGCTTTCTGTTAGCTGCTACCGTATTTGCGTATATTTCTGCTCTACCAACTACGTCGTAGAATGTGGCAGGTACCACACTCTTAGTCTCAGCATCGAATGTTTTTAGTTTATCTGCTTTTATACCATCTAGCTCTATACCATTATCATTAGCTAGTTTAATTGCCCCTTTCAGCATATCCTGCGCATCTTTCATTAATGAGTATTCTTTATTAATCTCAATAAACGCTTGATTATATGCTCTTGTGAACTCTCCTATATACTTATTACCTACCGATGCATCGAATATGTTGAGCAATGTAACTCCGTGCTTCTCTTTGACTATAGCTAATGCTCTAGTCATTACTGCAGAATCCATGCTATGAGTACCTACTGGACCTGCAGCTGCTCCTGGTTTAGTAAATGCTCTTAACAACGGACGCAGCATCAAGTTCTTATTACTACTTGTAGGAGCATTTACCTCATTACCTTCACCAAACGCTTTGTCTTTGATCAGTACTATCATGCTTTCTTTATCACCGTTATAACCAAACAGCGCAGGGACCTTGTCAATTACATCTCTAACTAACTGTAGCTTATCTTCTTCCGTCACTTTAACCCCAGAATCTTTCATCTCTTGTACTTTCTTTTCAAAGTACTGTTCGAACACCTTGAATGCTACATCGAACATTGCATTGAACACGTCGTTCTGGTCTTGCCATGCACCTAACACCCTCTTCAATGCTGTTTCCAGTGTCAATGTATAGATGCCTTTATTATTCGGCGTACCTTGACTTTCCTCGATAGTATCTACTACAGCATTTTTGAACAAAGTCATTGCACGATTTGTACTTCTTATAGAATTTTCCTTTAACACTACTTGCATAGCTTTGTACGAAGGAAGCACTTTGCCGGAAGCACTGTACAATTTAGCCCAAGTATTGTACATCTCTTCTGTTACTTTTCCTTCTACTATATCCTCTGCTAATTTCTTTTGCTTAGCCTCGATGTAGTTACGTATAATCGCAGCTACTGATGCACCGTAACCAAACACCATTGTAGGATCTTTAGCCATTTTACGTAGAGCACTGCTCACCCCTTCTTCTTGTAGGTCCGCCTCGCTAACTACTAACCCTAACGCTTCTGCTGCTTTGTACACTTCCATATTTACTCTATTCATTAGCTTTAATTGCTCATCCTTAGTAGCTTTACCTAACGTCTGGTATATATCTAGCTCTTTACCTTCACCTTTCCACTCAGCCATGCTTTCACCGAAGCTACCTACTCCAGTTTTTTGCATCATCTGCTCAAAGCTAGCATCTACGTTACCGGTATCTAACGGAAACTGTAGCATTTTGAACGCCATACCATTAGTTAGTCCGTCAGTCTCTAGCGTCATATTGCTGCTGAATACTTCACCACTTTTGAACTTACCTATTTCAACTAATGCTAATGCAGCATGGCCTACATGATAATCACTACCTGCTTTCATTGCTGCTACTAACTGCTCTCTAGTAGTCCCTAACAGTACTTTAGCATCTGCTATTACGTCTACTTCTTTTCTGTTATCTACTGACTCTATCTTATTACCGTTTACTACCAATCCATCGAATGCTTGCACTATTCCGTACAAGTACGTGTATTCCGCATCGTATTCACCACTAGTATTATCTACGTCTTTTCCGTCCAGTAACTCCTGTAACTTGTTACCGTTTACTTCGTACGCATAATCACTAGGCTGCATCAGCCACCTAGCTAGGTTCTTGTCTGATTGAGGATTAACTGTATTGCTATCGATCATCAGCCTTTCATTTCTAGCTATGAACCACTTAAAGTAGAACGGTGTATCACCAGCTTTAATTAGGAAATCATTGAAGTACGTTACAGTATCTTTCATCGCACGTCTTTGCGCTTCTATGCTATCTGCTTTATCCTTACTAGTAACCACTACTTCAGGCATACCCATAGCTACTAGAAGCTCTTCGTCTGTAGGGAACACTTCTCTCAGCACATCTACCGCTTCTTTGTTAATCTCCCATTGCACTTCTTGGAACTGCTCTTGAGCCTGTTTTAGGTGCTCTTTAGGCTTAGCTAGTGGTTGTCTTCTTACTTCTGCTTTAGTACCTCTGATCGGCTTGAAGCTAGGTTCACGTCTATCTGCATCTATTCCAAGCACTTCTTCTACTTGATCTACTATCGCTGATGCTGCTTTACTTAGGTTTACTTTATTTTCTCTTGCCTCATTAGTCACCCTAATCCACGGATAACCAGCATTTCTGAACGCATCATTACCAGCTTTGTACCAAGGAGTAGCTAAGTAACCTTGCTCTAAATCAATAGCATCTATAACGTCACCTCTAGTTACAGGACTATATACTAACCCCTTTTTTACCATCACATCAATCGCAATTGCACCTAATCTAGTAACTAGTTCTTTGTAGGTATCCTCTGGTAAATCCCTAGTACTAACTACACCTAAGTTTGCTAGTATCTTTAACCCTAAGTCATTAGCTACTATTGCAGCACTCTTACCCCCTTTAGCTGCAGCATTTTCTAAGTAGGCTAGGCTTTCTTCTTTGTAACTATCTTCCAGTACATCCAACTCACCCTCGATACCTAGTTCTTCTATGAACTCATCTACTTCTACTGGAGCAGCTAGTTCTGTTAAGTTCTCTGCTACGTATTGTTCAGTACTAATTGCTATAGCTGCTTTCACACTAGGGTTATTAACTAGTTTAGCCATTAGCGCTTCTGTATGCTTAACTACTGCATTATCCTTAATTGGTATATGACTAACTACTTTATCTACTGTTGCATCTAACCCGTTTACCAGCCCTGTAATCACATCTAAGTCGAATTCGGAGTAGCTTAACGCAGTATCCTTTACTGTTGCACCTAACTGTCTCAGCACATCTGCCATAGCATTAGCTTCAACGTTATTGCTATCTACTGTTACATCTAGTAGTTGTTTTACTTTATTATCAGCCCTAGCAGTATTCACCTGCTCTTGTACTTCTTTAGCCTTACTTAGCGCTTCAATCGCAGTAGGTAATTGATCAATCCACGTCTCATTAGCTAATTCACTATTCTTATTTGTTAGTACTTTACTGATACAGTTTATCATTTGCAATTCCTAATATTATTTTGTAGTTGTTTTAATGCAGTTACTGCTTTTTCTGATTTCGCATTATCTCGTAGTATAGCTTTTACTTCGTCTATTAACTCGGGTTTAACTGCTTTACCGTTAGGCGCAATTTCCCTTAGTCTTTTCTTAGCACTACTAACCAACTTTTCTTGATCAGCTATACGAGTGTTTATATGACTAATTATACCACTTTTTACTACATCTTCAGCTATTGTCGCTATAAGTGACTCCGGATCTTCTACCACTGCAGCTACTGCACTTTTAACTTCTTCTGGCATACCCTTCATAGCTTTGTACGCAGCTTCTTTACTATCAGCAATTTCTGCTTTCTGTGCTTTAATCCTGTCTACGTATTCCTGGTACAGCTTTACCTTCTCATTCGCATCTAAATACACTTCTTTCTCTACTGCAGTATCTTCTGCTACCATATCGTCCCAAATAGGTATCGTACTTTCATCTATGGTTACGTTAGTATTGAATGTAGTATCTACTTCTGTACTTACATACTGATCTGCCATTGCGTCTAACGAACTTAGGTCTTCATCTACTACTTGACTTACACTATTATCAACATTGCTAACGTACGGAGTACTTACGTTTTCAGGATTTTGTGGCCCTGTACGACTATTTCTCGACTGTTCTCTACGAGCTATTGACTCATTGAACAAGCGAGTGTACTCTCTATCTAAAGGTACTTTTACGTTATTATTAAATTCAACTATATCAGGCGCATTAGTATCTAGTTTGTATCCATACTCTGCTTGTGCTTTAGCTTGTTCTAACCTAGCTTTGGCTAATTCTAACTGTTCTTTGTAGTCAGTAAACATAGGTACATTACCTATTGTATTATCTCGACTACCTTCTAATTCTTGTAAACGAACTTCTGCTACTTTTAGATTATACTCATTTTCTGCTTCTATAAGCTTTGCTTCTTTAACCCTTAACGCGTTATCCTCTGTAGGGTTTTGGGTGTAACCTTCCTGTAGTTTGCTTCGACTTTCTTGACTTTTTAGGTAATCATCTCGTAAGGACCTTACCTTTTTTGTGTACTCTTTTACTTCTTTATCAACCTTATCGTAAGCAGCTTTGGTTTTAGGATCTTTTAGTAGCTCGTATCTATTAACTCTGTTACTTGTTTTAGTTGATTGTGGGTTTTCTAAGCTTTGACCAGTAGACGATACCTGTGCACTACTGACATTTTCTATTGTCTCAGGTTTAGCGACTACTTCGTTATACTCAATACTAGCTTCTTGTAAATTACTCGTAGAACTCTCTGTAACACTCTCAGTTGCTTTTTCTTGTGGTTGGCTAACCTTACGTACCCTTGCCTTTTGCAATGTCGCCTGTAACGTTTCTAACGCTTTTACCTCACGTCTTACTCCTTCAACTACCGCTAACCCACCTACTGGTCTATTGTCTCTTACGCTTTCCGCTAACGAACCCATATTTAACTGGAACTCTGGTAATTTACCATTTACCGGTACATTACCTTTCCATATCGATACTTTTGCTTGAGCTTTTTCGTACTCTGCTTTTAGCTCTGTAAGTGCTCTTTTTACTGCTGGAGTATTATCGTTGATCGGTCTTTTACCGTACACGTACTCTCTTATGCGTCCCATGTACCTATCGTTAGTAATACTTACCCCTAGCTTATTAGCTATATCGTTTACCAAGCCTTCTTTAGCTGTTGCTATACCTGCATCCATAGTTGCAATCTTATTACTTTGCAATGCGGTTAGGTTATTTAAGCTATTAGCATACTGCTCCACCATCTGATCGTTACCAGTAACCATACCTACCATAGCTCCAGAGTAGTACGCTATACCGCTTCTGCCTTCCTGCAGTACTTCACTACTTACTGTCTTAGCGCTCTTACCGGTTACACCTTCTACTTTCTTGAACGTACTTAGTGCTTCACCTAGTGCTTTAGCTTCAGTAACTACTTCCTCTATCTCTTCTACACTATAATTATTTTCCTGTAACTTACTTCTTACTACGGTTTCCTGTGTTACTGCTTCTTTAGCATCATTACTGTACAACGTAGCTAGCGCATCTACTACAGCAGCTCGATCTTCTGACCTATACGTAGTCGTAGTTAGGATTTCTTTAGCAGTATTTACTTCACTTGTACTATCTTGACTAGCTTCTGCTCTAGCTTTCATAGCAGCTAGTACTTTTAGTCGTATTGCTTGTTTAGTTTCTTCTGATGCTTTATTTACAGCGTTTTCTGTGGCTATTACATCCTCTTCAGCCATACCAGCTACTTCGGCTCTTACTACTGGCTGCGAGCTACTTGCTCCTGAAGTGAATTGTGTAATTTCGTCATCAATTGCTTTATTAACATCCTGCACAGTTTCTGTGATAGTCTTAACTGCTTTGTTTTCCATTACTTTATTAGCTACAGCAGTAGTACCTGAAGCAACTGCTTCTGCTACCATGCCTATACCTTTCATTTCAGCACCCATAGCAGCACCCATACCAGCAGATACTATACCCTCGATCACATTATCTTTATTAGTTAGTATTGCTAGTGCATCCTCACCATACTTATCTGACTGAAATTGTTTATTGAATATCTCACCCATAGTTTGAGTGTATTCTTGAGCTGCTTCCGCCCCTGCTGCAGTAGCTAGCTTAGCCGCTCCAACAACCACTTTAGTTGCAATCTCAGCTGCTTTACTTTCAGGTACGTATTTAGCTGCACTTGTTAACTCTTTTAACGCCTCTGGAGTACGTAGGATAGCTAGGTCTGTAAACCTATCCAGTCCTGCCATTACAGTCTCTGTACCTAGCATACGGAACACTTGACCTGCGGTAGGATCTACTCCATTATTATTCATTTTGAATTCATCGATCTGGTCGTTAACGTTACCTGCAACTACAGTAGCAAACCCTAAATTATTACCAGCTACTCTTCCCGCTAGTTGACTTATGGTTTCTGCTTCTTTTACTTTAGCTACGGAAGCTGCAGCAGAGGCTTTATCTATCTTACCAGACTTAAGCAGTTTTTCAATGCCGCTGATAGTTTTACCTGTCTTACTAAATTTATTAGTACCTACCATCATACTAGCTAAGTACCCTAGAGAGTACGTCAACATTTCTGGTGTTTCTAATCCCGCTTGGATTAACCCAAACACATCATCCATTTTAACGTCTTTACTGCTATCCGTAATCGCTTCGTATAGATTCTCTGCGTATGGTTTAGCTTTCTCTACTCCACGCTCTTGTAGTAGTTTGTTGTACCCAAACAACCCTGCAGCCATATCTAATTTTTCTTCGTCAGTGCCTACATCCCAACCCCAACCTGTTTGACGCTTTAGTGTTTCACCGACCCAATCAGCTGTATCTAGTCCAAGCTCTTTAACTACTGCAGTAGGGAACGCTTTAACTGCATTTAGTAACCTATCACCTACACCCATACGATCAGCTTCTCTATTCTGACGTTGTGTTTCTAGGTATTTTTTATACAACTCCCTATCAGCAATCCCTCCTCTAGGATTCTGTATTTGCGTTTGTCCTAGGTACTGTTTCCACTGCTCTAGCATTGCTTGATCACTGACATTAGCTTCTTGACCAGTATTACCTAGAGCACCTTGCGGTCCTTTGTAGTACTCAGTATAGCCACTTCCTAACCTAGTTTTAGCATCTAGGTCTCCTGACATAGCTACTCTATTAGCTAAAGCAGCTTCCCTGCCATGAGTAATCCCTTCTAGTGTAACTGCAGCATTCTGTGGCAGTAGTACGCCACCCATAGTATCTGGATTAATTCCTTCCGGTCCTGACTCCCATCCATAGGCTTGTTTTCCTTCTAAGCCGTTTGGGGTATATCGATCTGTGTAGTGTTTATCACCTCTATTAATCCCTAGCTTGTATGCATCCCCTTGCTTAGCCGTGCCTTGGTAGAACCACGAAGTAGGACCAGTATATTCTTCACCAGTAGCAGCAAACCTAGTTTTACCATCATCACCTTTTACTAGTGTATAGTCTCTCATTACTTGTGAGTACATATTTTGGTACTCAGGATCGCTTAAACTATTCCATATCTTATTTTTATTTGACTCTAGCGAACCGTCTTCCAACTGAGTGTAGGAATCCTCTAGATTTGCTCTAGGGTTTAATCTTTGGACTTTTTCTTGTTTACGCTCTTGTAGCAAAG
>ERZ1649853.624-NODE-624-length-14540-cov-4.598550_pt1 | contig 14540 bp, 13 predicted proteins | sample MGYA00575353_ERZ1649853 | MGnify/ENA primary metagenome ERZ1649853 (study PRJEB40853, sample SAMN11349654) | freshwater sediment metagenome | isolation source: river sediment | host: Sediment | place: India: Okhla Barrage, New Delhi | collected 2017-02-21 ...
GGATGAGCCCACAGCGCACCTTGACCCTGAGTTGGCGCAGTCCTTGTCCCACAGCGTCAGGCGCCTGATAGAAGGCAGAACGACCCTGACCATCGCCCACCGGCTTTCAACCATCACCGCCATGGACCGCGTCTTCCTGCTCGATAAAGGCAAGCTCGCGGCGCAGGGAACCCACCAGCAGCTCCTGGAGACTTCAGGCGCTTACCAGGCGTTCATCCAACCTCAGGGGAGGGGCGCGTGAGCAGCATCCGGCGACTGCTGCGCCTGCTCTCACGCTTCAGCGCGGAGATCATGCTTTCTTTACTGCTTGGCATCGCTGCCATCGCTGCCGGCATCGGGTTGCTGGGCACCTCGGCTTACCTGATCGCCAGCGCGGCCCTGCATCCCTCCATCGCGGAATTACAGGTGGCGATCGTGGGCGTGCGTTTCTTCGGGCTCAGCCGCGGTGTCTTCCGCTACCTGGAGCGGGTCGTCTCGCATTCTGTCAACCTGCGTTTTCTCTCGATTTTGCGCGAGGATTTCTACCGCCGCGTAGAACCAGGCGCCCCGCGCAGCCTCTCCGCCTACCGCAGCGGAGACCTGCTACAGCGGGTGATGGGCGACCTCGAGGTCCTGGAAAACTTTTACGTGCGGGTGCTTTCACCGTTCATTATCGCCCTGGTGATTACCGCCGGTGCGAGCATCTTCGTGGGCGGCTATCTCGTGGAACTGGGTCTGATCCTGGCGGCCGGTTTGCTGATGACGGGATTCCTGCAGCCTTTGCTCACGACCCTGCTCGTAAGAAACCTGTCACTGCGCCTTGTTCATTACCGGTCTGTCTCTTCAGCGCAGACGGTGGAGTACCTGCAGGGGCTGGAAGACCTGCAGGCCGCCAATGCCGCGGATATGCGCAAACGGGCGCTCAGCACAGAATTCCACCGGGCTGGAGCCGCTGAGGAGAAGATCAGCCTGGTAAACGCGGCGGGCAGCGGGTTTTACCTGCTCTTGATGAATCTCACGCTGCTGGCGATCCTATGGGCGGCGATCCCGGCCGTCGCTAATGGCGGTCTGGACGGTGTTTCACTCGCGGTCGTCGCGTTGGTTTCGCTCGCCAGTTTTGAGGGTGTCGCGACCCTGCCGGCGGCAGCTCAACACTTCACCGGTGCTCTCGCGTCGTCAGAGCGACTGTTTTCCGTGGGAGAGGACGCTTCCCAGGTCCATACCGTTTCTGCTGTCAATCGCAGCCTGGAAGATCCCATTATTGAAGTTGAAGACCTGAGTTTGTCGCTCGATGAGGGTCGATCATCCCTCTTCGCCGGTCTATCCCTGTCGCTTCAGCCTGGGCGAAGGGTTGCCCTGGTCGGCGCCAGCGGCAGCGGCAAGACCAGCCTGGTAAACGCCCTGCTCGGGTTCATCCAGCCGTGGCGCGGGCGCATCACGCTGAACGGGGCAGATATCTCTCTGATGGACCCGGATCAACTCCGCTCGCTGTTCGCTGTGCTGCCGCAATCCACCTACCTCTTCAACGATACCGTGCGCGCCAACCTGCTGCTCCCGGATCCGGGCGCTTCAGACGACCGCCTGCTGAGGGCGTTGAAGGACGCGGAACTCATGGACTGGTTTTCAGCCCTGCCCGAGGGGCTGGATGCCTGGGTGGGGGAACACGGCGTGAAGATGAGCGGCGGCGAGCGTCAGCGGCTGGCGATCGCCAGGTTGTTGCTGCAGGACCGCCCGCTGGTTATCCTGGATGAGCCGACCAGCCACCTTGATGACCTCACTTCCGGCAGGGTGATGAATAACCTGTTCAGGAATTTGGATGCTTGTGGTATGCTGCTGATCACCCACCGCCTTGACACGCTCGACGCGATGGATGAGATCCTGGTTCTTTCGGGCGGGAAGTTGGCCGAAAAGGGGCGGTATCCCGACCTGATGAAGCGAGGAGGGGTGTTTAAGCGTTATCACGATCTCGAAAAGGACCGGTTGTCTGAGTATTAGGGGCTGGTTGGAGGTAGCGCAGCGCGCAGCCCAGCGCTGGCCAGTACCGCGTTGATCGCCGGGAGCTGGATCGCGCCCAGCCTCAGGATCTGCAATTCGTCTGTGGAGGAGTCGATCACGGTCGAGGGAACGCCACCCGGGCAGCGGCCGCCATCCAGGATCAAAGGCATGCGGTTGTTCAGTTGCAGCAGCACGTCCTGCGCGTTCTGCGGGTTGTTTTTGCCGCTCAGGTTGGCGGACGTGGTGGCGATCGGGCCGAACTTTTTCAGCAGTTCAAGCGCGAAGGGATGGTTGGGCATGCGGATCCCGATCGAGTTTCCAGCGGAAAGCAACTCGGGCAGTTCTTTTTTCTTAGGCACGACGATTGTGATGGCGCCCGGCCAGAAATGTTCGATCAGCACCCTGGCTGCCCGAGAGAGCCCATCGGTTAAAAGGTTAAGGTGCCCGATATCCCCAATTAATACCGCGATCGCCTTGTTGGAATCTCTGCCCTTGGCTTCAAACAGCTTGATGATCCCCGGTGAGTAAAACGCGTTGGTTCCCAGCCCGTACACAGTGTCAGTCGGGAAGGCGATGATCTCGCCATCATTGAGCAGCTCTATGGCTGTCTCGATCGATACCGGGTTGTCAACTGGAAGGATAACCGTTTGCATGTGCTCAACCGTTCGAAAGTTGGATTCTTACTACGCGAGGAATTGAAGCAAGATCCCTGTGAAGCGAGATCAATGCCCGTGGGAACCGCCGGGCAGCCATTTCCATCACCGCAATACCATGATTATATTGTATTTCCAGAATTGCACACCCGCCAGGGGTGATCATTTTCGCGGATTGATCGATCAATTTGGCGATGGATCGTAAGCCGTCTTCACCGCCGTCAAGCGCCAGCCGCGGCTCGTGCCTGAGCGTCGTGGAGATCTCAGGCGCGTCTGAGGGGATGTACGGCAGGTTTGCGACGATCAGGTCTGCCGGCTCGTCTACCCCATCCAGCAAGTCGGATCGTTTGAGGGTGATCCTGTTTTGCAGGCCGTGATTCCTTACATTAATATTTGCAACCTCCAGCGCGTCCGCAGAGACATCCACCGCGATGACGCGTGCGTCAGGTATTTCATTGGTGATCGAAATCGCGATGATCCCTGAACCGGTGCCGGTATCGATCACAGACCTGCACTCCGGGTTCTCCTTCAACCAATCGATCGCGAGTTCCACCAGCAGCTCGGTTTCAGGCCGGGGGACGAGCACGCGCTGGTCGATGAAAAAATCCGAGCCGAAGAACGACCGTTTATTCGTGATATAAGCGAGCGGTTCGCCATCCAGCAGCCGCCGCACAGCCTTGTTGAGCTGGGAGATTTGCGCTTCGGATAGCGCATTATCCGGATGGGTGATGATCCATTCTCTCGGTTGAGCGAGGATGTGGGAAACGATCGCGTGAATTTCGATGAGCGGAAACGATGTCTTGTCCCTGATTGACTGTGTGTTTTCGGCAATCCAGGCGCCAAGCTCAATCTTCGTCATTGCTTCCAGTGGCGGACAGGCGATCGGTTTCATCACGGATCGATAGTTCGTCGATGAACAGGTCCAGGTCCCCCTGCATCACGGCAGGCAGGTTATACGATGAGATGTTGATGCGGTGGTCCGTCACCCGGCTTTGCGGGTAGTTGTATGTGCGGATCTTTTCCGACCGGTCGCCGGTGCCGACCTGCGAGCGGCGGGAGGCGTCGCGCTCGCTGCGGCGTTTTTCCTCTTCCATTTCATACAATCGGGCGCGTAGAATCCCCATCGCGCGCAGCTTGTTTTGCAGTTGCGAGCGCTCATCCTGGCAGGCGACCACGATCCCGGTGGGAAGGTGCGTCAGCCGCACCGCGGTCGCGTTCTTCTGCACATTTTGCCCGCCGGCTCCTGAAGAGCGGAACACGTCGATGTTGATATCGGTTTCTGGGATGTGAATGTCCACTTCCTCGACTTCCGCCATGACCGCCACGGTCACTGTTGAGGTGTGAATTCGCCCTGAAGATTCGGTCGCGGGGATGCGTTGAACCCTGTGAACGCCGGACTCGAATTTGAACCTGGAATACGCCCCCCTGCCTTTCACCGTGAAAATGACCTCTTTGAAACCGCCGATGCCGGTCTCGTTGGACGAGAACATCTCCACCTTCCAGTTGTGAGATTCGGCGTACAGAGTATACATGCGCATCAGTTCGGCGGCGAACAACCCGGCTTCGTCCCCCCCGGCTCCGGCGCGAATCTCGATGATCACGTTGCGATCGTCCCGCGGGTCCTTCGGCACGAGCAGTAGTTTGAGCTGCTTTTCAACGGCCTCGATGCGAACTGGCAGCTCTTCCATCTCGGTTGCCGCCAGGGCGATGAGCTCCTCATCGCCGCTGTTTTGCAGTTCCTTTGCCTGGTCGAGCTGATCGAGCAGCGACCGGTATTGTTGCGCCAGCTGGATCACCGGCTCAAGTTCCGAGCGTTCCTTCGCCAGTTCCACAACTTTTTGATAATCCTCCATGCTCACATTCATCAGGCGGGTGAGTTCAGCATAGCGGTTTTCGATTGACGCGAGTTTTTCGAGCATAGTCTTCCCGGGTTTCTGTAGAATATCACTGAGATTATACCAGCCTACCAGGCTGGCGGAATCCAATCGACCGGCTTCTCCTGCTCGCGTGACTCTTTCTTGCATTTACCTTTTCCACCACTTCGCTTAAAATACAGACAACTATTATTCATGGAGGAATACAATGGCCTGCAAAGATAAAAAAGTGTATCAATCTGCGAGCGCGCCTGCTGCGATCGGACCGTACTCCGTCGCTGTCGGTGGGGGACCGTTTATGTTCACTGCTGGTCAGATCGCCATTGATCCGGCCACCGGCGAGCTTGTTCCGGGCGGGATCGAAGCGCAGACGCGCCAGGTGTTCTTAAATTTGCGCGAAATTTTGAAAGCCGGCAACTCGGACCTGGATAGGATCGTAAAAACAACAGTATTCCTGCTCGATATGCAGGATTTCGCCGCAATGAACAAGGTCTACGCTGAATTCTTCACCTGCGATCCTCCGGCGCGCACCACCGTCCAGGTTTCAGGTCTGCCAAAGAATGCCTTGATCGAAATTGATGCGGTCGCGTTAGTGGAATAACCGGGCAGGAAAACCGGGAGAAAATCAGCCTCCACTATGGATTTCCCAATAGTATCAGTGGTGATTCCCTGTTACAACGAAGAGCGGACGATTTGCGAACTTCTCGAAGCGATCCGTTGTCAATCGGTACCCGCTGATCAATTGGAAGTGCTCATTTCGGACGGGATGTCGACCGACCAGACCCGCGCGCGGATCACAGAATACCAGGCCGCTCATCCTGAACTGGCAATCACGATCATGGATAACCTCAAGCGAACCATCCCCGGCGCGCTCAACCAGGCAATTCAAAATGCAAGCGGTGAGATCATCACGCGCATGGACGCTCATGCCATCCCGGCGCCGGATTACATCGAGAAAAGCCTGCGCGCCCTCGAGGCCGGGCTGTGTGATAACGTTGGCGGGGTCATTGATATCAAACCCGGTCGGGATACCTTCATTGGCAGGTCGATCGCCATCGCCACCGCCCATCCGTTGGGGGTGGGGGATGCGCGCTACCGCTGGGCAACCAAAGCCACCGAAACCGACACCGTAGCCTTTGGTACCTACCGTAAGAGCCTGCTGAATAAGATCGGCGGCTATGATGAGAACCTATTGGTTAATGAAGATTACGAATTCAATGCCCGCATCAGGAAAAACGGGGGCAGGATCTGGCTCGACCCGCAGATCCGCGCCGTGTATTACTCGCGCCCGGCCCTTTCGTCCCTGGCCAGGCAGTATTTCACTTATGGATTCTGGAAATTCAAGATGGTGCGCAGGTATCCAGAGACACTGCGCTGGAGGCAGGCGCTGCCGCCGCTTTTTGTTTCCGGCGTTTTGATGTTATCATTGTTATCCATCATCTGGTCGTACGCGCGCATCGCACTCGCGGCTGTGGCAGCCCTTTACCTCGTGGTTTTAATGGCGGGGTCGGTTGGCGCTGCTGCGCGCAAACGGGCGCCTCTGCTCGTTTTCGGCATCCCGCTCGCCATTATGACGATGCACTTTTCGTGGGGCAGCGGGTTCTTGTGGAGCATGGTAAAAACGGTCTTTACGGGTAAGCGGAATGGCGATTGAAAAACAGCAGATCAAGAAACGGTGGCGCATCCGCACCGGTGAACGTCAGGCGATCCTCCTTATCGGTGACCTGCTCGCCACGGCTATCGCGATCTTTCTTGGTTTGTACTTCTGGGCGCAAAAAGATTGGCTCGATTTTTCTTGGGCCTTCCTCGACCAGCGTGCTCCTTTCTGGTTTTTCTTGCTGCCTCTTCTCTGGGTTTTGCTGCTGGTTGAGATCTACGATGTAAAAAAAGCTACTCGAAGAACCGACGTCATCCGCGGGATTCTTACCGCTTCGGTGATCAGTTTTGGTATTTACCTGGTCATTTTCTTCATTTCTGACCCGAATTCGCTCCCCAGGCGGGGGGTTTTCTTCTTTATCCTTGCCGCGACGATATTCACTCTCATCTGGCGCTTGATTTACATTAAAATCTTCACCGCGCCGTTGTTCATGCGGCGCGCATTGATGATCGGCGCCGGTAAAGCTGGTTCCACGCTGGCGGCGATGCTGAGCGAGATCAAGCCAGGTCCATTCATCCTTGTCGGTTACATCGATGACGACCAGGAGAAACTGGGCAAGGAGATTAATGGTTTCCCAGTTGTTGGAAACGGGGAGCAATTAACCACCTTGATCTCGGAATTGCAGATCTCCGACTTGATCTTTGCCATCTCGGGCGAACTCAAGCCCGATCTTTTCCGCGCAGTGCTCAACGCGGCGGAAAACGATATCGAAGTAACCTCAATGCCGACACTGTACGAAGAGGTTTTTGGCAGGGTGCCGATCCTCCTGCTGCAATCGGATTGGATTCTGCGTTCCTTCATCGACCAGACGCACACGAGCGGCGTGTACGAAAGTGTGAAAAGACTCATCGATATCTTTGGCAGTATAGTGTGTTTGCTGGTCATGATCTGCCTTTTCCCGTTGATCGCTTTGGGCATCCTGATCGATTCTGGCTTGCCGATCCTCTATTCGCAGATGCGGGTGGGCAAATACGGTCAGCCTTACCGCATCCTAAAGTTCCGCACCATGTACCAGGACGCTGAGAAGGACGGGGTGGCCCGGACCGCGACGGAAAACGACGCGCGCATCACCCGTTTTGGCAAGTTCCTGCGCCGCAGTCACATCGATGAGCTGCCCCAATTATTCAACATCCTCAAAGGGGAGAACAGCATTGTGGGTCCAAGGGCGGAACAGATCGAACTGGTCAACAAATTTCAGCAACAGATCCCGTTCTATCGCGCCAGGCTGTTTGTGCGCCCCGGCTTGACTGGATGGGCTCAGATGAACCAGCGCTACGCCACCACGGTGGAAGACACGGTGGTTAAACTGGAGTATGATCTTTATTACATTAAAAAACGCAACCTGCTGTTAGACTTTACCATCATCCTCAGGACCGTTGGGGCTGTCCTCGGACTTAAAGGACTCTGATGAAATCCAAACCCAACCTGCGCAATCGCAATATTCTGCTCATTGATATCATCCTCACCGTTGTCTCGGTACTGGGGGCTTTTGCCCTGCGGCTTGAATTAGGCGCGCTCTTCTTCTTCTACCTGCCCTCAGCCTACTGGATGATCGGCGTTGCTATTCTTACCAAGATCCCTATCTATTACTTCTTCGGGTTATACCGTCGTTTGTGGGGCTATGCCAGCACCAAGGAACTGCGCCTGATCGTATTCTCGGTGACTTCCGCGACCGTGGTGGTTTCGGTGATCATGATTCTCTTGTTGACTTTCAGGGTTTTTACTGGCTTCCCGCGCGCCGTGTTGATCATTGACTGGCTGCTCTCGATCCTGCTTATTGGCGGCGTGCGCTTCGCCATCCGCCTGATTTCGGATAATATCAGCACCATCTCAAGTTCCACCAAGAGCAAACACCCCAAGAACACGCTGATCATTGGCGCGGGTGATGCCGGCGCGCTGGTTGTGCGCGAGTTGCAGAAAAATCCTGACCTGAACCTGAAACCGATCGGTTTTTTGGACGACAACCCGAACAAGATGAAACAACAAATCCACGGTGTGCAGGTGATCGGCACCCTCGCGGATATCGGCAAGATCCTGGAACACCGCAAGGTTGACGAGGTGGTCATTGCCATCCCCAGCTCGGGTGGCAAGGTAATCAGAATGATCGCGGACGTCTGCCGCTTGAAGGGCGTGTCCTTCAGGACGATGCCGGGCATTTATGAATTGATCGGCGGCAAGGTCAGTATCAACCGCCTGCGTGAGGTGGATATCACCGACCTGCTGCGCCGCCAGCCCTCTCACATGCGCGAGGAGCTGATCGGCGAAACCCTGGCTGGCAAGCGGGTAATGGTGACCGGCGCGGGGGGCTCGATCGGGCGCGAGCTGTGCCGGCAGATCATCCGCTGGCAGCCCTCTCACTTGATCGTTCTTGGGCATGGTGAGAACAGCATCTTCGAAACCCTGCTCGAGATCCAGGAAAGCGCGCCGGGGTTATCAGTGATCCCCGTCATCGCGGATGTGCGGGATGAGCAGCGCATCTTGAAGATCTTTGCTGCGCAAAAACCCGACGTAGTCTTTCACGCGGCGGCTCACAAGCATGTGCCCCTGATGGAAATGAACATCGATGAGGCCATCGATAACAACGTGCGCGGTACGCGCAACGTGGTGAAAGCCTGCGAGATCAACGAGGTCAAGCGCCTGGTGATGATCTCCACGGACAAGGCGATTCGACCCGCGAACATCATGGGAGCCGCCAAACGCTTCTCCGAGATGATGGTTCTCGACGCGGCGCATCGCACCGGTTACGCGTATTGTGTCGTCCGTTTTGGCAACGTGCTGGGCAGCCGCGGCAGCGTGGTGCCGCTCTTCAAACACCAGATCGCTACGGGCGGGCCTGTGACCATCACCCATCCGGACATGAAGCGCTATTTCATGACCATACCTGAAGCGGTTTACCTTGTGCTGCAGTCAGCCGGCATGAGCACCAGCGGGGAGACCTTCGTGTTGAACATGGGTCAGCAGGTCCGCATTCTCGACCTGGCGGAAGACCTGATCCGGCTCTCTGGTCTGGAGCCAGGCAAGGATATCGAGATCATTTTCACCGGCATCCGCCCCGGGGAAAAACTGAGCGAAGACCTGTGGGAGGATGGGAACCAGTTCCAGCCCACCCAGCACCCCGATATTTACCAGTTCGACGATCCTTCCAACCTGAGCGGGAGTGAATTAGAAAGCAAGATCGATGAGCTTTTGGCGCTGGCAGACAAAGGCGAAGGTGATCAGATCGTTGCGTTGATCGATGCGACGATCCCCGGTGCCACCCTGCAAGCGACGCCTGCGCCGGAGCTGCTTTCAATCGAGTGACATGCAAATTTCACTGGTAGAGTGGAACCAATTCCTGGGATCCAGCTATCCCGATGCCCATATTTTACAAACCGGCGAATGGGGGGAGTTGAAAGCCGGCTTTGGCTGGGACGCCGTGCGGGTCAGCGACGGCACGAACGGCGCGCAAATCCTGTACCGCCGGCTACCCGCCGGGCTCAGCATCGGCTACCTGGCAAAGGGTCCGCTCGGTGCGCTCTCCCCGCTGCAGGCGGAGATCGACCGCATCAGTGCACAGAAACGCGCCATTTTCCTCAAGTGGGAACCGGATTCATCTGAGATCCCTGGCGTGCAGTCCGGGATGAACGATGGCGATTGGCTAAGCTCCAGGCCAATCCAGCCGCGTAGGACTGTGGTGATCTCTCTTGAGGGCTCCGAAGAGGAGATCCTCAGCCGCATGAAGCAAAAAACGCGCTACAACATCCGCCTGGCCGAAAAGAAGGAAGTCATTGTAGCCCCCTCATCCGATGTGCGCGGATTTCACGCGATGGCGCTGCAGACAGCCCGCCGCGATGGGTTTGGCGTGCACGCGTACGCGTACTACCAGCGCGCCTACGACCTGTTTCACCCCGTTGGGCGGTGCGAGCTGTTCACCGCCGTCTACCAGGGGACTCCACTGGCATCCCTGTTCGTGTTTGCCAGCAGCCGGACTGCCTATTACATGTACGGCGCCTCATCCGATCTGGAAAGGAACAGGATGCCCGCCTACCTGGTGCAATGGGAGGCGATGAAGTGGGCCAAACATGCCGGCTGTACCCGCTACGACATGTGGGGCATTCCCGACCAGGACGAAGAAGAATTGGAAGCCGCGTTTCAACACAAACCCTCGCATGAGGGCTTGTGGGGTGTGTACCGGTTCAAGCGCGGATTCGGCGGCGAAGTGCTGCGTAGTGTGGGCGCCTGGGACAGGGTCTATCACAAGCAACTTTACCGCTTATACCGCGCGATTGCCCGCGTCCGCACCGCCGAGGGTGATTGACGTGCCCGGCAGCTATTGTTCGAATTGCGGCTCCAGGTTGATCCCGCAGCCCATCGAGGGCAGAATCCGCGGAGTCTGCCCGGATTGCAGCCTTGTGGCGTACGAACAGCGCAAGTTGAGCGCGGCTGTGCGTATAGTCAAAGATGGCAGGCTCCTGCTGGTGCAGCGGGGCATCGAGCCCTGGTATGGCAGCTGGCATTTGCCTTCGGGGTACGTTGAGGTGGATGAAGAGCCCGAAACCGCGGCGCAGCGCGAAGCACTGGAAGAAACCGGGCTGATCGTGAAGGTAGGTGGTCTGGTGGATTATTACACCTACGACGATGACCCCCGCGGCAATGGCATCATCCTTCTTTTTGACGCGTTCCCTCTTGAAGGCGAGTTTTCCGCCAACGATGAGACGCTCGCCCTGGGGTATTTCTCTCCTGAAGAGATCGATCGCATACCGCTCGCGGGAATGTCAGCGAGGAACATGATTGCCGATTGGCTGGCGAACGTGAAGGGCTGATCGGGCATGAATACGATGGACTGGAACGCGCTCATCAGCCGCCTGCCCGGGGCCAGTTTTCTGCAGACACGCGAGTGGGCTGCGGTGAAGAAAGAGGTGGGTTGGACGAGTGAGGAAATGGTCTGGCGCGATGATGCCGGGGATGTAACCGCGGCTGGCAGTTTGTTGGTCCGTTCCATGAGCATCTTTGGTTTCGGTCCGCGGGTGAGCATCGGCTACATCCCGCGCGGCCCGTTGCTGGACTGGCGTGACAGCTCGCTGCGCGCGAAACTGCTGCGCGACCTGGAGCAGCTGACCAGGGAGAAGCGCCTGGTTTTCCTCAAGATTGACCCCGAGGTTGTTTTGAGCAAAGCGGACGGGGAAGCGGAGCCTGGCTCTCCACCGGAGGATGAGGTCTGCCGGGAATTGCTGGCCAGGAAGTGGCGGTTTTCACCAGAGCAGGTTCAATTCAAGAACACCATGGTCATCCATCTTGACGGGGATGAAGACGTCTGGCTGGCGCGCATGAAACAGAAAACGCGTTACAACCTGCGCCTGGCGCAGAAAAATGGTGTCACCGTGCGCCGGGCGGAAGCGCGGGACCTGCCGCTGCTCTACGCCATGTTCGTTGAGACCGCGAACCGTGACGGTTTCATACTGCGCCCCGAAGCCTATTACCTGCGCACGTGGGAAATGTTCATGCGCAACGACATGGCCGAGGGTTTGATCGCTGAGGTCGATGGGGTAGCGGTAGCCGGCCTGATCTACCTGTACCTCGCCAGTCGCGCCTGGTACGTCTACGGCATGTCAACCAGCCTGCACCGTGAAAAAATGCCCAATTACCTTTTACAATGGGAAGCCATGCGCTCGGCAAAAGCAAAAGGCTGCCTGGAATATGACCTGTGGGGGGCGCCGGACACCCTGTCTGAGGCAGATCCGATGTACGGGGTGTACCGTTTCAAAGAAGGCTTGGGCGGCGAATTTCAGAGCACAATCGGGGCGTGGGATTTTCCGGCGCGCCCGGGTTTGTATTTTATCTATCACCAGGTGATTCCGCGCATCCTGGTGTTCACCAGGTTCATCAGGCGCAGGCAGCTCAAACAGGAGATCTCATGATCGCGCAAAAGATTCAATTGGCTCATCTTCCCACCCGCGTCGAACCGCTACCGCGTCTGACCGCGGCGCTCGGCGGTCCGCAAATCTTCTGCAAGCGTGACGACCAGACCGGCCTGGGATTTGGCGGGAACAAGACCCGCAAGCTGGAATACCTGTTGGCCGCGGCGCTGATGGATGGTGCCGATACCCTGGTGAGCGTTGGCGCGATCCAATCCAATCACTGCCGACAGGTGGCTGCCGTGGCGGCGCGCTACGGTCTGGACTGCACCCTGGTCCTTTCCGGTGAGGAGCCCGCTCGAAAAAGCGGCAACCTTCTCCTCGATCATCTTTTTGGCGCCCGGGTTGTCTGGGCAGACCGCGACAACCGGCTCCAGGTGATGGAGGATGTCATCCGCCAGCTCGCCGCGCAGGGCCGCAAACCCTACGAGATCCCATACGGCGGATCCAGCACGGTAGGCATGCTCGGGTATGTCGAGGCGATGCGTGAGTTGACCGAACAGGCTGAGCCGTACGACTGGATCGTCACCGCCTCGTCGAGTGGCGGTACCCAGGCGGGCATGCTCCTCGGAAAGGTCCTGCACGGTTTTATGGGGCGCATCCTGGGCATCGCGATTGAAGGCAATTCGGAGGAGCTGGCAGGGATTGTTCACACGCTCATAACGGATTGCATTGATGAGATGAATTTACATGTGAGTTGCCCGGCTGACGAGATCCGGGTCAACGACAACTATACCGGCGCGGGGTACGGGGTGATGGCTGCGCCGGAGGTTGAAGCGATAAAAATGTTCGCCAGCCTTGAAGGGTTGCTATTGGACCCGGTCTATACAGGGCGCGCCGCTGCTGGTTTGATCGACCTGGTGCGCAAGGGCTTTTTCAAATCCGGGGAGCGGGTTCTCTTCTGGCACACAGGCGGAACACCGGCTTTGTTTGCTGATACCTATTCATCGCTGCTGCAATAAGCGCCTAACAATACGCCAGGCTGCCAATTTCCCCGTGCTATAATCCAAATGTGGAAAATACTGTAAACATCGACATCGCGACGACGGTAAAAGTTATCCTTGGCCTGCTGGGGATCGCTGCCCTGATCAGCCTGGTGATGGCGTACAGGTCCATCAAGGCCGGACACAAGTTGTTGTTTTACCAGAAACGGCAGACGCTGGTTTACCACGGCTGGCGCCTGGTCCTGATGGCGGGTGTTTTCATCCTGGTGGGGTTTCTGCTCTTTCGGTTCGGTGAACCGGTCGCCTACCGCTATTTTCCCCCCTCGCCCACCATTACGCTCACCCCGACCATCACGGTAACCCCCACCATCACCGTCACGCCCTCGCAAACCTTCACCCCGACTATTACGCTCACCCTGGCTCAAACCTACACCCCCTCGCTCCCCGAGCAACTACAGGCGACGATTCAGACGCCTGTGGGCGTGGATGCCAGCGCGATCTTCAGCCCGATCAGTTTTGCCGACCAGACCCAGGATGGGGTGGTGGTCGACTCTGAAACCGAGTTCATCCCTCCGGTCACGACCCTGTACGGCGGATTTTCATATGACCGCATGGCCGCCGGTGTGCAGTGGTCAGCTGTCTGGCGCTACGGGGATGAGATCATTTGCTCCGAGACAAAAGCCTGGACATACGCGCCGGGTGGCTATGGGTACACTGACTGCACCCGGCCGGCGGAGGAATGGAAAGCCGGCATATACGAGGTGCAGATCTTTGTTGGAAGCACGTGGAAGGTTTCTGGCACGTTTCTGATCACCGGTCCGGATGGACTCCCGCAAAACGAACCCGTTCAGACCGCGAATCCCGAGATCCCAACGTTGATTCCAACCAACACTCCCCAGCCCCCCGCGGGGTGAAATTAGAAACTGACTGTCTTTGCCTGGTACAAGTGCGCCGCGATGTTCGCGGCGAGCACGGCGTTGTTCCTTAACAATGCCAGGTTGGCCTGCAGGCTCTTGCCGCCGGTCGCGCTCTTTACTTCCTCCAGGATGAACGGGGTAAGCTCAGCCCCCTTGACTTTCTGCCGTTCTACCGCACTGACGGCTTTCTGAATAACCGCTTCAATTTCATCTCCATCCAGTTCATACTCAGCCGGGATGGGATTGGCGACGATCACGGCGGATCTGTGGCCGGTATTCCAGTGCGTTTGTGCGATCTTTGCCGCCTCCGCGGGTGTATCCACGCGCGCGTCGACCTTCAGCCCACTGGCACGGGTATAGAACGCGGGGAAGTCGTCTGTGCCGTAGCCGAGAACGGGGATGCCGCGGGTATCCAGGGCTTCCAGGGTCGCCGGCAGGTCAAGGATCGATTTCGCGCCGGCGCACACAACGATAACCGGGTTCTCGGCCAGGGCGTCCAGGTCAGCCGAGACATCGAACGCGTTTCCGCGGTGGACCCCGCCAATGCCCCCGGTGGCAAACACCTTGATCTCAGCCTTGTGGGCAGCGTTGAGGGTAGCCGCCACCGTGGTACCGCCGCTCCTTTTT
>ERZ1649853.625-NODE-625-length-14536-cov-23.067261_pt1 | contig 14536 bp, 16 predicted proteins | sample MGYA00575353_ERZ1649853 | MGnify/ENA primary metagenome ERZ1649853 (study PRJEB40853, sample SAMN11349654) | freshwater sediment metagenome | isolation source: river sediment | host: Sediment | place: India: Okhla Barrage, New Delhi | collected 2017-02-21 ...
GCCGTCGAAGGCCGACGAGCGCCGGTCGAGCTGGTCGCCCAGGACAAGGACCAGGGTGCGGACCGGCTTGAGCTTCGCTCCGCTAGCGGAGGTACGTCGTTTTTTCACGCAAGTCCTTTCGCTTCGCTGCGGCCGTTGATGCAGGCCTGCCGACGCAGAGCAGGGCGACGGGGTCCTTGCCGGGATCGATCCCGAGGATCTGCCTCACCGCCCCGGACTCGTACAGGGAAAACCACAGGCTTCCCAGCCCCAGGGCGTGGGCAGCGAGCATCATGTTCTGGACGGCCGCCGAGCAGCCCTCCAGGTATCCCCGTCCGGTTCCTTCGTCGAGGAACAGGTCGGCGCCGCTCTTCTTCGGGTCCCCCACGACCGCGATGATGACGGGCGCGTCCTTCACGAAGTCGATGGGGAATTTTTCCAGCCATTTCCAACCGCTGCGCTCGAAGAGCTTCTTCCTGCAGATCTCGCTCTCGGTGAAGATCCGCTCCTTGATGCCTGGGCTGGTGATAACGACAAATTCCCAGGGCTGCTGGTTGGCGGGCGACGGGGCCCAGTTGCCGGCCTCGAGGATCTTGTGGATGTCCGCCTCGCTCACCGCCTCGGGCTGGAACTTCCTGCAGCTTCTGCGTCCCGTGATAGCCTCGAAAACGTCCATGTGTTCCTCCTGATATCTCTCGTGCAATTCAACAGGATCTATCCTGTATGGATGCGGAAGCTTGGAAGCTGGGAAGTTTTGAAGCTTGGAACATCAATACAAACCGCTCGGCTCCGCTTCTCCGAACTTCTCAACTTCGTAGCTTCCTAACTTCAGATTTCACAGGAACCCATGCCGCGCCAGGAACCCCAAGACCGCCTCCCGGAACGACCCGGGGTTGTCCAGGTGGGCCGGGTGCGTCGCCTTCGGGATCTCGGCCAGCTCGCCCACGGGCAGGGCCCGGACCATCCGCTCCGCCGCTTCGCGTCCGAGGACACGGCTCTCGGCCCCGCGGATCACGAGGGCGGGACAGCGGATTTCGGCCAGACGGCCCCGCAGGTCGTAATGATCGAACCGGGAGAGGATCTCCCGGTCGTAGGTCCGGCGCCATCGGCCGCCCGTGCAGGTGAGAGAGCTTGACGCCAGATTCCGCAAGAGTTCCCTGCGGGCGTAAGGGGCGTTCCGGCCGAGTTCTTCAGCGTACTCCTCCGGGGAGGCATAGTCGTCCGGGAGGTTTTTGTACAACCCGAGCAGGTACTTGCGATTCCAGTCCGGCGGGAAGGGCTCGATGTCCACATGGATCAGGGCCGCAACCCTGCCGGGGTTGAGAGCCGTGTAGAGGCTTGCATGCAGCGCCCCCATGGAGTGCCCCAGCAGGATCATGTCTTGCAGCCCGAGGGTGTCGATCACAGCGGTGAGATCGTGCAGATAATCCTCGCACCGGTAAGCCGGCGGCACGGCCCAATCGCTCTCGCCGTGCCCGCGCTGGTCCATGGCCAGAACCCGAAAGGATTCCGCAAGGCTGGGCGCCAGCAGATCCCATGTGCGGGCGTTGTCTCCGGTGCCGTGAAGAAGGAGCAGAGGCCTGCCGGAGCCCCGATCCAGCAGGTGAACGCGCAGGGCGCCGAGTTGAAGGAAATGCCCGGCCGGCGCTGCGCCCGTGTCCTTCATGAGAATCGACGCGATCGGGATGTCGGCTGCGGAAAAATCGTAGGATTTCAGGTCGGCGTGCCTGACCCACAGTATCTCTTCGTGGTCATGGAGACGAAACTCCCCCGAGAGATGGGTCACCCGATAGGCCAGAAGGTCGATCTCCCCGTGGGGGTAGGCATGAAGGCTGCGGCCGACGAAGGAACCCACGGCGACGTCGATGTCGAATTCCTCCCGCATTTCTCTCCGCAGGCAGGCCTCGGGGGTTTCTCCTTTCTCGAGTTTTCCGCCCGGGAATTCCCATTTGTCCGCCATGCGATCCCCCCGCTTGCGGCGGGCAATGAGGATTCTTCCGTCTTTTTCCATAACCGCGGCGGTCACCGCGGTTCTTTTGGGGACAGGTCCGGTTGAAGTCATCCTGGTCGAATCCCGGCAATCCACCCGCCGGCTCCAAGGTGAAAAACCTTGAATCGGGTGGCATTCTGTGGAATAAAAAAACTTCTTTTGTAGACAGCCCTACAAAAAATGTAGGACAGGTGCCATGAAAAAATGGATTTGGGGGGCGCTGTATCTGTTGAGCATCCTCCTGGGCAATGCATTCGTCATCTGGTTCGGAATCGTTACCGTTGCCGGCCTCTCCTTTCCGGCCGGGGTTGTATGGATAGGACTTACCTTTTCATTTCGCGATTTTGTCCAGCGTTACTGGGGTGATTGGGCCACCTGGGGCTGGATGCTTGCGGCCTCGGGGATCACCCTTTTCTTCAATCTCGAGATCGCAATCGCCTCGATGGCGGCCTTCTTCGTGTCCGAGAGCCTGGATTGGCTCTTTTTCCGCGTTTTGAAACGTTCTTTTGCATCCCGGGTCGTCTGGTCCAACCTCGTTTCCTGCCCGGTGGACTCCCTTGTCTTTGTCCTGCTGGCCTTCGGGCCCGTCTGGCCCGCCATTCTGGGCCAGGCAATTATCAAATATATTTCAGGCCTTATGGTTTTGCCGTTCATCATGACCCGGCGAACGTCCCCTGCTGTCTCCGCCTGAAAGCTTCCTGCTAAACGCCCGTCCGCCCCGTTCGATTCGGCGATCAGTGCATGTCCCCCATCATTTCTTGAAAATATTTTGCTTGCCGGCTTTTTCTTGTCACGTTTGTTGCATATCGTATAAAGCGAATCCGATAACTTGAAACCCCATTTATCTCTCTCTGGGTGCCAGTTTCCCCTCCTTCACCTGGCACCCAATCTTTTTTTTTGCCCCTTTTCTTTTGTCTTTACAAGGTCTCCATTTTATCAGATATAAATACGGTCATGCGCGGCGGGCGCAAATTCAAAGACACCGGCGGCAGGACTCGTGGGGCTTCTTGAAGGCATAGAAAAATCGCTGGTCCGTCGGCTGATGAAAAGCTCGGGCAAGCAGCCCTTTATCATCGTGTTCCTCATCATCTTTCTCTCCATGAAGAAGAAGGGAAAGAAGAAGAGCGAGCCCGAAAGGGACGAAAACTACTGGCGCGTTATCGGAGGTCTCTGACGGAAATCCGTCGCTCCAAGCAGCCCCGCTGCCGGAAATTTGACGTCTTTCCATCCGTTTCCCCGCATCCCCCTACCGCATCATGATGCAAGGCTTGTTCAGAAGTCTCGCCACGGCCGACTCCGTGACGTGGCGGCGGAACATTTCCCTGCCCTCCCTGCAGCTGAACTGCCCCTCCCGCCAGAAGATCCCGGTGGGGATTCGCTCCCCCCAGCTTTCCGCCAGCCGGATGGCTTCATACCGGTCCTTCTGAGGCCCCTCCATTCTGTAAATCCTCTCGCGGTACCAGGCGTACGTGTTGACCTTGTTGAAGCTCACGCACGGCTGGAGAATGTCGACGACGGAAGGACCCTTGAACAGAATCGCTTCGCGGAGCACCGTCTCCATGTGCTGGGGGTCGCCGGCGAAGGTCCTTGCCACGAAGGGCGCCCCAGCCACGAGGGCCACCGCCAGGGGGCTGAACGAGGTGTTTGGATTTCCCAGGGGGTCGAGTGCATTTTTCATCCCCAGGTCGGTCGTCGGGGAACTCTGGCCCTTCGTCAGGCCGTACACCTTGTTGTCGCAGACGAGGATCGTGATATCCAGCCGCCGACGGATCGTGTGGAGGAAGTGATTGCCGCCCTCGCCATAATGGCACCCGTCGCCCGAGACGGCAATGACGGTCAGATCGGGGCGTGCCAGTTTGATGCCCACGGCGAGCGGCAGCGATCGGCCGTGGAGACCGTTGAAATAGCTGTAGGGAAGGTAGTGGGGCATCTTCGCCGCCTGCCCGATCCCCGACGTGAGGACGATGTCCTTTTGCGGGACCGGCAACTCCCGGAGGACCTTTTCGAGGGTGGCCCGGATCGGGAAATCCCCGCATCCCGGGCACCAGGCGATATCGTCTCTATTCATGGAGTTTTTCCCCCCGATTCCGTCAACCCAGAATCTTTCTGACCCGTTCGACCAGGCCCGCTACGGTAAAGCACTCGCCGTTGTACTGCAGGATCCGGTGAGCGGCCTTGAGCCCCAATTCGATCCGGAGCAATCGTTCGAACTGCCCCGTGGCGTTGTTTTCGATGCAGATCAGCCGTTTGCGTGCAAGGCCCCGGGCCATCGGCGGGGTGAGCGGGTAAACCTGGCCGAAGTGGACGGACGACACCGCGATCCCTTCGGCCCTGAGGGCCTCGACGGCCTCGTTCACGATCAGCCGGTTCGAACCCCACGATACGAGGACGGTTGTCGCCCGCCGATCCCCGAAACGGGTCGGCATGACGGCCTCCTTCCGCAACCCCTCTCGTTTGCGGAGCCGCTTGTCGACCATCCGGGCCCTCAAACCGACATCTTCCGTGATCTTGCCGTCTTCCGTGTGCTCGTCAGAGTCGACTTCCACGCGGGCCTCGGAGAGTCCGGGGTAGGTAAGCGGCGAGACCCCGCTGTCCGTGACTTCATAGCGCCGGTAGTCCGCCCCGAAGACGGGGGTTTCGCGCCTCAGGATTTTCGTCGGCACCCGCCCCTCCATGACCTGGACGGAGTCGGCGAGGTACTGATCCGTCAGGATGAACACGGGGATCTGCCAGCGGTCGGCCACATCGAAGGCCCTGCGGGCAAGCGAGATCGCCTCCTCGATGGACCCCGGCGCGAAGATCACGCGCGGGAACTCCCCGTGACCGGCGTGCACGACGAAGTCCAGATCTCCCTGCTCGGTCCTCGTGGGGAGGCCTGTCGCCGGCCCCGGCCTCTGGGCGTCGATCACGACGACCGGCGTCTCCGTCATGCCCGCAAGCGAGACGGCTTCCGTCATGAGGGCAAACCCGCCGCCCGAGGTGGCCGACATGGCCCGAAGGCCCGCAAAGGAGGCCCCGAGAGCCATGTTCAGCGCCGCGATCTCGTCTTCGGCCTGCTCGAAATGGACGGGAACCTCCGCGGCCACGGCGGTGAAATAGTGCAGGATCGACGTGGCCGGCGTCATGGGATATCCGGCAACGAACTGGCAGCCGCCCAGGAGAGCCCCGAGTGCGAGGGCCTGGTTGCCGTCGAGCTTGCAGTGATCGCCTGCCTTCGGGGACAGGGTTCTGGGGCCCTCCAGTCCCCATCGGGCGGCAGACTCCCTGCCTTTTGCCAGAGCCGCGCGCGCCGGCTCGTCGGGGGCCGCTGCCTGCACCGCTGCGGGGTCCGCACCGATGAAGGAGAGGATCAGGCCCGTGATCAGGGTGCTCGTGACCGTGACGTCCTGAAAGGTATTCGCCGCCTCCGCCTCGAGCTGCCCGATCCGGTCCGCTCCGATGAAGACGCCGCCCTTTCGAAGGGCCGGCCTGTGCCTCCGCTCCGTCTCCGCGCTGTCCATGGCCACGACCATGTCCCAGGGTTTCCCGCTGAGGGCGTGTACGGGCCTCTCGGCCACGCGGATCATGTGGTAGTTGTGGCCGCCTCGAATGCGCGACATGTAGTTCTTGGTCGCGAAAAAGTGGTACCCCAGCCGCGAGAGGATTTCCGTGAGCTCCAGCTCCACGGAAAACATCCCCTGTCCGGCCTCCCCGCCGATCAGAACATTGAACTCCATGATGACCTCCCGCGGGCCCGCGAACGGCAAGAAATGACGGCTTCACGCAACAAGGCCTCGGGATTGCTCCCGGCGGCCGGGGCATCGCGCCCGTCACGAAGATGCCGCAGTCAGGACAGTCCCTCGCGCTCCATTTCCAGGATGAGGTCCCGGTAGGTTTTTTCGAGCAGGGACTCGAGGATCTGATTTTTCTTCCACGAAGGGAACCAGTCGATTTCCGCGGCGCTTTCCGCGACGACCCGCTCCCTCTGCTGCCAGAATCTCTCCTGGATGGCCGCGGCCTTCTCCTGACCGAATCTTTCCTGGTATTGCATCAGGGCGTGGAGGAACTTTTCTCTCGTGGAGCCTTCCATGGGAATCCCGCCTCCGGAGTCTCTTGCACGCAGAGCAGAAAAGGGGAGCAGAAGAAAGACCGTGTCCGAAAAAAGCCGGGGCGGCGAACCCCTCGAGGCCGCCGCCCCGCTTGCATCCTTCGTCTACTTCAGGAACTTGGGCGGCCCGCCAAGAGGGAATCCGGCCTTTTCGAGAGAATCGACAATTTTCTCAATCGTTGTTTTCTCGTCGTCGAAGGTGACCTTCGCGATATGCGAGTACGGGTTGACTTCCGCTTTGTCCGCCTTGGCCACGTTGATGAGGGTCCAACTGACCCTCTCCTGGGTGAAAGGTCACTCGCAGTTGGGCAGCAGGAGTTCGACAACTCTCTCCTTGGCCATAGCGGTCGAGGCGCCGATCAGGATGGCGAGCACAACGGTGATCAGCACGAGAAGGCGTGATCTTGATCTCATGGACGAACCTCCTTTCTAAAGTATGGATATCTTAAACACTCGCGGGCCCAAAATCCACACAAAAGATATCCCCGGAGACGACGCTGGCCGCTTGCACCCTGGGGGGGGAGCATGTCAAAAGGCGTCAGGGCCTCAGCGGGCAGGACCGGTCGCCAGTCAGATCGAGGTCTTCGCCTTGCGGACCACGGCCTCGAAAAAGGCCGAGCGCAGCGGCTCGATGGCCATCAGGGCCCGGGACGGCGGCGTTTTTTCCAGGGCCGCCGCGATGCGCCCGAAGGCGCGCCAGCCCCAGTGTTCGTGGCCCTCGAAAACGAGGTTGGCCAGCTTGCCGCGCTCGATGGCCATGGCGATGATCTTGTCGAAGGTCGTCTCGGGGGTGAACACGCGCTTGGGCCGCGGCTTCATCCGGATCGCGCCGGACTTGCATCCGGTGTAGCAGACGCCGCAGCCGAGGCAGAATTCCCCCTCGTGCCGCGCCTTCATCCGGGGCTTTTTCCCTTCTTCGGACGCTGCGGGCACCATGTCGATCAGGTCGACGGGGCAGAGCTTGGCGCACCTGCCGCAGCCCTTGCACTTTTCCTCGTCGATCTCGACGGTCCAGTTCGAGGTGACGATGGCGTTGCGAAGGCCCATGACCCGCACGGCCTTCATCATCTCGCAGCAGCAGCCGCAGCAGTTGCAGATGTAGGCGGCGCTCTTCTGCACGTTGTCTCCCGTCTGGGCGAGGCCCTGCTCCTTGCTCCGTTCGAGGATCGTCATGGCCTCCCCCGTCGAGATGGGCCGGGCAAAGCCGTTTTTCACGAGGATCTCCGCGCCCATGTTGAGGGCGATGCAGTTTTCCTGCAGCCTGTCGCAGGCCTTTCCGAGGTGGGAGGCCTTGTGCCGGCAGGCACAGATCGACACGGAGGCCGCCGTGGCCGACTCGATGAGCCGCGACGCCCGCTCCCAGTCGAGGATCTCCGTGTGGTCCCCCTCGGGCAGGGCCTCCTCGCGGACCAGCGAGCGGCCGATCTGCGTGCCCTCCGTGAAGACGGAACGGGCGAAACGGTCGTCGCCGTGCATGTAGGCGTCGAAGAGCCTCGCAAGCTCCTTCAGGGGAAGTTTGTCGTCGGCGCGCATGAAGGTGTACTCGAAAAACCCGATGACGACGGGCGCCAGGGATACGGTGCGGCGCCCGCCCCGGCCGAGGTCGACCACCAGCCCCCTCAGGGCCATCGCGGTGATCCAGTCATCGAGGCGGGCCGTCTCCATGCCCAGCTTCTTCGCGAGCCTCTCCACGGTGACGAAGCGCGTCGGGATCTGCCGGGCGATCGCTGCGTCCTCGGGGGAGAAGAGGATTTTCAGGATCTCCATGAAATGGGGCGAGTCCGGCGCCCCCGTCACGTTTCGGTCGAGGCGCTGCTGGAGGAGGCGGTATTCCCTGTCGGGATTCACAATGTGGCCCATGTCACCCTCGATGATTCGATGTCGGGTATTACCCCGGGGCGCGTGAGCAGGATTCTTCCTGCGAACAGGCGCTTTTTGACTGCTCTACATCTCGTTCCACTGCAGACGCAAAAACTCGCCCTGCGGGCTCAAACCGTTTGCGTTGCGGGCGTTCCTCTTCGATAAGAGCGGTTGCCCCAAAGGCGCCTGACTTCGCATCCAGAAACCTGCCCACACACCGTGCAGGGGACGGAAAAGGATTATCACAGGGATGGACAACTGAAAAGCGGAACCTCCTTTTCGATTTGCCTCGGCGGGGCCCGTCGTGGTAATTTTCCAGAAACGGACATCCGGGGTTCCCCATGAAGAGACGCGATTTTCTGAAGTGGACGGCGGTTTCCTCGGCGGGGCTGGCGATGCCCTGCGGCCTGCCCGCTCTGGGCCGCATCGCGCAGGCCGCACAGGGGCCCGATCTCGTCGTGGCCAAAGGGGCCTCGGCGCCGCAGACCGTGCGTGCGGCCCTGGACGCCCTGGGCGGGATGAAGCGCTTCGTCTCGAAGGGCGACGTCGTGATCCTGAAGCCCAACATCGGCTGGGATCGAACCCCGCAGTACGCCGCGACCACCAACCCCGACGTCGTCGGCGCCCTGTCGAAGCTCTGCTACGAGTCCGGCGCAAAGAAGGTCCGTGTCTTCGACAACACGGTGAACGACGCGAGACGCTGCTACAGGCAGAGCGGGATCGCCGATGCGGCAGCCGCCGCCGGGGCCGAGATGGTCTACATGGACAGCCGCAAGTACCGGGACGTCAGGATCAACGGGACGGCCCTGAAGTCCTGGCCCCTGTACGGCGAGATCTTCGAGGCGGACAAGGTGATCAACGTCCCCATCGCCAAGACCCACAGCCTCTCGAAACTCACCCTGGGCATGAAAAACTGGATGGGCGTCATGGGGGGCGTGCGGTTTCGCGTCCACCAGCGCCTCGACGAGAGCCTCGTCGATCTCATCCGGGTCATCAAGCCGACGCTCACCGTGCTCGACGCCGTCCGGATCCTGACGGCCAACGGACCCACCGGGGGCGACCTCGGCGACGTGAAACGCCTCGACACCGTCGTCGCGGGAACGGACCAGGTGGCCGTCGACGCCTTCGGGGCCACCCTGTTCGGGATGAAGGGGAGCGATCTCGAGCACGTCAAGCTCGCCGCGAAGGCGGGCCTCGGGGTCATGGACCTTTCGAAACTCCAGATCAGAAGGATCGGTGTCTGAGTTGACGTTGACGCGCGCGAGACGCATCGTACAGGGCCTGTTTCTCGTCCTGTTCCTGTTTCTCTTCATCCAGACGGAGTCGAAGGGGACCGACGAGCTGGGCTGGCCCGTCAAGCTCTTTCTCGACTTCGACCCCCTGATCTTCCTGACGACCTTTCTCTCCTCCCACCGCGTGGAGGGGCTCTTCTGGCTGTCGCTCATCCTCGCGGGGCTCACCGTCTTGCTGGGGCGGGTTTTCTGCGGCTGGGTATGCCCCCTGGGCACGCTCAACAATCTTGCGGGAAGCCTCCGGAGGAAACGGCCCAAGCCCCCCGGCCCCGGGTGGTTCCGGGTCAAGTATTACATCCTCGCCGGCCTTCTCGCCTCGTCGCTCTTCGGTGTGCAGCTGGCCGGGGTGCTGGATCCCATCTCGCTCACCATCCGTTCCTTCTCCCTGGCCCTCTACCCGGCGGCGAGCTACGCCGTCACGTCGCTCTTCGACGCAATCTACCGGCTCGACCTCCCCTTCGTCACCCCCGCCTCGGAGGCCGTCTACGGCCTGCTGAAAAAAACGGTCCTTCCCTTCCAGCAGCCCTGGTTTGCGCAGGGGACCTTCATCGGCCTGCTCTTCCTCGGCGTCCTGGCGCTCAACCTCGTGCAGCGTCGTTTCTGGTGCCGGTTCCTCTGCCCGCTGGGGGCGCTGCTGGGGCTGCTGTCGCGGTACTCCGTCCTGCGCCGCAGCGTGAGCGAGGAGTGCGATGCCTGCGGGGCCTGCGCCGGGGTGTGCCAGGCGGACGCCGTGCCCGCCGGCAAAGACAAGTGGAGAGCCTCGGAATGCCTCGTGTGCAACAACTGCGACGATGTGTGCCCGAAGAACGCCGTGAGTTTCGGCCTGATGAAGGGGCGCCCCCGGGGGGGCCTCGACCTGGTGCGAAGGAACGTGACGGCCTCTGTGTTCGCAGGGGCCTTCGCCGTGCCGCTGCTGCGCATCTCTCCGCTTGCCCGGCCGCGGATGTCGGACGCGAAGATCATCCGGCCGCCCGGCTCGCTCGGGGAAGCGGCCTTTCTCCAGAGCTGCGTGCGCTGCGGCGAGTGCATGAAGGTGTGCATCACGGGGGGTCTGCAGCCGACCCTGCTGGAGGCTGGCCTGGAGGGGCTCTGGACGCCGGTGCTCGTGCCGCGGATCGGGTACTGCGAGTTTGGCTGCACCCTCTGCGGCCAGGTCTGCCCCACGGGGGCCATCCGCAAGCTGCCCCTGGAGCAGAAACAGCAGGTGCGGCTGGGACACGCCGCCATCGACAAGGGACGCTGCCTGCCGTTTGCCCACGCCACCCCCTGCATCGTATGCGAGGAGACCTGCCCGACGCCGAAAAAGGCGATCTGGCTCGAGGAGGTGAGCGTGAAGGACCGCGAGGGCCGGTCGATCCGCCTGCAGCAGCCCCACGTGGACCTCACGATGTGCATCGGGTGCGGGGCCTGCGAGAAGCACTGTCCCGTCGTCGGCCGGCCCGCGATCGCCGTCACGAGTGCCGGCGAGTCGCGCACGGAGGAGCATCAGCTTCTCCTGCAGGCGCCGGCCGGGTCGCCCGACAAGTAGGGCGGCTTCGAGGGTAGAAGCCCGCGGATAACGGCATGGGGAAACAGGAAAGGGCTGCGCGCAAAAGCCCCGCCGGCGAGTTCCGGCGGGGCTTTCCGGGTTTTTGCTTCGATACCGATCACGCCTTCGTTTTCTGCCGTTCCTTGTAATGCCTGATGATGACGAAGATCCCCTGGTCGAAGACGCGAATCGTGCGGTTAAGCGTCTCCACGGCCCGGTGGGCGTCTATGGCGGTGACGAAGAGGGCCTGGAAATCCGCGTAGAGCCAGATGTGGCGTCTCATCATGATGAGGGCGTAGATCGCCTCCTCCATCGGGACCCCTTTCCGGACGTTCTCTTCGGCGTAGTCGGCGAAGTATTTTTCCAGCTTCTTGTAGGGCTTTTCGTCGAAGTAGACGGCCCGGAAGTTCTTGTAGAAATCGAGGGCGAAGTTGGTACAGTCATCCTCTTTCCGGGCATGGAACCAGGGCGTGTGCGGGTTCGATCTCACGGCCTTGCACCACTGGGCGGAGATCTTGTCGGCATGCCGTTCCGTCACTTCCAGCAGCTTGTCGGCGAATGCGTACATGAGTTTGCTCCTTCCTGAAGATGTGGGTCGTTGTCGGTTGGAAACGGCCGAACGATTCGGTGCGGGACGGAGAGAACCGGCAGAGGATGTGCCGCGTGGAAGATCAGATTTTTCCCGCAGAGCCGATCACGAGCCTGCAAGTTTCCGATGCATCGGGGTCCGCGAACGCTGCCGGGAACGGACGTGCGGGGACGAAAACCGGTGTCCCGGAGCCGGGGCAGTCCCGCCGGATCATGCCATCAGGTCGATGATGCCCCCCTTGCGGGGTTTGCGGCCGACCTCGACGGCGCCTTCCCGCGAAAGACGGTAGGTGGGGGATTCGTCGGTTCGCAGGGCGGCATGGTACAGGTCGATGACGACGGCGCCATGCACCTCATCGTGGACGAGGACAAACCCCTCGGCGGCGACGCGCGGCAGCGGGGGTGCATGCCCCCTGCGGCCTTCGCCGGATCCCGCGGGGATCAGCGCTCCGGCAGGGGTGCTTCCCTGCGCGGGGATCGTCCGATCCGGGTTGCCCGTCCAGGTTGTTCCGTCGATCCTCATGAAATCCCGCTGCGTCTGTCCCCCCGTTGGGGAGGCACTCGTCCATCCATCGGTCAGCCCTTACCCGATTGCTCCTGTGCGTTCAGGCCTTTTTCTTCGAGAAAAAGTTGATGAGGAAGTCGGTCTGTGCCGGCGAGAGGTCATACTTCAGCGCCGCCTCTTCAATGAGCTTGCTTTTCGTTTTTCCCTCTTCCAGGTTGTCGGAGATCCACTTGATGGCCTTTCTGATCTCCTCGCCCTCGGGCATCATCTGAGACATCTTTTTTCCCCTCCCCTCGAAAAATGGCCGGCCGCCGTAACCGGTGAGCCTGTCGCGCCTGTTAATATAATGGAAAGGCCCGGTTTTGTAAAGGAAATACCTCGATCCCCCTCTTGGCAATTCCCGCATTTTACGGTATGGTTTTTATCACCACGCATCAGGGGGTCGCACGATGGCCGCTGCCGTCTATTTTTCCGAGAAATTCAGAGAAGATACAATCGGACGCCTCTTCGAGAGAGCCCTGGCCGACACGGCCGGCAGAATCGGGATGGAGGATCGCGTCGCAGTCAAGCTGCACTTCGGCGAGGAGGGGAATACCCGTTTCGTCTCCCCGGCGAACCTGCGGCCCCTTCTGGCCTGCCTGGCAAAACACAATGCCAACCATTTCCTGACCGACGCCAATGCCCTGTACCGGGGCAGGCGCCACAACGCGACGGATCACCTGGAGATTGCCCGCAAGCACGGGTTCGGTTCCCTCGGGGTGCCCGTCCTCATTGCCGACGGCGAGCGGGGCGAGGAGGAAGCGGAGATCCCGGTTGCGGGGAAGATTTTCCGCAAAGTCCGCATCGCCCGCCGCATCGCCGAGGCCCGGGCCCTCGTCGTCGTGTCCCATTTCAAGGGGCACATCCTCTTCGGTTTCGGCGGGGTCGTCAAGAACCTGGGGATGGGGTGCGGATCGCGGGCGGGGAAGCTCGAGATGCATTCCACCCTCAAACCCTCCGTGGGCGAGGGCTGCACCCTCTGCGGCAAGTGCGTCGACGTCTGCCCGGCCGACGCGATTCTCCTCGGGGAGGACAGGGCCGTCATCGACCCCGATCTGTGCGAGGGGTGTGCGAGCTGCATCGCCGCCTGCGAATTCGATGCCGTCGAGATCCCGTGGATGGCCCTGGCCGCCAGTGCCGTCATGGAGCGGACGGCCGAGTACGCCCTGGGGGCCGTCAACGGCAAGCCCTGCATCTGCGTGACCTTCGTCAACAACATTGCAAAAGACTGCGACTGCATGGCCGACAGCGATCTGATCGGGCGCGACGTGGGGATCGTCGCTTCCGTAGACCCCGTGGCCTGCGAGCAGGCTGCCTTCGACCTCGTCAGGGCGCAGCACGGCAACGTCGATATCTTCAAGCGGGCAACCCGGGTCGACGGGACCCACATCCTCGGCTACGCCGAGTCCATCGGGCTGGGCAAGCGGGGCTACGACCTGGTCCGGCTGTGAGCGAAAAGAGACGGCGTCGTGAACGGGACCGCGACCGCTCGACCTTGCGGGTACGGTTCATGCATCCTGTGTCTGAAGCGCCCTGGACGGATCCGGGAAACCTCAACCATCCGCAATCATGGAAAAAAACGAACTCAACGAGCCCAAAACCCGAATCCTGATCGTCGACGACCACGTGGAGCTGCGGGACATGCTCCGGGAGGCGATGGACATTTCCGGCTACGACTGCCTGACGGCGGGCAACGGCCGCGAGGCCCTGGAGTGCCTGGCCGTCCATACCGTCGACGTGGTCCTGACGGACATCAAGATGCCGGAGATGAACGGCCTCGAGCTCACGGAGCACATCAAGCAGAAATATGACGTGGGTGTCATCGTGATGACGGGCTACACCGACGACTTTTCCTACGAGGACATCATCACGAAGGGGGCCAGCGACTTCATGGTCAAGCCCGTGGCCATCCCCGAACTCACGCTGCGGATCAAGCGCGTGGCGAGGGAAAGGGCTCTCCTGAAGGAGCGAAACCATGCCATGGAGAAGCTCCGGGAGAGCGAGCAGCGCTACCAGGAGTTGAGCATCACCGACGGGCTCACGAAACTGTTCAACTCGCGGCAGTTCTACGCGGTTCTCCACGGGGAAATCGAGCGGTCCAACCGCTACGACCACCCGCTCTCCGTGCTCATGCTCGACATCGACGACTTCAAGAAGTACAACGACACCTACGGGCACCTGGAGGGCGATCGCGTCCTGTCTCGGTTTGCCGAGATCATCCGCGAGTGCCTCCGCCAGACCGACTCGGCCTACCGGTACGGCGGCGAGGAGTTTTCCGTCATCCTGCCGGCTACGAAAGGCGAGCAGGGGATCATCACCGCCGAACGCGTGCGGATCGCCCTGAAAAACGAGATCTTCAAACCGCGTCCCGACACCGACATCCGGGTCACCGTCAGCATCGGGCTTGCCCAGCACGCCAGAAACGAAGAGATGATGGACTTCCTGCGCCGGGCCGACCAGAACCTCTACAGGGCGAAGGCTTCCGGGAAGAACCAGGTCTGCTTTTCGCAATAGTCCCGGGATCCCCGTTCCTTTCCTTGGAGCAAATCCGAACGACGAAAATGAAGGGGAACCCCTGCCCGTTCAGGGGTCACGAGAAGAAGGCGTCGATCGCCCGGAGGAATTGCTGCGGGTCTTCCGTGGCCGAGGCTTTTTGCTCCATGAGGCA
>ERZ1649853.629-NODE-629-length-14511-cov-6.362272_pt1 | contig 14511 bp, 12 predicted proteins | sample MGYA00575353_ERZ1649853 | MGnify/ENA primary metagenome ERZ1649853 (study PRJEB40853, sample SAMN11349654) | freshwater sediment metagenome | isolation source: river sediment | host: Sediment | place: India: Okhla Barrage, New Delhi | collected 2017-02-21 ...
CAACTGGTTGTTTTAATATTGGGATTATACATTCTCTTATACGATTGGATGGATTCAACATGGCAGATCCGCCGCTCTGGGTTTGTTCAAAAAAATATCGAAATCCAGATTATAATTAACCACTCGCGCCAATTTTTACTGATTAAAACGAGTTGGTTATGAAGAACACTGCAATTCGCAAAAAACACCTTCTGGGCTTGCTATATGGAATGGCAAGCGGATTTGCATTTGCAATACTCGCCTGGGGTGTGGATGCCTTTCGCCTGGCGCAAGCGCATGTGGCCTATCCCTGGATCAAGATCGTTCCAGGCTTGATCATTTGCCTGCTGGCCGGCGGACTTGCCGGCTGGTTGACGATTTACTATTGTAAGCACGGGCTGGCCTTTTTGCTTTGGGCATTATTGGCCTTGATCTTTTCCTGGCTGGTCGTCTGGCTGCCACTGGTTAATGAGCCAAATCTGATCAAGATTCTACAACCCGATTTGGCGAACCTTTTGAAGTTCTCGGAAGTAGAATACCTATATCAGTATCGAATCGTCGGATTCATCAGCATCGGACTGGCTTCGATCATTGGCGGACTGCTGGAGATTAACCTGGTCGATCAAGCCATGCTCTCGCCCTATGGTACGGCGACCGGATTGATGTTACTGGTTTGCCTGGTCATTTTTGGCCTGGCGGGTGGCGCAGGTGACCAACTGGTCAATGTCAATCTACGTGAACCCATCCAGGCAGTTGACGAGCTGATCCAATTTGCGGCTGACAATCAAGGAAAAGAGGTATCCAAACAAGTCGCCCGAAGCATGCATTTGAGTGCTGTGCGTAATATTGAAGATTTACTTCAAAAACCGCATAAGCTGATATTGATCGGCTTTGACAAGAATTTTGGACTGGTGGATGTATTGGTTGATTTCAACGGCAGTTATGCAAAATGTACGGCAATCTACGCGCAGCCTACGGATTGCGTGCCCTTGACTGAGGCACCATGACCAATGTAATAAAATCCCTCGATATTCGTCAGATAATTTCTCGAAAGGCTTGAAGGATGATTCAAGAGGGGTATAATTTTTTAATTACAGGAAATTGTATTGTTGATTGGTTTGTCTTAACAGATGATATCAAAGATCTATTTCACCCCCTTTGTAGAAACTCAATACCTGCTTCAAGGAAATATAGATGGCTGATTTGCTATTAAATGTCCATGATCTAGAGACTCGCTTCAAGACGCCGGAAGGGGTCGTGCACGCGGTAAATGGTGTTTCCTTTAACTTATCACAGGGTGAGACTTTAGGTGTAGTCGGTGAGAGCGGCTGCGGTAAAAGCGTCACCATGCTCTCCTGCATGCGATTGATTGCTTCCCCGCCCGGTAAGATCGTCAATGGGACCGCCATGTTCAAAGATAAGGACCTGCTCACGATGTCTCAGGAAGAGATCCGTGGGGTACGCGGAGCGCGTATCAGCATGGTCTTCCAGGATCCGATGACTTCACTTAATCCGGTGATGAATATCGGTCAGCAGATGGCTGAACCGCTGATGCTACACATGAGTATGACCAAAGAGCAGGCGCGCAAACGCTCCATCGAGCTGCTCGAACTGGTCGGTATTCCCAACGCAGGCGATCGTCTGAAGGATTATCCACACCAATATTCTGGAGGGATGCGCCAGCGGGTGATGATCGCCATGGCGCTTTCCTGCATGCCCGAGATCTTGATCGCCGACGAACCCACTACCGCTCTAGACGTCACCATCCAGGCGCAGATCGTAGAGCTGGTCAAGCGCCTGCGCGAAGAGTTTGGCATGGCAATCATCTGGATCACCCACGACCTGGGTGTGGTCGCCAGCATTGCCCACCGCGTCATGGTCATGTACGGCGGGTACATCATCGAAGAAGCCCCTGTCAAAGAATTGTATGCCAATCCCCGCCATCCTTACACCATCGGGCTTTTGGGCAGCCTGCCCAAGCTAAATGAAGACGGGCACACCCGCTTATACTCGATCGAAGGCATGCCCCCCGTCCTGTATCAAAAACCGCGCTCCTGCCCATTCAGCCCCCGTTGTGCCTGGGTCAGCGAGCGTTGTTGGAACGAAAACCCGTTGCTCGAGTCGATTAACAATGGCCACCGCGTCGCCTGTTGGGCGGATACCACAGATGGAAGAGAACTCGCATGAACAGTGACAACGAAACCCTTATCCGTGTAGAAGACCTGGTAATGCATTTCCCGATTTACCGGGGAGTCATCCGCCGCCAGGTTGGCGCTGTGCATGCTGTGGATGGGATCTCATTCGATATCAAGCAGGGTGAAACGCTTGGGCTGGTTGGCGAGTCAGGCTGTGGCAAATCCACCACCGGACGTACGATCTTACAGCTCTATAAGCCCACAGCCGGGCACGTATATTTTCGCGACAAGGATCTGGTGGAGCTCAAACCAGAAGCCATGCGCATGATGCGCCGCGAGATGCAGATGATCTTCCAGGACCCCTACGCCAGCCTCAACCCGCGCATGACTCTGCGTGACATTGTCGCCCAGCCGCTGATGGCATTCGACGAGGTATCCGGGAAGGATATCGATAAGCGCGTGGGCGAATTGCTTGAGCTGGTGAAATTGAACCCCGATTTTGCCGGCCGTTACCCGCACGAGTTTTCGGGCGGTCAGCGGCAGCGCATCGGCGTGGCGCGCGCCCTGGCGCTCAATCCATCTTTCATCGTCTGCGACGAACCGATCTCCGCCCTGGATGTGTCCATCCAGGCGCAGGTGGTCAACTTGCTCGAAGATCTGCAAAAAGAACTCAACCTGACCTATTTATTCATTGCGCACGATCTATCCATGGTACGCCATATCAGCAATCGCGTGGCAGTCATGTACCTGGGTGTGATTGTTGAGCTTTCAGACCGCAACGAGCTCTATAAAAACCCGCTTCATCCATACACGAAGGCATTACTGTCTGCGATCCCGGTGCCGGACCCCGTATATTTCGAGACACACCGTCGCACCATTATGCAAGGCGATGTTCCATCGCCGGTCAATCCGCCGTCTGGTTGCCGCTTCCGCACCCGCTGTCCTATTGCGGACGACGGCTGTGCATTGCAAAAGCCAGATTTCCGGCAGGTCAAGCCCGGTCACTATGTAGCTTGTCTAAAAGTATGAGGAAACCTTAAGGAGGTGAGATCCGAACAAATACAGCCCAGAACTGCTCATGTTTATTGTAGGTTAACCCAAAAAAATTTCTCAATGGAGGAGAAAAATGTCCCGTAAACTGAATATTGTCATCAGCCTGCTGATCCTGGCGAGCATCGCCCTGACAGCATGCGGCACCACCGCTACCCCGGGAACCGTCAAGGAGACCGTGGTGGTCGTGGAAACCAAGGTTGTGGAAGGCGAGACCGTCGTGCAAGAAGTGGTCATCACCGCCACGCCCGAACCGGTCAGCGAAACACCGGCGGAAGAAGTATCACTGAACCCTTACCTCGGCTCCAATAAGCTGGATGGTAACGGCATCCCGCCTACATTCTTCGATGATGTCCACATCCGCAAGGCCTTTGCCTACTGCTTCGATTGGACCATCCTCATCGATGAGGTTTACCAGACCGAGGCTGTACAGTCCAAAGTGCTCTCTCTGACCGGCATGCCTGGTTTTGATCCCGAAGCGCCATTCTACTCCTTTGACCTGGAGAAATGCGCCGAAGAGTTCAAACTGGCCGATGTCGACAAAGACGGCGTAGCAGCTGGCGAAGACCCAGATGATGTTTGGGAAATGGGTTTCCGCGTCCAGATGCTGTACAACACCGGCAACACCACCCGCCAGATCGTAGCGGAGATCCTGCAGGGAAACCTGGCCGAGGTCAACGAGAAATTCGTAGTTGAAATTCTTGGTCTGCCCTGGCCTTCTTACCTGGCCTCCCAGCGCGCTCACAAAATTCCAATCATGACCGCTGGTTGGTTGGAAGACATCCATGACGCACACAACTGGTACCAGCCCTACACGACCGGCACCTATGGCGCTCGCCAGAACATGCCCGCTGACATGAAAGCCCAGTTCAAGACGTTATTGGATCAGGGCGTTGCATTGGTCGATCCTGCGCAACGTCACGAAGTCTACAAGCAGTTCAACCAGTTATACTATGAAAACGTTCCTGGTGTGCCTCTAGTCCTGGCGACCTCACATGGTTACGAGCAGAAGTGGGTTGAAGGTCGTATCAACAACCCAATCTTCTCTGATACTTACTACCGCACCATCTCGAAGACTGCTGCATCCCCCGATCCCACTACCTTCACTGACCTGACCATCGGTGATGCAGATACCTTCGACCCGGCGTTGGCCTACGACACTTCCAGTGGAAACATTCTCCAGAATGTCTACGAAACATTGGTATTCTATGATGGCGAGGCCACCGACAAGTTCGTACCTCAACTGGCTGAGGGCTGGACCGTTTCCGATGACGGCACCGTGTGGACCTTCAACATCCGCCAGGGTGTAAAGTTCCACGCAGGCGGCGATCTGAGCGCCTCCGACGTAGCCTACTCCTTCCAGCGTGGCATCCTGCAGGGCGGTTACTCTTCCCCGCAGTGGCTGCTTGCCGAACCCTTCTTGGGCGTTGGCATGGATGACATCACCATGATCATTGACGAAGGCGCTTCTGCTGACGATCGCGAGACCCTGCTCGCCAACGATCCCGCCGTACTCAAGGCTGCCTGCGAAACCGTGCAGTCCAAGATCGTGGCCGACGATGCGGCTGGCACTGTTACCTTCACCCTGGCTCAGGCCTGGGGTCCTTTCCTGCCCACCATTGCGAATGGCTGGGGCTCGATCATGGACAAGGAATGGGTCATCGAGAATGGTGGCTGGGATGGCTCTTGCGACACCTGGCAGAACACCTATGGCATGACCTCTGCTGAGGATCCCTTCTCGCAGATCGCCAATGGCACCGGCGCCTTCAAGCTCGATCACTGGACTCAGGGCGAGGAAATCGTCCTGGTCAAGAACGAGAACTATTGGGGCGAGCCTGCCAAGCTAGATCGTGTTGTGATCAAGATCGTACCCGAGTTCGGCACCCGCTTCGCCATGCTGCAGGCCGGTGAGGCTGACACCATCGACGTACCTGTTGAAATGCGCGTCCAGGTCGACCCGATGGTGGGTGAGATGCGTGTCTACGACACCGCAAACAGCACCTATGGTTCCATCCAGAACGTCTGCGAGGTCAACACTGACCTGCTAGGTCTGGAGAGGTTCACAGCATGTGACACTCCTTCTGACCAGCCCCTGCGCCTGTACATCGGCCGCCCGGGTCTGTCTCAGGATGTGATCCTGTTCAACTTCTTGATTGAGTAATATTCTCGACTAAGATGAGCTAAGGCATGCGGGAGCCCGCAAGGGTTCCCGCATGCTCCCTAGCTTTTTTGCTCTGCGGAATGGGTTGGACTAAGCTGCCTCAATCCATTCCGAACGGCAAAAAACGAATAGAGGTAATCGATGTCTACTTATATTATCCGGCGTTTGCTTCTGGTTCCCCTCCTGCTCTTTGGGGTGACGGTGATCATTTTCGGGGTGCTTCAATTCTTGGAACCCGTGGAACGGTCAGCCCTGTACGTCAGGGATTTCCCAAAGAACGATAAACAGATCGAGGGCATCATCCGAAAATATGGATTAGACAAGCCCATTTACGAGCAGTACTGGCGCTGGCTGGTGGGCGTGAAAGACCCAGCCTCGGGTGAGCGCGAAGGTGGCGTCATCTACGGCGATTTTGGCTACTCGCGCACCGCCTCTCAACCAGTGGTCGATATCATCAAGAACCGCTTCCCCAACACAGTCGACCTGGCAATTTGGGCGGTCGTCCCCATGCTCTCGGTGGGCATCTGGCTTGGCGTGCAGGCGGCTGTGCACCAAAACGGCTGGGTTGACCAGCTGGCGCGCATCTTCAGCATCGTGGGCACATCCTTTCCCACCTTTGTGTTTGGCTTACTGGTGCTGATGTTATTCTATGCCAACCTGGGCTGGTTCCCACCGGGTAAAATGTCGGACTGGGTCAGCCAGTTGATCTATTCGGGTGGGTTCCACCAATACACCAAGCTATTGACCTTCGACGCCTTATTGAACGGCAGGCTGGACGTCTTTTGGGATGCGCTGCGGCACATGATCCTGCCCATCCTTACCTTATCCTATATCAACTGGGCGACCTTTGTACGCGTCACCCGCTCCTCCATGCTCGAGACCCTGCGTATGGATTACGTCACCACGGCACGCGCCAAAGGCCTCAAAGAGAGCGTGGTGATCAACAAACACGCCCGGCCAAACGCCATGATCTCGATCGTGACCCTGGCTGGTTTCAGCGTGGTGAGCTTGCTGGGTGGTGTGGTGATCACCGAAACTGTGTTCAACTACCCAGGCATTGGTAAGGCTGCCGCAGATGCCGCGGGGCAATTGGATGTGGTGACCGTGTTAGGATTTGCCATCTTCAACGGATTGATCCTGATTGTCGCCAACCTGGTCGTGGACGTCATGTATGGCTTAATTGATCCCCGCGTCCGGTTATCTTAAGGAGAATACCATGACTGCAACAACAGCCCCAACTGGTGACAATACCTTACTTAAGGAAGCGTTTTCAGACCGTAAAATTGGTCGACTAGAACGCTTCCTGGGCCCAGAGAACTACAGGATCCTCAAAGGCTTACTGAAGACCCCGGCTTCGATCATGGGCTTTACGCTGATCGGGATGTTCGTCTTGGTCGCAGTCTTTGCTACGCTGATCGCTCCCCCGGTGGGAAATGACCCCTACAAAATCCCGCGCGATGGGTTTAGCGGCGAGCCCAAGGGTATGGGAACGGAATGGAAGCGTAACGTACCGGATATTCCGTTCTGGTACAAGACAGTGACCGGCAAAGATCACTGGGTGCATTTGTTTGGCACCGCCCAGGGACAGTACGACATCTTCTACGGGATGGTCTGGGGGGCGCGCACGGCTTTTCGCACCGGCTTTATCGTGGTCGCCTCAACGTTCCTCATCGGCGTCATTGTTGGCTCCATCTCAGCTTTTTATGGGGGTGCGGTCGATAACATCATCATGCGCATCGTGGACGTCTTTATGACCCTGCCGTTCATCTTGATGGCATTGATCCTGGCGGCAGTTTTGTCGCCAGTGATCGGGAAGAGTCTGATCCCATCCATCATTGCCTTGATCTCCTTTGGATGGATGGGATATGCGCGCATCATCCGAGGAGATATCCTGTCTGTTAAAGAGCGCGATTTCGTCCTAGCGGCGCGCGTTTGCGGCGTGCGCAATTACCGCATCCTCTTCCGCGATATCTTGCCCAATGCTATCTTCCCCACCCTGGTGCTGGCTTCGCTGGCGATCGGTGATGTGGTTTTGAGCTTTGCAGCCCTGTCTTTCCTGGGCATCGGTACACAGGTGGGATACGCTGACTGGGGACAGATCCTCAGCTTTGCCCGTAACTGGATCACCAGCCTGCAAACCTACTGGTACATCGTGGTTTGGCCCGGTATGATCCTGGTCTTGTTCGTGATGGGTTGGAATCTGGTCGGCGACGCGCTGCGCGATGTTCTTGACCCCCGTATGCGCGGCAAATCGTAAAATTAGTCTTCGCCCCATAAAATAATAAACCACGGTCCCAAAGGCCGTGGTTTTCATTAAGATTACAGAGTAAAATCAAACCAGCCCGTGTTCATGGGCAAACAGCGCAGCTTGCAGGCGGTCGCGCAAGCCGAGCCGGCTGAGGATGGACGACACATGATTTTTGACCGTGCCTTCGCTGACGTACAGCTGCTCGGCGATTTCGCGGTTGGTGGCGCCATTGGCAAGCAGGCGCAGCACATCGATCTCCCGCTCCGTTAGATCGATCGCAGGTAGCGCAATTTTGAGCTTCTCCGGACTACTGACGAGCTGCTCAACCTGCCCAACCAACTTGCCAGCAACTGCCGGGGACAACTGATAAATGCCAGCATGCGTCAGGCGCACCGCTTGCGCCAGGTCTGCGGCAGGGATATCTTTCAACAAATATCCGCAAGCCCCAGCGCGCATCGCCTTGACGATATATTCCTCGTCATCGAAGGTGGTGAGCATCAGCACCCGGCAGCCCTCGAGTTGGCGGCGAATCTCAGCCGTGGCAGTGATACCGTCAACTTCAGGCATGCGCACGTCCATCAAGACCACATCTGGGGATAATTGTAAGGCTAATTGGATGGCTTCCTGACCGTTGACAGCCAAGCCAATTACCTGGATACCCTCTTGGATGCTCAACAAAGAAGCGATACCCTCTCGCACCAGACGTTGGTCATCAGCAATCAGCACAGTGACTTGGTTCATTTCTTCTCCATTAACCGGTGATCACCTAAATGCGGTGCGGCTTTGGGCACCACGACGGATAGAACCGTACCTTTGCGTGGGCTGCTCTGAAGCATTAGCTGCCCGCGCACCAAGTCCAGGCGCTCCTGGATGCCGCGCAACCCAAAGCCCAACTGCGGGACCGACTTGGGTTGGTGCAGGATATTGGGATCGAAGCCTTGCCCGTCATCCCGCAAAACTAGATGCGCCTCACGCTCCCCCAGGTCGATCGTCAAATCCACGTGCCTGGCATGAGCGTGTTTCTGAACATTGGTCATGCCTTCCTGAGCTGCCCGGTAGAGGGCAGTCAGGGTTGAGTAGGGATAAGCGGATTCTTCCCCATTGATGGAAAACTTAATATCCAGGTTCTCATGGTTGATCTCATTGACCAATTTTTCGAGCGAAGTGGATAAAGAAAAGCGTTCCTCGGATTCCCGCAGGGCGCTGACCGAAAGGCGGACGTCTCGCAACGCATCGGCAGCGGCTTGCTTGGCGTCGCTAATCGCCTGCGTGGCTTCAGCAGGATTGCGCTCCTGGTAGAGTAGTGCTTTCTCAAGCTGTATATTCACCGCCGTCAGGTAATGCCCGAGTGAATCGTGGATATCACGCGCCAGACGGTTACGCTCTTCGGCAGCAGCCAGCTCAGCAACCTGCTCAGTGTAAGCCTGTAGCTTGACGTGAGAGACCTCCAGGTCAGACAGTAATTTCTCCGTGCGGCGGCGGTTCTCGTCGTCCCTGCGAATGATGTGCGCGACCAAAGGACCGAACAACATGACAATGGCAAAGACCAGGATGTATGAGAGCGCCTCTGGATTTCGGTACCAGCCGGGTTCAGCCAACGCGATCCGCCAGGAAACCAGCAGCACATAGAAAAAGCTAATGGCAATGCTTGCGCCGCCGCCAAGGGCAAAATAAGCGCTATAAGCGCCCATTGGATAGAGGAAAAGTGCAATACCGTTGGTGTCCAAGGCTACCGCCCCTTCGAACAGCAACATACGCAGCGCTAACAAGACCAGGGCTCGAAAGGTGGTCAGATTGTGGCGAATGCGAGTCTGTTCCAGCCACTCCAAGCCCAGCAGCGCCAGCACGATCAGGCTGATTCCAAGCGCAGGAAACGTTACCGAAAGCTGGTGGGAGGAAGTAAGGCTTTCGATGACGGTCACCACACCTACGATGGCAATATAAAAAATAGAAAACTTGAAGCGGAACGGCCTCGAGGTTGATCGCCGGATTACAGTTTCCAGAGAATGCATGGCATTCATGTAATATTCCTTGTCTCTGCGAGCATTATAGCACGGGGAGATAGGCAGAGATATATGCCGGGTGTAGGGTTCGGATAGACAAGTGGCATATGCCGAGTGGCTAAATACGGCTAAAACATCTGGCAGATATAGGAAAGCGAAACCCATCTCATGGCACTGGTGGAGCACGAAAAAAAAGTGTACGCTTGAAGAGAATTCATGACTGGAGGATGTGATGAATATAATAATGCTGTATCCCAAGTTCCCGGACACTTTTTGGAGTTTTCGGCATGCTTTGAAATTTATCCATAAGAAAGCCTCATCACCCCCCTTGGGACTGTTGACTGTAGCAAGCATGCTGCCAGGAGAATGGCAGGTGCGGTTGGTCGATCTGAATGTCAACCAGATTAAGCCAGGTGATCTGGAATGGGCAGACTATGCTTTCATCAGCGCCATGGCGGTACAGCGCGAGTCGGCTGTGAAAGTGATCGAGATGTGCAAAAAAGCTGGGGTAAAAATCGTGGCTGGCGGTCCACTGTTCACAAGCGAGTACGAGACCTTCCCGAGGGTGGACCACTTCATCCTGAACGAGGCTGAGATCACCCTGCCGCCCTTCATCGCTGACCTGAAAGCAGGGCATCCCCAGCGCATCTACTCCACCAGCAGGTACCCCGAGCTTCAGCAAACGCCCATTCCTCGCTGGGAACTCGTCAACTTCAAGCAGTATGCCACGATGGACATCCAGTTCTCACGCGGCTGTCCTTATGATTGTGACTTCTGCAATATCACCGCATTATTCGGGCATCGCCCACGCCTTAAGAGTAGCGCACAACTGATCGCAGAGTTGGATCACTTATACGCACTTGGCTGGCGGGGTGGCGTCTTCTTTGTCGATGACAATTTCATCGGCAATAAGAAGCAGCTCAAACAAGATGTACTGCCCGCATTGATCCAATGGCGGAAGGGGAAGCTTGGACTGCCGTTCAGTACCGAGGTATCAATTAACATCTCTGATGATCAAACATTGATGGAGATGATGGTCGCAGCGGGGTTTACCACAGTATTCATCGGGATCGAAAGCCCCAGCGAGGCCAGTCTGAACGAATGCAACAAATTCCAGAACAAGAACCGTGATCTGGTTGCCTGTGTAAAGAGCATCCAACGCACTGGCTTGCAGGTTCAAGGCGGTTTCATCATCGGCTTCGACAACGATACTCCGTCAATCTTCCAACAACAAATCGATTTTATCCAAAAGAGCGGCATTGTCTCTGCCATGGTGGGCTTGTTACAAGCGCCGCTCGGTACACGGCTATATGCGCGGCTGCGTGACGAAAAACGCCTGTTGCCGAATATCTCAGGCAACAACGTGGATGGCTCCACCAACATTATTCCCAAAATGGGTTTTGAGACTCTCCTGGCAGGCTATAAACAGGTGCTCAACCAGATCTATTCACCCAAGCTTTATTACGATCGTGTGATCACTTTTCTAAAAGAATATCAAGCCCCGAAATTACGCGTATCTTTGAGTTTCGATTACATCCTGGCTTTCCTTCTATCGATATACCATTTAGGCATCAAAGGGGTGGAGCGCGTCCAGTACTGGAAACTCTGGGGATGGGTGCTGCTGCATAAACCCAGGCTGTTCCCGAACGCCATCACCCTCGCCATATACGGCTACCACTTCCGCCGTATATGCGAGCTAAATACTTAGTCTGTAAAACGTCACCGGCCAGATTTAATAACGCACTACATATTCCTGACGGCGAGTGGGAGCCAGCAACTTGCCCAGCACCACCCCTGCCACGAAACCGCCGATATGTGCCCAGAAGGCTGTACCGCCTACGTCAGGTCCACCTAGCGACAAAACGCCGCTGAATAACTGCAGCACGAACCACAAGACCAACACGATGCTGGCCGGAACCATGGTCATCCGCATGAAAAAGCCCAACGGGATGATGGTCAGCACCCGGCTTTGCGGGTAAAGCACCAGGTAAGCGCCTAACACGGCAGCGATAGCACCGCTGGCGCCAACCGTCGGTATCTGAGATCCGGGATTGGTGAGGACGTGGGTAAGCGAGGCCACAAACCCGCCAAACAGGTAAAAAGCCAGGTATTTTGCCGAGCCCATGCTGTCTTCCACGTTGTCGCCAAAAATCCACAGGTAGAGCATATTGCCGGCAATGTGAGCAATCCCGGCATGCATAAACATGCTGGTGAAGATATCGGTAATGTCACCCAGGTCGACGGAAGAGACGAAGTTTGCCGGGATCAAGGCAAACTGGTAAACGAAAGCCTCCTGCCCAGAGCCAGATAGCCATTGCAGAATGAAAACCAGGATATTGGCGGCGATCAAGATGTAGTTAACCACCGGCACGCGGCGAGTAGGAATTTGGTCTCGTATGGGGATCATCAGCGTACCTCCTTGAGCGTATAAGATCAAATTGATCTTACTTTACTAGTAAACTACCCATCTACCCGATAGTATATACCAGAATATCTTATTCGTGCTACAATCCAGGCATCGTCACGCCACGACGAGGGGTGTGGATAAATAACAAAAGGAGCATAAAAATGAGCCAAACCATAAATCTAGGCAGCCTGTTCCAGGCGGTCACCCGAGACCTGATGAAAAGCCAACAATCCTTGAACCAGGCTGACAGCTACAACCAAGACCATGGCGACAACATGGTGCAGACCTTCAAGACCATCACCAAAGCCGTTCAGCAGAAACAAAAACGAGGCGGCTCGGACAGTGAGGCGATGGCATTCGCTGCCAGGAAACTGTCGAAGAGCAGCAGCGCTTCAGCGCAGCTTTACTCACAGAGCTTGGCAAAGGCAGCCGAACAATTCCAGGGCAAAAAAGTGGATGTGCGCTCCGGTTTGCAATTGTTGCAAACCCTGATCGGCGGCGGGCAGACTGCCTCGCAAAATTCGTCATCCGCCGCAGGCGGCGACTTGCTCGACGCGCTCCTGGGCGGCATGGGTGGTGGCCAGGGGTCGCAATCCAGCGACTCGGCCGCGGGCGGCGATCTACTAGGTACGTTATTGGGTGGCATGGGCGGCAGCCAGCAGTCGCAATCCAGCGATTCAGCCACAGGCGGCGACTTGTTGGGTGCGCTCTTGGGCGGGGCAACAGGGGACACTCAACCCCAGGCAGAAAGCAGCGGATCGGCTGGGGGCGGAGACCTGCTTGGCACGCTGCTGGGCGGGTTAACCGGCTCGGGCAGCTCCAGCTCCGGTTCTGGACTACAGGATGGCCTGGACCTGGGCGACCTGCTGACTGTCGGCATGGCGTACATGCAGTATAAGAAGCAAGGCGCCAGCAACCTCGAAGCGCTGGTGAAAGCCTTTATGAAGATGAGCGGAATGGGCAGATCCCAAGACCGCACGCAGTCCACCGAGTTGGTGGTCGGCTCGTTCCTGAAAGCGCTCGGGATGGCGCAATAAGCGTAAAAAAATGGCGGCTGATCCGCCATTTTTTTATCCGCCGTCGATGGGTGGATACAGTCTCACTTCGTCCTCGTCGGTCACCACGGCCTGCTCCACATCGACCAGCTCGCCATTCACCACCGTCAGGGCAACTTCGGGTAACGGGATGCCCTGCTGTTGCAGGATTTTGCGCAGCGGTTGCGGGCTTTCCAATTTAACTTCAAGCCACAGAGGCCGCTGTGGAACATAGAAGCTGAAGAAGCCACCGAGATAGAGTCGCATAAACGATTAAGGTATAGGCTGTGCCTGTTCGATCATATCGGCTGCCCAATCCAACGAGAGCGCTTCCAAGCGCTGGCGGGTTGGACGCCCGTTATCCACATCCCAACCTTTGACCTGGTACAACCAGGTAAGCGCCTGCTCAAAATCCTGGCGGGGGATAGCCTGCCCGGTCAATGCCCCACCCTCCGATGGTTGGAAGAGGCGCTCAGGCAGCGTATCATCCTGGCGGGTAAAGCCTTCACGCACATTGAAGGCACGCGCCAGGTTGATGCCCCGCTCGCCAATCTGCAGCGCTTCCTGCATGCTGAGTTGCCAGCCTGTGGCATATTCGATGGCTTTGAGCACATCCTCCGGATGAATGAAAGAACGCGGCGCGGGACCAAAGAAACACAATCCCAAGGTCTTCTCCAGGCTATTCCAACTTTCCAGACGGAAGAATTGATCCATCTTTTCTTCGGTATACAGCCGCGGGGGGTACGAATGGGTAATCCCTAAAGCGGTGGCGGCTTTGAAATTGAGCGACTCGGGGTTCGCCAGTGAAGTATCATGCGCCGCCACCAGGTGGTCTGCGCCGATCTCCGAGACGGCATAGCCAATGCCCACGTTATACTTGCCGCGCGGGTCGTGCATGGCAAGCTCTTGACCCTTGACCTGGATGGCAAAGAAATGGGCATCACCGCCGATCTGATCCGCGGCGCGCTTACTGCCATCACCTAACAAGATGCCCAAGCCCTGGCGTGTGCCGATCAGCTCGATCATCTTCTGCGCCGCCTCGCAGTTCCCAAAACGTAGATCGATCCCGCCGGTGTCTTCTAAGGTGAGCAGCCCGTGCTCGAAACACTCCATCGCAAAGGCAATGGTAGCGCCGGTGGAAATGGAGTCAAGACCATACATGTTACACAGCTCATTCGCCTTAGCAACATGATGAAGATCATCGATGCCCATGTTCGAGCCAAAAGCCACCACGGACTCATATTCAGGTCCACCATACTCAGAGGGCTTGCCATCCACCATCACTTCGCGTTTGCAGCGCACCGCACAGGCGTAGCAACTGCGCTTGGCGGTGAAGATTTCTTTCTCGTAGGCTTCCCATTTGATCTTATCGACATTTTCAAAAGCGCCTTTGCGGAAATTCAGGGTAGGCATCATGCCACCCGCGTTCATGCCCTCGACGATGGCAATCGTACCGCGGCGCTGCAAATCTGCTGCGTTGGGGTGCGTCTGCAC
>ERZ1649853.630-NODE-630-length-14502-cov-6.213193_pt1 | contig 14502 bp, 10 predicted proteins | sample MGYA00575353_ERZ1649853 | MGnify/ENA primary metagenome ERZ1649853 (study PRJEB40853, sample SAMN11349654) | freshwater sediment metagenome | isolation source: river sediment | host: Sediment | place: India: Okhla Barrage, New Delhi | collected 2017-02-21 ...
GGTGACCCTTCCGTTCCTGTTGCTCGTCCTGGATTACTGGCCCGGAAGACGCATAATTGCGGTATCGCCGCATGGTCATTCAACTCAGGCGTCTGGTGGAGCCGATGCACGCACTCATCCTCAATTGCCTTTTTCATCGCTGCTGTTGAAAAAAATTCCGCTGATCCTCCTATCGTTCATCTCAATCGGTGTGACGCTGCTGGCGGCTGAAAGGGGCGGGTCCCTCAAATCCCTGGATCATTTTCCTCTCTTGGTGAGGTTTGGCAACAGCCTGAATGCTTATGCATCCTACCTCGGGAAATTCATCTGTCCTCGCGATCTGGCCGTCTTCTATCCGCATCCCGGAACATTCGATGTCTTGCAGGCCTTTGCGGCCCTGTTGCTGATTCTGTTCATCACGGCAATGGTGTTGATGCAGATTAGAAGGCGTCCCTATCTGCCGGTCGGGTGGCTCTGGTTTCTGGGCACGCTGGTTCCGGTGATCGGTCTGGTTCAAGTGGGCTCGCAGGCGATGGCGGATCGCTACCTCTATTTTCCGATGATCGGCCTGCTGATCATGCTCATCTGGGGAGCGGCCGATTTGGGAAAAAAGAATGCGGCAATGAGAATTTCTATGGTGCTTCTCGGGATTGCTTTGATCCTGGGTTCATTCTTCGAGACAAGGCAACAACTCAAACATTGGCGAAGCAGCCGGCTTTTGTTCGAACACACCCTCGCCGTAACCGGGCCGAACGCGGTGGTATACAGCAACCTGGCGCATGCGCTTTTCGAAGAGGGGGATTGGAAAGGTGCAGAGGAGAATTACCGTAACGCAATCCGGTGCGATCCGAAATATGCCAATGCCCATGCCAATCTGGGGGCGGTTCTGGACAGGCAGGGCAGGACCGGCGAGGCCCTGGAAGAATATCGAAAAGGGCTTGCCCTCAACCCCGGACATGCGGATGCGCATTATCACCTCGGGTTGATGATGGAAGGGCAGGGCAATTTCCCGGATGCTGATCGCCATTATGGAGAGGCTCAGAATTCGGACCCGGCTCATATCAGAGCCGTCCGTCAAAGAGGGGCCCTGGCGATGAAGTTGGGAAATTACGCCAAAGCGGCAGAATATTTTCGTATGGCCTTGCTAAACGATCCCGGAGATGCCGGATTGAAAGATGCGCTCTCACAGGCGGTCGAACGAAGGGATGCCCTGGACAATACAAAATCTTGGTATCCTGTGCGAGACAATGTACGGTGTGAGCCGGACTGACGCTTGATAATCCATCCGATAGCGATAAGTGCGGAAAGTAACTTTTTGGCTTTGACAGATGGCCACCGTGTCATACGGCTTCAAATGCAATGCTGATTGGCATCGGATTACACTCGGCCGATTCAAGGCGTTCAGCCAGAACACGTAATGCAAGAGCCTCAGCTTTCGTCATTGCTTCGTCGGCAGTTGCTCCGTACGCCATGACTCCCGGTAATTCTGGTACTTCGGCAAGCCACCGACCATCTTCTTCACGTTCGTATTCGATATTGTAATTCATTACTAATCTCCATATAGGCAGCATTTTTGTCGCATAATACATGATTTTTGAGTATAAAGATACCGATTAATGGAACGAATTGATCGTAGAAAACATTCAGGGTGTCCGATCCCATCATGTTCAAGGATAAGAAAATCGTCGTCGTCATGCCTGCCTACAATGCGGCCAGGACGCTTCAGAAGACCTATGACGAGGTCATGGAGCAGCGGATCGTCGATCTGGTGATCCTGGTCGATGACGCGAGCCATGATGAAACTTCGCTCATTGCCTCGAGGCTGCCCAATACCCGGGTGTTCGTCCATGAAAAAAATAAGGGCTACGGCGGCAACCAGAAGACCTGCTACCGGATGGCGCTGGAGGCCGGCGCGGATATCGTGATCATGGTTCACCCCGATTACCAGTACACGCCCAAGCTGATCCCGGCGATGGCCTCGATGATCGGGAACGGCCTGTTTCCCTGTGTCCTCGGATCGCGGATCCTGGGGGGATACGCGCTGAAAGGGGGGATGCCGGTATGGAAATACATTTCGAACCGTTTTCTCACGCTGGTTGAAAACATCCTGATTGGAGCGAAGCTCTCCGAATACCACACCGGATACCGGGCCTTCTCCCGGGAACTCCTTCAGAGCCTTTCACTGGATGGCAATTCGGACGACTATCTTTTCGACAACCAGATGCTGGCGCAGATCATCTGGCAGGGTTTCACGATCGCCGAGGTGAGCTGCCCGACGAAATACTTTGCGGAAGCCTCATCGATCAATCTTCGGCGGAGCGTCCGCTACGGCCTGGGTTGTATTTGGACGGCATTGTGTTTCCGTCTGGCCAGAATCGGGATTGTCCGTTCCAGGCTGTTTCCGGTGAACCCGTGACCCCGACAAAACAAAACCGATTCGACGATTTTTTTGCGGATGAGGCTTACGTATCGCTGAAGAACCATCTGTACAACTATCGTCTGCGACGGCGAGCCATCCAAAAACAGATACAATCGGTGAGAGGCGGGTTGATTCTGGAGATTGGAAGCGGCATCTCGCCGATGACGGAGAAATCGGACGGGATAGTCTACTCCGACCTCTCCTTTGCGGCGATGAAGAAGCTGAAAATAGCGCATCAGGGTAGTGTATGTGTTGCAGCCGATGCCGGACGCCTTCCCTTCAGGGCGGGTTCGTTCACCCAAATCATCTGTTCCGAGGTGCTGGAACATCTTCCCGAGGATCGGCCGGCGCTGTCCGAAATCGCGTCGGTACTGAAACAGGGAGGCTTCCTGATCCTGACATTTCCGCACCGTCGCCTTTTTTTTGCCGTGGACGACCGTTTCGTAAACCATTTCCGACGCTACGAACTCAACGAGATGACGCAAAAGCTCGAAGGGGCGGATCTGAAGGCGATCCGTATTCAAAAACTTTTTGGTCCGCTTGAAAAGCTCACCATGATGACGGTGATCTCTCTGATTTCAGTTCTGGATCGTTTCCGGAAAGGTCAACCGAGCCGAGAAGCCCAAAAAAGAAAAAATTTGTCATTTTTCGATCTCTTATTTATCGGGCTGAATCGTCTCTATTGCATACCGATCTGGCTGGACGCCCGTCTGGCTCCGAGATGTCTTTCGTCCGTTCTGTTGGTCCGCGCGGTCAAGATCTGAGCGGCTCTTACATTTTTTTCAATCCTCCTTTTATTTTTCTTGACATTGGAAAATTTATCGGATAGGAGTGGAACCGTGACTGACGGTCAGATACTGACCAAAGTTCAGAATCTGATTAACGGTCATACACCATTCCATGAAGAAACAGAGGGATTGCGCTCTGTTAGGCTTGCTCGTTTTATTTCCTTCCTTATCGCCTTGCGGATGGATGACCGTGAAAGGTGATCAAAATCCTGCAGGGATTGCGTATGCGTTCGCAAAACGCATCGCGGTCTGATCGTTCAGAAGGGCTCGGGTCTTGGGACTGGAAGAAAGAAGAAAGCGGGAACGTGAGAATCGGAAGAACGTCATCCTCAAGGCGGCCCGGAAGCTTTTTTTAGAGAAGGGTTTTAAAACCGTCACCGTCGAGAGCATCGCCCGTAAAGCGGAACTGAGCAAGGGGTCCATCTACCTCTACTACAACAGCAAGGAAGAGATTTACACCCAAATCCTCCTGAGCGACATCGACAAATTCCACAACCACATCGCCGATCTGCTTCAAAATCCCTCCAACGCTTCCGAGGCGCTGGTCCGACTCGCGGACATCTATGTGGATTTCTTTCTGAACGAACGTGAATTGTTCAGAATTCTGATGACCTTCATGTTGCATACCACGGACATGAATCTGCCGCAGGACCTCAACAAGCAGATCATCACGACCACAAACAGAACCATCAGCATCATTGAAGAGATCTTCAACTACGGAATCGAAAGAGGTGAATTCCCCGCGACGATCAATGTCCGTCAGAACCGCAATGCCATCTGGGGGATGCTGAACGGGGTCATTTCATTGTACCTTTTCATCGGCAACGAGACCAAACGGGCAGAGGTGATTCACAGCACGATCAGGGCCGGCCTGAACACCTACATTCGGGGCATCTTGATCATGAATCCGGCCTCTGACATGTCTTAAATAGATTGTTGTAGATTGCTCTCCGAGATGACGGCAGGAAAAACGCTGCGGGGAATCATGCGGCGTTGGCTTGGCGGATGCGGTGATCCATGTGTTGGAGCGACGGCAACGGACGAATCGGTCCTTCGATGTTTGACTAATCTTATCGGAACAAAGGAAAGGGGGTTCAGCGTTATGAGTAATTTGTTGGTGAATCAGCGCGATCAGGAGTTCCTTCTTTTTGAACAATTGGGGATCGAGAAATTGTTCAAAACGGAGATGTTCAAGGATTTTTCAAAGGACGACGCCTTGATGATGGTCAAGGAGGCGGAGAAGTTGGCCCTCAACGAGATCCTTCCAACCTATGCCGAGGGCGACAAGGAGGGGTGCACGCTGAAGGATGGGAAGGTGACGATTCCGAAATGCTTCCACCAGGCTTACAAGAAATACTGTGAGGGTGGGTGGATAACCCAGACAGAGCCGGTGGATGTCGGCGGTCAGGGGATGCCGGTGGTCATGGCGACGGCCAATCTAGAGCATTGCTATGCGGCCAATTTCGCATTTTTGATGTATCCGGGATTGACCCACGGGGCGGCGGGCCTGATCCTGAATTTCGGGACCGATGAACTGAAAGAAAAGTACATGTTCAAGATGTTCAGCGGTCAGTGGACCGGAACCATGTGCCTCACGGAGCCGGGTGCGGGAAGCGATGTCGGCGCGCTGAAGAGCACGGCGAAGAGACTGCCCGACGGAACCTACAGCATCACGGGGACGAAATGCTTCATCTCCTGCGGCGATCACGATCTGGCGGAAAACATCATCCATCCCGTGCTGGCCCGCATCGAGGGAGATCCTCCCGGCACGTCCGGCATCTCGATCTTCATCGTTCCGAAATATCGCGTCAACAAGGATGGGAGCGTCGGGGCGCTCAACGACGTCCATACGGGAAACATCGAGCACAAGATGGGGATCAAGGGGTCGGCGACCTGCACGCTGAATTTCGGCGATGAGGGCAAGTGCATCGGCGAACTTCTCGGCAAGGAGCGCGAGGGGTTGAAGGTGATGTTCCACATGATGAACGAGGCGCGGCTCGAGGTCGGCATGCAGGGGCTGGGCCATGCCTCCGCCGCACTGGAGCACTCGATCCAGTATGCGAAGGAGAGGATCCAGAGCGCGCTGGTGTGGGAGATGAAGCTTCCCGACGCCAAGGCGGTTCCGATCATCCAGCATCCCGATGTCAGGCGGGATCTGCTCTGGATGAAGGCCCATGTGGAAGGGATCCGGGCGATGAACTATTTCGCGGCCTACTGCATGGACATGGCGCGGGCATTCCCCGCGGAAAAGGACAAATGGCAGGGATTCGTCGAACTGCTGACGCCGGTCTGCAAGGCCTATTCCTCGGACAAGGCGATGGAGATCTGCTCCAAGGCGATCGATGTCTACGGCGGATACGGATATTGCCAGGAATATCCCGTGGAACAGTATATGCGGGATTGCAAGATCGCTACCCTGTACGAGGGGACGAACGGCATTCAGGCCCTTGACCTGGTCGGCCGGAAGCTTGGCCAGAAAAAGGGCATGAACGTGATGAACATGTTCGGGGAGATCGGTGCGACCATCGCCAAGGCCAAGGGGATCGATGAGCTCAAGCCTTATGCGGCCCGATTGGAGGAGGCTTACAACGCACTGGTGGATATGACCATGACGCTGGCCCAGCTCGGCAAGAGTTCCGGATTCATCATCCCGATCCTGAATGCATCCCTCTATCTCGACATTTTCGGCGATGTGCTGCTCGGCCATTTCCTGCTGCAGTCCGCGGCGCTGGCCTCGGAAAAACTGAAGGCGATCTATGCCGAGAAAGGGGTGCAGGATTCGAAGGGAAAGAAGCGTGCGCTCGTGCATCAAAACGCGGATGTCGCCTTTTACGAGGGGAAAATTGCCGCTGCGAAGTATTTTGCCGTCGACATTCTCTGCACGGTCAAGGCGCGGTGCGAGGCGATCAAGTCGGAGGAGAAGATCCCCGTCGAAATGGCGGACGAGTCCTTTACCTGTTAGCGGATTGGGAACATTCAAGGGCATCCGGGTGTGACGGACGGCGATCGGATCCGAAGACATCCATCGGCCGTCCGTTCACAGACCAAATAGAGGAGGAAAATTATGGCATACGAAATCAAAAAAGCGGCCGTTTTGGGTGCGGGGGTCATGGGCGCCACCATTGCCGCCCATCTGACCAATGCGGGGATCGAATGCTTTCTGCTGGATATCATCCCGTTTGAATTAACCGAGGCGGACAAGGCGCAAGGATTGACCGAAAAAAGCCCGGCCTGGCGGAATCGGTTTGCGGCCAATGGTCTCGCCGGGGTCGTGAAATCCAAGCCCGCGGGCTTCTATTCGAAGAAGAACGCCTCGATGATCAAGGTCGGCAATTTCGAGGACAATCTGAATTGGCTGGCCGATGTCGACTGGGTCATTGAAGTCGTCGTTGAAAACCTGAAGATTAAGCAGGAGCTCTTCGCGAAGGTGGAGAAGGTTGTTCGTCCGAACTGCATCGTCACGACGAATACCTCCGGAATTCCGATCAAGGACATCACTGCCAAATTCGGCGCGAAACTGAAAGAGCATTTTCTCGGGACCCACTTCTTCAATCCGCCGCGCTACATGAAGCTGCTGGAGATCATTCCGGGGCAGAACACGAAGCCTGAGGTTGTCTCGTACATGACCCGGTTCTGCGAGCAGGTGCTGGGAAAGGGTGTCGTGATCTGCAAGGATGTGCCGAACTTTATCGGCAACCGGATCGGCTCCTTCGACATTTCCAATGCGATCCGCCTGACCGTGCAGAAAAATCTGAAGCTCGACGAGGCGGATGCCATCATCAGCAAGGCGCTCGGGCGGCCGGGTTCCGCGATCTTCGGAACATTGGATCTGGTCGGCTTGGATACCGCCCATCACGTCTCTTCGAACCTTTACGCCGCGGTACCGGACGATGAGATGAGGGAGATCTTCGCTCCGAGCGAACTGATGAACAAGATGATGGAACTCAAATGGCTCGGGAACAAGACCAAACAGGGGTTCTACAAGCGGACCAAGGACGCAAAGGGCAAAAAGGCCAAGCTAATGCTCGATTACCACACGATGGAGTATGTGCCGGCCGGCAAGCCGAAATTCGAGACCGTCTCCGCCGCGAAGAAGAAAAGCGATGACGGGGTCGCCGCGACGCTCAAGGTGATGTTCAACGGTACGGACATCGCCGGAGAGGTCGCCCGGGAATATCTCTGCAACAACTTCATCTATGCGGCAAACCGCGTTCCCGAGATCTGCGACAACATCGTCGGCATCGACAATGCGATGAAGTGGGGTTACAACCACCAGTTGGGTCCCTTCGAGACCTGGGATGCGATCGGCGTCCGCGAGGCCGTCGAGGTGATGAAAAAGCTGAAGCTGAAGGTGCCGAAGAAGATCGAAGAGATGCTGAAAAAGGGGTGCGAGCGCTTCTACGACAAGAAGGAGGACGGCCTCTACTACTACGACTTCGAGAAGAAGGGGTATGTCAAGCTGGAACCGAATCCCCGGATCATCCTGCTGCCCGATCTGAAGGACCAGAACAAGCTCATCAAGAAGAACAAAAGCGCGTCGCTGGTCGACATCGGGGACGGCGTCGCCTGCCTGGAGTTTCATACGAAGATGAACGCCGTGGATGACGGCATGATCGAGATGATCTCTGAAGCGTGCGACATCGTGGAGAAGGACTTCACGGGAATGGTGGTCGGGAATCACGCTGCGAACTTCTCGGCCGGGGCGAATATCTTCATGGTTTTGCTGTGCATCCTGAAGGGAGACTGGGATCTGCTTGAGACGTCGATCGAGGGACTGCAGAACGCGAACATGCGGATGAAGTACCTTTCCAAACCGGTGGTCACCGCGCCGGCGGGTCTTGCCCTCGGCGGCGGCTGCGAAATGGCCATGCATGGGGCAAAGTGCCAGCCCTGCGGCGAGACGTACATCGGCCTCGTCGAGGTCGGCGTGGGGGTGATCCCGGCCGGCGGCGGCTGCAAGGAGACCATGCTTCGAGTGACGGAGGGCATTCCCGACGGCACGATCGATGCGGGGATGAACCTGCAGCATGTTTATGCCAAGGCGTTCGAAAATATAGCGACGGCGAAGGTCGCCACCAGCGCCGCCGAGGCGATGGAGCTCGGCTACATCCGGAAAACGGAAGGCATCAGCCTGAACAGGGACCAGCAGATTTGGGATGCCAAACAGGTGGTTCTGGGGCTTGCTAAATACTACAAGAAGCCCCGACCGGCATTGATTCCCGTCATGGGCGAGAACTTCCGCGGCATGGCCGAAGCGATCCTCTACAACATGCGCCAAGGGAATTTTATTTCGGATTACGACCTCCATGTCGCCCGAAAGGTGGCCCATATCCTTTCCGGCGGGGACTGTGCGGAAGGGACGCTGGTTACGGAGCAGGAGATCCTGGATCTGGAAAGGGAAGCCTTCCTGAGCCTCTGCGGTGAGAAGAAGACCCAGGACCGGATCATGCATACGCTGAGCACCGGGAAACCGTTGCGGAACTAAAAGAATCGAGGGGTCGGCCTGGGACCGTCCTGTCCGGGTATGGATGGAAACGGTTCGGGCCGACGGCCATTGAAAAGGAGGAATACCATGAGCGATGCTGTTATTGTCGAAGCGGTCAGAAGTCCGGGAGGACGATACAAACGTGGCGGTCTCGCGAATACCCGGGGGGACGAAATCGCGATCCAGGTCTTGAAGGGCCTTCTGGCCCGGGTTCCCTCTCTCAAACCGGAGGACGTCGACGACGTGATCCTCGGCTGCTCTTTTCCGGAGGCGGAGCAGGGGATGAACCTTGGCCGGGTCGTTGCAATGGGGGCGGGCTTGCCGATCTCGACATCGGGGATGACGGTCAACCGATTCTGCTCTTCCGGCATTCAGTCCATTGCCGATGCTACGGCGAAAATCCGGGCCGGGTGGTCCGAGGTGATCATTGCGGGCGGATGCGAAACGATGTCCCATATCCCGATGGGGGGAAGCATTTTCCGTCCGAATCCGGCGTGGGTTTTCGACGGCTCGATGCCGAACGTTTATGTCTCGATGGGGGTGACAGCCGAAAACGTAGCTGCCAACTACAACATTTCCCGTGAAGACATGGATAAATTCGGTCTGGAAAGCAACCGCAGAGCCTACGAGGCAATCAAGGCGGGGAAGTTCAAGGAAGAGATCATTCCCATCTCGGCATACAAATACAAAGTACTGAAGAACGGGAAAAGGGTCCGTGAGCAGGTCGTTTTCGATACGGACGACGGTGTGAGATGGCCGGCAAAACTCGAGGATATGGCCAAACTGAAATCCCCTTTCAAGCAGGGGGGGAATGTGACCGCCGCCAACTCTTCGCAGATGACCGACGGTGCGGCCTTCACCCTGCTGGTGACGCCGGAAAAGGCCAAGGCAATCGGCGTCAAACCGCTGGCGAAACTGACCTACTATGCCGTGGCCGGATGCAAGGCGGAAGAGATGGGCGTCGGACCTGCCTATGCGATCCCGAAGGTGCTCAAGATGGCGGGACTGACGACGAAGGATATCGATGTCTTCGAGATCAACGAGGCCTTTGCCTCCCAGGCCCTCTATTCGATCCGGCAGGTCGGGATCGAGGACAGGCTCAAGGCGGGCGATATCAACCCCAACGGCGGCGCAATTGCCCTCGGGCATCCGCTGGGATGCACGGGCTCCAAACTGACCGCCCAACTTTTGCACGAACTCAAGCGCCGTAAGGCGAAGAGAGGGATTGTTTCCATGTGTATCGGTGGCGGCATGGGCGCAGCGGGAATCTATGAGATGCTGTAAGGAAGCTGAAACGGACCTGAGACGGAAGCGGAATCTGAACCTGAAGCGCGTATACTCAAGCGCCTGCTCATTTTCATGTTGATGTTGCGCTGAACGCTGTCCTGCACGCCGTAAGCCGAAGACGGAAAAGCCATGGTCAAGTGATCATGGCTTTTCCATTCCTGGGGATCCGAACGAGGTTTTTTCTCTTGAAAACCGAATTTCTTTAGGGTATAGGCTGTCCCGGATGGGCGGTTAACTCAGCGGGAGAGTGCTACCTTCACACGGTAGAAGTCACTGGTTCAATCCCAGTACCGCCTACCATGAATATCCGGGGCTGCGGGACATCCCGCAGCCTTCTTTACCATGAGGAATGTGCGGCGCGTGCCGCTGACCGCGGGCATTTCTATTCGGAAAGCGTGATCTTCAATGTGCCGCCGCGTCCAAGAATATCATGGAGATGAATGTAGCCCTTCAGACGGGATCGCTCGTCGGTTACAACCAGCGTGGTGATCTCTTGTTGCTGCATGTATTCGATTGCCTGGGCGATTGAGGTTTCCTCTTGGATGGTTTTGGGCGAGCGGGTCATGAAGGCGTCGATTTTCTCACCGAGAAAATTCTGCTGACGACGGACAAGGCGTCTCACATCGCCGTCGGTCAGGATGCCCAGGAGAGTTCCCTTTCGGTCTACGACAATGACGAATCCCTTGTTTTTTTCATCCATCTTTCGGATGGCATCCAGAACAGGCGTATCGGGATAAACGCGCGGAATTTGCCTGCCGCGGATCATCACATCGGCCACCCTTGCGCGAAGCCGGACCCCGAGGCTTCCCCCGGGATGAAACTTGAAAAAGTCCTTTTCCTGAAAGCGATTCCGATGGATCAGCGCCACGGCGAGGGCGTCCCCCATCGCAAGGGCGGCGGTCGAGCTGGATGTCGGCGCAAGGCCGAAGGGACAGGCCTCCCTGGCCACCCCGACATCGATGACGATGTCGCAATACCTGGCCAGCGTCGAAGTCAGGTTGCCGGTGAATGCGATGCGCGGCACACCGATGCGACGGATGCTGTCGACAATCATGTTCAGTTCGGCGGTTTCTCCGCCATGGGAAATGGCGATCAGGATGTCATCTTTCGTCACAATCCCCAGATCGCCGTGGAGACCCTCTACGGGATGGAGAAAAAGGGCCTGTGTGCCCGTGCTGGTCAGTGTTGCAACAATCTTCCTGCCGATCAGGCCGGATTTTCCAATGCCGGTGATAATGACCCGCCCTTTGCAGCGGTAGATCAATTCCACCGCCTGCGCTAATTCTTCACCGACACGGTCGATCAGTTGAAGGATGCTTTCCGCCTCGAGCCGCAAAACTTCCTTTGCCTGCCGGATGGAATCGGTATGATTCATGAGAAAACCTTTTCCGTCAATTTCAATGGACCTGTCTTCGGGGATTCATGTCACATTTCGTGGGCGGGACGCTATCAGAAATCGGCCAGTCTGACAAGCCGGAATTTCTGTCCTGAATTTCGGTCCCGGAATTTTATCTCCTGAATATGTGAAGGCTGCTCCGACTTACCTGCATTTGGATTGACACACCTGTGGCCATTTTCTATAATCCACAAAAATCTTGGATTTATCCGAGTTTGATTGCGTGTAAGGTTCGATGCAGACGGATGGGCTGCCCCATAAAATGCCTCGGTGCTTCGGATGGAGATTTTAATTCTTATGGGGTGAGTTTAATTTCCGAAGGACTCTGAAATTCGGCCGATCCGATTCCGATCGGGTCATGAATGTGCGGGAAAATCGTTCTCATGCGTTGGGCGATGTCGGGAATGGGAAAGTACGGATGTCGGTTGGCCGGCGGAGGGATGATACTCCTCTTCTTTGTTCTGCTGCTTTTTCGCTTCGGCATCCCGGGAAAAATGATGTTCGAAAACGAGCGGGCCCTTGCACCCATACCGAGCCTCCCTACTGAGGGGGAGAGCTGGATGAAAATCACCCAACAGAATCGAAAAATCGGCTATGCGCACCGCAATCACATCCGGACGGAAAACGGCTTTCACTTCTCCGAGCGGATCTTCATGAGGATCAATACCATGGGGATCGTCCAGCCGCTGACGGTCCGAACGGATGCCGATCTGAAGCCGGACCGGACGCTTGCCGGCTTTCAATTCGAACTCGGGTCCAACCTGTTTCGGTTCACAGCCCGGGGAGCCCTTTCAGGAAAAAAACTGACCGTTCGAATCGGCGGGCCGGGTGAAGAAAAGGTGAGCGTCATCGAAATTTCCGAAGCTCCCTATCTGGGCACGGGCATCCTGGAATCTTGGGGGGCGGCCGATCTCCGCACCGGAGAAGAGAGAAGCTATCCGGTCTTCGATCCGGCGTCTCTCGGTCAGAGGCCGGTTCAGGTAACCCTTCTCGGCGATGAAACGCTGAGGGTCATGGGGGAAAGCCGGCAGGCGAGGAAGCTGTCGGTGGATTTTATGGGGATGAAGCAGATCGCCTGGGTCGATCCGAGCGGCGCGGTGCTCCGTGAGGAGGGAATCCTCGGAATCGCACTGGAACGGGTTTCCAGAGAAGAGGCGCTTGCCGGCATGGAAGGGGCGGTCAGTGCGGATCTGACGGAGATTGCCGCCGTTCCCGTTTCAACACCGATTGGGGATCCTGCCGCGCTGAGGCGGTTGAAGATCCGTATTTCCGGTATCCCTGCCGGCTCTTTTGATCTTGACGGGGGGCGACAGGTCTATCGGGACGACGTATTGACCGTTCAGCGGGAACCCTTTGCAGCTTCAACTTCACCGACGGGAAATGATCCGGGCGAGCTTTCGGTGTTTCTTCGGTCTTCGCCGTTCATTCAGTCCGACCATCCGGACATCAGGCGGAAATTGGCGGAGATCCTCCGTCCGGAAGAGCCCGACGTTGTAAAAGCCCAAAAGATCGTCCGTTGGGTATACACGAACGTGGAGAAACGACCGGTTCTGTCGGTTCCGAATGCACTCGAAACACTGGCGAATCGTATCGGAGACTGCAATGAACATGCGGTGCTGCTCGCGGCATTCTCTCGGGCCGCGGGCATTCCGGCGGATGTGGAAACGGGCATAGTCTATATGCGCGGTCGCTTCCTGTACCATGCATGGAACATACTCTACCTCAGCGACCGCGGAGGGTGGGTGACGGCCGACGCGGTGCTGGGAGAGATGCCGGCCGACGTGACCCACATCCGTTTCATCCGCGGCGGGGCCGATCGCCAGCTCGATCTTGCAGGGCTCATCGGCCGGCTGAAGTTGGAGGTTCTGGAGATGGAAAGATGATCGAACTGAATGACCTGACCAAGAGGTACGGGAGCACGCTCGCGGTGGACCGGCTGAGTCTCTCCGTGGAGAAGGGGGAGATCTTTGGATTTATCGGGCCCAACGGCGCCGGAAAAACAACAACCATCCGAATGATGGCGGGCGTCCTGGGGCCGACGGCGGGAACGGTGCGGATTTCCGGCATCGACATGGATTCGGAGCCGGAGGCGGCCAAGCGGCTCATCGGCTTCATTCCGGACAGGCCCTTTCTCTACGAGAAGCTGACGGGCATGGAGTTTCTGCGTTTCGTGTCCGACCTGTACGGTTTTACGGATGGCCTGTTCCGCAAGAGGGCTGAGGAACTGCTGATCCAATTTTCCCTGTACGACTGGTCCGACCACCTGATCGAAGCCTATTCCCACGGCATGAAACAGCGGCTGATCATTGCCTCGGCGCTGCTGCACGAACCCAGGGTGATCATTGTCGATGAACCGATGGTCGGTCTCGATCCGGCCGGAATCCGAATGGTCAAGGACCTTCTCCGTGAACTGGCCGAAGGCGGAACGACCATCTTCATGTCCACCCATACGCTGGAGATTGCCGAAGATCTCTGTAACCGTATCGGAGTCATTCACCATGGGAGATTGGTGGCATTGGGCAGTACGGGAGATCTTCGCGGGACGGCACAGCTTCGGGAAGGCGACCTGGAGGACGTCTTTCTGCGGCTGACAGGCAAGGAGGCTCCATGAATGAACTGACCGCCCTTTTGCGGCCGCGGCTCCTTTCCTTCAAAAATGCCGGAAACTCCCTAAGCGCAGGCAACCGCCGAATCCGGATTCTCCTTTTCACTGCAATCGGTCTGGCCTTCTGGCTCGGGGCGTTTTGGGTCTTCTACCGGGTCCTGCACTATTTTCAAGGGATCGAGGAGTTCGGAGACATCCTTGCCGGGAAGCTCCTCTCGATGGTCCTGCTGACCTTTTTCTCCCTGCTGGCCTTCAGCGCAATCATCGCTTCACTTTCCAAACTCTACCTGAGCCGGGATCTGCCGCTGGTCCATTCGATGCCGGTGCCGCGAGGCAGGATCTTTCTGGCACGCTGGCTGGAAAGCACGCTGGACAGCTCCTGGATGGTGATCCTGTTCAGTCTTCCCGTCTTTCTGTCCTACGGCATCGTCTATGAAGCGGGCCTTTTATTCTACCTGACGGCCGGGATGGCGATCCTTTCGCTCTGCCTAATCGCGTCCGCACTGAGCGTGCTAGCGGTCATTGTCGCGGCCGTCCTGCTTC
>ERZ1649853.631-NODE-631-length-14500-cov-6.140533_pt1 | contig 14500 bp, 12 predicted proteins | sample MGYA00575353_ERZ1649853 | MGnify/ENA primary metagenome ERZ1649853 (study PRJEB40853, sample SAMN11349654) | freshwater sediment metagenome | isolation source: river sediment | host: Sediment | place: India: Okhla Barrage, New Delhi | collected 2017-02-21 ...
CACCGGGGGAGAGGACACCCTGAGGGGCCTTCCGCTGGACTTCGCCGACAACTTCGACGTGGTCCGCCTGGGATATGTCGAGGATCCGGCGAGGCAGGCCCGGGTAGTGCGCAACCGCCTCGGCCGGCATTCAGCGCGGGTGGGCCAGAAGACCCTGGACAAGGCTATCACCATAGTGAATGAGACCAGGCACCACGCCGAGGTGATCAGGGGTGTCGGCACCCGGGGCCTGATCCGGAATGCGGAGTACCTGGCCCACCTGCCGGACCTGGCGCCGGGTGAGGATGATGAGCTTCTGGGCGTGGCGGCGGGCGTCTCGCTGCCGCACCGGCTGAAGCTGGCCCCGGAGGTCGACCTGCCGGGCAAGAGGGAGCAGATCGTCGAAGAGATCGTGGACCGGGTGACGGGCGCGGTGAGGGTCAGCGAGGAGCTGGCCACGCTCACCAAGGAGGATGTCCTGGCCCTGGTGGAGGAGATCGCCCGCGAGGACAAGCTGCGCAAGCCCCTCAAGTACGGCGCCTTCGACCTCCTGCTGAAGAGGATCAAGCGCTTCCCGGATACGCGCCTCGCGCAGCTCTACCGGGACATAGCCGCGCGCCTGCCGGAGCTGTATCCGGAGAGGGTCAGCGCGGACAACCTGGACGAGGCCCTGTTGCAGGAGGTGGAGGACATCCGCAAGGAGAAGGAGCGCATCCACGAGATGCTGGAGCGGCAGGCGCTGGCCAAGATGCTGGAGTTCCTGGAGAAGGAGGACATCCTGGAGCGCACCAGCACCGGCTGGATGCTGAGCCAGAGGGGCATCAACATGCTCCTGGAGAGGCTGACGCCGCGGCTGGACGAGGGCGGCAACCTGTACGGGTACGGCAAGCATGCTTCCGGCAAGAAGCTGAGCCTGGGGGAGGGGCGGGTGGTCGGCACCAGGCACTACCGGTTCGGGGACAAGTACCGTGAGATCTCCTTTCGGGACACCGTCCGCGAGGCCATACGCAACCGCCGCCAGCACATCACCCGGGAAGACATCCTGGTCAATATCAAGGACATCCGCACCAGGATGGACATCGTCCTGGTGATCGATGTCTCCGGCACCATGCTGCAGCTGGAGAAGTTCTGGTTTGCCAAGGAGAGCGCCATCGCCCTGACGCTGGCGGCCACCTCCTACAGGGACCGGGTGGCCGTGGTCTCGTTCTCCAACCTGGCGGACGTGGTGGTGGACCTTACCTCCAGTCCGCACCAGGCCACGCGCAAGCTGATTGACCTCGAGCTGCACGAGAACGCCTTCACCAACATCGGCTTCGGCCTGTCCAAGGCCTGCGAGCTCCTGGAGCACCATCCCAAGGGCCGGGCCAAGCAGCACGTCATCCTGATCTCCGACGGTGACGCCACCGCCCCGCATCCCTCGCCCCAGAAGTACGCCCTGCGGCAGGCGGCCAACGTGGCCCGGCGGGGGATCACCATATCGTGCATCTGCATCAACCAGAGGTCCGCCGACCCCGAGCTCATGAGGCGGATCGCCAAGACCGGGAAAGGCCGGATCTACCTCATCGGCGCGGAGGAGCTCTCCACCACGGTGCTCGAGGAGGCGGCCGCGGCGCGGGCCGCGGGCGGGTAGCGGCATGGGTTCCCGGACGCTGGTCTGCACCGGGTGCGGCTGCCTGTGCGATGACGTTCAGGTGGACATCGAAGGCGGCCTCCCGGGGCGCATCGAGAACGCCTGCGCCAGGGGCGCGGCCTACCTGAGGGCCGCGTTCAACGCCCGGCGCCGGGCCGGGGCCCGGATCCGAGGCGACGCCTGCTCACCTGAGGCGGCCATCGACGAGGCCGCCCGGCTCCTCTCCAGGGCGCGGCGCCGGCTGGTCTTCGGGCTGGACAGCTCGACGCAGGAGGCGCAGAGGCTGGCCGTCGAGCTGGCACAGAAGCTGGGCGCCGTCATCGATGGCGCCTCATCGTTCTCCTGGGGGCCCCTCATCGAGCGCATCGTGGGCCAGGACCTCCCTTCCTGCTCTCTCTCCGACGTGAAGGACAAGGCCGACCTGCTCCTCTACTGGGGCGCGAATCCTACGGCCACGCACCCCCGGCACCTGTCGCGGCATACATACTACGCCTACACGGAGTTCAATCCGGCCGGGTGGTACCCCAGGGTCACGCTGGCCTCGGTCGATGTCAGGCAGACTGAGCTCGCCGCCATGTCCAAGCCCGCCTTCCGCATCAAGCCGGGGGGCGACCGGGGCCTCATATCGGGTGTGCTGGGAGAATCGCCGGCTGACGCTCAGGCCGGGCAGCTCGCCGAGCTGGTACGGAAGTCCCGTTTCTGCGCCCTGTTCTGCGGCCTGGGCCTGGTCCAGGCGCTGGACGGTGATCTGGACGCCTTCACCCGGATGGTCCGGATGCCCGGCCAGTCTGTCAGGATGGCGGTCATCCCCATGATCGCCGAGACGAACATGATGGGGCTCACCCGGACGCTGCACGAGCGGACAAGTTATGTCAACTCCATCAGCTTCGCCGGAGACGTTTCGGGCGGACGCCAGTTCTCGTTCGTGGAGCAGGTCCGTCAGCAGGCTGCGGACTGCATCCTGGTCATAGGCTCGGACCCCTTCGCCGCGCTGCCGCAGTCGCTGCTGGCGCAACTGCAGGGACCGAACGTGAGCATCATCTGCATGGACCATTTCCCGACGCTCACCGCCGATGCGGCCGACGTGGTCGTCCCCACCGCGGTGCCCGGCGTGGAGTCGAGCGGCACCCTGGTGCGCCTGGACGGAGAACGGGTGGCGCTGGCCGAGCCGGTGAAGGATGGCCCCCTGACGCAGGAGGCGGCGCTGGTCCGGCTCATGGAGAAGGTGCAGCCATGACCTCGCCTCAGGCGGAGCTGGTCCTGACCCTGGTGTTCCACGACGATGCCTACCTTCCCGTCGTGTCTCTCGCGGAAGGCTGGGGAGACGCCTACCAGAAGAAGGCGGCGGTGGTGCGCCTGGCGAAGGCGGATATGGAGAAGCTGGGGTTGAAGGCCAACGACAGGGTCCGGATCACCGCCCCGGCGGGTTCGGTGGTAGTGGCGGCCAGGCCGGACGCCGCGGGGGAGGCTGGCATCGCTCTGATGGCTTCCAGCCTCTACACGAATACCCTGGCGGGCTGCGGAACAGGCAGCCATGTTCTACCACTCAGGCACATCGAAGGCCGAGCGGCGGTCACGGACAGAGACGTCACCCCGGTCCGGGATCTGGTAGTGAAGAGGGACCGTGCCTAAGAGAGACCTGCAGCCGCTCCAGATCCAGAGGACGCTGCCGCGGACCAACTGCAAGCAGTGCGGGTCAGCGGGGTGCTACGCCTTCGCCTTCGACCTCATCAGCCGCAGCAAGCGCCCCGAGGACTGCCCGCCCCTGCTCACGCCGGAGTTCGCCGAGTCGCTGGCCATACTCAAAGACCTCTTCGGGGAGGGCGAGCGTACTCCAGGCACGGACCACGTGATCGACAAGACCCGGTGCACCGGCTGCGGTGACTGCGTCACCGTCTGCAACCGGGCCCTCACCACCATCACCAGGGGCGGACGCTATTCACAGCGCGCCCCGGTGCCGCCGCCGCTCAAGGTCATCGACGGACAGCTCGATGTGGTGGAGTGGAAGAGCTGCAAGCGGGCCACGCCAGGACTGGACATCTGCAACCTGTGCGCCGAGAAATGCCCGTTTTCGGCTATCGACCTGGTGAAGGCCGAGGAAGAAGAGGACGAGGAGTAGGCGCCGGGACCGGGGTGACCCGGCGGGCGCCGGGACCAGGGTGACCCGGCGCTACCACATGGCCACCCCGCCCCCCACGCAGATGGTCTGGCCGGTGAGGAACCCGGCCCGGTCGGAGGCCAGGAACACCACGCTGGCGGCCATGTCCTCCGGCTTCCCCAGGCGGGGGACCGGCCAGTACTTCAGGGCCCCCGCCAGCCTTTGCGGCGTGAAGTAGTCGTAGCCCCACTGCTTCCAGAAGCTCGCGTCCCCGGTATGGTCGGCGCTCTCGGGCACGATCCACCCCGGCGAGGCGCAGTTGACCGTGATGCCGTACCGGCCCAGCTCCCAGGCCAGGGCCCGGGACAGGGCGATGACCCCGCCCTTGGTGCCGCCGTACACGGCGCAGTCGATGGCCCCCAGGCCGATCTGGCCAGAGGCTGAGGCGATATTGATGATCCGGCCCTGCTGTCGCTCGATCATGTGATCGGCCACGGCCCGGATGCAGTTGATGACCCCCCAGTAGTTCAGCTTGATCTCCTTGTCCCACTCCTCCCTCTTCTTCTTGATGAAGGGGGCCATGCCGGTGGTGCCGCCGGCGTTGTTGACCAGCACGTCGATCCGGCCGAAATGCTTCAGTGTCTCCCGGACCATGGCCTGCACCGAGTCCCAGTCCGTAACGTCCGTGGGGACCAGGACCGCCTCCCCGCCGGCCCGGTTGGCTTCTTCGACCACCGTCTTCCCCTGCTCCTGGTCCTTCTCGGCGGCCACCAGCCGCGATCCCTCCCGGGCGAACTCCAGCAGGATGCCCCTCCCGATATTGGATCCGGCCCCGGTCACTACGACCGTCTTGCCCTTCAAACCCAGGTCCATGGTCGACCTCCCTTCCGTTAGGCCTGTCGTCGGCGCCTCTCGTTGTCCGCCAAGGCTGGAGGAAGGCGCTCCTCCGATGCCGCTGATGCGGCTAGTGGCCCAGCAACCCCCGGGCTTCAAGATCATCAGCCACGTTGCCCAACCCGAGGTCCACCAGGGGCTCCCTGGTCTGGAGCCCGGTCCCGGGGTCCCACCCCCTGAGGCGGTAGTACTCGTCCTTCATGGCCTCGAACGACTGGCGGTCGAGGGTGGCCCCCTTGCGGCTGATCGGCTGCCAGTCCCGGCCGGGGACCACGCAGTCCTGGTTGACCTGGTCGAACCGCAGGGGTTCGGTGAAGCAGCGGCCGGGCGGCTGGTCGAAGGCCCTGCCCCGGTGCCCTTCCCTCACCCTGATAGCCCTCTCCAGGTTGAAGACCCGCTCGCCGATCCGGTTCAATCCGTTCTCGTCGACCTCCCTCCCGGTCACGGCCGAGAGCAGCCGGCTCTCCAGTGCCGGGTCCCCCACGTGGTCCGCCGTGTTCTCCTGGTCCACTATGGGCCAGACCATGTCGCAGAGCACCAGGCACTCCTTGGCGGTCTCCCGGTCCTGGATCATCCTGGCGGCCAGCGCCTTCCCCTCGTACGTCGAAAGGTCCCCGGCCGCCTCGCTGCCCCAGAACCGGTGGGCTATGGCCCTTATCACCCCGGGGGCAGCCTGGGCGCCGGGCTCCCCGCGGGCCCACGAGGCGAACTTGGGCATGAGCACACCGTACTCGTGCAGCTGGCTCATGGGCAGCCGCGGCTCCGTGGCGTAGAAGATCGCGTGGGGGATGTACAGCCTGGGGTCATAGAGAAGCTCATACTCCGGCATGCCCAGGTAGCCCACGTTCCGCGTCAGCCTGACGGCATCCGGCCCGACCTGTGCCGCGGCGGCCTGGATCCCCATGGCCAGGAGGTCGCCGAAGCCCTCCCGGCGGGCCATCTTTCCAGTCAGCGCCTCGATGAACTCCGGGCTCCCCGCCCGTGATATTGGTATCCCCGTCCCTTCGTCCGTCAGGATGCCTGCCTGGAAGCAGGCGTACAGCCACCCGATGGTGTGATCGATGCTCTTGGAATCCAGCCCGCAATTGTCGATGAGCTTGGTGGCGTGGAAGGCCACATCGTCCTTCCAGCCGCCGTGATGGAGGACTACCCAGGGCTGGTAGAACAGCGCCGAGGCGCACATGAACTTGCCCTTCCGTCCGTCCTCCGCCTCGTAGAGCCGCCTGGTGCAGCCCCGGCAGCCGTAGCAGGGGGCCGCCTTCTTCATCTTCACCCGGCCGAAGCTGGGCACCAGGTCGTCCGAGTACCGGTACGTCGACGCCTTGAGGGGCAGGCGCCTCAGCCCGCGGTAGTATTCGATGAGCTGCTGCAGCTCCTCCGGCCGGGCTACCTCGGCCCTTCTGCCGGACGATGTCAGCACGATGGCTTTGAGCTTCTTGGCCCCCATGGCGGCCCCCAAGCCGCCGGAGCCGCTGGAGTCCTGGTCGGCCAGGATGGTGGCCATCACCGCCCCCTTCTCGCCTGCCGGCCCGATCGCCGCCACCCTGGCGGCCTCCCCCAGCTCCGCCGTTAGGGCCTCCCTGGTCTCGATGGCGCCCCTTCCCCACAGGTGCGAGGCGTCCCTGATGCTGGCTCCGCCGTCGCTGATGAGCACGTAGACCGGCTTCTCCGAGCAGCCCCGGACGGCGATGGCGTCGTACCCGCCGAACTTGAGCGAGGCGCCCCACCGGCCGCCGAGGTTGCAGTAGCTGAAGTGGTGGGGATTCGTGGCGGGGGACTTGCCGCACACCTGCCAGCGGGAGCCCCCGATCACCGGCACGCCGGCCAGCGGGCCGGTGGCGAACACCAGCACGTTCCCCGGGTCGAAGGCGCTCGATTCCGGCCGCGTCTCGTCCCAGTACAGCCGGGCGGCGAGGCCCCGGCCTCCGAGGAACGCGTCCGAGTATTCCAGCGTGGCCAGCTCGTCAACGCGCTGCGAGGACAGGTCGATCCTCAAGATTCGTCCGGCGTATCCGGGTGTACCCATACCTGCGTGTAGCTTCTCCCGCGGCTCTTGCCGTTGAGGAATATGTCTAAACCGTGATGTCCCACTGGCACGCGATTTCATCCCGGCTGGCTCGAGGAGGCAGCTTCAGAGGTGTGGCCCGGGCGGTGGGCAGCAGCAGCTGGAAGTAGCTGTTCATGCAGAACCCTTCTACCTGGTGACACACATGCATGATCCGGCCCGGGTCCGCCTTCTCCAGATACTCCAGGTTCAGACAACGCCGGGCAGTCCATATGACGTGGTTTCGGTCTATGATCTCGAACGAGCCAACAGGCTGGAAGGCCATGGACCCCTCCAGAATCAAGTGGGAGACCTTGCAGAGGTCGACCGCATCTTTGACCGGTATCTTGGCCAGTGCCGCCATCCTGGGCCAACCGACCCTGGCCTGCTCCAGCCAGAAGTCCAACTCCCACCGGTCAGCTTCTTCCTTGCCCAGCCTGGCCTCAAGCGTCTTGTGCCAGAGCTCCTCCCATTTCAGGGCCATGCCCTGCCACTCCCTGGCCAGCTTCACGATGAATTCCTTGGAGAAATCCTCCAGCTTCAGATCATCCTTGATGGGCCCGCTATAGTCGTTCAGCTCTGTCATTCTGCCTCCTCGGACGGTCCAGGTTCCGGAGTCCAGCTGGCCGCTATTCCAGCTTGAACTCCCACCGGCAGTGGGGCTGGTCCGGGCTGCTGCGGCGGCCGGCCCTGAGGCGATTCACCTGGATGGCGGGATTGACCGGCTTGACGTATTCCTTCATGGCCTCGTGCTCCAGCACCTTGCAGACCCAGTCCAGGTGCTCCAGGTCCTGCTTCTCCAGGGCGTTGAAGGCCGGGCAGTAGTGCACCGTGAGGATGGCGTGGTTCTGGCTCTTCAGATCGAAGTCGTACTTGTAGTATCCCTGGGCGAAGGACCCCATCAGCTGGGTCACCTTCACGTACGTCTCCACGTCGTTGCCCTTGATGTTGGCGGCCTCCATGGCCCAGCCCGTCTCGTACTTGCCTATCCTCTTCCAGGTAGACAGCAGGCACTCCCTCTCTACCTCCCGCCCCAGCCTCTTGCGCATCTCCTCTGCCCAGTAGGCGGGAAGCACGTTGCACTCCCGGGAGAATGCCCGCAGCAGCTTGATCAGCACCTCCTTCGACAGGTCTTCGTACTTGAGGTCAGGTACGTACGGGCCGCTGTAGTCCTTCAGCTCCTTCATATCGTGCCTCCTTGCCAAAGCTTCTCTTCAGTTCCTCAAAGCATCATGCGACGCACGCGGCGCTCGAATCCCAGGTGGCCGGACAGTGGCCCTCCCGCGTATCAGGCCCGCAGCGCGCGGACCAGACGTCCCGCCAGCCGCTCCAGCGTCGGCTCCAGCTCCGGGTCTTTCGCTGCCTCTCTGGGCAGCTTGGCCAGCGCCGTCACCTGGCCGGACCAGCGCATGCTGCAGATGCCGGCGTAGGCCTTCAGGTTGGCCACCGCCTGTCCGATCCCCGCCTCCGCCACAGCCAGTCCCACCACCGGCTTCGACTCCAGGTGCGGCCAGATGGGGCAGGTCCGGTCCATGAAGTTCTTCAGCAGGCCGGAGAGCATGTCGAAGTAGACCGGCGTGCCCAGGGCGAAGCCGTCTGCCGCCATCAGGGCGGGGTAGATCTGCTGCATGTCGTCCTGAATGTGGCAGGTGCCCTGGCGTTTCGGGCCGCCCGCTTCGCAGCTCAGGCACCCGTCGCAACCCTTGATCCGCTTCTCCCGAAGCAGGATGAGCTGGGTCTCGACACCCTTCTCGGCCACCTGTTCCAGCAGCTTGCTCAGCATCCATTCCGTGTTGCCCTTGCGGGGAGAGCCGCAAATGCCGACCACTTTCATTGTGTCCCCCTGTGCTCCGGTCTCTTCCACTGACATTATATGGCACGCAGCGCAGGAAGACCACGTGTCGCAGCACCAGGAACGGGATGCGGGCCAAAAGAAGTCCGGCGCTTCCCTTGCGGAAGCGCCGGACCACGGTCTCAATCAGTGCCGCTGCGGCGGCTACTGGCCCTTTTCGGCGTTGTCGCGGACCTTTTCCCTCAGGCGCAGGGGCGACTGGCTGACCAGCCGAGTGCTGTATATGCCCTGCTCCATGCCGTAGCTGGCGGCGAACTCGGACATGTTCATCACCCTGCCGTCACGGTGCTTCGCCTTGGTCAGCTTCATGCCGTTGGCTTCCCAGCCGTGCTCACTGCCCAGCAGGTTGACGATGCGTTTCCGATACCGGGGAGGGAGCTCGAAGTCCGACCGGACGAACAGCTGCCAGTCTTCGGGAAGCTGCTCGTAGAATCGATTGTAGAAATCGATGAGCACTTCCAGATGGGTCAGCCGGCTCTCCCGGTAGTCCTTCACGTTGATGACCGAGCGCGCCAGCATGGTCAGCGCTTCTTCCTTGGTCTCTACGGGCACAATCAGGTGTTCCTTGACCGGCTCCACCTCACGCTTCTCGCCGGTCTCGCCGTGGTAGACCCACCATTTGCTGCGGTCGTACCGATCGCCGGTGAGGTACCGGTTCCAACCCAGGGATGACGCCGGTCCCACGATGACCGTCGACCCCATGCGGGCCCAGGCCGCGGCCACCGCGTACATCCTGTCCGGCAGAGCGCCCCAGATGATGATCGACTGGGCGCCGCCCAGGAAGATGGAGTCTCCCAGCGGAGGGATATTGCCAAACAGCGAGATGCCGCCCGACGGCCGCAGCATCATGTACATGGGCACCGAATGGCAGATGCCGGAGCAGCTGCCGCAGTTCACCAGGTTGCGGGCCGCGGCTGTGGCATTGTACTGCTGCATGAGGTACTTCTTCTTCGCCGGATTGAAGGACCGGGCCATCTCGGCCGCGCCGCACCCGGCGGTGAAGCACATGTAGCCGCTGTTCAGCAGATCGTCGGCGATCCAGGCTATGTCGTCCTTGTGGGCGTCGCCGCAGGCGTACATGGTGACCATGGCCGGGATGCTGCCCCAGCCCACGGCGAAGGCCGACTGCAGCAGCTCGGTGATGGAGAAGGGGCCCCGTCCCCGTCTCATGAGGTACTTGTCCTGGGCCGCCTGCTTCCTCTCGGCGGAAACGATGATGTCCCGCAGCTGGACCTTGCTGGGGCAGACCTCGTCGCACCGGCCGCAGAAGTTGCAGCCTCGCTCCACCTCGGCGAACCCCTTCCAGTCGCCGCCGGCCAGCTGCCTTACGGCCTTGGCCACCGGCAGGCTCAGCGGGCAGACGCTGGAGCAGAGGTCGCAGTCCGCCTTGTGTCCCTGACACTGCTTCGCGGCTTCGGCATCCGAGATGATGTGGCTGCCGGTCCTCTTCAGACCCTGCGCTACCTTTACGGCCGCCTCTCCGGCCTTCTCCACATCCCTGATCCAGGCCGCTTTCGCACCGCCCAGGAGCGCGCTCACAATCTTGTCCGTGGCCACGTCCGTGCTGTCCGCCAGGCCGTCGACGCCGTTGGCGCCTACCCAGATGACCTTGGTGCCCACGCGGGCCGCCTCGGAGAGGAGGTCCAGCGGGGTGCATCCGGGGCTCACCACCAGCACATCGAAGACGCCGTTGCGGACAGCCTTGGTCGATCGGACCATGGGGGCCACGATGCGGCCGCGGTCGTAGAACCGGACGATGTCGTCGCCGGCCGAGCCCATGCCGCAGACCTCGATCTTCTCTGTCAGCTCGTTCTGCTTGAGGTAGTTGATGGCGCACCAGGCCGGCAGGAAGTCATCGCCGACGAAGGCCATCACCGGCTTCCCGGCTTCCACCGAAGCCCACCCGGCGGCCAGTGTGGCTGGCGGGAACTGCTCGATGGTCTCCAGCTCCTCGTTGGCCGCGCTGACGAAGCCGTAGCAGGAGATCTTCAGCATCTCCGCCACGCCCATGGCCAGCATCAGAACTGAGCCGGCATGCAGGACCATGCTCTCGAAGTCCATGGGGGAACCGGTGCCCTGGTAGCTGGCCTGGAAAAGCTTGGAGAGCTGCGCCTCGGCGTAGGCCTGGGCGCGGGCCACATCCTTGAGGGTCTTGATCTGTATGCCCGCCAGGACGGTGATGGTGGGCGCATGGTCCTGGATATTGAGGATCTCGCCCATGCTGACCTTGGTGTCCTCCGGATGGAGCTTCAAGGCGTAGGTCAGGAGCTGCCGGCTGGCCACCACCTGTGTCATCAGGCCGCGGCAGGCCTTTCGCAGGCTGAGGCGCCCCTGGTAGGACTCCATGGCCAGGCCGCACTTGCCCGCCGCCTTCTTGAGGTCGCAGGGCCCGATCTCGCAGTCGGTGCAGGTGCCTTTCGGCTGGGTGTACAGCGGTTCGCACCGCGACAGCAGACCGCGGTCCAGCTCCGCGACGTCCGCGGCGTCAGGCAGCTGGTGTATCCATCCGCCGAAGTTGCTGTGCCGCCCTTCGACGAAGTCATTCTCCACTATCTCCATGATTTCATCTTCGTGGCCCCGCACGTCACGCACCACATCAGTGATGGGGACCTTCAAAGATCCAACGTTTGCGATCCTGGCTTCCTTATCCTTCACAGCTCTCTCCTCCTGAATATTCGATCAGTCGGGCCGGCTCTGCCGGCTGTAGACGAACAGAGGTCCCGGCACCCGGAGATGCCAGGACCTCCCGAAGTCTCAACCAGACCCGGCGCCGTCTGCAGCCGTTTGCCGACCCGTGTCGCGGCTAGTCAACGAAGTCCACTTCCTTCATGCATGTCTCGCAGACCTTCTGCTTCTTCATGCCGGACTTCAAGGGGCTGGTCAGTACCCCCAGCACCCTCTGGCCCGGGTTCTCCACGGCCACTTCTTTCACACACTCGGCGCAGAGTGGGACTCCGCAGACGTTGCACTTCTGCTCCGCCGGCTTCTTCTTGCACACGCCACACAGTTCTTCAGTCATCATTCACCTCGGTCGGTTAGTCCGGCCAGGCCCCGCCCGGAGGCGGCACCTTCAGCGGCACGGGCTCTCCGTTCTTCCAGTATTTCTCCACCACAGGGTGGTTCTTCTTCTTGAGGAACTCCTTAAGGTCCTTGGGATCGATGGCATCCTGCTCCGTGGCTATCTTGTCGTAGATCTCCTCCGGGATGAACTCGGCGACCTCCTTCTTGAGGTCGGCCGGCATCCAGACTATCCGGTTCCAGCCCCCGTCACCCTTGAGGAAGGTCTTGCTCTGCATGGAGCGCACGGACACACCCTTGTTGCCATGGTTCTGCGAACCCCCGGATATGGTGCCGGCGAGCCGGGAGAACTTGATCCCCAGGGGCGTGAGGCCGGCATACCGTCTCACCGAGACGCCAATGCCGTCGACCTCCGGGATGTAGAACGCCGCTCCCTCGAAGCAGCCGCAGTTGGTGGTGGGGTACTTGATGCAGCTGAACACGTTGCAGTGCTTGATCTGGTGGTTCGACCTCTCATAGACGGCCTCGTCCACGCCAACGTAGCTGCCCATCACCTCGTTCTTGCACTCGCCCTTGGGCATGCGGAATATGTACCCTTCCGGGTCGAGCTCAATGGTCACCTGCGCGCCGTTGTACGAGAGGATGCCGCAGTAGGGTATCTGGCTCGGGGTAATCACGCAGACGTGATTCGGCGCCAGGGACTTGCAGATGGTGCAGCCATAGAAGAGATCCACATCGGAGTCTTCGAGCGATGACGACAGCTCCTGGGCCTTCAGCCTCTGCACCCCCACCTTGTAGAGGGGCTCGACCAGCTTCATGCCGCCGACCTCCTCGGAGGCGATGATCCAGCGGAAGTCCATGGCCTCAACCTGAGGGATGACCGTCTTGATGAAGGCGTAGATGATCTGGCACAGCTTGGGGAAGGTCAGGCGCCCCGTGACGGCCTTGCTGAAGCGCATCCAGGGGGCCGCGAACGAGCCGAAGGCCATGTAGCCTTCGATGCCGTGCAGCGACATCGACATCTGGCGCTCGATGTACTCGCGGTGCCTCTGTGTTATCCCTTTGCCATAGACCCTGATGTCCCAGCATGACGGGAACGAGCTGCCGGGCTCGACCTCGTGGATGTCCGGGCCGATGAGGGTCATTACCCCGTCCCGGACGATGCCCGGCTCCTCGATGACCTCCAGTATGGTGTAGCTCTTGTACTCCCACTTGGGCCCCGAAAGCTCGACCTGCATGTCGGCCTTCTTGACCTCGGCCACCCATCGGATCCCCAGACCGATATTGCTCAGTCCGTCCCACAGATGGTCCGGATCGGTGGGGAACTGGTACTCCCTGCCCTTGGGTATCTTCACCCCTGCAGTCTCTGCTTCGCTCACTTTGACCTCCTTAAGCTTTGACCCGAATGCGCCTGACGCCAATCACAGGTTGGCACTATCTCCCGTCGGCGCACCGTGACCTGAGTCACGGGCGCGCCGCGCTGAAAGCACTCCCAGTAGCTCTCCCTACCCCATTATGTTCAAGGGGACCGCCGCCAGGGTGGGCGCCAGTCTGGACAAATCGTCCACGGTCCACGGCCCCTCCGCCTTGACGTTCCGGTACAGTCCCGCGATCTCGAACGGCCTGGAATACACTGCCACGCGGCCGCCCTGGACGCCGAAGACCTTGCCGTTGAATACCTTGCCCTCTTCGGTGCAGAGGTACGCCACTATCGGTGACACGTACTCCGGCCCGGGCATGTTCATGACCTGGTCGTACTGGTCCCTGGTCATCATGCCGGACTCAAAGGCGCGGGTGAACCTGGCCTTCACCTCGTCGTCCATGGTCAGCCTGGTGGCCGCCACGGGGGCGATGGCATTCACGGTGACGTTGTACTTGCCCAGCTCGGCTGCCAGCGTGTACGTGAGGCTGACGATGCCGCCCTTGGCCGCGCTGTAGTTGCCCTGCCCCGGGGCGCCTCTCCACGCGTCGGACGTAGTGCTGACGATCCGGCCCCATTTCTGCTCTCGCATGAGCCTGGATGCATGGCGGCACATGTTGAACATGCCCTTCAGGTGGACGGCGATGACGGCGTCCCACTCCTGCTCGGTCATGTTGAAGGTCATGCGGTCGCGGAGGATACCGGCGCAGTTGACCAGTATGTCGATCTTGCCGAAGCTGTCCACGCAGGCCCTGACGATGCGCTCCGCCGCCGCAAAATCGGTGACGTTCTCACCATTGGCGATGGCCGTGCCGCCGGCCTTCTTGATCTCCGCCACCACCTGCTGTGCCGGGCCGGCGTCCGCACCCTCGCCGGACTTGCTGCCGCCGAGGTCGCTCACCAGGACGCTGGCGCCATGTTTGGCCAACTCCAGGGACACGGCTCTCCCGATGCCCCGGCCGGCGCCAGTGACTACTGCACTCTTGCCTTCCAGCGGCTTGGCCATTCTCTGCCTCCTTCCCTGGATGATGACGCTTGTTGGGCCCGACGAGGCGGCCCCCCGGGGGCCTAGTCCTCTTCCTCCTCCGCCAGGAGGCGGTCCCTGATGAAGTCCTGGTGCCTGGCGGATATGTACTCGTCGAAGCTCATCTGGCTCATGTAGAAGTGCCTGGCCATCTCCCTGTCGGCGGCCGATCCGACGATACAGATGATCGTGTGATTGTCGGGATTGCAGAACCAGATCATGAGCCGGCTGTCCTTGGTCCCGAAGTACCAGCGGCCCTTCTCCTCGGTCAGCCACTCGATCAACACGTACTCGTTGATGGGCGGCAGGACCAGAACGCACTCGATGTCACGGTTGGCCGCTTTGACGGCAGCCAGCTGGACCAGGGCGTCCAGGGCCTGCTCCATATCCTCCCGGACCATCCCGGCGATCTCCAGGACGCTGTTGCCCGCCTTGCGCTTGGCGCGGAAGTCGGGCTCGACCAGGCCGATGAACCGCCGGGGCTTGAGCTCGTAGCCCGCCTGTTTGAGGAAGAGCTCCGTCTCGGCCCGCAGCTCAGAAA
>ERZ1649853.633-NODE-633-length-14432-cov-16.824998_pt1 | contig 14432 bp, 11 predicted proteins | sample MGYA00575353_ERZ1649853 | MGnify/ENA primary metagenome ERZ1649853 (study PRJEB40853, sample SAMN11349654) | freshwater sediment metagenome | isolation source: river sediment | host: Sediment | place: India: Okhla Barrage, New Delhi | collected 2017-02-21 ...
CCCCCCCCCCCCCCCCCCCCCCCCCCCCCCCCCCCCCCCCCCCCCCCCCCCCCTCAGGCTCAGATCGCGGTGTACGCGCCGGTGCTCGACGCCGGCGGCCGGCTCGTCGGCGTGCTGCGCGCGGTCGTCCCGGTGCCGGAGCTCGGCCGGTTCGAGACCGGCTTCCGGCTCGTGCTCGCGGTCCAGGTCGCCGGCGTGCTCGTGATCCTCGGCCTGGTCGTCCTCTTCGCGAACTGGGTGAGCCGGCCGTACCGGACGCTCGCGGCCGCGGCGGGGGAGGCGGGGCTGACGGCGGCGGACCGGCGAGCGTCGTCCGAGCCCGACGATCTCGCGCAGGCGTTCCGGGACGTCGTGGGGAAGCTGAAGGCGCAGGAGGAGGCTCTCGGCGCGCTCGGGAGGGAGGGCGGCGGGCTGGGCGATCTCGTTCGCTTCGCCGCGGGGCCGGCGCGCGCGATGACGACCGGGGTGCTCGTCACGGACCGGGACGGGAGGCTCGCCGCGAGCAATCCCGCGGCGCGCGCGCACCTCGGCCTCGGAGAGGCCGGCGCGCCCGGCGTGCCGGTGCAGGAGTTCGCCGCCGGGATCGAGGGGCTCGCGTCTCTCGTCCGCGCCTGCATCGAGCGGGGCAAGGGGGCCTCCCGCGAGGTGTTGCCGCTGCGGGGGCCCGACGGCAGGGCCGGTCACCTCGGCGTCGCGATCTCCCCGGCGTTCGGCTGGGGGGAAGAGGTCGTCGGCGCGCTCATCCTGACGACCGATCTGACGGAGATCCGGCGGCTCCAGGAGCAGGCGCGATTGCGAGAGAGCCTGGCGTCCGTCGGGGAGCTGTCCGCGGGGATCGCCCACGAGTTCCGGAACGCGCTGGGGACGATCCTGGGCTGGGCTCGCAGGATCGAGAAGGAGGGGGGCCCGGAGGTCCGGGAGGCGGCTCGCGAGATCCTCCGGGAGGTCGACTCGGTGCGCAACGCGGTCGACGAGTTCCTGCTGTTTGCCCGGCCCCCCGAGCCGTCGAGGACCGCCGTCGACCTCGAAGGGCTGGTGCGGCTCTGCGCCGCCTCGGCGCCGGAGGGGGCGGACGTGGAGGTCGAGGGGGAGTTCGGAACCCTGTGGGCCGACGCGGGGCTCCTGCGCCGGGCGTTCGCGAACCTGATCCAGAACGCGCACGAGTCGGCGGCCGAGACGGGGCGGCGCGTTCGGGTCCGCGTCCGGGGGCGGAGGGCGGCGGGCGGGCGGACGTTGCAGGTCGAAGTCGAGGACGACGGTCCGGGGATCCCCCCCGACCGGCGATCTCGCGTGTTCTTGCCGTTCTACACGACCCGGGCTCGCGGCACCGGCCTTGGCCTGGCTCTCGTGCAGAGGACCGTCGTCGACCTGGGCGGGTCGATCGAGGTCGCGGAGGGGCCCAGGGGCGGCGCTCTCTTCCGGATGCGGTTCCCGGCGGCGTCGGCGGAGGGAACGGAGCCGGCCTGAGTGTGGCGAACGGTTACAGTACCTCCCGGCTCCGAGAGTGTCCGGTAGTCCTCCGCCCGATGACAAGATCGTAACCGCTGTCTTCCCAACAAATACGAGACGAGTCGGGCGGGAGAGGTCGCGGCACGGGGCGTGCACCTCGCCCCCGGCAGGCGGATCGAGATCCGGTCCCGCCGTCGGCGCGGGAGGCCAGACATGAAGACGGAAACGGGGGTGCGGGGATCGCGGGGATTCAGCCTTTCGGAGATGCTCGTCGTCGTCGCGATCGTCGGCCTCGCGGTGGCGATCGCGATCCCGGTGACCTCGGAGCAGGTGCGTCTGGCCAAGGTGCGGGCGGCGGCGGACGAGTTCGCCATCCACCTCAAGGCCGCGAGGATGATCGCGGTGACGACGCGCGCGACCGCCGACGATCCGCTGGAGTTCGTGGTGGTGCCGGATCCCACGAACACCTATCGCTACCCGGCGGTGAACGGGCAGGACCGGACGTACCGGCTCCCGTCGGGAGTTCGGATCGTGTCGCCGACCGCGGAGACCACGATCGCGTTCCGGGGAGACGGCTCCCTCGCCGCCGCCAACACGACGGTCCTGGAGGCGATGATCTCCGGCGACGAGAGGGAGAGGTTCACCGTGACGACGAGCATCCTGGGCGTTTCGACGGTCTCGCGGGCGCGGGTCCGGTCGTGAGGGGGAGACGGCCATGAGACGACGGTCCGAAGGAGGATTCAGCCTGGTCGAGGTCGTGATCGCCCTCGGCCTGCTCGCGGGCGTGCTCATCTCGATCTCGGGACTCTTCATCATCGGAGACCGCCAGGTGAAGAGCGGACGGACGTCGAGCGAGGCCCTCTCCGTGGGGCGGACGATCCTCGAGGAGATGAACCGCTGGGGGTTCCGCCAGACCTACCTGATGTTCGGCTCGACGTACGACGGAGCCGCCCAGAGCTACTCGATCGACAGCCGCACCAACACGTTCGCCTCGAAGTGGCAGTCGACGCTCGACGAGAAGCTCGTGAACAGCTACGCGACGATCGACATCCAATCGCTCGGACCCGGCTCGGTCCCGCCGGACCTCGACGTGACCCGCGCGATGAGGGTGCTCGTCACGGTCTTCTGGGACGAGGGGCAGCGGCACCGGTCGCTGCGGGTCGGCACGGTCCGGATGTGATCGGAGGTGACGCCATGACGCGCCCCAAGGGTTCGCGCCGCGCGGACAGCGGCATGTCCATGATCGAAGTGCTCGTCGCGGTGACGATCCTGGCGATCGCCGTCGTGATCGCGCTGGTCCTCTACGACGCCGCCCGGAAGTCGTTCAAGAAGGGGGAGAACGTCACGGAGCAGCAGCAGGCGGTGCGGATCGCGTTCGACAGGTTGAACGCCGATCTCCGGATGGCCGGGTACAACTACAACCCGGACGGGAACATCGGCCGCCCCGACGAGCAGATCGAGGCGGCCTTCGACACCGCGATCGTGCTGCGCGCGGACCTCGACGCGGGGACGGCGGATGCGACGACCCCGGAGACCGCGCTCGCCACCTCGGGCGCCTTCACGACGGTCTCGACCGGGAACGACGAGGTGATCGCGTATGTCCTCGGCAAGCCGGACGGGTCGAGCCCCAGCACGCTGTCGTTCCAGGCCGACTTCCACAGCCCCCGAACCGGCGAGATTCAGAACCTGACGATCCCGCACGTGGCGCTGGTTCAAGACGACCCGCCGTACACGCTCTACCGCGTGACGTTCAGCAACACCGACGGGTCGGCGGTCAAGACCCCCCTCGTGGACAACGTCCGGTCGATGACGTTCCGCTACCTGACCCTCGAGGGGAATCAGATCAACGTCGCCTTCGACCTGTCGAGCACCTCCGACGACATCGGCGGCGACGACGCGACGGCGACCAAGGACCAGAGGGGCACGATCCGGAGGATCTCGGTGGACCTGGTCGGCCTGACCCGGGACCCGGACCTGACCTGGGTGGACTCCGAAGACACCGATCCCGACACGCGCTCCTATCGGAAGTTCCAGCTCGTCGGCGACGTGACGCCGCGGAACCTCGGCATGAAGGGGATGTCCGACCTTCTCGCGGACCTGATCCCCCCCTCGAAGCCGGGCACCCCGACGCTCCATCCGGGGCACTGCGGCGGGTTCTACGTGACGTGGCCGCCGAATCCATCGGACGACGGGGTGGCCTCCTACCGGGTCTCCTACGGGACGATGCCCGGCGCGCCGACGGCGCAGCGTGACGTGGCGGCCACCGAGGTGTACATCGGCACGCTGAGCGACGCCACGACGTACTACGTGACGGTCCAGGCGCTCGACGCGGCGGGGAACGCCAGCGTCCCCTCCGACGAGGTCAGCGGCACGACGACGAACACGACGACTCCGAAGGCCCCCACGAGCCTGGCCGCCACGAGCGACATGAAGAGCTCGGTCCGGCTGACCTGGGAGGCGGTGACCGAGAACACCACCAACGTGAGCGGCGACCCGGCCTCGCCGGTGATCCGCGACCTCGGCGGGTACGACGTCTATCGGGACACGACGTCGTCCTTCACGCCGGGCGTCGCCAACCGGATCGCGGAGAAGGTCGGCGCCGCGACCCCACTGTACCTCGACATCGCGGCGGTCAATTGCCGGCAGTACTACTACCGGGTCACCGCCGTGGACGATCCCTGCGGAGTCGAGGGGGCGCCCTCCGACGTCGCCGCCGGGATCGCGACGAGCTCCGTGCCTCCCGAGCCGCCGCGGAACGTGCAGGCCTTCCTGATCGCCGGCCACGGCGTGCGCGTCACGTGGCAGGCCTCGCAGGTGGACACCGAGGGGAGCCAGGTGGTGATCGACACGTACAAGGTCTGGCGCTCGCGGGACGCGGTGCCGCTGACGGCGGACCCGCTGGCGGTGGAGTACGTGCAGATCGGGAGCGCCACGGGGGCGCTCTCGTTCGACTACGGCACTCCTCCCACGGCGCTGCCGGACACCTCGTATTACTACCGGGTGAGCGCCGTGGACGACTGCCCGAACGAGTCGGAGCTGTCGAACGCGGCGGCGGCCCAGTGCGCGTTCTCGGGAACCGTCTCGATCACGAGCCCCACCGACGGCCAGGCGGTCGCGGGGGTGGTCACGGTCACGGGCGGCGTCGTTCTCGGGACCGACACGTACACGAAGGCGACGTTCACGTACACGCACGCGACGGCGGGGCTGACGCGGACGCTGGAGCTCACCAGCGCCGGCCCCACCTGGACGGACGACGGCTGGCTCGCGGACCCGCCCGGGCTGTACACGATCGTGCTGTCCGTGGAGAACTCGACCGGCTGCGTCCGCTCGGCGACGATCCAGGTGACCGCGGGCGACGTCGTCGGGTGCTGCCTGTCGCCTCCCAACCCGACGCAGAACCCGGTCGTGCTCGCGTGCGCGAGCGGGACCGGCGGCTGCATGACGAACACCTACCAGGTGGTGAACAACGGCTGCAGGACCGCCGTCGCGATCGAGGGGATGACCGTCACGTGGGTGGACGTCGTCGGGAACGGCGCCAAGCTCATCAGCGTCAAGTTCGACGGGTCGGTGATCTGGAGCCTCTCGCCGTACTCGCCGTCCCCCGCGTCCACGACGTTCAGCGATCCCAAGCCGATCGTGACGCTCGACCGCACCAGCTCCAATCCGCTCGTCGTGACGTACTCGTTCAACTGGCCGACCGCCGTCAAGACCAAGTCGACCTGCACGCAGGACACCATGACGACGACCTACGACTTCCGGCTCCTCGACGAGACCGGCGCCCCCACGGCGATCACGGGGCAGTGCGGCCCCGCCCAAGGCATGTTCGCGAACCTCATCGTCCAGTGCCCCTGAGCGGAGGAGGAAGACGATGCTCGCCAAGCGACGCGACGGAAGGCCTGGGGAGAGAGGCTCGGCCCTGATCATCGCGGTCCTCGTGATCGTGATCCTGACTCTCCTCGGCGTGTCCTTCCTCCTGATGGCGGATACCGAGAACCGGATCGCCGAGAACGAGCGGCTCTCCGCCCAGGCCCTCTATTTCGGGGAGTCGGGGGTGCGGATGGTCAAGCGGTGGTTCGACAGCCCCGCCTCGTCGGCCAACCTCATGAACCCCCCGATCACGGTGATCGACCGCACGCTCCGTCTGATCGACGCGGACGGCGATCCCACGACCGACCCGGTGCTGCAGGACGGCTCGACGTGGCCGAGGTACAAGCAGGGGATCGACCTCAACGGCGACGGGACGGACGACGTCTTCGAGAAGCCGTACCGCCCGTCGCTCCAGAATACGCTCCTCGGGACCGAGGACGGGCCCGACATGCGGATCGACGAGGAGTACTCGAGCGCCGCGAAGACGTTCCTGGGGAACCTGTCGGACGCGCTGTTGGACGACTACCCGGCGGCCGCGGCCGGGATCCGGGCCCGGATCACCCGCATCGACGTGTACGCGCCGCCGTACCTGAGCGTGGCGGGGGCCTGGACTCGCTACGGCATGGCGACCGTCGCGGTGACGTCGAGGATCTACCGGGTCATGGACTCGACGGAGATCGTGCTCGCGGAGCGGCTCGTCCGCGCGGTGCTCAACGAGACGCCGTTCCCCGGCCCGTACGGGCCGCTGCACTCGTGCGACATCCTCTACTACGGCGGGTATTTCCTGCCGCACTGGGGGTCGGTCACGTCGGTGGAAGACATGGACGTGCCGATGGCCACCGGCGAGCTCGACGCGAAGATGGACGACAGCGTGCCGCGCGCCATCCCGGCCGCCGCGCGCGTCGACGCGATGTGGGGATCGGACCTCTCGGTGCACCCGAACTGGGTGGACTACAAGAACTCGGTCGAGGCATCGGGCCTCACGATCGAGGACCCGTGGCTCCGCTTCATCACGGGGGGCGACTTCGTCGGAACGGGGACGCCGGGCTCCAACCAGCAGCCGTTCCCGTTCGTTTGGGACCCTCCGTATCCGGCCGCGCTCGCGGACGCGGACGACCACTCGAACCTTTTTCAGAAGCTCCCGATCGTCCAGTGTCCGAACTTCGACTACGAGACCTGGAAGAACATCGCCACCTCGGGGGGCGAGAACGTGCACTACTACACCTGGAGCAACGGATCGTCGTTCCAGGAGAACGGAGTCGGACCCGTTCGCACCTTCATGGACATCACGAACAACCAGGCGGGCCTGTTCTTCTTCGACACCAAGGACCGGACGGCGCCGCGCGACGACGACGGCGACGGCCTGTACGACAACCTGACCCCGGAGATCTACCTGGCGAACTCCACCTGGGGAGTGAAGGGCTTCCTCTACGTGAACACCGAGCACTTCCGGACGACGGGGATCACGGGACTGCCCGCCACCTACCATGCTCCGGGCGAGCCCTTCCTCGACCAGAACTCGAACGGGATGTGGGACAGCGGCGAGCCGTATCTGAACCTCCAGTACCCGACGACGCTCGACGGGATCTACAGGGCGACCAACGTGGACAACGGGCGCGACAGCCAGGGGCCGGCCGTGAACGACGTGGCGGTGATCTGGGGGATCCTGTACACGAGCGGCTTCTACGACGCGTGCGGCATGGCCAAATACTACGGGAGCGTGGTCGCCAAGCAGGGCATCTCCGCGGCGCCCGCCGCCTCGGGCAACCCGGACCTGTTCTGGGACGCGAGCATCCTCACGAACTGGCCCCCTCCCGAATGGGACATGCCGCGCGTGATCATCACCCGCTGGGAGACCGACCTGTGACGGGGGTGGTAGGAGGGGAGTGACCGAGAGGACGATCGGGGGTAACGTGAAAGGGCCGGGAGAGGCCCGGCGGGGGAGCGCGATGCGGCGACTTGGTTGGACGGCCGGCGTCCTGATGGCGGTCCTGGCGGCCGCGGCTCCCGCCGCGGCGCAGGAGCGGCAGTCTCCCGACGTCCCGGAATCGGACGCGGCGAAGAAGGCCGAGTCGAAGGGGAAGCCCGCGAAGGCCGAGGACGTTCCCCTCTACACGAACGAGGACCTCGACCGCCTCGGGCCCGATCCCTACGCGCCGAAGCCCGAGAAGCCCGCGGCTCCGGAGGCCGCTCCCGGGACGGAGGCGGCGAAGGCCGCCGCGGATCCCCTGCGGGAGCTCGAGGACGATCTGGACAGGGCCGCCGGGCTCGCCGCGCAGACGGCCGCCGCCGCGCGGGCGGTCTCCGCGGCGGAGGCCGCGGTCCGGGAGATCGAGAAGCGCGCCCTCGCGGTTCGGAACCCGTTCCTGCCCCCGCCCGTCCCGCCGCCCGAGCGCGCCGAGGCGTGGGCGAAGATGAGCGGCGACGAACGTGCGGCGGTCACGGATGAAGACCTGCAAGAGGCGAAGAGGCGGCTCGAGGACGCGAAGGCTCGGCTCGCGCAGCTGCGGGCGGGGGCGACGCCCTGATTCTCTCGCTCCCTTGACACTCCGAGAGGCGGTTCCCTAGACTCGCGGGGCCATGCCCCCCGTGCTCCTCGTCGAGGATCGGGACAGTCTGCGCGAGATGCTTCGCTCGACGCTCGCGGCGGAGGGGTTCTCCGTCGAGGAGGCGGCCGACGGGGCGAAGGCGGTGCGGGCTCTCGGGTCGGGCCGGTACCTGGCGGTCGTCACCGACCTCAAGCTCCCCGGGGCGGACGGCCACAAGGTGCTGGCCGCCGCCCGGGACGCCGATCCGAACCTCCCGGTCATCGTCATGACCGCCTACGGGACGATCGAGGACGCCGTCGGGGCGATCAAGGCCGGGGCGTTCGACTTTCTCGCCAAGCCCGTCGATCCCGACCACCTCGTGCTGCTCCTGCGCCGGGCGGTCGAGCGACGCCTTCTCCTGGAGGAGAACCTGCTCCTGAAGGAGGAGTTCGCCGAGCGGCTCGGCTTCCCGCGGATCATCGGAGAGGCGCCGTCCCTCGTCGAGGTGTCGCGCCAGATCCAGAAGGCCGCGCCCACCGACGCGACGATCCTGCTCGAGGGGGAGTCGGGCACCGGCAAGGAGCTGTTCGCCCGCGCGGTGCACCATCTGAGCCCGAGGAAGGACGCGCCGTTCGTCGCGATCAACTGCGCGGCGATCCCGGACACCCTGCTCGAGAACGAGCTGTTCGGCCACGAGAAGGGGGCGTACACCGGCGCGAGCGCGGCCCGCGCGGGCCGCGTCGAGTTGGCGGACCGGGGGACCCTGTTCCTGGACGAGATCGGGGACCTGGGTCTCGGGGTCCAGGCCAAGCTCCTCCGCGTCCTCCAGGAGAAGTGCTTCGAGCGCGTCGGGGGGAACCGGACGATCTCGGTCAACGTCCGGATCGTCGCCGCGACCAATCACGACCTCCGGAGGGGGACCGCGGCCGGGTCGTTCCGGGAGGACCTCTACTACCGCCTCGCCGTCGTGGCGGTGACGGTACCGCCCTTGAGGGAGCGCCGGGGGGACATCCCGGCGCTGGCGGCGCACTTCCTGGACCGGTTCCGGCGAGAGATCGGACGCGAGCGCCTGGAGCTGTCGGAGGGGGCGCTCGCGGCGCTCCGGGGGCACGCGTGGCCGGGGAACGTCCGGGAGCTGGCGAACTGCATCGAGCGCGCCGCGATCCTGGCGGAGGGGGACCTCATCGAGGCGAGGCATCTCGGTCTCGGCGCGTCGGCGGAGCGGGGCGGGGAGGGGGCGGATCTGTGTCGGGCGATCCTGGACGAGGGCTCGCTCGACGACGTCGGGAGGCGGGCCCGGGACCTCGCGGAAGGGATCGCGATCCGGCGCGCGCTCCTGCAGGCGGAAGGGAACAAGGCGAGGGCCGCGCAGGCGCTCGGCGTCCCGTACAAGAGGCTGCTGGCCCGCGTCCGGGAGCTCGGCCTCAGCGATTCGGAGCCTTGATCCCCGCGCCTCCTCTGCTATAGTCTCCGCTCCGGTCCGCCGGGCCAACGCCACGGCTCGCGGACGGCGGGGAGCCCTCGCAGCGGCGCCTGCAGCACACGGAACCCGGGGGTGCGGCGAGTGGGTCCGACCGGAGCCCCGGGACGGGGCTGGCCGGGCACTCCCCTCCGCCCGTTTCCGCGGCAGGGCGGCGGCGACAGGAGGGCTCGATGACTCCGCGTAAGGTTTTGATCCTCGGCGCTGCGGGAAGGGACTTCCACAACTTCAACGTTCTCTTCCGGGAGGACCCGGGCCACCGGGTCGTCGCCTTCACCGCGACGCAGATCCCGGACATAGCGGGCCGCCGTTATCCGGCCGAGCTCGCGGGGCGGCTGTACCCGAGCGGGATCCCGATCGTGGCCGAGGACGAGATGGAGTCCCTCGTGCGGGACTTCGGGATCGACGAGGTCGTGTTCGCCTACTCGGACGTGTCGTACGAGACGGTCATGCACCTGGCCTCGCGCGCGATCGCGGCGGGGGCCGACTTCCGGCTGGTGGGCGCCGACCCGACGATGCTCCAGTCGAGCGTGCCGGTCGTCTCCGTGTGCGCAGTGAGGACCGGCTGCGGTAAGAGCCAGACCACGAGAAAAGTGGCGGAGATCCTCCAGTCCGCCGGGCTCCGCGTGGTCGCAGTGCGCCACCCGATGCCCTACGGGGACCTCGTCCGGCAGCGCGTGCAGCGGTTTGCCGTCCACGAGGATCTCGACCGCCACGAGTGCACGATCGAGGAGCGGGAGGAGTACGAGCCGCATCTCGACCGGGGGACCGTCGTGTACGCCGGCGTGGACTACGGCGCCATCCTGGCGGAGGCGGAGAAGGAGGCCGACGTCGTCCTCTGGGACGGGGGCAACAACGATCTCCCGTTCTACCGGCCGACTCTCGAGATCGTCGTCGCGGACCCGCACCGCCCCGGGCACGAGTTGCGGTACCACCCCGGGGAGGCGAACCTGCGGCGAGCCCACGTCGTCGTCATCAACAAGGTGTCGACCGCGAAGCCGGAGGGGGTCGCCGAGGTCCGGAGGAACGTCGCCGCGCTGAACCCGGCGGCGGTCGTGGTCGAGGCGGACTCCCCGGTCTCCGTGACGGACCCGGAGACGGTGAAGGGGAAGCGGGTGCTCGTCATCGAGGACGGGCCGACGCTCACGCACGGGGAGATGACGTACGGAGCCGGCGTCGTCGCCGCGAGGCAGCTGGGTGCCGCGGAGATGGTCGATCCGCGGCCGTACGCGGTCGGACGGATCGCGGAGACCTTCCGCAAGTACCCGGGGACGGGGGCGCTGCTTCCCGCCATGGGGTACGGCGAGGAGCAGGTTCGCGACCTCGAGGCCACGGTCAAGGCGACGCCCTGCGACCTCGTCGTCATCGGGACGCCGATCGATCTGCGGCGGCTCATCCGCTTCGAGAAACCGACCGTGCGCGTGACCTACGACCTCGCCGAGAGGGGGCGGCCCGACCTCGCCGAGGTCCTGGCGCCGCTGACTCGCGGGCGCGGCTAGAGGGAAGCGTCAAGGAGGATGTCATGATCGCGGAAAGCCTGGCGGGGCGAGACCTGATCTCCCTGCTCGATTTCTCGCCCGGCGAGATCCGGGCGCTCCTCACGCTCGCGGCCGAGGTGAAGGCGAACCCGGGCCACTTCGCGAAGGCTCTCGAGGGGAAGACGCTCTTCCTGTACTTCGAGAAGCCGTCGCTCCGCACGCGGGTGACGTTCGAGGCGGGGATGACGCAGCTCGGGGGGCACGCGATCTACTACTCCGCGTCGGACGGGAAGATCGGGGTCCGGGAGAGCGTGGAGGACGTGGCGCGGAACCTCGAGCGCTGGGTCGACGCCGCGATGTGCCGGACCTTCAGCCACGAGCTGGTGGCGGACCTGGCGCGGCTCTCCGGGATCCCCGTGATCAACGGCCTGACCGACCGCCTCCACCCCTGCCAGGCGCTGGCCGACTTCATGACGATGCAGGAGGTCGAGGAGGATCTCGCCGGGAAGCGGCTCGCATACGTCGGCGACGGGAACAACGTCGCGCACTCCCTCATGGAGGCCGGAGCGAAGCTCGGCGTGCACGTGACGATCGTCACGCCCGAGGGATTCGCCCCTTCGGAGGAGGTCGTCCGCGCCTGCCGGGAGGCGGCGGGGGAGACGGGAGCGAGGATCGCGGTGGGCACCGACCTGTCCCTGGTCGAGGGGGCGGACGCGGTGTACACCGACGTGTGGGCCTCCATGGGGCAGGAGTCCGAGGCCGAGGAGCGGCGGCGGATTTTCCTGCCGTACCAGGTGAACGCGGCCCTCATGAGGCGCGCGGGCCCGGACGCGGTCTTCATGCACTGCCTGCCGGCGCACCGAGGGGACGAGGTGACCGACGAGGTGGCGGACTCCCCGCAGTCGGTGATCTTCGAGCAGGCGGAGAACCGACTGCACGCGCAGAAGGCCGTTCTCCTCGCCCTGATCGGGGCGGCGTAGGAGACGAGAGCCCGGCGGGCCGGTCAGCCCTTCACGGCGACGTGGAGGCAGACGATCCCCGCCGAGAGCCGCGTCCAGCTCGCCGCCGCGAAGCCCGCCTCGCGCAGGCGGCCGGCGAGGAGAGCCGGCTCGGGGAATTCGCCGATCGTCCGAGCGAGATACCCGTAGGGGCCGGTCCTGCCGGACGCGCGGTCGCCGAGAAGGGGCACGACCCGGCGGACGTAGAGGCTCCAGAGGGGCGAGAGGAGTGGGCCGTCGGGACGGCCGAACTCGAGCACGACGAACCGTCCGCCCGGGCGGAGCACGCGGTGCGCCTCGCGGAAGCCCCGGTCGCGGTCGGAGAGGTTCCGCACGCCGAACGCGACGGCGATCCCGTCGAACGATCCGTCGGCGAAGGGCAGGCGGAGCGCGTCGGCCTCGACGAGGGCGGAGCGGCGGGAGGCGCGCCGGAGCTTGCGGCCCGCGCGAACCAGCATCGGGTGCGAGAAGTCCAAGCAGACGACGAAGCCGGCGCGGCCCTCGTCCAGCAAGACGCGCGCGAGGTCGCCGGTGCCGCCGCACAGGTCGAGGACGCGGGCGACCGCGGAAACCGGCATCTCCCGGGCCGCCCGCCGGCGCCACCGCGCGTCGAGCCCGAGGCTGAGCGCGCGGTTCAGGAGGTCGTACCGGGGGGCGATCGCCGCAAACATCGAGCGCACCCGATCGGGGCTTCGATCCTCTCCGGGGGCCACCCTCTCTCCTCCCGCGCACCGAAGCGGGGACGGAGTATAGCTCCGCGCCCCTTCCCCGGGCCCTCGGCCATGGCCCACGCCGGGCGGAAACGGCGCGGAATCTTGACAATGCGGGGGCGGGGTGGTACAACCACGCTTTCGCTTCGGGGATACCTGCGCGCACGAGGGCGCCGGGACGACGAGGTGAGGCGGCATGCGGACGTACGTTCCCAAGCAGGGGGAGATCGAGCGGAGCTGGTGGCTCGTGGACGCCGACGGGCTCACGCTCGGCCGGCTCTCGACGGTCGTCGCCGATCGGCTCGCGGGGAAGCACAAGGCGGCGTACACGCCGTTCCTCGACACGGGCGATCACGTGATCGTGGTGAACGCGGAGAAGATCCGGCTCACCGGCCGGAAGATGAAGGACAAGATGTACCGGCGGCACTCCGGCTACCCCGGCGGCCTCCAGGAGATCGCGGCGGAGAAGCTGCTCGCCAGGCATCCGACCCGCCTCGTCGAGTTCGCGGTCCGGGGGATGCTCCCCAAGGGGCCGCTCGGAAAGCAGATGGCGAGGAAGCTGAAGGTTTACGCGGGCGACAGGCACCCGCACGCCGCGCAGCAGCCCCGGCCGCTGGCGGTCCCGGGCGCGGCAAGAGCGCGGTAGGGGGAGTTCCGAGTTGAGCGAAGGCGCGATTCAGTACTACGGCACGGGCCGCCGCAAGACCTCCTCGGCCAGGGTGTACCTCCGGCCGGGGGCGGGGGCGATCCGGGTCAACGGGAAGCCGTTCGACGACTACTTCCCGAACGAGATGCTCAAGATGATCATCCGGCACCCGCTCGTGATCACCGAGACGGCGGACAAGTTCGACCTGCACGTCCGCGTGGCGGGGGGCGGGTACGCGGGACAGGCGGGAGCGCTCCGGCACGGGATCGCTCGCGCGCTGATCTCGTACAACCCGGAGCTGCGGCAGCGCCTGAAGGAAGCCGGCTTCCTGACACGCGACCCGCGCAAGGTGGAGCGGAAGAAGTACGGACGGCCGGGCGCGCGCAAGCGCTTCCAGTTCTCGAAGCGGTAGCCGCTTCGCCGCAGCGTCGGAAGGGAGGAGTCGCTTGGTTTCCGTGACGATGAAGGAGCTGCTGGAGGCCGGCGTCCACTTCGGCCACCAGACGCGGCGCTGGAACCCGAAGATGAAGGAGTACATCTTCGGAGCTCGAAACGGCATCTACATCATCGATCTCCAGAAGACCGTCCGGAAGTTCCGAGAGGCGCTCGCGTTCGCTCACGACGTCGCCTCGAACGGGGGCTCGATCCTGTTCGTGGGCACGAAGCGGCAGGCCCAGGAGGTCGTGGCGGAGGAGGCGACGCGGTGCGGCCTCTTCCACGTCAACCAGCGGTGGCTCGGCGGCACGCTGACGAACTTCGCGACCGTGCGGAAGAGCCTCAACCGCCTGAGGGAGCTCGAGGAGCTCTCGGGCTCCGACAAGACCGCGCACCTCACGAAGAAAGAGGCCGCCGCCCTGGCCAAGGAGCGGCAGCGCCTCGACAAGGCCCTTCTGGGCATCAAGACGATGGACGGGCTCCCGAAGGCGCTCTTCGTCGTCGATCCCCAGAAGGAGCGGATCGCGGTGGCGGAGGCGAACAAGCTCGGCATTCCGGTCATCGCCATCGTGGACACGAACTGCGACCCGGAGCCGATCCAGTATCCGATTCCCGGGAACGACGACGCGATCCGCTCGATCAAGCTGTTCGCGGGCCGCATCGCGGAGGCGATCCTGGAAGGCCGCTCTCTGTGGGAGGCGGTGCGGCGCGAGCGCGAGACGGAGGCGGAGAAGCGCGCGGCGGCCGGAAGCCAGAACATCGCCGAGCGGGTGCGCGCCCGCGAGGCGCGGCGCGAGAAGGTGCGGGCGCAGGCGCACGCCAGGGGGACGCGGGGTCGCGG
>ERZ1649853.634-NODE-634-length-14400-cov-5.873545_pt1 | contig 14400 bp, 8 predicted proteins | sample MGYA00575353_ERZ1649853 | MGnify/ENA primary metagenome ERZ1649853 (study PRJEB40853, sample SAMN11349654) | freshwater sediment metagenome | isolation source: river sediment | host: Sediment | place: India: Okhla Barrage, New Delhi | collected 2017-02-21 ...
CCGTGACATCCCTCACTCCGGCCGTAGCCCCGGCGCCAACGCTGATGTTGGCCGTTATCTGGTTGGCGCTGTCTACGGTATAGCTGTTGGTGCTGATGCCGGCGCCGAAGCTGACCGAGGTCGCCCCCGTAAAGTAGTTGCCCGCCAGGACCACGTCCAGAGTCTGGTTCTCGACCCCCTGGGTCGGGTTGACCGAGGTGACATCCGGCGGCGCCTGGTTGACCTGGAAGCCGTTGGTCAGGGTAGCCGTGCCGGCGGCGTTGGTCACCGAGACATCCCTGAGACCCGGCGTGGCGGCCGCGCCCACCGTGATGCTGGCCGTTATCTGGGTGCCGCTGTCCACGCTGAAGCTGTTCACGGTGACGCCTGCGCCGAAGTCAACCCCCGTGACCCCGAAGAGATTGGCGCCTGTAATGGTGACGCCCGTGGTCTCTCCCTGGATCGTCTGGCTGGGGCTGACCAAGGTCAGCCCGGGCGCACCCACCACCAAGAACCCGTTGGACTCGGTGGCGACGCCCTCCGCCGTGGTCACCACCACATCCCTGTACCCCGGGGTAGCCCCCGCGTCAATGGTGATGTCGGCCTCTATCGTGTCCCGGTGCAGGACCAGGACCACGTTGTTGCGGTAGTATGACCGGGTCCCGGCGCCCTGGTTGAGAAGGTCGCCGCTGCCCAGATTGGAGTACTGGTAGATCATCATGTTGGTGGCGTTGGTGTAGTAGCACAGGCCGTAGGTCGAGGAGAAGCTGTTGTCCACGCAGTAGTCCACCAGGAGATTGCTCACGCCATCGTAGTAGAACGGCGTGGTGAGCTCGAACTCCACCCAGCCCGGCACCGTCCAGGCGTCCACGTCCACATCGGTGGCGTGCAGGACAGCGGTCCATCCGGTGTTGGTGTAGGCCGAGGAGGGGTAGCTGCTCATCGAAGTGTGCTGCAGGCGGATGTAGAAGTGGGAAAGGTCCTGGCCCGGTCGTTGCGAGCAGTACAGCCTCAGCTTCTCGATCTGCCCCGCCTGCCCGATCTCGCTGGCCAGTATGATGGATTCGGTGCGGGTGTCGGTGTAGCTGGTGAGGAACGGCAGAGTGACCGTGGCCGTCCCGGTGCCCACCTGCACCTCCGACGGGCCGGAGGACGGAGTGACCACGAAGCTGTTGGTGGTGACGCCCGGGCCGAAGTCGACCGAGGTGGCGCCGGCGAAGTAGTCGCCGCTAATGGTAACGTTCTCTGTCTGCCCCTGGATGCCCTCAGCGGGGCTGACCGCCGTTATCGCCGGCGGCGCCTGGTCCACCGTGAAGCCGTTCGTCAGGTTATCCGTGCCCGCGGCGTTCGTCACCGCGACGTCCCTCGGGCCGGTCGCGGCCGAGGCGCTGACGGTGACACTGGCCGTGATCTGGGTGTTGTTATCCACGGAGAAGCTGTTCACCGCGGTCCCGTCGCCGAAGCTCACCGCCGTGACCCCGAAGAAGTCCGTGCCCGTGATGGCGATGCTCGCCGTCGCTCCCTGGTCGGCTTCGGTCGGGCTGATGGAGCTGATGGCCGGCAGCCCGAAGACAGCGAACCCGTCCGTGAGACTGTCCGAGCCCCCGGGGGTGGTCACGGTGACGTCCCTGTACCCTCCGGCGGCGGCACCGTCGATGCTAATGTCGGCCTCTATCGTGTCCCCCTGCATCACCAGGACCACGTTGTTGTGGAAGTTGCCCTGGGTCCCGGTGGCGCTGTTGAGCAGGTCGCTGCCAGCCAGGTTCTGGCGGTCCCATATGGTCCTGTAGCCGGCGGTGGGGGTGGTCTGACAGTACCCGTTGTTGGCCAGCGTGGTGCTGGTCTCAACGCAGTAGTCGATCAGGAGATTGCTGGTGCCATCGTAGGCGAACGGGGTGCTGAACTCGAACTCTACCCACCCCGGCACCGTCCAGGCGTCCACATCCACGTTGGTGGTCTGCAGAACGGTGGTCCATCCGCCATTGACGAAACTGGTGGACGGGAAGGCGTCCATGGCCGTGTGCTGCATGCGGATGTAGAAAGTCAACAGGTCCTGCCCCGGCCTCTGAGTGCAGTACAGCCTCAGCTTCTGAATGGTCCCCGGCTGCCCGATCTCGCTGGCCAGCAGGATGGACTGCGTCCGGATGTCCAGCCAGTACACGCGGAACGGATACACCTCCGTTCCGGTCCCGGCGCCCACCTGCGCCTCGGAGGATCCGGCCGCCGGCGTGACCGTGAAGCTGTTGGTAGTGATGCCCGGGCCGAAGTCGACCGACGTGGCCCCGGTGAAGTGGTCGCCGGTGATGGTCACGTTCTCGGTCTGCCCCTGGAGGCCCTCATCCGGGCTGACGGACAGCATCTCCGGCGTCGCCAGGATCGTGAAACCGCCGGTCAGGGTGCCGGTGCCGTCGACGTTCGTCACAGACACGTCCCTGGCTCCGACCGCCGCCGCGGCGTCAATGCTGATGGCGGCCGTGATCTGCGTGTCGTTGTCCACCGTGAAGCTGGTGGTCGACACCCCTGGGCCAAAGCTCACCGCGCTGGCGCCGGTGAAGTCGGTGCCGGTGATGATGACGCTCAGGGCCTGCCCCTGCCCGCCCTGGTTCGGGGTGGCCGATGCCACCGAGGGCGGGATGGCGAGTGCCGGCGTGGAGTTTGACAGCAGCACCGTCACCGCCATGATCAGCCCCAGGGCCATCACGCACAGCAGCCTCGATCTCTTCATGTTCCGTCTCCTGCCTGAAAGTCTCGTTGTGGTCGGCTTCTCCCTGGCGCAATCTAGTAAATCCCCCTCACATCGGGGTCTCAAAGACCTATTGGCTTGTCACAGATTTCTTTCTGTCGCGGCTACCGCGCGGCGGCGCGGCCCCCCCGAGCGACAGAAGTCGCATACCGCCGCCCGCGGCCCTGGCATAGTGTCAGTGGTTGGGCATAGAGGAAGGAGGGTCGGCGATGGCGCTACCGGGATACCAGTGTCAGCAGTGCCGGGCCGTTTTCGTGGACCAGGGTAGCGGCGGACGTGCAGAGAAACGCACCCTGAAGTGCCCCACGTGCCACAGCGAGAACGTCGAGAAGGTGGACCTGCCGGACGACTGGGTGTTCGGCGGGTTCGGCGGCCTGTGCCTTGGCTGAAGGTAGGCCGATGGAGGCCGTGGGCCTCCTTTCGCCGGATGCCTGAACTCCGCTGCGCCGATCCCAGGGTCACGGCCCTGCCCTCTTGAGGAGGGCGGCGTGACTGGCGAATATCGCCGGCCGGTCCGATCCCCCTGCCAGCCCCTCGTCTGGGACAGCCGCACTTGATTGTCGAGCGCGCACTGTTGACACCGGGATACCGGTGGTATACTGGGTTTCGTCGCCGCAGACCCGGTTTTCCTGGTGTGGTGGTGGGGCTGTGGAACGAGGCTGCGCGCCCCTTCGAACCCTAAGTACGGCTGCCGCTTTGGCCGCGCTGATCGTCCTGTGCCTGCTGGGGGCGGCCGGCGGGGCGCTCGCCGGCGGCCGGGCGTACGGCGCGTACGCCCCTTCCGCGGAGAACGGCACCATCAGCGTTGACAGCACCCCGGACGGCGCCTCTTTCACCATCGATGGCCCGGAGGACTACAGCGGAAGGGCCCCCCGGACCTTCTCCGAGGCGCCGGCGGGCGAGTACACCATCACCTGGGCCGACATGGATGGCTACGTCACGCCGCCCGGACAGACCAGGAACCTCGAGGAGAACGGCAGCATCACTTTCAGCGGCGTCTACGACGAAATCCCTCCCCGGACGGGCGCCATTAGCGTTACCAGCACGCCCGTCGGGGCCGCCTTCACCATCACGGGCGCGCAGGCCTACAGCGGAACGACACCGGCGGCCTTCAGCGCCGCGCCGCCCGGCCGCTACACCATCGCCTGGCGAGCCCTGGAGGGCTACACCACTCCATCTCCCCAGACCATGATCCTGATCGCCGGCGGTAGCATCACCTTCGCCGGCACCTACGGGAGGGACACCACCGGCCCGAGGGTGTCCCGAGTGATGTCTACTGCCGTCACGGCCAGCGCGGCCACCATCACCTGGACCACGGATGAGCCCGCCACCAGCCTGGTGCAGTACGGCCCGACCGCCGTCTACGGCCAGACCACCCGCCCCAGCGCCACCCTGAGTGTGAGACACAGCGTGACCCTGACCGGGCTGGCCTACGGGATGCTCTATCACTACCGGGTCGTCTCAAGCGATGCCAGAGAGAACTCCACCACCTCAGGGGACTACACCTTCACCACCCTGGACAACATGCCGCCGACCATCACCATGGCCACGTCCGTAGACATAACGCCCACCAGCTGCAACATCACCTGGATCACGGACGAGCCCGCGGACAGCCAGGTGGAGTACGATCTGAGCACAGCCTACGGTTTCTCTGCGGTCCCGGACACGGCGCTGCTGACCAGCCACCGCGTGGCCCTGACCGGCCTCTCGCCCGGCACCTGGTACAACTGCCGCGTCCTGTCCCGGGACGCCGCGGGCAACCTGGCGCGGTCGGAAGGCTTCGAGTTCCTCACCTCTGATGACGCGCCGCCGGTGATCTCCAGTGTGATCGTCACCGATGTCACCTCGACCGGCGTCACCATCAGGTGGGAAACCGACGACAGGTCGGACAGCCAGGTGGAGTACGGGCTTTCGGGCAACTGCGGCTCCAGCTCGGTGGTGGATCCCCGGATGGTTCGCAGCCACGACGTGGTCCTGACCGGACTGGCATCGCAGACCCTGTATCACTACCGGGTGGTCTCCAGAGACTACTGGGGCAACTCGACACGATCTCAGGACGCGGCCTTCACCACCATAGACGTCGACGCACCGGTCATCACCGGGGTGATGGCCACCGCGATCACCGATAACGCGGCCACCATCGCCTGGCGCACCGACTCCCCGTCCCAGGGCAGCGTCGAATACGGACCGACCGCCTCCTACGGCCTGGTCTCGACCTTCGACAACGCTATGGTGACCCAGCACGGCGTCTCACTTCCGGATCTGGCAGCCCAGACCACCTACCACTTCAAGGTCAAGTCCCGCGACGCCTCGGGGCTATGGACGGAGTCCGCCGACGGCACCTTCATCACCGGCATTGACATGGGCCCCGACCCCCCGCATATCCTCTACGTGCACCACACCTCGGCCACCAGCTCCGGCATCACCATCTACTGGAACACGAACGAGCCGGCCACCTCTCAGATCGAGTACGGACTGACAAAGGAGTGCCCCCTTTCCACCAAGGCAGACGCCCAGATGTCGACTGCCCATGCGGTGGCGCTGGCCGGCCTCAAGTCGGGAACAACGTACTACTACCGGGTGGTGTCCACGGACGCCGCCGGCAACCCGAGCGTGTCGGAGGACAGAAGCTTCTCCACGCCGATCGGCAGGGCCCCCCTTCCGTCGCTGCCGGCCTGGGCCTGGGCACTGGCCGGAACGGCCGGCGCCCTGCTGGTCGCCGCCCTCGCGGTCAAGAACCGCTGACCTGCCGCCGGCTACGTCATGAACTGCCGCAGGAACAGCTCGAAGGTCACCAGGCGCAGGATCCGGTCGGCGTTGTCCCTGGTCCCATCCTGGTGCTCGTTGATCAGCGACTGGATGTAGTCCTGCTGGAAGTACTCCCTCGACGCCGAGCCGGGCGACAGCAGCAGGTCCCGGATGTACTTCTTCCAGGCGCTGCTGGCCCGCAGCCAGCCCACATCATCGATGTACTTGTAGCTGTTCGGGATGTATATCTTGCCCTTGGACGCCGTGTAGAGGCGCTGCTTGATGGTCTCCTTGCCGAACCGGTAGGCCTTCCCCGCCCGCCAGAACAGGAAGGGCCAGCTGGCCGGGACCATGGTCTTGTTGTACGGGATCCGCGCCAGCTCCGGGGAGAGGTGCTTCAAGAAGAGGCGGTAGATGTAGTGGCCCAGCCTCTTCTCCGGGGGCAGGTTGTAGGCCAGGGTGTTCAGGTCGTTGTCGACCGTGGGGCAGGAGATCTCCACCAGGTCCCTCCCGTAGACGTGCATGGTGGCTATGTAGGCCAGGCGCGAGTGCCAGTAGAACTCGTCAAAGGCCAGCCTGGGGTCCGCGGAGGACATCCTCTGGTACACCCCGCCGAAGGCGTTGGCCGGCGCCTCCCTGGCAACATCGTGGTACCGGGGCAGAAACACCTTCAGCATCTCGGCGTCCCGGAACACCGACCGGTCATGCTGGAAATCGGCGTACATGGCCTCCTTGCTCATCCCGGCCACCCGGTGCTTTCGCAGGAAGGCGCCGCCCAGCGTCTGGCCGAAGCCCAGGCCGTCGAAGACCACATCGATGTCGCCCGCGATGGCCTTGTAGGCCGGGACCATGTAGCTCAGCCAGATGCTCATTCTGCCTTCGGTCAGCCACACCGCCCGCTCTGCATTCTGGATGATAACCTCAGGGGTGATCTCCACGGAGCGATGCGACGTCCCGCACTTCCGGGCCACCTGCTCGGCGATCTTCACCTCGCCGCAGTGCAGCGGACCGTAGACGAAGGTGGGCATCCCCTTTCTCTGGGCCGGCTCGATGGCGGCCAGAACGGCCCTCGAGTCCAGGCCGCCGCTGAGGGATATCCCGTAGCGGAGCTTGTCCGTCATGCGGATGGCCACGGCCTTCTTGAGCGCGGCGGTCAGCTGCTCCACCGCCTCCTCGTCGGAGATCCCGGAAACGGGCTTGTAGTTGAGGTCCCAGTACTGGGTCCTGGTCAGCTGCCCCCCTCCAAAGGTGAGGGCCGAGGCCGGCTCCAGGTAGCGGATCCCGGCGAAGAGCGTCTTGTCCCCCCAGAACTCACCGTAGGCCAGGTTCATGGCGATGCCCTCGATGTCCAGCTCCTTCTTGAAGGTGGCATCCTGAAGGATGGGCTTGGCCTGCGGGGCAAAGAGCAGCGCGCCGTTGTGCTGCGCATAGTAGATGGGCCTCAGGGTATTCCGGTCGTTGACCAGGATGGCCTTCTTCTCCTTCAGGTGGCAGATGGCCAGCGAGAAGTTGCCGTTCAGCCTCTGAAAGGAGTCCATCCCCAGGTCCTCGTACAGGTGCAGGCAGAACTCGGCATCGCTGTCCGAGGCGAAACGGTGCTTCCCTTCGAGCCGCCTCTTCTCCTCATCGTAGCCGTAGACCCTGCCCTCCATCAGCAGGCACAGCGTCCGGTCCTCGTTGAAGACGGGCTGGGGCTGCGGGCTGAACTTGCCGAGGTGGACCCGTGCGATGTGGAACGGAGGGTCGACGTACCGGTCCACCTTGTACCACGGCTCGTGCACCACGGCGCCGATCATCCGGTCCAGCAACTGTTCGTCGCGGACCTCGTCCGATATGTAGCCCACCAGTCCAGGCATCAGCTCACCTCCAGCGCGTTCTTCAACCCGTTCCCAAAGGGCGTTCCCGGCCAAAACCGCCCCAGAGTATCCCACATACGATGGCAGAAAACAATGGGGCCCAAGGGATTGCCCGGCGCCCAGCGACTAAACTGGCAGGACGCGGCGACGGGCCTGCGGGTCCGTTGGCCCGTTTCGCGCAACAGAGAAGAGGAGCCGCTATCAGCTGAAGAAGGACTCTGACTGAAAGGCTGAACCGGGAAGCGTTGAGCCGCCATCCGTATACTGGTCACTTGGGTGGCGCGGAGCGAGTAGTGAAACCGACCCACAGACGGTCGGTTTTTTCTTTTTTCGGGGGGGGAAAGGAACAGGCCAATGCTGAGAGTGCATGGTGGGATTGTGTCGAAAGCAGCCCGGATTCTGCTGGCAAGTGCGGTCATGGGCGGCATCGTCCTGTACGCAGTCGCCTCGGGTCCGGTCACCCCGGCGGGGGCCGCCGAGACGGCCGCCGCCCGGCCGTCAGTGTCCCTGGACTCCGGGTACTTCCACACCCTGCTGGTGACCAGCAGCGGCACCCTCTGGTCCTGGGGCAACAACGGCCGGGGCCAGCTGGGCCTGGGCAACCACACCACCAGATCGAGCCCGGTGCAGGTGGGCACGGACACCAACTGGAAATCGGTGTCCGCCGGATGGTACCACTCCCTGGCGGTGCGCACCGACGGCACCCTGTGGGCCTGGGGCGACAACAGCGCCGGCCAGCTGGGGATCGGCAGCCATGACTCCAAGCCCAGCCCCACGCGGGTGGGCACGGATACCAACTGGACGGCCGTGGCGGCCGGGCAGAACCACTCCCTGGGGCTGCGCGCCGACGGCACCCTGTGGGCCTGGGGCAACAACGAAGACAACCGAATGGGCACGGCCAGCAGCACCACTCCTTCGCAGGTGGGCACGGCTGCCAGCTGGGTTTCCATAGCAGTCGGGGACGCCCATTCCCTGGCCGTGCGGGCCGACGGCACACTCTGGTCCTGGGGCCGCAATGAGACCTATGAGCTGGGCCTCGGTCATGCCAACGAGAGGTCCGGCCTGAACCGGGTGGGCAGCGACACCGACTGGCTGTCGGTGGCCAGCGACTTCCGGTACTCCATGGCCATCCGCCGCGACGGGACCCTGTGGGCCTGGGGCTGGAACACGCAGGGGCAGCTGGGCCTGGGCCACACCACCAACCGGGCCGTCCCCACGCAGGTAGGCCAGGCCGCCTGGGCCGGGGTCTTCCCGGGAAGGGTGCATTGCCTGGGAATCCAGTCCGACGGCAGCCTCTGGGGCTGGGCCACCAACTACGACGGCGAGCTGGGTCTGGGCGACCTCATGGAACGGCTGTCTCCGGCCCGGGTGGGGAGCTCCGCCTGGGCGACGGCCGCCGCCGGGGACGCCTTCTCCATCGGGGTGAGAGCGGACGGCACCGTCTGGGGCTGGGGCCGGGGCGAGTCCGGGCAGCTGGGCACGGGCAACAACGACGCTTCCTACCGGCCCGCCAAGTGCGACATGCCGGCCATGGACTGGCCGCCGACGGTCAACACGGTGGCGGCCTCGCGAGTCCTGGGGACCATGGCCACCCTGAATGGCTATCTGTACAGCATGGGGACCGGCTCGACATCGGCCCTGGTGTCCTTCGAATGGGGCAGGGGGACATCTTACGGACAGGCCACCCCGGCCAGGACCATGACCACCATCGGCGCCTGCAGCGCCGGCATCAGCGGCCTGGAGGCCGAGACCTGGTACCATTTCCGGGCCAGGGTGGAGGGCGCCAACGGTGTGAGCTACGGCAGCGACATGAGCTTCAGGACGACCACCGCGTCGCCCACGCCCCCCGATGTCAAGACCAGCGACGCCAGCCGGGTCACCGGGTCGACGGCCAGGCTCAACGGCAGCGTGGCCGACCTGGGCACCGCCGAGACCATCACCGTCAGCTTCGAGTACGGGACCGTGGAGGGCGTCTACGACCGTCAGACCGACAACGACACCATTGGCCGGGCGGGGACCTTCTACGCCGACGTCGAGGGGCTGGCCTCGGGCACCACCTATTACTTCAGGGCCACAGGTTGCGGCGACGGCGAGGACCAGGGGGGCGCATACTCCTTCGTCACCACGGGCACGACGAGGAATCCTCCCAGGGTGGAGACGGCCGCGGCCGACCACCTGACCACCCGTTCCGCCCGCCTCAACGGCAACCTGACCGCCATGGGTACGGCCACCAACGTGACCGTGCTCTTCGAGTGGGGCGAAGCCCCGGGCACGTACACGGCCGAGACCAGCGCCACCGGCCAGGCGGCCGCCGGCGCCTTCTACTGTGGGATTGACGGGCTCTTCGCGGGGCGGACCTACTACTACCGGGCGCGGGCAGTAGGCGACGGCACCGGCTACGGCGCCGAGCAGTACTTCACCGTGCCGGCGGTGGTCCCGGAGCCGGCCTCCATCACCCCCAACGGCGCCGCCCTGGGCCAGACGGCCACCGTCACCGTCACGGGCGACGACTTCTCCAACTGCGTCGGACTGGACCTGGGGCCGGGGATCACCGTCGAGGACTTCACGGTGGTCAGCGGGAGCCAGATACAGGCCCGCATCACGCTGGCCGCCGACGCCGCCACCGGGCCGAGGGACGTCACCGTGAACACCGTCAACGGCTCATACGTGCTGGCGGGCGGCTTCGTGGTGAAGGGTGAGTCGTCGGGCGGTATCCCCATGTGGGCCTGGGGAGCGACCGCGGCGGTCGGCGCCCTGGTCTGCGGCGGAGTGCTGTTCGTGCTGGTCCGGCCGCGCCGCACGTCCGCGCGCTAAGCGGGACCGGCGGAATGCCCGGCTGCCCCGGCAGCGGCCCGGTGAACCTCTGTCCGGTTCCTGAAGCAGGAAAGCGCCCCGTGAAGGCCCTGCCTCACGTGCTCCACTATGGTCCTGGTGTCCGCGCCGCTCATGTCGACGCGCGGCCGCGGACCTCCGTCGAACGGCCGCAGCGCGGCGGCTACCGTTTGGGAGTGGTGGCCAGACCCCAGATGACTACCAGCACTATGGCTGCCACGAAACCGGCCAGAACATACAGTCCGATCATGAAGGACCCTCCTTTGCCTGCATTCAATCATACCGCATTTGCCGCCGCTGTTTGAAATCAGCCCCGCGCCCCGTGGTAGAATTCTGGGCAGAACGCCTGGCACAGGAGACCAACGTGAAGATGCACACCTACCCCGCCGACCACATGTGGCGCGACCTGGAGTTCTCCATGGAGTACGACGAGCAGAAGCGCTGCATCATACGGGCCCCGGTGGCCCCCGGGCTCTGCGGCGAGCAGGGCACCCTGCAGGTGGGGTTCATCTCCACCCTGTTCGACCTGGTGGGCGGGGAGCTGGCGGCCAGGACGGCCTACCCGGACTGGATAGCCACCGCAGACCTCGTCCTGTACTCCAAAGAGCGCGCCCGGGGCGGAGAGTTCACGGCGGTGGCCTGGGTGGTCAGGGCCGGCCGCAGCTCCATTGTCATCGAGGCGGACATGCAGGTCCGGCCGCGGCCCAGGGCCGCCGCGGTGTCCGTCGGGTCCGCCATGGCGGCCTTCACCAGGCTGCGCAGCCGGGAGGACACCGCCCAGGTAGCCAGGGTGGACGGCCCGCACCAGGTCTTCAGCTTGGAAGGACACGTTCCGTCCCAGAGGATCCTGGACAAGGCCGGGCTGCGGGTGCTCGACGAAGCGGCCGGGGCGGTGGAGATCGGCATGAGCGACTACGTCCGGAACGCCTTTCACGGGCTGAACGGGGGTGTCTTCGGCCTGCTGGCGGACGCCGCCGGGCAGTGCGCCGCCAGGGCGGCGTCCGGCCGCCCCCTGGTGACCGCCGATCTGGCCATCCACTACCTTTCCATGGGCAAGGCCGGCCCCTTCCGCACCAGGGCCAGGGTGGTCCGCGCCTCGCGGGACAGCGTGCTGACCAGGGTGGAGATGGTGGACGCGGGCAAGGACGATCTGCTCATGGCGGTGGCCATGAACACGGCCACCCCGGCCTGACGGCCGCTACTGCGGCTTCAGCCTCTCGTTGGCTTCCTCCAGCGACGCGAAGCCGTACTGCCTCATGGTCTGCGCCAGGATCACCGCGGAGCCGTTGACCCCCTCCGCCCGCTGATCCTTCACGCGGGCCAGGCAGAGCTCCAGCGTCTTCACGGAGTACGTGGCCAGCTCCCCCCGCAGGTACGTCTCCAGCGAGGTCACGCCCGGCGAGTCCTCCGCGCTGGAGATGGGCCGGCCCCGCCTGACTATGTACGGGTACCTCTCCAGGAGCTCCCGCTCCCACGACAGCACGATGTCCACGATCTCCCCGGCCAGCTCCAGCCCCCGGGGGTCCACCTTCCGCAGCAGGGGCTCGATCCGGGCGTACTCCTCCGGCCAGGTGGACTGCATCATGCGGGCGTACTTCTCCGTAAGCAGGTTCCGGCCGGCGTCCTCCGCCTCCTTGAGGTCCTGGAGGTAGCTCTCCAGGGCCGCCTCGGACCAGCTGGCCATCTGGCTGGACCGCATGATGCGGAAGGTCCGGATGTCCTCCTGGCAGGGGGCCTTCCCGCCCGCGTTGGGCACGGCCTGGAACATGGCCAGCTCCCTATCCACGATGCCGGCCGTCAGCTGCTCCCGTCTGTCCATTCTGCCTCTCAGGGGACCACGGTGAACCTCTGCCGCAGGGCAGCATCGGCGATCCGGCTGTGGACCCTGTGCGCGTGGTCCAGCAGGAAGTCGCTGGACGAATCGGTCAGCCCCTCCGACCGCAGCTCCCGGATGATGACCGCGCACGCCTCCTCCGCCACCGCCGGCCTGTCCCCGGCCAGCGGCGAGGTCAGCTCGGCCACCACGCCGTGGGCCCACTCCCCCAGAAGGGGCAGGTCCTTGACCGCCCGGTGCATCCACTTCTGGAAGGGGGCATACCGCCGGTTGAGCAGGAACACCAGTGACATCAGGTCCACGCAGAACTGGGCCGCGAACCAGAATGCGGCGAAGGGCTCGCCCCGCTGCAGAGACCGCGGCAGGTTGTACTGCCCCGACTGGGCGATGGTGAAGCAGCGCGAGGCGATCTTCTTCAGACGGACATCCTCCGGGTAGTGGGCCAGCAGGGCCGCGCGCCACCGGCTGAACTCCCCCAGCGGATCGGCGAACACCTGCCCGTTGGTGCAGGTGGCCAGGGACGCCTCGGGTATGGACAGCCACTCCCGGTGAGAGCCCGGCGGGCGCTCCAGCCCGGTATGCGTGGCGTAGTAGGTCACGGTGGCACAGGCCCCCACCCGGAACTCCTCCCCCGGGCTGGCCCGCCGGGGCCCGAACCCCTTGAAGACCGGCGGCAGCTCCCCGTAGGCCTGCTGCAGCTCCCGGCCGCGCTCCCGGTAGTCATCGGGAGTGAGCCACAGGCAGAAGGCGGGTCCCCAGTCGTGGTCCCGGGAGACCTCGTCGTCGAACCCGAAGCACTCCGACCCGGGGCCGGCCAGGCCCGCCGCGATGCGGCTGGTGAGGCCCCCGAACCGCTCCTCCAGCATGGGCGCCCCCACCTGCTCGTAGTACTCCCGGGCCAGCTCCAACCCCTTCAAGTCCTACCCCTTCTCCAGAGAGGACTCGAGGGCGGCGATGTTCTGCCTGGTGAGCTCCGCCTTCCGGGTGTCCCCCGACTGGCTGTACAGCGGGACGGCCTTTCGGTACAGGGCCAGTGCTTCAGGCAGCTGGTGACGCATGGTGTGGATGTAGGCCATGTTGGTGAGCTGGTCGGCCACCCCCGCGGCATGGTCCAGTCCCTCGTACAGCGGCAGGGCCCGGCCGTACGACTCCATCGCCTGGTCGTAGTCCTTCATGTCCCGGTAGGCCGACCCCATGTTGCCCCACTGCTGGGCCACGTGCAGGGTGCGGCCCTCGCTCTCAAAGAGCTCCAGCGACCGCCGGAAACGCGACACGGCACTCTGGCCCCGGCCCGTCTGCGCCTCGATCAACCCCATGTTGGCCAGCACCCGCGCCTGCTTCTCGCCGTCTTCGAGCTTCACCAGCAGGTCCAGCGCCTGCTCATAGCTCCGCAGCGCATCCTCGGGGCGCTTCAGCACCAGGTAGATGTCCGCCACCATCCTCTGGTGGGACGCCTGTGAACGAAGGTCGCCGGCCTCTGCAAAGGCCCGGGCCGCCCCGGCAAAGGCCTCCACCGCCTGATCGTGGTCGCCGGCGCCCAGGAGCCGCTGCCCTTCCGCGCTGAGTTGCCTGGCCCTCTCCGCCTCGTTTGCTGCCGCCATGCGCCCTCCTTGCCGGCGGGTCCGGCCGCGCCGGCCGCCGCATACCTATTCTACCGCAACGGCTGCGGGCCCGAAAAAGCCCCCGGAGGGGTGCGCAGGGAGGACGGGCGGTGGGACCGCCCGCGGCGTCAGCGGTTCTTCAGCGCCAGGGCGCCTACGGCCAGCACGCCCGTGATGCCGATGGCCGCCCAGGCCCAGGCCGGCAGCGAGGGGATGGGCGCGCTCCCCATGGGGGTGTTGAACGTGCGGTCAGCGGACACGGTCTCATTGCCGGCGGCGTCCTCGGACCTGACCCGATAGTGATAGGTGACGCCGGACTTGAGGTCCTTCAGCACGGCGCTGTGCTCCGTCGCCATGGCGGAATCCAGCGCCACGCGCAGGCCGTACTCTTCGGTCTCCCCGTACTCCACCACGGCTGTGGCCATCTCGTCGGTGCTCCAGGAGATGGTGGCCTCGGAGCTGGTCACCTTGCCGGCCGTCAGGAACATGATCCCCGGGGCATCGGAGCTCCAGTCCACCCCGGTGGTGAAGGTGGCATCCGGGGATTCCACCCACAGCCCGGAGGCATCCCGCGACTTCACCTTGTAGTGGTACGTGGTCTGCGCGGCCAGGTCCGAGAGGGTGACGCTGTGGCCCGTCACCATGGTGTTGTCATAGGTGGACACCAGGCCGTAGTTGGTGCTGGTCCCGTACTCCACGCTGCCCTCGGAGGCCGAGTCCGTGGTCCAGGTGATGACCGCGCTGGTGTCCGTGATGCTGCCGGCCGCCACCTGGGAAATGACCGGCGGGGTGTCATCCCCGGTGACG
>ERZ1649853.638-NODE-638-length-14379-cov-7.027786_pt1 | contig 14379 bp, 17 predicted proteins | sample MGYA00575353_ERZ1649853 | MGnify/ENA primary metagenome ERZ1649853 (study PRJEB40853, sample SAMN11349654) | freshwater sediment metagenome | isolation source: river sediment | host: Sediment | place: India: Okhla Barrage, New Delhi | collected 2017-02-21 ...
TCTATGCATCATTGATTGGCAACAAATCATCCAGCAAGGTGTATCTTGATGGCACCACGGTGACCATGAACGATGGCGGTGTCGATAATGGTAGCTATGGAACCGCCATGAATGCAATTGTCTTTGGTGCGAGTGGAGACTATTCATTGCCGGGGGCATATGCACTGCACAGTTGCATCGTGGTGCCAGGACTGATGACTTTTGATGAGTACATGCGTTGGTACACAAACCCATACGAGTTCTGCATCCCAGCCTAGCCCCCTGTCCCGCGTGCGCGACAGCGGAGTGGGTGATGAGAGGAGAGTGAGATGCTGACGAGTGAGCAGATGGCGACGCTGAAGGCGGACATCCTTGCAGCGACGGACCAGGCGACGGTAGATGCGCGAGCAAACGGTCAGACGACCGTACTGGCTGGCATCTACAACCAGGCAGCGAGCCCCGCGTTCTACGTCTGGCGGACGAGTTTTACGCCCGATCAGGCGCGTGAAGCGATCAGCGGAGGCGACGGGCTGGCGCAGCTCGACAACCTGACCGCAGGCAAGCGCGACTCGTTGTTGTGGGTTTTCGATGGCAACACCAATCCGAGCAACGCCACGCAGAGGAACGCGATTGTGAGTCTTTGCGGCACGCAAAACACGTTGAAGGCGGCAATTGCGGCGGCACAGAAACGCACGGTGACACGGGCAGAGCGATTGTTCGTAACCGGCACGGGCACCGAGGATTCCCCTGGAACTCTCGGCTGGGAAGGCACGCTGAGCGGCGACGATGTTGCGTCGGCGATGAGTGCTTGAGGTGACATATGGCTGACGCAACCGCAAAGCTATCAGGGTATTTCGGCAGTGCCACTGCGGTAGCTTGGACATCAGGGACGACCTTTGACTCTTTGGCCGACAACGGCTGGACCAGCCTCTCTGACGAGATCGACAACAGCTCGAACAAGTATCTGTTGATGGATTGGGACTTGGTGCTTGGTTCCGCCGCGTTTACGGGTGGTGACAGCGGCATCGAGATATATGTGGTGCGCTCTGTCGACGGCACGAATTACCCGACTTGGACCACGGGCACCAACGACGAGCAGGAGAACGCTCCCTACTTTCGCGATTTCGCAGTAACGACTGGGACAACTGCGGCCCAGCGCGTAACCGGCGGCCCTATTTCTGTACCGCAGGGCAAGTTCAAGTTCGGGTTCCGTAATCGTGGCAACGCCACGCTGGCGTCCAGCGGCAATACCTTCTACTGGCGCCCGCATAGTCTGCTGAGCGACGAAGCGTAAGCGTGTCTCTCTCCGACTCAGACGACCACTGGGAAGAGCATGCGAGGACGCTGATGGCGAAGCTCATGCCCCTGGTCCGCGAGCACTTGGACCGCGATGGCAACACCTACGCGGCGGTGTACGGTGCGACCTGGGCGATGGAAGAGGCGTGCAGGACCGTCATCAAAGAGCGCGGCATCCAAGCGTACAGGTCCGATGACTGAGTCAGGCGTGAGGCGCTAGCGTGGCACGGGTTCCCGTCTATCGAAGTCTCGGCACCTCGGGTGGGGCGGGTGGGGTCACGCTCACCGTCACCGATCCGACGCCGACGCTGGCGATAGACGGGGTCGCCCTCAGTCAGACCCACAGCCTCACCACGGCGGACGCCACCGTCACGTCGACGGTCGACTCAGCCGCGCTCACCCAGACACACATCCTGGCGGTAGCCGACGCGACCACGGCGCCGAGCATCGATGACGTAGCGCTGATCCAGGCCCACAGCCTGACCGTCGGGGACGCGACCGTCACGCCGTCGGCCGATGCCGTCGCCATCAGCCAGACCCATGCGCTGACCGTCGCCGATGCCACGATGGCGCCGGAGCTTGACGGCGTCGTCATCGAGTCCGCCACCATTCTCACCGCCACAGACGCCACCGTGGCGCCCGTGGTAGACGCGGTGGCGCTGACCCAGACTCATACCCTGGCCATTGCCGACGTGGTCCTGGCGGGGCTTGTGGACCCGCTGGCGCTGTCGCAGACCCATAGCCTCACCGCCACAGACGCCACCGTGGCGCCGGTCCTGGATACGGTCGCCATCGAGGCCGGTGCGCTGCTGACGGTGACCGACGCCACGGTGACGGTGTCGGTCGACTCGGCGGCGCTGACCCAGACTCACACGCTCGCGGTCGCCGACGCCACCGTGGCGCCCGAGGTCGATGCGCCGGCCCTGACCCAGACCCACGTCCTCGCCACAGCGGACGCCACCGCGGCGCCCGTGGTAGACGATGCGGCAGTCACGACCGAGACGGTCATCACACTGACCGTCAGCGACCTCGAGCCCGTGACGGCTGCCGACACCGTGGCGCTGGGTCAGGCCCACGTCCTGGCCGTCCTGTCGCCGGAGATGGCCGGCGCAATCGACGCCATCACCATCACCCAGACCAACGTCCTGACCGTCAGCGACGCCACCGTGGCGCCGACGCTGGATGGCGTGGCCTGGTTCATGTTGTCGCTCGGCGCAATCTACTGCCCGAGCGTCGCAAACGTGACTCCGGCCCGCCGGATCATCAATCTCAACGCATGTACCGGGAGTTAGTGAAATGGCCAAGTGGCTCAATGACAACATCTTCGACAACGGCCTCAACTACATCGAGACCACGCTCATCGGTGGCGGCAAGACGATCACCATGCACGTCATCAAGGCGTACACCTCCGGCGACAGCTATGCCACGGTGACCGGCAACACCGTCGCTAACTACACGATGGGCGCCGGGGACTTCGTGGTCGAGGCGCACACCACCGGGCGCAAGCTTACGGTCTCGGCCAAGTCCGGCTCCAACGCGACCGGCAACAGCGGCGCCGGGCCTGACCTGCACATCGCGCTCGTCAACACCACCGACAACGCCGTGCTGGCGGTGACGGACGAGACATCGAACCAGGTGATCGTCAGCGGCAACCCGGTCAGCATCCCGACCTGGGCTATCAAGTTCCCGCAGCCGACCTGATGCCACCATGACGCTCTGCCGCGACGCGCTCGCCTTCTGGACCGGCCGCGAAAATGCGGCCGATCTGGTGCTGCTCTCGGACGATGCGGCGGTGGACACCACGTCCATCAGCCGCGTCGTGCTGCGGGTGGACGCCACCACCAGCCTCGACTCGTCAACGGCACCGGCGCTTTTCGAATGGCCGGTATCGCTCACCTACCTCGGCGCCACGGTCAAAGGCCTGCGCCTGAAGTTGGGCGGCTCTGGACTCACCGCCGGCGACTACGAGCGCGTCTGGCTCATCATCTACGATCCGAGCTATACGAGCGGGCTGGTCTGGACCGATAGCCTGACGCTGCGGGTGACGTGATGGCGGATCCTCTTTCTCTCCAGCTGCTCGATACCCTGATGGCCAGGGCTGCGCGCATCCTGGTGTCCGGTGGCTACCAGACCAATGCCGGGGCGCGAGTCTACCTGCAGCGAGCCACGCTGACCGCCGCCGATCTACCATGCGTGGTGTTCTGGCCAGGCCCGATCACCGTCGCGGAGGTGTCGGGCGCTTCAGAGCGCATGCGGCTGGACCGGCCGCTGACGGTCGAGGCCGTCATGCAGACCACGCTCGATACCTGCGGCGAGGACGGCGAGCGGCTGCTGGCCGACCTGCAGGTCGCGCTGCTGGACGCCTCCGACCTGCGAGTCGGCGGCCAGGCCATCCGGCTCACCCCTACTGAAATGCGGGCAGAGCCTAGAGACGACGGCGGCCAGACGGTCGGTGCGGCGCTGTCGATGACTCTCCAGTACGTCACCGGCTATGGCGATCCTTACACATAGAGGACAGTGAAATGGCGGACCAGAGCTACATCGGAAAGGGCAGGATCTACATGGGTCCCTACGACCAGTCGACCGGCGCCAATCTGGCGCTGGGCAATTGCAGCAAGCTCGAGCTGAGCATCGAGCAGGAGACCAAGGACTTGCTCGACTACACCCAGGCCGGAGGGGGCAAGGCCAACAGCCTGAGCCGGATCACCGCGGTCAAGGCCAACATCACGATCCACGACATCAACGGCGAGAACCTGGCCAAGGCGCTCTACGGCAGCAATACCTCCGTCACGACGCTGACCGCGATCACCGACGAGAGCCATGCCAGCGTGCAGCTCTCCGCTACTGGCGCTGGATTCTTCACCACCAACCGGCTCATCAATACCGCGGTCGCGCCGGCGGTCAAGGTCGGGGCTGCGGTCAAAACCGCCGGCACGGACTACATCGCGCGCACCACTGGCATCGAGGTCCTGGCCGGCGGCAGCATCGCCGACGGGGACACCGTGCTCGTCAGCTACACGCCCGTCGCCGAGGACCAGGTCGAGGCGCTGGTCAACAGCGGCGTCGAGTGGAAGCTCTTCTTCGATGGGTTGAATGAGGCCCGCAGCTCCAGGCCGGTTCACGTCCTGCTGCACCGCGTGAAGTTCGCGCCGGCCTCGGCCTTTGGCCTGATCGGTGATGAATTCGCGGGGCTGGAGGTCTCGGCCGAGGTCCTTAGCGACTCGCTGCAGACGACGGGCAGTAAATACTTCGACGTGAGGATTGCCCAGTGAGCGGGCTGGAGCAGTTGATCGGCACCACCGAGCTGGTCCTGCTCACCGTGGCCGGGCGGAGTCTTGAGGTCCGCCCGGTCACACTGCGGCAGCTCGGCCCATTCACCAGGGCGCTGCGGGAGCTGGCCGGCGTGGACCTGGGCGACGTGCTATCCATCGCCGGCCATACCGAGCAGGTCGTGGCCGCCGTGCAGTCTGCCACCGGGCTCGATGAGGCGTGGCTGTGGGAGCTCTCGCCCGAGGATCTGGTCACGCTGGCCGGCACGGTGGCGCGAGTGAATGCCGGTTTTTTCGCCCGGAGCCTGCTGCCAGCCATCACGCGGACGCTCGAGGGGGTGACCGCGGAGATGGGTGGGGCGACGTCCTCGCCCGCCTCGTAGCGGCAGGGCACCGGCCGGCAGATCTGATGGACTGCACGCTCTCACAACTGGCAGGCTGGGCGCGTGCGACGGCGCGCGAGGAGCGCCGGCGGGACCGGGGTCTGCTGCTGTTGCTGCGGGCGGCACAGGCGACCGAAAAGGGCTTCAGTCGGATCTGGGATGAGCTGAGCGAGGAAAGCGATCATGGCTGACATGCCCCTGCGCCTCATCCTGTCGGCACAGTATACGGACGCCAAGCAGGCGCTCGATCAGATCCGCGGCAAGCTCGGCGAGGTCAAGAAGTCAGCAGATAGCACCAACGCCGCATTTGCCAGCGCGGCGACTGGCATCAACAAGATCCGGTCGAGCATGCTGGGGCTGGTCAGCGTGGGCTCGATGGTCGCGCTGACCCGATCGGCCGCGCAACTGGCTGACAACATCAGCGAGAGCGCGGACGCCGTCGGTCTGACCATCGAGCGTTTCCAGGAGCTGCGCTACGCCGCCACGCAATCCGGCGTCTCGGCCGAGCAGTTCACGCAGGCCCTCGCCAACCTCAGCAAGTACGCTGAGGAGCGCGGGATCGGCGACATCAATCAGGCCTTCCTGGATGTCGCCAAGCGCATCGGCTCGGCGAATACGGCAATTGAGCGGCTGACCATCGCCACCGACGCCTTCGGCGCTCGGGCCGGAAAATACTTCGTCACGCTGATGCAGGATGGCGCGGCCGGCGTCGAGAGGCTGGCGCAGGAAGCGCGAGACCTCGGGCTGGTGATGTCGACCGAGACGGCACAATCCGTCGGTGCGGTGAACGATGCGCTGGACGCCTTCGGGCTGGCGGTGAAGGTCAACGTCACTAACGCTCTGGCGCAAGCGCTACCGCTGCTCCGCTCGGCCACGAAGTGGATTGCCGAGTTCAACGCGGCGGCCACCGGCGGGGGCGGGCAGTCCACCATCACGTCCACTGCCACCAACGCCGTTTCGCGAAGGCTGCAGGAGGCAAAGGACGCCGTCGTGTCCCTTGAGCGCGGGGACCTCTCGGACCCGACGCGACTCAAAGCGCTCGACGAAGGGCGTAAAACCATCATCGCCTTGCAGGCAGAGCTGGCAAATCTCACTCCCAGCTTGAAAGCGCAGGAGGGCGCGACCAAGGCCAGCGCCGCGGCCACCAAGGCGTGGTCGGATGTCACCAGGGGCCTGCGCACCGAGGAGGAGCGCTACCTCGACGAGCGTGCGCGGGTGATTGCGGCCGCTCAGGCCGCTGGCGCGAGTGAGGAGGACCTGGCCAACGCGCTCAGCCGCGTAGATGCCCAGTACCGCAAGATCGAGACCTCTTCCCGTGCCGCCGCCAGCGGGCGGCAGGCGGCCGTCCGGTCGGGCGACTCTGAAGCCCGCGCCGCTGCCGCCGAAGCCGCCCGGCTCGACGAGCAGCTCGACGCCGAGGCGCGCCGCTTCAAGGACTTGGCCGACCCGGTCGCGCCGTTGCGCCGGGAGCTTGACCTTTTGAACCAACTGCTCGCGGCCGGGAAGATCAACTTCGACGTCTGGGCAGAGGCCGCCTTTCAGGTGCAGGAGCGCGTCGGCGAGCTGGTCGAGCCCGCCGAGCGTGCCGCGGCGCAGGTCTCCGAGTACTGGTCCGAGGCCGCGCGCGGCATTCAGGGCGCGATGGCCGACTTCCTGTTCGACCCATTCACGGACGGACTGCAGGGCATGCTGCGGGGCTTCCTTGACGTCATCCGCCGCATGCTCGCCGAGGCCGTCGCCGCGCAACTGGCGCAGGCGCTCTTTGGCGACATTGCTGGCGGCAAGCCGGGCGGCTATTTCGGCGCCTTCCTGGCCGGGATGTTCCATGGCGGCGGACTGGTCGGAGCGCCCGGGCCATCCCGCCTGATGCCGGAGCTGGCCTTCGTGGGGGCACCACGGTATGCGACCGGCGGGCTGGCGGGTCTGCGCCCGAACGAAATGCCGGCCATCCTGCACCGTGGTGAGGAGGTGCTGACGGCACAGGACCCGCGCCACCGCGCCAACGGCGGCGCCTCCGGGGTGCGCATCGTCAACGTCATTGACCCAGCGCTCGCTGGCGACTACCTCTCGAGCGCGGCCGGCGAGCGGACCATCCTCAACGTCCTGCGCCGCAACGCAGGCGCCGTGCGACAGGTGCTTACATGAGCGACTTCTCCGCCGGGACGGCCACCGGCTATCTGGACCTCCTCGGCAAGCTGGTAACCTTCCTCTCCTCGACCCTGACGCCCTCCGGCGAGCGCTGGACGGTGCTCCGGTACACCGGGGTCGACTCGATCACCTCCAGCTCGTACCGCACCGACTACGAGGACTGGATGGCGATCAAAGGTCCCTACGCCATGCACTCCGGCGGGAGCTGGCGTACCGCCGTCGGCAGCCATGCCAACTGCTGGCTGGCCCTGCATCTCGTCACCGCCCTCGACGTGCGCCGGATCACCATCACCGGCCCGGCAACCACGACGATGGCGCCCAAGGACTTCTCCCTCGACTACAGCGCCGACGGGGTGAGCTGGACCACCCTGCAAAGCTGGACCGGCCAGACCTTCACGGCATCCCAGGTGCGCGAGTTTGCGGTCACTGCGACCAGTCCCGGCGCGCAGAGCTACTGGCGGCTCTACATCACCAGCAACAACGGGCACGTCGACACCACGTCGATCACCACGATCGGCCTGCCGGTCTGGCAGACCACCGCGGACTTCGACCACGCGCGGCTCGCCTCGGCCTGGCTCAAGGCGCCGGGCCTGACCGGCACGGACCCTGCCTACATCAACATTGCCTGCTACAGCCGGCCATCCAGCGACTATTACAACTGGGCCATCACCGGCGGCAGCGGATTTGTGGAGGCGTACAACTTCGATAATCAGCCGGGGTGCGTCGCGGCCCTCGGCCTGCCGCTCTGGAATAGCTCGATCCCGTACTGGTTCGCCGCGGACGGTCAGCACCTCGCCGTGTCGGTGCGCATCGACGGCGCCGGCTTCGCGGCCTGGGCCGGCAAGATGCTGCCGTTCGCTACGCCCTCGCAGTATCCGTACCCGCTCGTCATCGCGGCGCCGTTCGCGACCGCCCTCGGCGAGAAGTACAGCTCCAGCAACGGGGATCTGCCGTACCGAGGCAACACCGGGCGACTCAAGCTGCGCAAGCTGGACGGCACCTGGGCGCAGCCGTGGACCTGGCCGTGGTGGCAGGATCCGAGCAACTATTCGTCCAGCAAGCTCTTCAAGGACACCGGCGGCGACTATCCGCTGCTACCGATCACGCTCTACGATGCCAACAATCTCTTCGGGATCTTGCAGAACGTCCGCTACGTCCCGGGCTTCAACCAGGCGATCCAGAACATGATCGAGGTGGGATCGGAGGACTGGATCGTCTTCAACTATGGCAGTCTCAGCGGCATGGAAGACTGGTACGCGCAGAGGTACGTCTGATGGCCTACTCATCCGGAACGGTCACGACGGCGGCGGGACTGGTGTCCGCCATCCAGGCATTCGCCACCATCAATGGATGGACGGTGGCCGGCGACTACATCAGCAAGGGGGATGTGTACGTCCACCTGTGGGCCGAGTCGGCTGACGAGATCCGCATCCAGGGAGCGCGCGGCGGCACCTGGACGGCGCCCGACATCTGCGATAGGTACGCGAAGTTGTTCTTTGCGGCAGGGTATTCCTGGCCTGCCAGCGCAACCTATTACCTCTTCTACAGCGGCACGCCGGATACGCTCTGGTGCACGCTCAACTGGGATGTGGTGCGCTGGATGCACATCGGCTTCGGGATGCTCAGCAAGCTCGGGACATGGACGGGCGGGCAGTGGTTTTTTGCTACGGGATGTATGCGCTTCGGCGGCAATCATTTGCCTGGGCACCAATATTCGATTCAAGAACATATCGATGGCTCGTTTCAGAGTTATTGGGGAGGCGGGGAGTCGCCTGCTTTGCCCTTCTGGTCTAATTGTTCCGGCAAAAACAGCTTCGTTGAGTGCGCTCTGCGTGGGCATATTTGGGAAGCGACGGGAGCGCTGAACGATGCGGGTGATGGCAATACCATCCATTGCCCGACGGTCATCACGCCCACGCAGAAGCGCAGCCCAAATGCGCTCAACGCGCAAACGATCCTAACTCCATTCGACCTGTATCTGCGCGATACCGACGGCTACTATATGGCCATCGGGCGGCCAGAGCACATTCGGTTCGTGCGCCTGGTGAATTACAATCCAGGCGACACGCTGACTATTGGTAGTGACGCTTGGCGAGTGTATCCGGCCTATGTGCTGGATGCGACGCAGCCAGACGGCAGGTGGACCGGCTCCGGCGGCCCGCCATCGACCGGCAACCTCGGCATCGCCGTGCGCTACGACCCATAACCGATGGATCTGATCGTCAGCGATGTCGAGATTGCGGTATCGCTGGACGACACCCGCGTCGCTCTGCGGGGCTTCCTGGTCGAGCCCGACCAGCCGAGCCTGGCCGACGACCACCTCCACATCGTCACCAACATCGATGCCTATGGTGACGCGCTCTATGCGGACCGTGAGGCGTCGGTCTACGAGCCGCTCGCAACCGCCGGGGCGCGCAGCGGCACGACGCCGTTTGCCATCACCGGCGCGACCCTCTCAGGATTCCGCGGCACGGGCTTCGAGGGCGATTGGTACGACCGGATCCACATCTACGCCAACCCGCTCAACCTCGGCAACCTGACCTCAGCTCAGACCCGCGACTTCTACGTCTGGAATGCCCGGGACCTCTACAACGATCTCACCAGCATCACACCGGCGGACGACGACGGACTGGCCCTCACCGAGCCGAGCGCGGCGCCGACGACCTTCGGGCGCTACGAGGAGCGGCTGTACTCCATCACGCCGAGCTTCGATGGCCCCGCGGTTATCGACGCGAGCTACGCCTTCGACTTCGATACCGAGGACCCGGTCCTCTCCGTGGTCGGGGTGCGCGTCATCGGCTGGCCGCTCGGTCCCGACTGGCGGCCCGGGATCCGGGAGCGGCTGGAGTGGCTGACCGACGTCATGGTGGCGCGGGATGGCACCGAGCAGCGGGTGCGCCTGCGCGACTACCCGCGCCGTAGCCTCGAGTACAGCGTGCTCGCCACCGACGCCGCACAGGCGCTCGACGCTCTGGTCTGGGGCCTGCAGGACCGGCTCGTGGCCGTGCCGCTCTGGTGGGATGCCCAGCGGGTCACGACGGGCGTCAGCGCCGGGGCGATGAGCCTGACGGTGACCACGACGGGCCGCGACTACCAGGCCGGCGGGCTGGTAGCCCTCGGCGACGGGCAGGCGGCGCAGGAGCTGATGGAGATCGACACGGTCAACGTCGGCTCGCTCGATCTGGTCCGGCCGGTCGTTTCGAGCTGGCCCGCAGGGACCCTCGTCGCGCCGGCCCGCTACGCGCGGCTGGAGCCCGTGCAGTCCGTCGCGCACTGGCTGCCGGAGGCGCATACCGCCACCCTGCGATTCCGGCTCCAGGATGCCTCGGACGCGACCGCCGCGGACTCGGGCACGACCTATCGCAGCTATCCGGTGGTTGCCCTGACCGCCAACTGGGCGACCGATCCGGTCGACGAGTACGCGCGCGACATCGATGAGCATGACCCGGTCACCGCACTGGCCGGAACCTTCGAGGCCAGGGCGCTCCTGCCGCGGCTGACTCGCACTCACCTCCACACGCTCGCCTCGCGCTACGAGGTCACGACCTTCCGCGACTGGCTCTACGCCCGGAGTGGCCGGCTCAAGCCGTGCTGGCTGTGCTCTGGACTCTCCGATCTGGTGCCGACCCGGACTATCGGCTCGACGGACCTGAGCGTCTGGGTCGCGGGCACTGGCCACGCGCGGTATGTCGGTCTGCCGGCGGGGCGGCGTGACATTCAGATCCGCCATCGCGACGGCACCGTCTGGCGGCGCCGGATCACGGCGCGGGTCATCGACGGCAGCGAAGAGCGCCTGGCGCTCGACTCGGCCCTCGGTGCCACAGTGCAGCCGGCGGACCTGGTGATCAGCTGGCTAGTGCCATGCCGGCTCGGGAGCGACGCGGTCGAGCTGCTCTGGTGGACCACGGACATCGCCGAGTGTCAGCTCGCCTACGCGGGGACCACCGATGACCTATAGCACGCTGGAGCCGAGCCGCGACAGCGGCGCGCCGACCGAGCTCTATTACTTCGAGTCCGGCGGAACGCACTACGCCTACACCAGCGCTGACGAGGACGTGATCTACAGCGCCATCACCTACGCGCAGGAGCCGATCCAGCGCACCGCCGTCGAGGAGACGCCGGAGATCGGACGCCAGTCGCTCAAGCTCACCGTGCCGCGGGACAACGAGGTCGCCGCGCTATTCCTGGCTGGACCACCGACAGACTCGGTCACGCTGACCATCCGCCGCTTGCACCGGGGCGATACCGATGCGGTGGTGATCTGGATCGGGCGGGTGATGCAGGTCGAGTTCGCGGAGCTGACCGCGACCATCCTCGGCGAATCCATCCTGACCGCCATCAAGCGGCCCGGCATCCGCAGGCGATACACCTATAGCTGCCCGCACGCGCTCTACGGCCACGACTGCCGGGTATCGCAGGGCGACTACCTGGTGGTCGGCGTGCTGACCAACGTCTCGGGCGCCGTGCTGCAGGGCGCTGAGCTGGCCGGATTCGCGGACGGCTATTTCAGCGGCGGCTACATCCAGATATACAAAAACGACCAGTGGCACCGGGCCTACATCACGGCGCACTCTGGCGTCTCCGTGACCTGCGCGACGGCGCTGCCGGTGGCGGTTGGCGACACCTATAATGCCTATCCAGGGTGCGATCACACCCTGGATACCTGCGACACTCGATTCTCCAACTCGGCAAACTATGGCGGCTTCCCGTGGATACCGCTCAAGAACCCGATGGGCGGAGCAACTCTATACTGAGGTGACCGATGTTCTGGCAGTTGGTTTTTCTGGTGGCGCTCAACCTGCTGGCCTCGGCGCTGGCCCCGAAGCCTCCGAAGCCCAAGGCGGCGAGCCTGACGGACGTGGATGCGCCGACGGCGGAAGCCGACAAGCCGATCCCGGTGGTGTTCGGGACGGTGATGCTGCGAGGGCCAAACGTCGTCTGGTACGGGGACCTGAGGACCAAGGCGATCAAGACCAAGGGCGGCAAGAAGTGACCGAGCTCCGCGTCACCCACGCCGACATGCGCGCGATGGGCTACTGCAACCGGGGCGCCCGCCGGTGGATTGCCGCGCGCGGGCTCGACTGGTCGCGCTTCGTGCGCGAGGGCCTGCCCATCGAGGTCATCGAGGCTAGCGAGGATGCGATGGCGCTGCGAGTAGCGGAGGCTGTCCGTGGGCGTCGGTAGCAAGAAGGTCACCACAGGCTATCGCTACTACCTCGGCATGCACCTGGGTCTCTGCGCGGGGCCGGTAGACGCCGTGACTCGCATCGACTGCGGCGAGCGCACGGCCTGGACCGGCAGCGTCACGAGCAGCAGCTCGATCACGCTGGACGCAGAGGACCTGTGGGGCGGCGAGAAGCGCGAGGGCGGGGTGGCCGGCACCGTCGACGTCGCCTTCGGCGAGACGACGCAGGCTGTCAACAGCTACCTATCGGGCAAGATCGGCGCGCCGATGTCGGCCTTCCGTGGGGTGCTCAGCCTCATCTGCCGTCAGGTCTACATCGGCACCAATCCCTACGTGAAGCCCTGGTCGGTCGAGGTCAAGCGGCTCCCAGACCCGACCTGGAATGCCACCAAGAAGGACATCGGCGGCAACGCCAACCCGGCGCACATGATCCGCGAGCTGATCACGTCACCGACCTGGGGGATGGGCCTGCCCAGCTCGCTGGTGGACAACACCTCGTTCACAGCCGCAGCCAACACCCTCTACAGCGAGGGCCTGGGGCTCAGCCTGGTCTGGACCCAGCAGGAGCCCGTCAGCGCCTTCCTGCAGAGCATCCTGGATCACATCGGCGCGGTGATCTACGTCGACCCGGCCACGGGCAAGTTCGTGCTGAAGCTCATCCGCCAGGACTACACCCCGTCTGCCTGCCTCCTGCTGGACGAGAGCAACATCCTGAGGCTGGAGTCCTTCTCGCGCCGCTCCCTGGATGAGACGGTGAACGAGATCGTGGTCAGCTACCACGACCGCGCGACCTATACCGACACCACCGTCGCCGCACAGGACCTCGGCAACATCGCGGCGCAGGGCGCCGTGGTCAGCGAGAGCCGCTCCTACCCTGGCCTGCCGACGGCTACCCTGGCCTCGCGGGTGGCCGAGCGGGACGTGGTCGCTGCCTCCGCGCTCATCGCGCAGGTACGGCTCACCGTCAATCGCGAGGCGTATTCGCTACGCCCGGGGGATGTGTTCCGGCTGACCTGGCCGCCGCTCGGGCTGAGCGAGGTCCTGTTCCGCGTCGGCGAGATCTCGGGCGGCACGCTGGAGGATGGCGCTATCCGACTCTCCGCGGCGCAGGATGTTTTCGGACTCCCGTCGGCGACATATCTCGGTGTCCAGGCCGCCGGCTGGGCCGATCCCGTCACCGCGCCCGCGCCTTGCCCGCAGGAGACGCTGCTGGAGGCTCCCTACTGGGACGTGGCGCGCAAGCTCTCGGCCGCAGACCTGGACTATCTGGACACCGGCGTCGGCTTCCTGCAAGCGCTCGGCAGCCGCCCCGCCGGCTCCAGCTATGGCTACACGGTCTGGTCGCGACTCGGCTCGGCCGACTACGTCGAGGGGCAGTTCTCGCCGCACTGCCCGACCGCCACCGTGGCGGCGGTGACGCAGACGCAGACCACCATCCCGCTGATCGGAGCCGTCGATCTGGACGCGGTGGAGGAGGGGAGCTACGCGTACCTCGGCCCGGAGGTGGTCAAGGTCGTGTCCATCAGCACCAGCACCGAGACGATCACCGTGTCGCGCGGAGTCCTGGACACCGTGCCGCAGACGCACGCGGCCGGCACGCGCGTCTGGTTCGCCGATGGCGCCTACGGTGGCGACGAGATCGAGTACACCGACGGCGAGGTCGTCAAGGCCAAGCTCTTGACCCTGACCGGGCGTGGGCAGCTCGCCATCGGCTCGGCCACCGAGCGCACTGTCACGATGGACAGCCGCTTCGACCGGCCGTACCCGCCCGGCAACGTCAAGATCAACGGCGTGGCCTACCCGGCCAGCGTCAGCGGTGACCTGCTCTTCACCTGGTCGCACCGGGACCGCACGCAGCAGACTGCCTACCTGGTGCTGCAGACGGAGGCCAGCATCGGGCCGGAGGCGGGGACCACTTACACCCTGCGGCTCTATACCGCGGCCGGGGTGCTCAAGCGCACCTACAGCGGGCTGACCGGCACCAGTCAGGCGTACTCTAACGCCCAGGAGATCGCCGACTTCGGGTCGGTGCAGGGCGCCTTCCGCTTCGAGCTGGAGAGCCTGCGCGACGGCCTCACCAGCTACCAGAAGCACTCGATCTGGGTCTACCGCACACTGA
>ERZ1649853.640-NODE-640-length-14364-cov-18.355021_pt1 | contig 14364 bp, 10 predicted proteins | sample MGYA00575353_ERZ1649853 | MGnify/ENA primary metagenome ERZ1649853 (study PRJEB40853, sample SAMN11349654) | freshwater sediment metagenome | isolation source: river sediment | host: Sediment | place: India: Okhla Barrage, New Delhi | collected 2017-02-21 ...
CTGTGGCACGATTCCCGGCATGCAGGACCACGAGCGCCCAAGAGCCGCATGGGGGTGGAGAGGCATGGCCGTCGCGGCGGCCGCTGTCTTCGTCCTCCTCTGCGTCCTCAACGCCCGTCGCGCGACGCCGACGATCGACGAGTTCGCGCACGTGCCGGCCGGCTGCGTCTACTGGCGGCAGGGCGACTTCTCGCTGTACGGCAAGAACCCGCCGCTCGCGAAGCTCTGGATGTCGCTGCCCGTCGCGCTGGACTCGCGAGTCGTCGTCCCGGAGTTCTCCCGCAGACCGCTCGGCTGGGGGCCCTGGGAATACGGCAAGGGGTTCATGGACGCGAACCGGGAGCGCTTCTTCGCGATCTTCTTCCGGGCCCGCCTGATGATCGTGGCGCTGGGCCTCGCGGCCGCGGCGCTCGTGTTCGTGTGGGCGAGGCGTCTCTTCGGCGAGCGAGCAGCCGCCGTGGCGGCTTCACTCCTCCTCCTCTCCCCCTCGGTCGTCGCGCACAGCAGCCTCGCCACCGTGGACGCGGCGTGCATGCTGACGATTCTCGCCGCCTGCTGGCTCCTACGCCGCGCGTGCGTGCGGCGCGGCCTCCTGGCGATAGCGGTCGCGGGGGCGGCTCTCGGCGCCGCGCTCGCGGTCAAGTTCACGGCGATCCTCGTCGTGCCCGTCGCGGTGGTCCTGCCCGCGCTCGCCCTCCGCGGCGAGGGGGCCGGGACGGGGCGGCGTCTCGGGATCTGGGCTCGCGACGTCGCGGTCCTCCTGCTCGCCGCCCTGATCGTCGTCCACGCCGCCTTCGGCTTCCGCGGATCGTTCCGCCGCCTCGATTCGTTCCGGTTCCACTCGCGGACCTGCGCGGCGGTCCAGCGCGCGCTTCCGGGAGCGATTCCCGTTCCGCTGCCGCGGGACTTCGTCTCGGGCTTCGACGCGGTGCGGCTCGACACGGAGAAGGGGGAGTTCGAGAACTTCCTGCACGGCCGGTGGTCCCCGGAGGGGTGGTGGTACTACAACCTCGTGGCGCTCGCGGTGAAGACGCCGCTCCTGGTCCTCCTCCTCTTCCTCGGCGGAGTTCTCGCCTGGCGCTCGAGCGGAGCGGGGCTCCGGGAGGCCTGGCCGGTCCTGCTCCCCGCCGCGAGCATCCTGGTCTTCCTCTCCGCCTTCAACCGGGTCAACACGGGAATCCGTTACGTGCTCCCGGTCCTCCCCTTCCTACACCTGGCCGCGGGAGCGGTCTTCGCCACGAAGGCGGGCCCGGGACGTTTCCGGTGGCGGGACGCGCTCGCCGCAGCCGCGGTCGCGGCGACGCTCGTGACCGCCGTCGCGGCGCGCCGGGATCCGATCCTGTACTTCAACCCGATCGCGGGGGGCTCTTCCCGGGGGCAGGATTGGCTGATCGACTCGAACCTCGACTGGGGCCAGGATCTCTACCAGGTCCCCTCCGCGGTCGCCCGCCTCCGGCCGGACCGGCCGATCTCCCTGCTCTACTGCGGCCACGTCGATCCGGCGCTCTACGGGCTCGATTACGAGCCGACCCCCCCGTGGCCCGTGGAGAACGTGATCGCCGTCAGCGTGAACTTCCTCGCGGGCATGAAGTACCTCGCCCCCGCCCCGGGGGGGAAGATCGTCTGGGTCGACCGCGAGCATCTCGCCTGGATGCGATCGCTCGAGCCGGTCGAGCGTCTCGGCTCGATCTGGGTCTACGACACCAGGCCGCGGGCCGGCGGGAAACCTTCCTCCCCGTAGTCGCAAGAACTCTGGATCGACGGGCCCGCGGGGAGGCTCGAGTGCTCGCCGCGGCGGAGCGCTGCCTCGCGGGGCTTCTCGCCTGAGCTCGCCGCCGCGTCTCGGGCGGCTCTACCCGACCAGGATCAGGTCTCTCTGCGTCGCGCCCGCGACCTCGATCTTTCCGGCCGGCGTCACGAACACGTCGATCTCGCTCCTCACGGCCATCCGTCCCGCGAGGTAGATGCCCGGCTCGATCGAGAAGCAGATCCCGGGGACCAGGAGGCGCTCGTCGCGCGTCTCGAGGTTGTCCATGTTGACGCCGTTCCCGTGGACCCGGACGCCGATGCTGTGGCCGGTGCGGTGGATGAACTCGTTTCCGTGGCCGGCCGCGACGACGACCTCCCGGCAGGCGTCGTCCACCTCCCAGCCGTGGACGGGGCTCCCCGCCGCGAACCGCCTTCGCACGAATTCGAGCGCCGCATCCCTCGCGTCGCGCACGACCGCGAAGATCCTCGCGTACTCGGCCGGAGGATTCTTGCCGGCGAAGCCGCACCAGGTGATGTCGTAGTAGACGCCCCGCGGGTCGTCCTTCCGCGCCCAGAGGTCCACGAGGATCGTGTCGCCCGACCTGAGCGTGTACGCGTTCTCGCGCGTCGGCTCGAAGTGCGGGTCGGCGGGGTGGTCGTTGAAGCCCACGATCGGGCTCTCGCCGTCGTTCGTCAGCCCCTCCTCCCGGAACCTCTCGACGATGTGCTCCTTGATCCCGAACTCGGTGACCGCCTTGCCGCGGCGGAGAGCGTCGTCCATCAGCGCGAACGCCTCGTCCTTGATCCTCTGGACGATCTCCCCCGCCTCGACGTGGCTCCGGTACGCCTCCTCGTCCATGACCGCCTCGAACTCCTGGACGAGGCCCGCCGACGACACCACCTCGTGGCCGAACGACCGGACCAGCTCGATGGTGCCCGCGTCGACGACCGCCACGTACGGGATCGCGTTCATGGGAGAGTACTGCATCGCGATCCTCTTCGGGCTCCCGAGCGCGGCCCGGAGCTTCTCGTGCATCTCCCGCCAGGCCAGGAAGAACTCCTGCGTTCCCGGCAGCGGGTCCAGCTTCCGCGGCTCCACCTTGTGGGAGAGCTTCACCGGCTGGCCCTCGGCGGGGACGAAGTAGAACCACCGGCGGGTCGTCATGCCCGCGGTGTCGAGGCCCAGGATCCGGTACGCCATCAGATCGCGGTGATGGAAGTCGCACAGAAGCCAGCCGTCGACGCCGGCGGACGCGAGGGATCGCTGGATCGCGGCGAGGTCCATGAGAGAAGCCCTCCGGGGAGAGGGGCAACCCTACCTTCGGCCCGGGATCGTGTCAAACCCCAGGGATCCGGACGGGACTCAAGGGGCGGAGCGCTCGCGGTGGACGCGGTTTCGCTCGACGACGTCGGCGAGGGTCGTGCGGTCGAGGATCCGGGCGGCGGCGTCCCGGACCTCGATGAGCACCTCGTAGAACCCCGCGTGGCGCCGGTTGCGCTGCATCAGGTCGCGGAGCTCGGCGGCGCTTCCCATCGGGGCGAGCGGCCCGTCCAGGAGGCGGATCACCTCCCCCAGCACGATCTCGTGCGGCTCGCGGGCCAGGGTGTAGCCGCCCTCGACCCCGCGCCGGCTCCGCACCCAGCCCGCGCGCTTCATCTGCACCAGGATCCCCTCGAGGAACTTCCAGGGGATCGACTCGATCCGGGCGATCTCCCGGATCTGGACGAACTCCCCCGCGCGACGCTCGGCGAGGTGGCACAGCGCCCGGATCCCGTACTCCCCCCTCTTCGAGATCTTCACGACCGAACCCTCTCCCGGGCGTCGGCGCGGACGCGCCCGCCCGACGCGCTCAGGCCGCGGCCTCCGCCTCCCGGAAGAACTCCTCTACCGCCTCGAGAAAGTCCTCGATCGTGCCGAGCGACTGGATGCGCACGCGCAGGTGTCGTCCGCCCGGGAGACCGTGCGTGTACCAGCCCGTGAACGTCCGGAGCTTGTGGATCGCGTGCCGAGGCTCCTCCTCGGCGGCGACCATCCGGAAGTGCTCGAGGATCAGGTCGCGGCGGTCGGCGATGCCGGGCTCGCGCGGCGCGTTCCCCGCCAGCACGTCCGCCGCCTGGCGGAAGATCCAGGGGTTCTTCACGGAGGCCCTGCCGATCATGACCGCGTCGCACCCGGTCTCCCGGAGCATCCGGATCGCGTCCTCCGGGACCCGCACGTCGCCGTTGCCGAGAACGGGGATCGACAGCTCCTGCTTGAGGCGGGCGATCTGCGTCCAGTCGGCGCTCCCGCCGAACCCTTGCTTCGCCGTCCGCGGGTGCAGCGCGACCGCGTCGGCCCCCTCCCCCTCGCAGATCCGCCCCAGCTCGAGGAAGGCGATCCGGCCGCTCCCGAGCCCGGACCGGAACTTCACGGTCAGGGGGATCCGGATCGCGGCCCGCACCGCCCGCACGATCTCGCGGGCCAGGCCGAGGTTCCCCATCAGGCCGCACCCCGCGTTCCCCTTGACGATCTTGTTCGCCGGGCAACCCATGTTGACGTCGCAGACGTCGGCGCCGAGAGCCTCGATCTCCCGAGCGGCGTCCGCCATCCGGACGGGGTCCGACCCGTAGATCTGGATCGAGATCGGACGCTCCTCCTCCTCGAAGCGCATCCGGCCCCGCGTCCCGACCCGCTGCCGGCTCAGGGCCTCCGAGGAGACGAACTCCATCGTGACGAGGCCCACTCCGCCGATCCTCCGGAGGATCCGCCGGAACTGCCGGTCCGTGATCCCGGCCATCGGCGCCAGGACGAGCGGAGGATCGACGGTCACCGCGCCGAGTCGAAGCATGTCGTTCGCCCGCCCACGGCGCCGGGCGGCGCCGCTCATCGTCCCCGGAACCTCGGGGGCCTGCGCTCCATGAAGGCGAGGAGGGCCTCCTCCCGGTCCTCGGTCCCGAGCAGGACCTCGTAACACGCGTGCTCGAACGCGAGGGCCTCCGCCAGCGGCAGGTGCATGCCGCCCTCGATCGCCCTCTTGGCCTGCCGGACCGCGAGCGGACCGTTGGCGGCGATCGTCTCTGCGAGCCTCCGGGCCTCGCCGTCGAGCCTCTCGGCCGGGACGACCTTGTCCGCGACGCCGTCGGCCAGAGCCTCGGCCGCGGAGAACGCCCTCGCCGTGAAGATCCACCGCTTGGCCCGCGCGATCCCGGCGACCCGCGGGAGCCTCTGCGTGCCCCCGCCGCCCGGCAGGATGGCGAGCGCGGCCTCGCGCAGACCCACGGTCGCGTCCTCGGCGAGGATGCGAAGGTCGCATGCGAGCGCCAGCTCGCACCCTCCTCCCACCGCCGCGCCGCGGACGGCCGCGATCGAGGGGAACGGAAGATCGGCGACGGCGGTGATGGCGGCCTGGAGCCGCGCGACGAACGCGCGCACCTCCTCGAGGCTCATCCCCTTGCGCTCCTTGAGGTCGGCTCCGGCGCAGAAGTGCCGTTGCGAGGAGCGGACGACGAGGCACCGTGCGCCGTCGTCTCCGGCGAGCCGCCGCGCCGCCTCCCCCAGGTCGTCCACGAGGTCGAACCCCAGCGCGTTGACCGGCGGCCGGTCGAGCGTCAACGTCCGGACTCCGTCCGCGGCCTCCTCGATCCTCACGTACCGGAGATCCGCCATCGCCCGCCTCTCCGTCGTCCTCGGGCCCTCGGGCCTCGGCCCGGGGCGAGCGCGATTATAACGGATGAGCGGGCGCGAATCGGGACGGGGTCGCCGCGGGACGGGTCAGCCTCGTCCCTGGCTCGCGGCGAGCACCTCGTTCGCGGCCTGGATCAGGTCGCGGATGTCGAACGGCTTGTGGACGACGGCGGCGATCCCCTTGCGGCGGGTCTCCTCCTCGTCGAGACTCATGCCCCAGCCGGTGACGAGCGCGACGGGGAGCCCCGGACGGACCTCTCCGATCCGCTCCGCCACCTCCCAGCCGGACATGTCGGGCATGCCGAGATCGGTGAAGACCATGTCGTAGTCGCCCACCGCCAGGAGGCGCAGCCCCTCGTGCCCGGAAACGGCCGTGTCGACCGTGTGCCCCTCGCCGACGAGGACGTCGCGAACGACGTCGCCGACCTCGGGCTCGTCGTCGATCACCAGGATCCTGCCGTTCCTGACGAGGTCGGGCAACGCCGCCCCGTTCCCCCCGCGCGCCACGACGTCTTCCTTGGGGATCGGGAACTCGAGCAGGAACGCGGTCCCCTTCCCGAGCGCGGACTGGACCTCGATCTTGCCGTCGTGGCGGCGGACGATTCCGTAGGCCACGCTGAGGCCGAGACCCATCCCGCGCGTGCCCTTCGTCGTGAAGAACGGATCGAAGAGCTGCCGGCGGATCTCCTCGGTCATGCCGACCCCGGTGTCGGAAACCTCGGCGGACACGGAGTCCCCACGGCGCCGGCAGGCCACGCGCAGCTTGCCGCCCTGCGGCATCGCGTCCACGGCGTTCAGGATCAGGTTGGTGAACACCTCCCGGAGCTCCGCGGCGTTGCCGAGGATCGGCGGGACCGGCGCGGTGTCGGTCTCGACGCGGATCGCCACGTTGCGCCGCTCGGCCTCCGACTTCCACCGCGTGCGGGTGATCTCGATCGCGTCGAGGATGACCTCCGCGAGGTCCACCGCGAGGAACTTCCGGTCGCGGCGCGTCCTCGAGAACTCCTGGATCCGGCGAATCGTCTCCCTACCGTCCTGGGCCGCCTTCTCGATGACCGTCAGGTCCTGCTCGATCTCCGACCCCAGCCCGCGGCGCTTCAGGAGCTGGGCCCTTCCCAGGATCGCGCCGAGGAGGTTGTTGAAGTCGTGGGCGACGCCCCCGGCGAGCTCGCCGAGCGCGCGGAGCTTCTCGGTCTCCGCGAGCTTCTCGCGCAGCCGGCGAGCCTCGGTCGTGTCGATCAGGAGGCACTCCGCGGCGGGCTCGCCGCGATACTCGATCCTGCTGCCGCGGAGCTCGAGGTGCCGGATCGTGCCGGCGCCGTCCCGGCCGAGCACATCCACCGAGCTCGGCGTTTCCCCGCGGAGCCAGGCCTCGATCCGCCCGCGAACGAGCGACGACGACGAGGGATCGAAGATCCGGTCCAGGTCGAACCCCGGGCCCTTCGCTTCCTGCATGGAGACCCCGAAGACCTCCTCGAACGCGCGGTTGACGAACCGGACGCGCTTCTCCTGCACGATGAAGATCGCGTCCGGGGAGTGCTCGACGAGCGTCTTGTACTGGGCTTCCGATTCCTCGAGGGCGCGCGTCCGCTGACGGACCTGCTCCTCGAGCGTCGTGTTCAGGTTCTCGAGCGCCTGCTGGAAGGCGGCCGACTCGGAAGCCTTCTCCTGCACGCGGTCCATCATCGTGTTGAAGGCCCGCGCGAGATCGGCGAGCTCGACCGCCCCCGTCACCGGAATGCGGTGCGAGATGTTCCCGGCCGCGAGGGCCTCGGTTCCCGCCGCGAGCCTCCGAAGGGGGGCCGTGGTCCGATGGGCGACCCAGATCCCGAAGGCGGCCGAGGCGACGGCGAGGGCGGCGCCCAGTCCCACCAGGTGCCCGACGATGCGGCGGAGGCGCTCCTCCATCGGCCCGACGGACAGGCCGACGCGGACGGCACCCCACGGCTCGTCCACCCCCTCGACGCGAACGGGCACGAGGACCTCGAGGATCGAGGGCCTGTCCCCCTCCGCCTCCACCGGCCTCACATCCACGACCTGGGTCTCCTGCGGGATCCTCGGCAGCGGGGCGGAGACCCGCTCGGAGAGCGGAGAGTTGGAGCGGACGCCCGCGACCTCCCCCTCCTTGTCGTGGATCACGACGTACTCGACCCCCTCGTCTCCCGCCGCGCCCTCGGCGGCGATCTGCAGCGCCGGGTAGTTGTACGCGAGCAGCGACGGCGTCGCGACCGCCCCGACGCTCCGGGCGATCGAGATCCCCCTGGACCTGAGCCCGTCCCGCAGAGAGCCGGCGACGCGGGAGCGCACCAGGACGAGCGTCGTCCCGATGATCACGACGACGAGCACGATGGTCGCGGCCGCGAAGCTCTGGGCCAGGGTCCGCGAGAGGATCAGGCGGCGGATCATGCGCCCCCTCCCTCGCTGTCGATCCAGACGTTCTCGAAGTCCACGCCGGCGAGGCCGAGAGGCCCCGGCTCGATCCCGTGGATCCCGGACCGGACCCCGAGGGTCCCCACCGAATGGAAGAGCGGGACGATCGGGGCCAGCTCGAGGATGCGCTGCTCCGCCTCCCGGTAGATCCGGTTCCGCTCGACCGGGTTCATCTCCCGGGCGCCCGCCTCGAGGAGGGCGTCGCACCGCCCGTCGTTCAGCTCGAAGATGTTCCCCTCGGTGCCGTACAGGAAGAGCGTCCGAAGGAACGTGTCGGGATCGTGGAGGTCCGCGGTCCAGCCGAGGGTGAAGGCGGGGGCCGCGTGCTCGTCCACCTTCCGGCTCAGCTCCGGCCACGTCACCTGCTCGAACTCGACGGGGATCCCGACATCGGCCAGGTCCGACCGGAACTTCTCGTAGAGCGCCTCGGCCAGGGGACCGGCCGGCGTCATGAGGAACCGGACCGGGAGCAGGCCGCTACCGCCCGGGTGCCCCGCTTCCGCGAGGAGCTTCCGCGCCCGGGCCGGGTCGTACGCGAGGGTCTTGACGCTCGGGGAATACGCCGGCATGCCGGGCGGGAGGATCCCCACGGCGGTGCGCCGGAGCGGCGACATCTTCACGATCGCGTCGCGGTCGATCGCGTGCGCGATCGCCTGCCGGACCCGCACGTCGTCGAGGGGAGGCGCGCCGGTCCTCAGGCCGAAGAACATCAGCGACAGCTCGTGGTAGCGGAAGATCTTCAGCCTCGGATCGCTCCGGACTCCTTGCAGCTCGTCCCCGCCGACGCTGAATACGTCCACCTCTCCGCGCTCGAAAAGCCCCTCGTGGATCCGAACCTCGCCGTCCCGACGGAAGACGATCTCGACGGCATCCAGGTGGGGAGGGCCCCCGAAGTAGGCGGCGTTCGCCACGATGCGAATGCCCTTCGCGTCCCAGGAGTCGAGCCGGAACGGACCGGTCCCGACGGGGGACCGGGCGAACGCCTCGCCGCCGATCCGCTCGACGACGTGGCGGGGAACGACCCGCAACCCGTCCATGGCGAGGACTTCCAGGAAGGAGAGGTACGGCCGCTCGAGACGGATCCGCACCGTCCGCGCGTCGGGAGTCTCCACTCCGGGAAGGTCGCTCCGGCGCCCTTCGGCGAAGTCCATCGCCCCCGCCACGGCGCCGAGGTACGAGAAGGCGATGCTGCGGGGCTTCTGCTTCGAGAGGAGGACGCGACGAATCGTGAACGCGACGTCCTCCGCGTCGCACTCCGAGCCGTCGTGGAACCGCACGCCGGGTCGCAGGTGGAACGTGTACTCCAGGTTGTCCTTGGAGATCGTCCACGTGTCCGCGAGGCCGGGGACGATCTGGAGGTTCGGGCCGACCGCCACGAGGCCGTCGAACAGCTGGTCCGCGAGGAGCGCCTCGTAGACCGACGAGACCGCCATCGGATCGAGCGTCTGGGAGACCTCCTGCAGGATGCGGACGACCCCCCCGCGGGAAGGCGCCGGAGCTGCGGGCTCCGCTGCGCCGCCGTCCTCCCCCTGGCCGCCGCAGGCCGCGGCGAGGAGCAAAAGGACGGCGAGAAATCCGGCGCGCCAGGGAACTCGAACCGCAACAGTCGCGCGTCTCGGGCCGAGCACCAGTCGTCCCCCCAATTACGATTCCGACGGGATCGCCGGGGGGAGAACATCGGTGCCGGAGCCCCGCAAGTCAAGCCGGACCGGGCATCTCCGGCCCCCCGAAGATATGGCGAAAGTCGGGAGCATCTCGACGCGTGTGGTATAGTCCCGCCGTCCGCGCCGAACGCGGCCGGCAATGGCGCCGGGGCCGCGTCGTCGCGCCGGCGGTCCGGTCCCGGAGCCGGCGCAGGAACGAGAAGCGCGGTGCGCAGGGCCGTCCTCGCTGGCGGCCCGCCCGAAGCGGTGGACCGGAGCGGCCCCGGGCAAGGGGGCCCCGGTCCCGCGCGGGTCGGGGGCCGCAAGTCGTGCGGGCCGGCGCGTGCCGGGAACCGGGGAGATCCGAACCAGTCATGTCGAAGGTCATGCTCGTCAACGTGACGCATGTCGAGGAGTCCCGAGTCGCGATCCTCGAGGACGGCGTCCTCGCGCAGTACGAGATCGAGACGATCAACAGGACCAACATCAAGGGAAACATCCACAACGCCGTGGTGGACAACGTCCACCCGTCCCTCGAGGCCGCGTTCCTGCGCCTCTCGGGCGACCTCAAGGGATTCCTCCCCCTCGACGAGGTCAATTTCAACCTCCTCCCGGCGAGGAGCGACAGCCGCTCCAAGGGGAAGATCGGCCAGCACCTCCATCCCGGGCAGAAACTCATGGTGCAGGTCATCCGGGAGCCGTTCGCGGGCAAGCCGCCGACGGTGACCACCTACTTCTCCCTGCCGGGGCGCTTCCTGGTCCTCATGCCCGGGGTCGACTCGGCCGGCGTCTCGCGCAAGATCGAGGACGCGTCGCAGCGCGAGCGGCTGCGGAAGCTCGTCGACGAGCTCAATCCTCCGAAGGGATTCGGCTTGATCGTGCGGACGGCGGGTCTCGGCCAGACGAAGGTCGAGCTGCAGCGCGACCTGCGCTACCTCTTGAGGCTCTGGGAGTCGATCCAGAGGGCCTCGCGGGCCGCCGACTTCCCCGGCCTCGTCTACCGGGAGCGGGACCTCGTGATCCGCACGATCCGGGACTACTTCATGCCCGACATCGCCGAGGTCTGGATCGACAGCCCCGAGACGCACGAGCGGGCGCTCGAGTTCGTCCGGGACGTGATGCCGAACAAGGCGAAGTCGGTCCATCTCCACACGGGCGAGCGCCCTCTCTTCAGCAAGTTCAACCTCGAGGAGCAGATCGAGAGCATCTACAAGCGCCGCGTGCCTCTGCGTTCCGGCGGGGAGATCGTGATCGACGGAACCGAGGCGCTGACGGCGATCGACGTCAACAGCGCCCGCTCGAGCCGGCACGGGGACGCGGAGGAGAACGCTCTCTCGACGAACCTCGAGGCGGCCGCGGAGATCGCCCGCCAGCTGCGCCTCCGGGATCTCGGGGGCCTTGTCGTCGTCGACTTCATCGACATGCAGGCCTCGCGAAACCAGAAGAAGGTCGAGAAGGCGATGCGCGACGCGATGAAGGGGGACCGCGCCAAGTACGACGTCACGCGGATCTCGAAGCTCGGCCTCCTCGAGATCGCCCGGCAGCGCATGCGGAGCGAGAAGCTCGGCGCCTCGTACGCCACCTGCCCGTCCTGCGAGGGATTCGGCCTCGTCAAGAACGTCGAGGCGGCCGGGCTCGCCGCGCTCCGCAAGCTCCAGGCGCGCTGCCTCCGGGGGGATTTCGGCCGCATGCGCGCGGCGCTGCCGCCCGAGGTGGCCGCGTGGGTCCTCAATCACAAGCGGGAGGACCTCCTGCAGCTCGAGCGGCGGTACAACATCCGGATCGCGGTCGAGGGGAAGGGCTCCCTCCGGCGTCACGAGAGCGAGTTCGAGACGTTCCCTCGCGAGAAGGCCGAGGAGCCCCCCGCCCTCGTCGTCGGCGACCGGCCGGCCCCTCCCCTTCCGCCCGATCTCAAGGATCTCGTCGAGGCGCAGGAGGCGCCGGCGGGGTCCGAGCCGGCCCTTCCGTCTCCGGGGGAGAGCGGCGACGCTTCGGAGTCCGCGGGCGCCCCGGGAACGGGCCGGAAGCGGCGGCGGAGGCGGCGCCGTCACTCTCGAGGCCCTTCCGGGACGGACGGAGGAGAAGCGCCGGCCGGCGTCCGGGAGCGCCCGGGAGATGTCGACGGGGCTCACGAGGTGGTCTTCCCGGGCGGCCCCGAGGCACCGGAGGCGGTCGAGGCCGACCGGCGGCCCGCTCCCGACGCGCCGCCTCGGGATTCCGGCTCCCCTTCCGGGGAAGGGATCCGGGCCGAGGGCGAGGGGACGCCGGCGCCCGCCGGACACGGCGGCGCGACTCCTCCCGACGGTGGAGAGGGCGGGAACAGGAGACGGCGAAGGCGCAGGAGACGGCGAGGCCGCGGGGGAGCCGGCGCCAACGGCGCCGCGCCCGAAGCGCAGACGGATGGCGGGGGCGCCCCGCGGACCGAGGGGCCCCGCTCCGGGGAAACCGACGAGGATCCCGCGGTTCCGAGACACATCCGGAGCGAGGAGCTGATGCCGGCGGCGACCGGAGGCGTGTCGCGCGGGCGGCGCGCCCGCGCGGAAGGGACGCCGCTCCACGGGCGCAGGAGGCGCCGCGGTCCCGCGGTCCCGGCGAACACCGGGGGCCCGGACCGCGTCGACTCCGGAAGGCCTCCGTACCCGCGGCCCGGCGGGCCGGCTCTTTCGGGAGGCGGAGAGGAATCCGGAGACTGAGCGGAACGCGAGCCCTTGACGCTCCGGGCTCGACGGGCCGACGATGGAGGCGTTCCACCGGAGGTCCGCCATGAGGCTCGCACGCCCGCTCGCCGCGACTGCCGTCCTCGTCCTTGCGGTCTGCTCGCTCGCCGGAGCGGCCCCTCCGGAGTCGCCGCTCCGGCCGGTCGCGACCTACTCGATCGTCGCCCGGGACCCCGCGACCGGCGAGATGGGCGTTGCCGTCCAGAGCCACTGGTTTTCCGTGGGCTCGATCGTCCCGTGGGCGGATGCCGGCGTGGGCGCGGTGGCAACTCAGTCGTTCGTCGAGCCGTCGTACGGCCCCCTCGGCCTCGCGGCGATGCGCTCGGGCACCCTGCCGGATCGGGCCCTCGCCGAGCTCCTCGCCCGGGACCCGCATCCCGAGGTTCGCCAGGTCGCCTTCGTGGACGCGAACGGCCGGGTCGCCGCGCACACCGGGGCACGCTGCATCCCCGCCGCGGGGCACCGGACCGGCGAGGGATACTCGGTCCAGGCGAACCTCATGCTCGGCGACGAGGTGCCCGACGCCATGGCCCGCGCCTTCGAGGCCTCGCGCGGGCCGCTCGCCGAGCGGATGCTCGCGGCGCTCGAGGCCGCGCAGGACGCGGGAGGAGACATCCGCGGCAAGCAGTCCGCGGCGATCCTCGTCGTCCGCGCGAAGCCGAGCGGCAAGCCGTGGACGGACCGTCTCGTGGATCTCCGGATCGAGGACTCGGACCGGCCCCTCGCCGAGCTTCGCCGCCTCCTGTCCCTCGCGCGCGCCTACGACCTCATGAACCAGGGGGACGAGGCGGTCGCGGCGGGCAGGATGGACGAGGCGCTCCTCCTTTACGGGAGGGCCGAGGAGATGTTCCCCGGAAACGACGAGTTCGTGTTCTGGCACGCGGTGACCCTCGTGACCAACGGCCGCACCGATGCCTCGTTGCCGCTCTTCGCAAGGGCGTTCCGGATGAACCCGGCGTGGATGCTGCTCGTGCCCCGCCTCCCGGCGGTCGGCCAGCTCCCCGAGACCCCGGGTCTCGTGGAGAGGATCCTCGCCCAGGGGCCGTCCGCGGAAACGCGCTGAGAGCGGGCGCGACCGGCGCTCGCCGCCCGTCCCGGGCCGATCGCATCGAGCGCTCCGGTGCGCGGGTGGCGCCCCCCAACTCCGGAACCTAACATGAACCCTCCGCCGGGCTCGGACGCCCGGCACGGAGAGCCTCGGTTGAGCCCGACGTCCGCCCCCCCCCGCGGCGACATCCGGAGCAGGTTCGCGGAGCTCGTCTCCGGGGACGGCTTCGACCTCCTCGAGGCGTGCCTGCTCGTCGCGGCGGAGGAGTACCCCCTGCTCTCGATCCCCGACGAGATCGCCCGCGTGGACGCGATCGGCGCGGAAGCCGCGGGGCGCCTGGCCGGGCTCTCCAACTTCTTCGCGCGCCTCGACGCCCTCCGCACCTACCTGTTCGACGAGCTGGGCTTCCACGGAGACCGCGAGGACCACGACGACCCCAAGAACTCGTACCTGAACGAGGTGCTGAGCCGGCGCCGCGGGATCCCGGTGACGCTCTCGATCCTCTACATGGAGACCGCGCGCCGCGCCGGGGTGGAGACGCGCGGCGTGGCCCTCGCCGGCCACTACGTCGTCAGGGTCAGCGATCCGGAGCGCTCCACGTTCGTGGATCCGTTCTCCGGCGGCCACGTGATCACGGAGGACGACTGCCGCGACCTGGCCCGGCGGGCGTCGGGCCGCGTCTCCCTCTTCCGGCGGGAGACGCTCGAGGGCACGACGCCGCGGTCGACGCTAGCCCGCCTGCTCGGAAACCTGAAGCGGATCCACCTCGCCCGCGAGGACTACGCCCGGGCTCATTCCGCCGTGGAGAGGCTCCTGCTCGTCTCCCCCGACGATCACCGCGAGCTCCGCGACCGCGGGTTCCTGCTCGCTCACCTCGGACGCACCGACGCCGCGGTCGCCGACCTGGAGAGCTACCTGTTCCTCGCCCCCCGCGCGCCGGACGCGGAGGCGGTTCGCGGCCGTCTCGCCTGGCTCCAGCGCAAGCTCCAGCGGACCAGCTGAGCGGATCACTCCAGGCTGAAATCGACCTGAATGGTGAAGTACACCATGATCGGCTTCCATGGTGGTGCGGAGCTTGTGCTGTCCGGGGGATGTCCGCCGGCGGACGGCGGA
>ERZ1649853.642-NODE-642-length-14358-cov-11.774453_pt1 | contig 14358 bp, 15 predicted proteins | sample MGYA00575353_ERZ1649853 | MGnify/ENA primary metagenome ERZ1649853 (study PRJEB40853, sample SAMN11349654) | freshwater sediment metagenome | isolation source: river sediment | host: Sediment | place: India: Okhla Barrage, New Delhi | collected 2017-02-21 ...
ATTCAATTCATTGCTCACGAACGGCCACCATCACGCAGGTATCTCTCTATCCTCTCCAGCCCCTCGGCAATATTGTCCAGGGAATTGGCATAGGAGAACCTGATATAGCCTTCACCGTTTGCACCGAAGTCGATTCCGGGGGTCACGCCCACATGGGCCTTCTCCAGGATGTCGAAGGCCAGCCGGTAGGAGTCTGAACAGAATTGCCGGGCATTGGCGAAGACATAGAAGGCCCCTGTGGGAGGCACAGTTATGCCGAATCCCATCTCTTTTAGCCGTTTGATCATGAACATCCGGCGCTCATTGTAGATCCTCTTCATATCTGCCACATCCCCGGCAGAGTCCTGCAGAGCGGCGACGCCCGCCCTCTGGGAGAGGGAGCCGGCGCAGATGAAGAAGTTCTGCTGCATCTTCTGAATGGGCCGGATGAAGCTTTTCGGGGCGATGAGATAGCCCAGACGGTAGCCGGTCATGGCATAGAGCTTGGAAAAGCCGTTCAGGACGAAGGCGCGGTCTGAGAACTCCAGGATGCTGTGCTCCCTGCCCTCGTACACCAGCCCGTGGTAGATCTCGTCGGATATGATGTGGGCCGACCTGTGCTCTTCGGCCAGCGCGGCAATGGCCTGCATGGCGGAGGAGCAGAGCAGTCCGCCAGTGGGATTGGAGGGGGAGTTGATGACAACCGCCGCTGTCCGGTCGTTGAGCCTCCCAGCTACCGCCTCAGGCCCCAGTGCGAATCCATCATCTTCGTAAACGGCAATCCGGGTCGGCTCGCCTCCAAAAAAGCGTATGAAGTTGGGGTAGCAGGCATATCCCGGATCGGATAGTATGACCTCGCTGCCCTTCTCCAGCAATGCCGCGAAGGCCAGCATCATAGCCGGAGATGTCCCGGAGGTCACCACCACCTGCTCCGGGTCCACAGAGACGCCGTAGGCATCATAGTAGTGCCGGCAGATGGCCTGCCGCAGGTCCAGGTCCCCCAGGCTGTGGGTGTAGTGGGTCTGCCCGTCACCAAGCGCCCGGCTGGTGGCGGCCTTTACGGAAGCGGGAACCTCGAAGTCCGGCTCGCCCACCTCCAGGTGGATGACGTCGATGCCCCGGCCCTCCATCTCGCGGGCCTTCTCCAGCACCTCCATCACAATGAAAGGGGCGATCTGTTCAGCTCTTTTGGCGATCATATCTGCCCATTCATCTGTAGTCTTCTCTGGGCGGGAAAAATGTGTCCACCACAACGCTCTTGTCCAGGGCGACTGCCGAATGGGGCACTGATGAGGCTGCCGAGTAGCTGTCACCGGGGCCCAGCTCCCGGCTCTCGCCGTCTAAGGTGATGCGAATCCTCCCTGATACCACGTAGCCCGCCTGCTCATGGGGATGGGAATGGCTGGGGATTACAACTCCGCCCTCCAGGTCAAAGCGACAGATCATCAGCCTCTCGCTGCTCACCAGCGTCCGGCGCAAGAGGCCCGGTGCCATCTCTATGGCTCTAGCTTCGGAAAACGGGAAAAACATGTCTATTTGGCCAGGGCTGCCTCGCGGCGGAATTCTGTTTCCGGCTCACCCCGGATGAAGCTGTTTACCATCTCCTTGGCCACTTCATCGGGATACTGCACCGGAGGATGCTTCATGGTATAGGCGGAGATGGACAGCACCGGCCCTCCCATCTTCCTGTCCTTGGCCAGCTTGCAGATCCTTATGGCATCGATGCTGCTTCCGGCACTGTTGGGAGAGTCCTCCACAGAGAGGCGCAGCTCGAGGTTTATGGGCACATCTCCGAAGATTCTGCCCTCCATCCTCAGAAAGCAGACCTTATTGTCCTTCTGCCACGGCACATAGTCGGATGGCCCGATGTGAATGTCGTTGGCATCCAGGGGAATATCCAGTATGGACTGAACGGCCTCGGTCTTGGATATCTTCTTGGACTTGAGCCTCTCCCTGTTGAGCATATTGAGAAAATCGGTATTTCCGCCGATATTGAGCTGATAAGTCCGGTCCATGACGCAGGCCCGGTCCTTGAAGAGCTGGGTGAGAGCCCGGTGGACAATGGTAGCTCCGATTTGGGATTTTATGTCGTCTCCCACAACAGGCACCCCGGCTTTGCTGAACTTTTCGGCCCACTGGGGATTGGAGGCTATGAAGACGGGCATGCAGTTGACAAAGCCCACACCGGCATCCAGCGCCGCCTGGGCATAAAAGGCAGTGGCCTGCTCCGATCCCACGGGCATGTAATTGACCAGGACATCGGCACGGCTCTCCTCCAGCACCCTCCTCACATCACAGGGCTGCTCATCCGCCAGCACAAACCTCTTGTCCTCGGCGTAATTGAGCATATGCGGCGCAAAGCCGTCCAGCACCGGCCCCATCTTGACCTCTACGCCTTTGTGGGGAACATCTGGATAGAAGACCTTGGTGCAATTGGGGGGAGAGAATATAGCCTCGGATATATCTCTGCCCACCTTTCGCGCATCTATGTCGAAGGCCGCCACAACGTCGATATCGCCGGCTCTGTAACCACAGATATCATAATGCATGAGTCCTATGCATTCATTTTCATCAGCATGTTTATAATATTCTATTCCCTGAATAAGAGAACTTGCGCAGTTTCCCAAGCCCGCGATTGCCAACCTTATCTTTTTCAACCTCTTTTCCCCTCCTGGGTCAAATGAAGCTAGGAGACGTGAATTCGGAGTCGCAGCTTCGTATAAATGCAGGACATATATAACGTTATAGCTTCAATTCCAATAAGGACCTGCATTTTGATATGACCTGCAATTCGCCCGAGCAGCTAGCCTAGTCTTCTACAACCGGTGCCAACAGGGCGGCGAGCAGCGTGGAGAGTTCCTCCTCCATCTTTGCCCGGCCGGCATCGTCATCCTTGTATTCTATGCTATATGTTTTTGGAATATCCCTAAGGTATTTTGAGCCTTGCGGGTGAATGAGCACAGTCTCTTTTCCCAGAGTATGGGCTATCCCCAGGCCGTACATCACAGTAGCATCAGCTCCTGTGAGGTCGGCAATTATCGCTCCCGCATAATTGATGGACAGCCACAGCTCTCGCACTGCAGATCGTCCCGCCCTAATGTCTCCGGCCCGCTCAACTGCCAGGTTTATTCCCTCGATGGCATTGGTGACGGCCTGTTCATTTCCTTGCAGACCAGGATCTTCGGGCAGCAGCAATAGAAGAGTCCTCGTGATCTCCGGCTGGCCTGCCGTCCCGAATATGGGACGGGTGCGCATGAGCCCCAACATCTGCTGAAATCTCAGAAACTCCGAGTCGATATGATCTGAAGCAATGGCTCGCAAAGACTGCCGGCGATCTGCTGCAGACTGTTTTAACAGGCCTGCCGGAAATTGGATAATAAATGCATCATCAAAGTGGAACTCCCATCGGGCACTGCTGGCCGCCTGCTGTAGAGAGAGGATCATATCCTGCCTGTAGAAGTAGCTGGCAAGCCTGTTTTCCATACGCATCTGGCCTATTATAAAGAGGCTTTGTTTATCGAGAATAGCCACCATGCTGCAAGGAAGCTGGCTCCTGGCAATGCCCTTCTGCAGATGCCTCTCCTCAGCCAGAAAGTCTACTGCAGCCATGAACTCATCCATCATGCTGTCCACTGCCGCTATCAGCTCCGGCGCCATATCTCCGCTTTTCATTCGGTTTTTTTCGTTTAGCATAGATCACACATCCCTAAGATGCTTCCACATGCGCACGGCATGCCTTCCCGGCCCGTAATAATTTCTGACCAGCTCCCTCTCCCGGTAGCCGGCTCTTCTGTACAGCTCAACAGCCTCAGGACTCTCTACAGATGCCTCAAGCCTCACCGCCTGGGCCCCCTGGGCGGCCAGCCTCTCCTCCAGGGCCAGTATCAGCCCTCTGCCGATGCCCATCCTACGGTAGTCAGGATGCACATCCAGAGTGTAGACGGCTCCGGCCCTGCCGCTGGCATATCCCATGACAAATCCCAGCACCCGTCCTTCCGGCTGGCAGGCTACCAGAGACACGGCATAGCGTATCAGGTAGGAGAACATTCCGGGAGGAAACGCGGCCTCCTCCGGGAAGCAGAGCCCTTCGATCTGCACGATCTGCGGCAGGTCCGGCGGCTCTGCTCTCCGTATCATCATCTCTTCTCGCCGGAGACCTGTCTCAGCACATCTCCATAGGCTCCGAAGACCTCTGGGATGTCGATTGTGCCTATGACGTCCACTATACCGAGGGCGAGAGCAGCCCTTCCCTCTATCACAATGGGAGCTACGGAAACAGGTATGCCCCTGTAAGCGCCGCTGTTCGGGGTGGTGCGGATGCTCTTTCCCGTACGGATGACCTCTTCCAGCACCGGTCCGCTGTAGCTTCTGTCTATGACCCGGCCCTTCTCCACCCGGACACCGGTGGACTTTTGGCTGCGCATGGTGACGGGGAGCCGGACGATCTCATTTATGGCCAGGGCAAGGGGAGCCAGATCATCGGCTCCGGCCTCCTCGGACAAGACAATTCGGGACATACTGAGGATATTGGGCGGCGGTTTAAATAAACTCTGCCCTTCTCGACAGCAACCTGGCCTGGAAGCCGTGATACTTGGAAAAGCCCTCTGCATCCCTCTGGCTCAATGTCTGGGAGTCGAAGGAGACCATTTCTTGGGAATAGAGCGCATCCGGAGAGCGGCGGCCCACGGAGATGGCACTTCCGCAGTACAGCTTCATCCTGACTGAGCCGTTGACCCTCTTTTGCGAATGGTCAAGGAAGGCGATGAGATCGGCATAGAGCGGATCGTTGACCAGGCCCATGTAGGCCAGCTCCGACCAGGCCTCGTCCACCATGACCTTGAAGCGCAGCTCGGCCCGGGATAAGACCAGACGCTCCAGGTCTCTGTGCGCCGCCAGGAGGATTGTGGCTGCCGGATGCTCGTAGTTCTCGCGTGCCTTCAGCCCCAGCACCCTGTCCTCCACCATATCCGTGCGGCCCACGCCCTGCTCGCCTCCTATCCGGTTGAGCCTTTCGATCAGCTCCATACCACCCAGAGGCGTGCCGTCCAGAGATATAGGAACGCCTCCCTCGAAGCCAATCTCCACAATGCTTGCCGGCCGGCTGGCTTCGGGCTTCTTCGTCCAGCCGTAGATCTCTTCGGGTGGCTCGAAGTAGGGGTCTTCCAGCTTTCCACCTTCTATGGAGCGTGACCAGATGTTCTCATCTATGGACCAGGGCTTGTCCTTGGTTACAGGAACCTCGATTCCGTGCTCCCGGGCATAATCAATCTCCCACTCGCGAGAGAGGTCCAGCTCCCTCATGGGGGCTATGACCCGGCAGTCTGTTGCCCTGAATATGGCCTCGAAGCGCAGTTGATCGTTGCCGCGGCCGGTGCATCCGTGCGCCAGGTTCTTAATTCCCTTCTCCCTGGCAATATCCACCGTCTTGCTGGCGATGAGCGGCCGGGCGATGGCTGTACCCAGGACGTATCCCTCGTAGGAGCCGTTGGCCTTGATGAGGGGGAATATGTAGTCTTTGACGAACTCCTCTCTCGCATCTATGACGTAGTGCTCGTCCGCCAGTTGCTTTGCTCTCCTGTTTCCGCGCTCGATATCCGACCGCGGCTGGCCGACGTCTACAAGGACGGTGATGATTTTGTCAAATCCATAGCGCTCTTTGAGCAGGGGGATACAGACCGATGTATCCAGGCCACCGGAATAGGCCAGTACAACTTCAGACACTTTGGGTTCACCTTTTTCCCAACAGGTGGCTGGGTTGATTTAACTTTATCTCTTCGTCCAGCGATAACTCTATAACTGCTGCCAAAAAAAGGGAAGCATAATGATCCAGCTTATCAAGACAGCCGCGCTGAGCGTGGACTTTGATAGAGATACGAGCGCCATGAAGGCATCGGGCGCTTTAGCACGGGTTGTCCAGCCGGTCTTGCAGATGATCAATCAGAGGCTAGCGGAGGAGAAGCCCGCTCAGGTTAGGCTCAAGGACATTGTGGTCAGCACGTGGCTACCCCCCATTCCCAGCGGCCCGTTTAGCAGGCTGCTGCTTAATGAGGCAAAGGCGGCCATAGGCCGACCGGTCCCGTCCACCATCTCCATAGAGGTCACCAGGCGCTGCGGGGCAAAATGCGAGCACTGCCTGATCAGAGACGGGGAGGGAGAGCTGTCTCGCGCAGAGGTCTTTGAGGTCATAGATCAGGCCCTGGATATGGGTGCATGCATCATAACATTAACTGAGGGCGATCCACTGCTGCGGGAGGATATATTCGATCTGATCAAGCATGTCGATCCTGAGAAGGCGGTTGTCAACCTCTTCACGCCGGGCCTGGACATGACTGTGGAAAAGGCGGTCAAGCTGAGAGAGGCGGGCCTGTACAATCTGATCATCGGCGTCTACAGCACCAATGCCATGGAGCATGACCGGGTGAGAGGCGTGCCAGGAGCTTACGAAAAGGCCATTGAGGCCATCAAGACGGCTCTTGAGACGGGGCTTATCGTTACCATGTCCTGCCACATCAAATCCGGCCAGGTCTCCCGCATCCAAGACCTTTATGATCTGGCGCGGGAGCTGGGGGTGCAGGAGCTTTCCATCTGGGAGGGCATGCCGAAGAGCCCTGAGGAGAAGCTGACCCTCATCGAAAGGGAGCAGATCCTGGAGATATACCGGAAGATCAACTCCACTCCCGGCGGGCCGCGCCTCTTTGCCAATACCTACTTCGAAGGGCAGATGCTGGGCTGCATGGCCGGCAGAAGGTGGATGCATGTGGCAGTGGACGGCAGAGTGAGAGGATGCCCGTACCTTGCAGACAGTTATGCCAGCGTCAAAGAAGGTGGCTTGAAGAGGGCCTGGAAGGCACTGCGCTCCTCCGGACAGTTCGAGGGATTTCTCAGCCACTGCCCGGCGCAGGACATCTTCAGCTAGACGGATTTCAAATAGCCACCATTATGCTGCTCTTTCGACGCACGGAAAATTATTAGTACAGACATGGGCTTATCTGATCTGAGGTAAGATATGGGTTTGATCAGCAGCCTCAGGGAGAGCCTTGGGAGCTGGATAAGCAGGATCTTTAAAAAGAAGAGGGCCAAGATCGGACTATACGGCCCGCCTAACGCCGGGAAGACCACTCTCGCCAACAGGATCATTCGTGACTGGAGCGACGGAGAGTCCCTGGGTAACGTCTCTGCCGTTCCCCACGAAACCCGCCGGGCCATGAGAAAGGAGGGCGTGGTCATAAACGCCAACGGCTCAAGCATCGAGCTGGACATAGTCGATACACCCGGCATGGCGACCAAGATCGATTTTAAGGAGTTCATGGCCTTCGGCCTGGACGAGGCGGAGTCCAAGAAGAGGGCTAAAGAAGCCACCGAAGGCGTGATCGAGGCCATAAAATGGCTGGACGACCTGGATGGAGTGCTCCTGGTCATGGACTCCACAGAAGACCCATACACCCAGGTGAATGTGACAGTAATTGGAAACATGGAGGCCAGAAAGCTTCCCCTCCTCATTGTGGCCAATAAGATGGATCTGCCCGACGCCTCGCCGGCCAGGATCAGGGCCGCTTTCCCGCAGCACGCTGTGGTGCAGATCTCCGCCCTGGAGGGATCGAATATTGACAACCTGTATCAGGCGATAGCATCCAACTTCGGGTGATATTGATGAGAGAAGTGCATATGGACCTCATCTCCGGCGAGAAGCTGGAGAAGATGACCTCCATGGAGAAGATCCGGCTCATACTGGATAAGGTCAAGACGGGCAAGATTGTGGTTTTGGAGAGCGGCCTGACCCCCGACGAGGAGGTCCGCCTCATCGAGATGACCATGACCGAGATCAGGGTAGACGAGTTCTCAGGAATTGAAATTGAGAGCTACCCCGCCAAAAAGGAAGGTTCGTTCCTGGATAAGATATTCGGCAGAAGCCTCAAGGGAAGGATGACCGTCATCGGCCCCGCCAATCAGATAAGGACCATTGAGAAAGACAAATACCAGATCAGCACCAAGGTCTCTGTGGGGGACTAGATGCCTCACATCTGCACCCGCTGCAATAACGTCTTCGACTCCGGGGAAGACATTTTGAAGGGCTGTCCGTCCTGTGGCTGGAAGAAGTTCATGTACGTAAAAGACAGATCCCGGGAAGACAGGGCAGAGGCGGCAGAGGAGCAGATCATAACCCAGGCTATGGGGGTGAAGAGGCCGCCCAGGAGGGCGGGTGCGGCGGGAGCGGAGAGCAGTCCTGCCATAGCCGCTCTGGGCATCGCCGACTATGGCAGATCCAGCGGATCCAGACAGGGCAGAGCTGCAGAGAAGGGGCGCACGGGCAAAGTCTCTTCAGCCGGGACAAAAGAGGCAGCTTTGGTCGAGGCGGTGCCTGTGAAATCGGCGCCCGTTCAGGCGGCTCCGGCCAAAAAAGTGCCTGACAGAGCGTCGAAACCGGCAAACCGAGGTGATGCCAAGGCCCTGGAGAGCGTCAAGATAATGGGGCCCGGAACCTACGAACTGAATCTGCCCTCCCTGTTTGAGAGGGATGAGCTGATCATGGCGGTCAAAGAAGGAACCTACTTTATAGATCTGACATCCGCCTTCAAAAAGGGGAAAAAGGAATAGCTCTATTTTTCTAATTTTATCTCGATTTGCTTCCAGCCGTCGCTAACCCCACGCAGGGGCTGGGCCATGGCAGCCGCCACATTGCCTATGATCTCCTGCGTAAAGGCATTCAAAGGGATGGTCTTACCGTCCACCTTCATCTCGACATTCATGGCTTTCCACTCTTCAGGCACCGCCGAATATGGCTATGGGCGGAGTGTAGACCGTGGCATTGGCTGAGACGGCTTGAGGCATTGTGATGACTGAGCCGGCCTGGTTAGAGGTATTGGCATTCTTGATCGAGAACATGGGTGTGATGGTTATTGGAGATGATCCTGTGATCGAGGCAGCCGATACATTCAGTTTTGCCTTCTTTCCCAAAGTGCTGAGATCGAGGACATTCTTATCCGTATTGCCTCCCAGGGATGTTGGGGCAATTGTGGGCATGGTGGCTGAAACCTGGGGCAGCACAACCGGCTCCATCTGTGTTTCTGCTTTCCTATTTAGCGTGCTCAAATCCAGGACATCGGCTGCGCTGGCGGAGTAGGCAGCGCAGGCCAGGAGAACTGTGACAACGAAGATTGAGAGAATTAACTTCATATTGGAAACCTCCTTTATTTAAGGGCAGTTAATCATAACCCTGGTTGTTGTACGTGAGCTTTAACCATTTATTCCTTTTGCTTTCGGGACGCCACACTCTCGGGACTGGATGCTATCGGGGGTGCGCACTTTTGGATCCTTCCCATTCCATATTAGTATCGCCGTTTATGGAATTAATCAAGTGCAACAAACGGATGTGAAGCCTTATTGATGAAATACAGACCGCGGGATGAGCGATCTGCCAAAAAAAAAGGTGACTTAGGTCTGCTTCCTAGCAGTCTATTCCGTCGCAGATCGGCTGGATATTATCCGGCACGGGATTTTCATGGAACTTGAGGGTCTTCTCGGCCTCGAATGTTCCTGTGAACATCTCGTGGGCCTTTATGTCCTTGTAGAAGATCTTGTGCCACTTGGCATCAGTTCCCCAGGTGCCGTTGAAGGAGTTCTTGGTCTCCAGGCCGATGAGATGGCTCGGGATATAGATATCGTTGCTGGCAGTCATTAGGTCCTCAACCAGCTTGGTGTCTCTGCCCGCTTGTTGGAGCTCTGAGAGCAGTTTCTCAGGGGTCAAATTGTTCTTGGGCTCGTAGGGTGTGGTAGAGGCGAAGAATCCCTTCTCATCCTTTTCCATCTCATATACAGAGAACATCTCCTGGACTTCAGCGCCTATGCCTCCATAGAATGCCTTTGAGTGCATGTACTTGCCTCCGGTGAGTGGAGTGGAGCCGGAATAGGTCATCTTGGTGGTTTCAAAGAGGTTGAAACCAGCCGCCTGGCTGCCGTTGACTGAGCTGACATTCCTCTTGAGCTTCTCAGGGTCCTGGGAATAGGCATGCTCGGAATCCAACTCAAGGTCTCCGTCGCCGGCCATGGTGTTGTAGTACTCGAGTGCCAGCTTCTTGTCGATTATCGACGTGCTGACATCGATGATTCCAGTCCCGGATACCTTCTGATTTTCACAAAACTGTTCATACTGCACTGGTGGTACCAGTGGCGGATTAGCCAGCACAGTGCTGCAACCTCCCAGCAGGGCAATTGCCAGCACAAATGCGGCGAGTATTACTCCCTTCATTCTTCTTTTCGCCCCCTTTAATTAAGCGATTAATAAGCCATTCCTCTCATTGAGTGAAATTTGGCTTTGTATTATCTCCTACTTTTATATTATATAAATTTAACCTACAAAACAATCCAGATGTTGTGATCTTCTCTAGGACATGAATCTCTTTTAGAGGATTAAATCTTATTTTGAAAAATAAATCTTAAGATCAACTATTTTAGAGGACGAATTCCCCCAGCGATGGCCGGCATATCCTTAATTACTGCGGAGGGCAGAGTATCTCCGATGCCCTCCTTTCTGGAGCACCCCCTATTGCTCTCTCAGACTGTGGAAAAGCGCCTGTTCCAGTTGGACCTGGCAGCCACTGCCCTGCAGGCATCAAGCCTCATTGTGGTGCCGACAGGCCTTGGCAAGACTGTCATAGCCTTAATGGTGCTCCTGGCCCGGCTTGATAAGGGCAAGGTACTGTTTTTAGCTCCCACCAAACCTCTGGTGGAGCAGCATGCCGTCTTCCTGCAGCGTGTCCTCAAAGACCCGGACGTGGTCTGTATGATGACTGGAGAGAGCCCTCCCGAGAAGAGGGTGGAGGCATGGCAGAGGGGCCGCATCATCGTCTCCACCCCCCAGGTGATCGAAAACGACCTTCTCTCCCGGCGCATGGACCTGCAGTCAGTCTCACTGGTCATATTTGATGAGGCGCACCGTGCCGTGGGCAATTACGCCTACGTCTACATCGCCGATCGCTATCATCGCGAAGGCAAAAGCCCCCTGGTGCTGGGCATCACCGCCAGCCCCGGCAGCAGTAGCGAGAAGATCGCCGAGATCTGCACCAACCTCCACATCGAGAGGATTTCCACCCGAACTGAGAATGATCCTGATGTCTCTGCCTTTGTGCACGAGAGGGAGATTGAGTGGGTCAAGCTGGTCGTGCCCGGGGAGATTGTACAGATCAAAGCCGCCCTGGAGGAGCTTCTCAAGAGCAGAATCGACAACCTCAACTTCCTTGGAGTCACTACTGCCAGAGTATCACCCACCTCCACCAGAAAGGAGCTTTTGGGCCTTCAGTCCGCCCTCATGGCCTCGGCAAAGGGCCAGGCCAATCGATCCACCTTTCTGGCCATCTCCCTCCTGGCTGAGATACTCAAGATCTACCATGCCGTGGAACTGGCCGAGACCCAGGGGCCAAAGGCTCTGGCCGGCTACCTGCAGAGGCTGGAGGCGGAAGCCCTCTCCCGGAGCGGCTCCAAGGCCTCCCGCCGCATAATGCAGGACCCCAAATTTCGCAGGATCGGCCAGGCGCTCAAAGACCTCAAGGCCGAGCATCCCAAGCCTGCGGCAGTGCGCAGGATCCTGCTGGAGCAGATCCGGGCCAAACCTGATTCACTGATCATGGTATTCACCAACTACCGGGATACTGCCAGCTCCCTCTTGGATTTCCTGAAGGCCGATGAAGAGATCCGGGCGGTGCGTTTCGTGGGCCAGTCCAGCCGCGATCGCGACCAGGGCCTCTCCCAGAAGAAGCAGGCGGAGATTTTAAGGCAGTTTCGGAAAGGATACTACAATGTGCTCATAGCCACTTCGGTCGGCGAGGAGGGGATCGATATTCCCGCCACGGACCTGGTGCTCTTCTACGAGCCGGTGCCCTCCGAGATCCGCAGCATTCAGAGGAAGGGGCGGACTGGTCGAGCCAGGGCGGGGCGGGTGGTGGTATTGATTGCCAAAGGCACCCGCGATGAGGCATACTACTGGATATCCGACCGCAAGGAGAAGACCATGAACCGGCAGATGAGGGACCTGAGCAGCCCTGCGGGGCGGGCGAAGCTGGAGGCTTCCACCCATCAGACCCGGATAGCTGAGCAGATGCCGGCAGCCGGCTCATCAAAAGGCTCTGAAGCGGAGAACAGTGGCCTCGATCAGCATACAGATCAGGTGGAACATATAGAGCAGCTCGACGAGCATAGAGATCGAGTGGAGCATAAAGAGCAGCCCGGGCCGGAGGCTGCATCCGGTCCCGCACTGGATGAAAAGGCAGGGCGGGCATGGGTCTACGTGGACCCCAGGGAGAGGGATATGGCCAGGCTGCTGGAGGCGCAGGGGCTGGAGGTGGCCCTGCGCAACCTGGAGGTGGGAGACTATGTTCTCAGCGAGAGGGTGGCGGTGGAGCGAAAGACCGCCCGCGACTTCGTGGACTCGATCATCGACCCGGAGAGAAACCTCTTCCGGCAGATAACCGACTTGAAGAGGACATACGAGAGGCCGGTGCTGATACTGGAGGGGCGCGACCTCTATTCTCGCCAGGTCGGCCCGGCCAGCATTCGCGGAGCTCTTGCCTCTATCGCCATCGACTACGGCCTTCCCATCATTCCCACGGAGGACCGGGAGGAGACGGCAGCATTGATAGCCCTTCTGGCCAGGAGAGAGGGCCGGGAGGGGCGGGAGCCGAAGGTGCACGGCCACAAGAGCGCCCGCACACTCAAGGAGCAGCAGGAGTATCTGATATCGGCCATTCCCAGCGTGGGGCCGGCGGTGGCCAGGAACCTGCTCCGGCACTTTGGATCTGTGGAGAGGATCATGACCGCCTCCTCCCAGGAGCTTCAGGCGGTGGAGAAGGTGGGACCTAAGATCGCCGAGCGCATCCGCGAACTGGTGGGGGAGAAATATAAGGGATGAATTATACGTTCCGAATATTTGAAGCGCAGCTCAATGAACGAAATTGAATCCCTCACCTCATGTACAAAACCGTAAAAATTATATTCTTGAGGTCATCGATGGGATAGTTTCCCACATGCCTGTAGACCAGGGTGCTGTTATTGAAGATGAGCAGGGTGGGTGTTCTCTTTACGCCGTATTTTATCATCGTCGCCGGATTGTCGTCGATGCAGACCTTCGCAAATACTATCTTGCCTTTGAAGTCCGCCGCCATCTGGTTGATCTTGGGGTTTATAAGCTCGCAGGGCCGGCAGCCGCGTTCCCAGCAATCGACGACCAGGGGAGAATAGACCTTGAGCGCTCCCGGCAGATTTGCGTCGGTCATGGTTAGCGGCCCTCCGGGAGAGAGGAGCTCCCTGGGGATGGTTGCGGTCTCATTCGCCTGCCGGGTGGAGTTGTTGCGGCTGTCTTCTGCCCAGCCAGGGGAAGAGAGGGCATATCCCAGGATTATAACCGCGGCCAGTGCACCTGCGATGGATAGCCAGGCCCGTCTTCCCTTGAACGCATTCCTCTGATTTCTCATAGTCGCTTCATCTCGCCCTGCACGAATTTACATATATGATCTCTAAGAGATGGCGTTAACTCAATAAATAGTTGGCTCCTTGCTATTTACTGTGGGTAATTGACTTTTAGTCTCTGTGAGTCCTCTGTGCGCTTCTAGTGTCTCTGTGGTGGCAGTCGGCGCTGGCCATAACCGTTGCTAACGACGTTTTCACCGCAGAGACACAGAGGACACAGATTACGCACAGAGAAGAGCTAAAAGCAGAAACGACAGAGCAACTCCGGTTTAGCCATAGGAAATAGCGAAGAGCCAAATAGTCAAAGCCTTCGTAATGTATTCCGCTCTGTCATGCCACTCTGCCACATCGGCAGCGGACCGAAAGGTATATCAAATAGCCAGTCCCCTTATGAAAGGCTGCATAAGCGTCGCTTCAATTGAGTTTGATGGGATGTTTGTAAAGCAAGGATCGATTCACGGAATCGATGCCAAAGGTAAGTGAAATAAATGGAGAGATACGGAAGCGGAAGCAGAGGCGGCTTCAACAGAGGCCCGAGAGAGATGCACGATGCCACCTGCGCTGAGTGCGGAAAGACATGTCAGGTTCCCTTCAAGCCCGATGGATCCAGGCCGGTTTATTGCAGCGATTGCTATCAGAAGCACAAGCCAGCCAGGGCTCCCAGAAGATATTAATCCTTAACGGGACTGAGAGCAAGCAGGGTTGGTAAAAGAGCCCTGCGGGATTTATTTTTAGATTATTGTTATCGGTCGCCCATATGAAATAGCGAAGAACCACTATTATCATTATCATTACCACTACCGCCCTATTTTATGATCCCTAGTGCAATTTCCAGTATCACAACGACCAGGGGGATGATGATTATTAAAGTTATATACAGGAGTTCTTGAGAGCCGAAGGGCCATTCGCACATCTGCCCCA
>ERZ1649853.643-NODE-643-length-14318-cov-5.372222_pt1 | contig 14318 bp, 8 predicted proteins | sample MGYA00575353_ERZ1649853 | MGnify/ENA primary metagenome ERZ1649853 (study PRJEB40853, sample SAMN11349654) | freshwater sediment metagenome | isolation source: river sediment | host: Sediment | place: India: Okhla Barrage, New Delhi | collected 2017-02-21 ...
CTGACAGAGCAGCAGCAATCCAGATGACACGTTTGCCCACTTGAATATACTGGAGGACTAATCCAAAAGTGATTGGAAGCAATGTGAGAGTCACTGTGAATTTATCTGCATTCGTTCGCAGGAAATAATAGGTGCTGTCATTTTGAGCCCGGAAGAATGGAGATGCGAGATATATCAACAGTTGGATACAGGCAGCCAGGAGACCGATTCGCCGGCTACCGTTACCGACAGCTTTTCCGAGATAGAACACTGCGAATAATCCCCACAGTGCGAACGTGGCTCGCGATGCATACGCTCCTAAGTCGACTGCAGAAATGTTCGAAAAGTGCGTCCAAAGTGTCATGAGAGGGATCATCTGGTTGAACATTGCCCGTAATCCCGGACTGAGGTCGGTGCCAAACATTGGGTCCCTCATCCCAATCGGTTCACCAGATAGGGTGTCAGTGACAGTTGTGATAAATGTAAATAAATCCCCATCGATAGAGATCGAGCTTAAGAACGGTAAGATCGCCAGGAAGGCGGCTGCTAGTATTATAACCAGAACGATCTCATCTGTTTTCCAGGGGGTGATCTTTGGGTATGGAAGATCTCGCTTGGCATATTGGAAAACTAAGCTGGCGATGAATACGAGAGCTGTAGTGATCAAATATCCAATAATAAGATGTTTGTATGTCAGATGCGAGACCATGACAACAAGGCCTGGCAATGAAAAAACTGCCCATCCCATTGGCAGCGATAATGCCAGGCGTTCCAGAAGTTCCATGGGATGATAGAAGCACAGAATCGAAGTGAGCAAATAACCAGGAACGATCAGAATGGCTATGAAGGCTGCCCAGCTTGCAACCTGCATGGGCAATTTACCAGTAACACCAAAAACAACCAGGAGAATAAAGACCAAGAGCACTATTGTTACCCCTACCTCCTGGACAAAAGAACTCTTTGCGCGAAGTTCTCCTCGAGCATTCTCAGAGTCGCTCGTTTGAGGTATAGGAGGATCGCGAAAGAATTTCTGAAGGTTAAATTTCATTTAGAGGCTTGACCTGAATTCGCTCGGTTCTATTAATAAGCTTCGTACAACTCACCCATCGTACCAAACTGGAACTCGTTAAACAGATGGTGCAGTTTTCTTTCCAGGCCTGCACGGCCTGTGTATTGAACGATATATTCTCTCATCGTTACTTTTGTGTAGCGGTGTTCGGCATCCAATTCCCAGGGGTGCATATACATGATCACGGGCATCCCTTTTTTGTTAGTCTGCCTAATAAAGCGGCGGACAATCGGGTATGGTAAGGCGCGAACATATAATCCTCCAGAAAAGGGGATCGTTGCTCGGCCTAAGCTTACCACAGATAGAGGAAACTCCACAAGATTACTTTGGTTGGGTCGATGGGGTTGGCGCGGGCAGTCTGGATATCCGTAGAGAACATTGCGAGTTGGGAAGAAACTACTGTCGTATTTGAAACCCCTCTTCTCTATTATCTCTAAAGCCCAGAGTGCTGATTTATTGATCGAAAAATAAGGGGCGCGGTGACCGATGATCGGCTTGCTTACCAATGGTGTGATTGTTTCGATTGCCAGGTCTAATTCTTGAGCGAATTGATCCGGCGTGAGACGATGGATCATGCGGTGCCAGTAGCCGTGAATACCGATCTCGTGACCTGCTGTGTCGATTTGCCGGATGAGATCGGGATGCTCTTTCGCCACACATCCCAGTACGAAAAATGTGGCTTTAATGTTATATTGCTCGAGCAATCCTAATAACCGGATCGTATTTTTCTCCACGCGCTGTTCGTACGTTCCCCATTGTTCGCGGCGAGCGCTTGTACTGGTGACACCTTGGTACCAGTCTTCCAGGTCGACCGAAAAAGCATTTGCAGTGAGTTTTTCTTGATTTTCCATTGGCATTTCAGGCGACATAGTACTAATCCTTTGTTATTGACCGGACAATAGCCTTATTGTATTCAGATGATATCACATCCATCAATTCAATAAGTGATTTCTTTGTTCAAAACCCCCTTGCAGTGTTATTAGGTGGGCCTAGATAGTTCAGCTCGATGCGGGAATGCTTAAAATGATGTTCTGATTAGTCCTATTTAGCCCAATTATATCATGTTTGATGTCGCTCCTAGCTTGTCCAACAATCATCAGGCCTATCAACAAGAGTAGAATTACACTAGAGAGCTTTCATCCAACTGCTGCTGGACAGCGGATATTCGAGAAGTAACCTAAGCTCAGGCTGGTGCAGGCTGCTGTTGGGTAATGCAGTGAATATTGCCTCCCCCCAGCAAGATCTCACGGGCTGGCACTCCTACAACCCTTCGATTGGGCAGTAGTGCTTGAAGAGATTTTAATGCTAACTCGTCGTGCCGATCGTTAAAGGTTGGCACAATTGCACCTATATTACACAGATAGAAATTGATATAAGATGCTGCCATGCGGTCGCCTGCCTGGCGTGGTAACGTGCCATTCACCGCGTCCACTCCCTGCGCCTCCTCAGGCAGGATCAGAATGGGATCAGGTTGGTGAATCTTATGAATTTCAAATTGGCGACCAAGTGCATCAGTTGCTGATCTTAGGTAATCATACGCCTCAGCAGAGATCTCGTACTGCGGATCGTCACGCTCGTCTGTCCAGGTCAGTGCCAGCACCCCTGGTCTGAGAAAACATACCAGGTTGTCCACGTGACCGGTTGTTTCATCACGATAAACCCCCCGTGGAATCCAGATGATTTTCTCGACATTTAGATAATCCTGCAAGTAGCTCTCGATCTGTTCCAGTGTCATGTCGGGATTCCGACCGGGGCTGAGCAGGCATTCGGACGTGGTCAGGCAAGTACCCTGTCCATCAACATGGATTGAACCTCCCTCCAGTACCAGCGGGGCGCGGTATCTGTCGACATTCTCTAATTCAGAAATTTTTCGCGCCACCATGTCATCCAGGTCCCAGGGGAAGTATAAGCCATTATATAATCCGCCCCAGGCATTGAACATCCAGTCCACCAGGCGGATTTCACCAGATTGGTTAGTCACGAAGGTTGGCCCGCAGTCACGCATCCATGAATCATTGTTTGATAACTCGATAACGCGCACCTCCGAAGAAAGCAATTGGCGAGCGTTCATAAACTGATCATGATTGACACCCATGGTGACCGGCTCGAATTGTGCAATTGCCTCAGCCACAGCTATGAAGGCTTTTTGTGCCGGTTTGCCGCCCAGTCGCCAGTTATCTGGACGCTGAGGCCAAAGCATCCACGTACCCTGGTGTTTTTCGAATTCACCCGGCATCCTGAATCTATCTTCTCGTGGTGTGGAATCGAGGGTTTTCGCCATCATACCTCCTGATTACTCCTTACCGTTGCAAGCTGAAATCGTAGAAATCCACTGACAATGATGGACGTCGTATTAGCTCAAGTACCTGGGTGGCATTTTCTAGAAAAGTTCGTAGCTCTTCTGGCTTTACCCGATAATCAGTGCGATAGATCAAGAACTGGTTGCCATTTGCTTCCGAGGTCAGTTTATTTTGTTGCTTGAAATGGGTTTGGACTGCGTCATTGATCACCCTCTTTATTGCAGTTTCATCGTTCCCTCTAACGATGTATTTTTTTGAAAACTCGGGACGTTGGCTGAAATCGATCTCCTTCATTCCAAATTTCGCAACTACCTTGTCAAGCAAGCTACGCGGTCGCAAGATGTATTGCGGGAATTCCGATGATTCTAGAGAAAAAAGTGCAATCGTCTGGTAATGGGTCTGGCTTGATCTTCCACTGCCGGTTGTATAGCGGTAATCAAACAAGGTCACTTCATAATCTTTCCGTTTGCTGCGCAAGATGTTCATCGCTTTACGGCTACGGCCTTTGCTGAACAATTCAAACCTACCCATGGATTCGAGTTGTTGTGTAAATATCTTGTCGTCTGCCTGGAAATTAAAACCCATTTCCGCTGCAAGTCCCTCGATAGATTCGCGACGCTTTTTATTTGACCAGGCTGTGTAAGCCATACTCAAACCTGCGATAACGACTACGAATATGATAAGCCCCCACGTTATAGTTTCCGGATTTAGATTCCTCGAATTAACCAAGAAAATGTAAATAAGTAGGGCAACAAGAGAAACAAAAAAATATAAGAGTCCTCTACCCAGCCGGTTGTCTTTCATGATATTCTCCTTGATGAGAAAATTATATATCAAATCATCACCTTAAGGACGACCTTGATCAGCAGTGATTAGTCTGGCATGTTATAAATATCCAGTACGCATTATTGCTAGCACTTTTGATTGGTGTATTATCTGCTGCTCAATCAGAGTCGAATCGTAATATACTATCTAAATGGCGTTACAGAAAACCCCCGGTTCTCGCCTCTAGCTATTGCAGAACTTTCATTGATAACAGGATGCAATCTGGACAAACCAGCAAATTTAGATTCGATTTACCCGACTATCCAGACACCCATATCCCAGGAGTAGGGTATTTTTAAATAAAATCAAGGAGAAGAAAAATGTTGCATAATGCTGTAATTGACACACTATTACAACGCAAGTCTATTCGTGAATACACCGCCGAGCACCCATCGGACGAGATGCTGGAAACAGTAGTGCGCGCCGGTCAGCAGGCTCCGTTTGCTTATCAGCTCTGCAGTCTGCTGCTCTCCCGCCGAGCAGAGGACAACCCTTTCCAGGCACCGTGGTATTTCATCGTATGTGTGGATGCACACCGTTTCGAGCTGATCATGCAGCGGCGGGGCTGGCAGATGGGCTCGAACGATCTGTCGCTGATGGTGATCGGCATGCAGGATGCCGCGCTGATGGCGGAAAATATGGTCACCGCCGCAGAAAGCCTCGGTATGGGCAGTTGTTTCTTAGGTGGAGTGCCCTACTATGCCAGGCAGATTATACAAGAATTTCACCTTCCACCGCGCGTCTTTCCCTTGGTAGGTTTGGCAATGGGCTTCCCGGCGAACAACCCACCCACGCGCCCTCGCTATCCCTTTGAATTTACATTATTCGAAAACAGCTATCCCGAATTGACAGACGAGATGCTCGAGCGGGCTATGGATGTCATGGATGAAGGCTACCTGGCACAAGATTATTATCGTAAAGCCAATTACATGATCCCCTTGGAGGATGGACGAGAAGAGAAATTCACTTTTGAAAATTATAGCTGGACGGAGCATATCAGTCGTAAACTAGGTCTCTGGCAGAAATCACCCAAGAGCATCCTGCGATCATTCGAGGATTGTGGATTTCGTATCCCTGCAAAGAAAGATGGTAAGACAGGTCACGACATTGGTAAATGACCAGTGTATGACCATTGTCACTTGACCCTCTTTCTTCAAGGGGCTACAATAAATCAAGGGTTTCCAGGCGCGGATAAAATCACACGCGCTGATTATTATTTGCCCTCCAGGAGAAAAAATGAAAGACTATCTTTTCCGTGGTAAGCTGTCTGACCTTGATCCGGATGTATTCGAATTGACCGAATTGGAGGCAGAACGGCAATTCCGAAAGTTAATCCTCATCCCATCGGAAAGCCAGGCTCCCCTCGCTGTGCGGGAGGCTCTTAGCTCTGCCTTCCAAAATATTTATGCAGAGGGATATCCGCGAGAAGAAACGCGGTCGATGAACCAGGCTCAGATATTAGACTATCCAGCCCGGTTGGTACACTTCCATCGCTATTCTGACCGCCGTTATTACAAAGGAGTGGAATATGCGGATACGCTAGAGATGCTGGCACGACGCCGCTGTGCAGAGCTATTTGCTACTTCCACGATCAAAGCTGAAGACATTTATGTTAATGTACAGCCGCTGTCCGGTGCACCAGCGAACAATGCCGTTTATCACGCACTGGTTAAGCCGGGTGACACGATCATGGGCATGGACTTGCTGCATGGTGGACACCTGACGCATGGCTCACCAGTGAATCGCTCAGGCAAGTTCTACAATGCGGTGCACTATTCTGTTGACCCGGTCACCGAGCAGATTAATTACGACGCTGTCGAAGAACTGGCGCGCCAGACCAATCCAAAGTTCATTATCGCTGGTTATTCTTCTTACCCTTGGGCTGCCGATTGGGAGCGATTCCGCAAAATTGCAAACGCTGTCGGGGCTTACCTGGTTGCTGATATCGCTCATGTAGCTGGGTTAGTCGTGGCGGGCGTTTATCCTTCTCCGGTCGGTTACGCCGACGTGGTAACCTTTACTACTCATAAGTCTCTGTGTGGGCCGCGTGGGGCTTGTGTCCTGACCTTCGACGAGCGGTTATCTCGTGACATCGACCGGGCGGTATTCCCTGGAGAACAAGGCGGTCCGCACGTGAACACTTTTGCAGGTATGGCAGTGGCATTCAAGGTCGCCGGTACTGAACAATTCCGCCAGTTGCAACTGCAAGTGGTGTGCAATTGCGCCGTGTTGGCTGACCGTTTGAGTGAACGTGGTCTGCGCGTTCCCTATGGTGGCACTAACACTCACTTGATGAACCTGGCGACCAATTCAGTCGTTGGGAAGGATGGTACTGGGCTTTCAGGCGACCAGGCCTCACGCATCCTGGACATTGCCGGGATCGTGGTCAATCGAAACACCATTCCCGGCGACCTCTCAGCAGCTGATCCTTCGGGTATCCGCATGGGAACACCATGGATCACGCAGCGTGGCTTTGGGGAAGGTGAAACACGCCAATTGGCTGATATCATTGCTGACCTGTTATGGGCGATTAAGCCCCATAGTAGACCAGGTTTTGGCAATCCGATCAGGCGCGCTAAAGTCGATTTTGATGTCCTTGAAGATGCCAAGTTGCGCGTGCGCGCCCTGGCAGAATCTGCTGGTATTGATTTCACTCCAACACAGCATGGCTACCCTCATTTTTATTACATTACCGATCAACCTAAGCGTAAAGATTGGGCTGTGCTCGATTTATCCGGTGACCGTGTTCGGTTGTTCCTTGATTACGCCTTGACCAGCGATGTTGATGGGCTGAAAGCTGGCAATAGCCAGCCGACTCGCCTGTACACATCCCAGGGGGTGCTGGATGGTTTTGTGACTTGTGAGAATGCTTACCTCTATCGCTTAACCTTACCTGCTGAGCGTACCGCCATGGCAGCCGCCTGGCTGCGCGACCTGGCGGATGGTTTTGTGGCATTCGACGCCGACGTGCAGCGCAAATTGCCTGGTTTGACAGAAGTGGAAGAGTCAGAAGCAGAGCCGGTATTGCATGCAGACGGAGAGCGAATTGCATGTTGTAAACCCTTCTATGTTGGTATTGCTGAAATCCCCTCCGCTGAAAGGGCATCATTACCACCATATGTCTGGCAGGAGACTGAATCACCCGTGCGTCACACCCCCATCAACCAGACGCATCACCGTTTAGGAGCTAAGATGATCCCCTTTGCAGGGTGGGAGATGCCGGTATGGTACACCTCTGTCTTGGAGGAGCACCTGGCTGTACGTAACGCAGCGGGTCTATTCGACGTGGCGCACATGGGTGTTTACCAGGTAGAAGGGCCAGACGCGGCTGGTTTCTTGGACAGTGTGGTGGCGAATGATATCACTTACCTGGGTATTGGTGAATCTTGCTATACTCACTTGCTCGATCCAGATGCCAATGTGATCGATGACTTGATCGTCTACCGGCGAGGAAAAGAGAAGATCCTGATCGTGGTTAATGCCTCGAATGACGACAAAGACTGGGCATGGTTGAATGCAGTGAAAGACGGTAAGGTGCTGGTGGATAAGCGGCGACCTTGGGCTCGGGCATTCGGGCGTAATGTGGTCTTGCGTAATCTGCGTGACCCGAAAGAGGGTGGTGATATGCGTGTAGATATTGCTATCCAAGGGCCACGATCACGCGAGATTCTCATGGCAATGGCGGATGGGAAAAAGCCCACCCGTTATACCATCCGCTTTTTGAAGCGCACCCATATTTGTGAGGTGAACCTGGGCGGATTTGATCTGATCGTTTCGCGTACTGGTTACACAGGCGAGAAGTTCTCCTATGAGTTGTTCGTCCATCCCGATCAAGCGGATGCCCTATTCAACAAACTCATGGAAGTTGGTGCACCGTTTGGATTGAAACCCTGTGGTCTTGGGGCGCGCGACTCACTGCGTACGGAAGCAGGCTTACCCCTCTATGGGCATGAAATGGGCGGTGAAATGAATCTTGGGGTGGGTGAGGCAGGTTTTGGCTCGTATGTCAAAACTTATAAACCCTGGTTCATTGGGCGCGAGGCCTATATCGAGCGAGAGAATGCCCGCAAGGGAGCTTTGATACGCTTCCGCTTTGACGAAAAAGGAGTGCGTATGGCTCACCTCGGTGATCCTGTGGTCGATCGGCGTGGCAGGGTGGTCGGTAATGTAACCAGTTGTGCTGTAGACGCGGATGGTTATCTCACCGGACAAGCTTATGTCGAGATCAAGAGCGCAGTACGCGATAATATTCTCTATATCTACCAGGGAGCACCAAAAGAGGCTGGCAAAGCTCTAGGAAATTTGAACGTCGGTGATCGAGTGCTTCTTCCTTCTCCCGTGCACGTGATCCGCCGCTTCCCCAAAATGCGCTAATATCATACACCTGGCAGGTTCTCCACAGCTTGCCAGGTTTAATTTCCAACCCATTTTCTCGAAAGGAGACAAGTTTAAAAATGGAAACGCCTTGGGATCATCGCTTCGCACAGCGTACCCAAAGAATGGCAAGTTCAGTAATCCGTGAGTTGCTCAAATTAACTGAAAATCCTGAAATTATTTCTTTTGCGGGAGGCTTGCCCGCGCCGGATGTTTTTCCAGTGGATGAGTTTCGCTCCGCTTGTGACGTTGTGTTAAGCGAAGTTGGTGCGCAGGCTTTACAGTACAGCACCACCGAAGGATATCTACCACTGCGTGAGATGATCGCCCGGCACACGGCGCGCTACGGCATTAAAGTTACCCCGGATAATATTATGATTACCTCAGGCTCACAGCAAGCCCTGGACCTGATTGGAAAGGTGTTCATCAACCGGGGTGACCAAATCCTGGTTGAAGAACCAACTTATCTTGGTGCGCTGCAAGCCTGGAATGCTTATGGGGCTGAGTATGTTACCGTCAGCATGGACGATGATGGGATGATCACAGAAGAATTAGAGGCTGCGCTGCGTACCGGACCGAAATTCATTTATGTGTTGCCCAATTTCCAGAATCCCACCGGCGTGACGCTTTCTTTGGAGCGCCGTCATAAATTGATTGAGCTGGCTGATCGCTACGGAGTGCCGATCATTGAAGATGACCCTTATGGGCAGCTTCGATATGAGGGAGAGCACTTGCCATCCGTGGTCTCATTGGATAGCCAATTTAGAGAAAACGGTGATCTCGAATATCGCGGCAATGTGATTTACCTGAGTACTTTTTCCAAGACACTTGCGCCTGGTCTGCGTCTGGCATGGGTAGTTGCTCCGCCAGAGGTGATTCGAAAATTGGTGCAAGCCAAGCAGGGTGCAGACTTGAACACAGCCGCTTTCACTCAGATGGTTGCATACGAGGTAGCCAGAGGCGGTTTCCTCGACCGGCATATATGGACGATCCGGCGAGTGTACGGCGAGCGGCGTAACATTATGCTAGAAGCTATGGATCAGCATTTCCCCTCCAGTGTTCGCTGGACACATCCAAAGGGCGGCTTATTCCTTTGGGGCATTATGCCAGAGTTCCTGAATGCCACGGAGGTTTTTAAAGTGGCTGTGCAGAAGAAAGTCGCCTTCGTTCCCGGGCAGTCATTCTTCGCCAGAGGCGGAGGGTTGAATACCATGCGCTTGAATTTTTCGAACGCATCCCCTGAAATGATCCGTACTGGCATCGCTCGCTTAGGCGAGACGCTTAAAGAGATGATCGACAGCCACAATTAACCGACGATCTTTGAGTTAAACACGTAGGGGTCTGCTCGAGGCTTGTTCGCTCTAGCAGACCCCTTTTTGATAGTTGAGAGAAGCAGGAGTTTACGGAATACTGAGTAGCTCGATCTCGAAGATCAGTGTGGCATTGGCGGGAATCACGTCACCCACTGCCTGGTTCCCATATCCGAGCTCGGGCGGGACGATCAACTTGCGAGTACCACCTACCCGCATGCCTACCAGGCCTTCTTCCCAGCCTTTTATGACATTCCCGGCGCCGATGGTTACCTGGAAGGGTTCATTACGGTCACGCGATGAATCAAATTTAGTGCCATCTTCCAACGTGCCGACATAATGGACCGAGACGGTATCTCCGGTTTTGGCTTCTTGCCCGGTTCCGACAGTGAGGTCCTGGTATTGCAGGCCCGAGGCGGTGGTGGTCAGCTCGCCTGCAGGCTGGTTGCTCTTGGATTTGAAGTAGACGATTGCGGCAATTGCGCCGATGATCACGAAAACAGAGACTATGATGATCAGCCGCTGTTGGTTGCGGCGCTTGGCGCGTGCAGCGCGGCGCTGTTCACGCAAATTGAGTTTGGTAGTCATGTGGGTCGCTCTCCGAATATAATGGATATTGCCCCCCGGCAAGTTATCCTTGCCGGGGGAACATCCTGAATCTTACCGTAATTTCTTGATGATTGGAAGGCCCAACATTGCCGATAAGAACGCTGGCAAAGGCAGGAAGGAAAACGTATTTGCCTGCACAGCAAATCCCTTCTGCATTTGGTTCGTCAGCCCCGCAGGCGTTCCAGTTTTGGCAACCAGCGGCAGGAAGGTCGAGAACACCGTTCCGGGTTCATTGACTACTACCAGAAAGCTGTCCGTGATCGGCTCTGTATTGTATGCATTCCACGCCTCGATCTGCACGGTATAAGAACCGCTGGCCAGGTACGTATGCGTGAAAGGCAGAGGATCAAGGGCTGTGGTATCACTGAATACCGGGGAACTGTCGCCGAAGTCGACGGTAAAAGTGTAAGGTTTGTCAGCATCATCTGGTAGGATATCTGCGCTGAAGTCTACCATGTCACCAGCGTAGATCGTGCTGGTAGTTACCAGGCTCAATTCGACACTGGTGATAGGTACTGGTGATGCACTTACCGTGAGATTGACCTCATCGGTGACCGATTCGCTCATAGCGCAGTTCAACGCGCCGAGCGCAACCGTGAAGTCACCAGGCGTATCGAAGGTGTGGCTGAGGGTCAAGGGATCATCACTGCTAGTTCCTTCGAAGACATTCCCATCACCGTAGTCAACCGTATAGGTGTACGGCTTACTGGCTTCATCCGGAGTGACATCAACGCTGAACTCCACCACATCTCCTGGATAAATGGGAGCCGAGGTGAGCAGCGTTACATCTACACTACTGAGATCCACGCAAATGGGTTCCAGGACTTCAACCGGATGCGATACCAAAGAACTGCCATAGTCGTTTGTGGTCGTCAGCGTTACCGTGTATGTGCCGATGCTGGCGTATGTGTATGTAGGATTCTTCTCCGTTGACGCTCCCACACCATCGCCAAAGTCCCATGCATAGGTCAGGGGTGGTGTGCCAGTAGATTGGTTGGTGAACTCCACAGGCGATCCAAGATAGACCGGTGAATTGCTGGAGAACTCGGCGGTAGGAGCCTGCGGTGCGCCGCAGGCATCGCCGGTGCCGGACAGACCGATATCGTCGATATGCCAGCCGTTGTCAACCACATAGTTATTCGTATTGAGGCGGAAACGGATTTTAGCCGTCGCGATACCATTCAGAGCGGGCAAATCCATACGCACCTCACTCCAGGTGGTCATATCGCCAGAGTAGCGCACTGCCTCTATCCAGTTTACGCCATCGTCTACGGAATACTCAACGATAGCATTATCATAGTTCGCTTGCGTCTCGTAGATATGCCAGAAGCGTAGGTTGACATTGCCCCAGTCGGTCATATCAAACGTAGGCGAGGTGATGGAAACATTTTTACTATTACCATAATTTCCGCCAGGGCTATCCGTCCAGGAATTGGATGGGCTGTGCGAGGATTCGCTGGTGATTGCCCAGGGTGATTGTACGGTCCAGCCCAGGTTGCCGCCTTCTACATCATCGAAGAAGACATCGCACATCGGGGTCAAGTAGAAATCCTGCTCGACGGTCTGGTAATCTTCGGCGACAACGCCGGTGACGGTTTGGTCAAGATAGTTGTTGGCACTGGCAGTAATATCATAGGTTCCACTCAACACAACCATCTCATAGAGTCCGGTGACCGGATCGCTGGTTGTCTGGAATCCACCCGCGGTAATAGTTGCCTCGATCGGTGCGCCACTGGTGGTGTCGTATACATGACCGGTGATATGCGGAGCAATATCCGGGTCGATTACATCGATGAACACCGCACTGGTGTAACCCCAATTGCCAGCCGCATCTTTACTCTCGACAAAGATCGTGTGTCGTCCATTCGCCCAACCGGTAGTGTCGATGGTCGCTTCGATGCCCTCAATGGTGGAATTGAAGCTCCCATCACTGGCGGTCATCGGGGAGGTGACTGTGCCGGTCACAAAAGACGGATCATCGATGCTATAGCGCGCTTCAGAAATGTTTTGGGTTGGTTCAGAACCGTTGTTATTTGAGTAACGTGTGTCGTTTGCTGTAGCAGTCAGATGCACCGGATCTCCTGGCGCGATCGCTATGGGCGTCACAGTCAGATCTACCGACTCTGGACCGGAAGGAGTCATGTAGGGTGCGCGGGAGGCTTTGATGCCATTCAGTAGAGCATCCCGGTTGTCGGGGTAGATAATGTTTTCGAACGAATCGCAACTCTGGAAGAATTCTTCGCCCATTTCGAACGTGTAACCAGCAATCCCTAAGACGCCATAAGCCCAGTCATCGTGCGTTCCGGTAGTGGTGTAAAGATCGCTGGACTGCTGTGGCGTATAGTTATTGAAGTAAGCAAACTTACGTCCAAGCGTTCGCAGTTGGGCATGGTTAGGACCATCTGTATACGTCCAACCCCAAGGCCAAAGGACTAGATCACTGTATGAGTGTAGTGTGATGAACAGTCCGGTGGTATCGGCAGGTGCTGGATCGGTATCTAGCGGACCGCGCTGATCAGGGAAGAGTGATAGCACCTGAGCCTCGATAGCCTGGTTTTCTGGTTCGGAGTTTGCTGATGGGCCCTGGTAGAGATCATCGCAGGGGTTAGTTCCCGCTCCACCCCAATGAAAATCGTTATTACGATTCAGGTCGGTACCGTAATCTGGGTAAGAGGTACAACCGTCGTCGTTATCGGTGTTCTTGCGCCACCACTCACCCGTCTCAGCAAATTTTCGTCCATCCGGATTAGCGGATGGGACAAAATAGAGTTCGTAGTAATCCAACATCCAGGTGATGTCGGGGTCAATACCATAATTGCTGAGCAAGTGCTCCATCAGCCGCATGGCCGTTTCTGTAGTAACCAGCTCACGGGCATGCGTGGAGGCCATCAGGAAGAAGCGCCCGTACTTTTCCGTGCGGCTCTCGTTGGTCAGGCGCATCATCCACATATCGTAACCAGCGGGTCCACCATCGGTCGCCTTATCCCAGCTGTCGCCGATGTCGGTCTTGTCTACCAGGCCTGGGTATGTGGCTGCTATTTCATCCATTGATGCGTAGTTTTCCTCTACCGTACGATAGCAAGGAAAGTTAGGGATTCCGTCTGTCTGTCCTATAATAGGCACCAATGGTTGGTGGATTTGGTCAGTCTTTGCCTGGTCGATCTCCACCCGGTAGCCTTGCTGGCTAAGTAGGTCGAAACGACCGGTAGTCACCATGGCTACCAGATAGCCATCGGTATGGTTTACTTCCCAAATGTCAAGCTGGGAAGCGAGTGAGTCCAGGTCGGCGCGGTCAGAAAAATAAACTCGCACCACAATGAACTCGCTGTTGGGGGTCTCAGCTTGGGTTTGGGAAGCCGCTACCGGTTTAGAGATTGATAGGCTGCCAAACGTGCTTAGGCAGAGTACAACGATCATGAGAATGTTGAAAAGACGATGTTTCTGCATACTGTTTTCCTTTTCTGTTTAATGTTTGACTGTGACGGGTAAAAATAGGTTATACCACACAAGCTGCGTGGTTAGATCTATCTGTTGGAAAACAAGGGGATTGCCTTGTGAGCTAAAACGTAGGGTGGCAATGTTCGTGTCACCACTTTTAGCCTCCGGCGGCACATGAACGACGATATAGATCGTCGCGCTCTCACCTGAAGCTAGCGGGCCGATTGGTGTGGAAGAATCTACCGTCCAGGTGCTGGTCACGACCAGGTCAAAAGTATCGGTCAAATTACCGGTGTTGGTCAGTTGCAGCGTATACGTTACCGGGATACCTGGAGCGTTTGCCACCAGTGAGTCAGCCTCCGCACTGACCGTCAGGCCGTAATCGCCGGCGATGGCGGTGCTGAGTAGGGTCGA
>ERZ1649853.653-NODE-653-length-14189-cov-17.374699_pt1 | contig 14189 bp, 8 predicted proteins | sample MGYA00575353_ERZ1649853 | MGnify/ENA primary metagenome ERZ1649853 (study PRJEB40853, sample SAMN11349654) | freshwater sediment metagenome | isolation source: river sediment | host: Sediment | place: India: Okhla Barrage, New Delhi | collected 2017-02-21 ...
GGAGCGCGAGGGGGGCGGCGGCGGCGGCGGCGGCTGCGGCGGCGGCGGCGGCCGCGGCCGGGGCGGCCGGGGTGGCGGCGGCGGCCGCTACTGACGGATCGAGGGCCGGGGCTCTCTCGAGCCCCGGCCCTTGCACTCACATCGGGCTGAATCCGGGCTCCACGCAGTACTGATCGTTCATCCGCGCCTCGAGGCTCCCCTGCCCGAGGCGGTTCCTCTTTTTGTCATCGCGACTCCTTCTCGAACCCCTCGCGGCTGCGGTCGCGGGCCGGCCCGAACTCCGGCTTCACCGGCGGCCGCTGCTCGCGGAGCTTCAGGACCTCCTGGATGCCGCGGTCGAGCTGGGCGTCCACCCCCCTTGCGAGCTCCTGCGGGAGGTTCTGCAGCTCGATGTCGGGGATCACGCCCCGGTTCTCGAGGCTCCACCCCTGCCTCGCATCCCACCATGCGAATTCCGGCTGGGTGAGCATGCCGCCGTCCTGGAGGGTCTTGTCCCCGCGGATCCCGACGACCCCGCCCCAGGAGCGCATCCCGATCACGGGAGCGAGCCCCTCGATCTGCACGGCCGCGGGGAAGATGTCGCCGTCCGATCCCGCGAACTCGTTGGTCAGCACGACGAACGGGCCGTTGAGGACGGCCGCGGGATAGGTCGTCACGCCGCCGCCCCGTGCCCTGTCGAAGCTGACGAGCTTCCGCCTCAGGCGCTCGACGATCATCTGGGAGACCGCGCCGCCGCCGTTCCAGCGGACGTCCACGATCATTCCCTCCTTGTCGAGCTGCGGGTAGAACCAGGTGTTGAACCGGATCAGCCCTTCCTTCCACATGTCCGGGATGTGGACGTAGCCGATCTTCCCGCCGGTCTTCTCGGAGACGTACTCCCGGTTCCGGCGCACCCAGTCGGCGTACCGGAGGTCTCCGTCGCTCCGGAGCGGCGTCACGACGACGTCTCGCGCACCATCCCGGGACGGCTTCGAGCCCACCGTCAGCACGACGGCCTTCCCCGCGAGGCCGTCCATCGAGGCGTCGAACGGAACGCCCCGGCGGAACGGCTGGTGGTTCACCGCGAGGACGTACTCTCCCTCCCGGACCGCCGCCTGGGGCTCCTCGATCGGGGAGCGGACCCGGTCGGCGGGATCGCCGCGGTAGATCCGGACGACCCGGTACGCGTCCCCCTCGCGCGCGAGGTCCGCGCCGAGCAGACCGACGGGAACCCGGGCCACCTGGACGCCGGGATCGCCCCCCCAGACGTACGTGTGCGAGGTCCCCAGCTCGCCGATCACCTCGCCCAGGAGGTCGCGCAGGTCCTCGCGGTTCGCGAGGCGAGGCAGGAGAGTCGCGTAGCGGTCGCGGACCGCCTTCCAATCCACGTTCCCCATTCCGGGGTCCCAGTAGAAGTCCCGCATCTGGCGCCAACCTTCGTAGTAGATCTGGGCCCATTCCTCTCGCGGATCGATCTCGATCACGATGCCGTCCAAAGAGACCTTCCCCTTGGCGAGATCGGGCCCCGGCGGCGCCGCGGCGCCGACGACGAAGATCTCGCCGGCGGCCCTCACGACGGCAACCTTCTCGGACTTCGGTGCGAGGACGTACGCGGCGACCCCTTCGACGAAGGGCTTCGCCTCCTTCTTCTCGAGATCGAACGCCACGAGCGCGGCACGGGGCCCCCTGTCCTCGAAGAGGTCCGGCATCTCCGCGAACCCCTCGAGCGGGAACGAGAGGAAGAACAGATGCTTGGCCGTGGCGCCGAGCCCGCCGTAGCTGCCGACTGGGATCGGAAGCTCGACGAACCGCTCCCGCAGCCCGGCGACGTCGATCTCCACCGGCTTCGGCGGCTTCTTGTCGTCGGCCTTGCCTTCCTTCTCCTTGTCGTCCTTCGCCTCGTCCTTCCCCTTCTCCTCCTCCCCGGCTTCCTTCTTCCCCTCCTCCGGGGGAAGCCCCTCGAGGGCGGCGACGGGGTTCTTGACGTCCTTCCGGAGGAGAACGGCGTAGACCTTCGTGTTCTTCGCCTCGACGTTCGTCCAGTCGCGGCCGCCGAGGATCGGGTTCGTCGCGCGGTCGCTCAGGAAGTAGAGGTAGCGCCCCTCCGGATCCCAGGCGGGCGACGTATCGTGCGTCGTCGGCCCCGTCACCTCGTGGACCTTCCCCTCCCTCGCGTCGTAGAGGAAGATCGAGGAGTACTGGTTGGGAAGCACCTTGGAGTAGGCGAGCCAGCGCCCGTCGGGGCTCCATACGTACTCCCGGATCTCGGCCTGCAGGCTGCGGTCCACGTCCCTGGGCTTCCCTCCCTCGGCCGGGACGACCCGGAGCGTCTGCGTCTGGTCGGCGTACGCGATCCACTTCCCGTCGGGGGAGAACCGCGGCGGGAAGTGCCAGCCGGAGTCGGCGGCGGGGACAACCGTTAGGGGCTCGCCGCGGCCCCACGCGTCCACGACCCGGATCTCCTCCTCGCGAGGCGCGTCGGTCACGTAAACAAGCTTCTTCCCCTCCCCGTCGAAGCTCGCCCAGCTCTCGCGCGCGCCGCTGCCCCGGCTCACCGGAAGGGTGACCCCCTCCTTGACGGGCACGGAGAAGATCTCCCCGCGGCTCACGATCGCGAGGCGGGTGCCGTCGGGCGAGAGGTCGAGCGACGTAAGGGTCCGGCCGGGATCGGGGTACCGCACTCGCGTGAGGATCCGGTCGGAGGGCAAGTCGATGTCCACCTTGCGGGTCGTCCCGTCCTTCGTGTCGAACACGTGGACGTCGCCTCCGAGAACGAGCACGATCTTGCCGCCGGGGCCGATCGAGGGCCACCGCGCGTCCCAGCCTTCGAAGTCGGTGTGACGCCTCCGGTCTGAGCCGTCCGGCCGGATCGACCACACGTTCATCGTCCCGCCCTGGTCGCTGAGGAAGTACACGCGCCCGTCGTGCCACATCGGATACGCGTCGATCCCGTCGAACTCGGTGACCTTGCGGAAATCCGCTTTCGCCGGGTCGCCGACCCAGATGTCGGGAGCCGTGCCGCCCCGGTATCGCTTCCAGGTCGCCTGCTCCCACGACTTCCGGTTGAACGCCCATATCCCCGTCTTCGGGTCCACCGCGAGCCGGACCGCCCATCCGAGCGGGAGCTTCTCCGGGTCGCCCCCCGCCGCGGGGATCGAATACAGCTCGAAGTCGCCGGTGGGCGACTGGGCCGCGCTCCGGAACAGGATCCTCTCGCCGTCGGGGGTCCAGCCGACCACCTGATCCGCCGCCGGCCCCCAGGTGAGACGCCTGGGCTCCCCTCCGTCGGACGGGATCACGAAGACGTCGGCGTTCCCGTCGTACTCGCCCGTGAACGCGATCAGCCTCCCGTCGGGCGAGAAGGAGGGGAAGTACTCGGACCCGGGGTGGGCGGTCAGCCGGCGGGCCAGGCCCCCCGCGGACGGCACCGTCCAGAGGTCGCCCTCCGCGCAGAACACGATGCGATCGGCGTGGATGTCCGGCTGGCGGTAGTAGGCGGCGGTGGCGGCGTCCGCCGCGACCGACGCGAGGACCGCGAGGATTCCCACGGCGGCCGCGACGAGCGGCCGTTCGAGTCTCGTCATTCCGACCTCCCATGCGCCCGGACCCCATGCCGGGCGGACTCCCGACGGGGGCGGCTCCGCCGCCCGGTGCGCGCCGGAACCGTTGTTACGTGCAAAACCCCTCCTCGGTTCGGGCGAGGGCCTTCGTGCCATGGATCCGACGCCTCCGACGCCTCCGTCCCCCGGCGTCCCTCGTCCCGAGTCCCTTTGCCCGAAGCCGTACCGCACTCTACACTGTCCCCTTCGCCGGGCGCGTTTCGCGGAGGACCTCTCGTGGGAAAGCGGATCGGGCTCTGGCTGATCGCGGTCGCCGTCACCCTCGTCGCCGCCCGCTGGCAAAGGACGACGGGGCCGACGTACCCGGTGCAGGGGAGCGTCGCCGTCGGGGGGGCCGCGATCCCGATCTGCCTCGAGAGGAGCCACGGAGGCGACACGGATCAGCCCGTGAGGATCGCCACCGACGATGCGGAGATCTCAGGCGAGGTGCGCTGGCACCGATACCCGACCGACGACCCGTGGACCGTGATCCCGATGGCGCGAACGAGGCGGGGGCTCGAGGCCGCCCTCCCCAACCAGCCGCCCGCGGGAAGGCTCGAGTACCAGGTGCGGCTGACGCGCCGGGGGGAGCAGGCGGTCTTCCCGGAGCTCCCGGCGGTGACCCGGTTCAAGGGCGAGGTGTCGCCCTACGTCCTCGTGCCCCACGTCCTCGCGATGTTCGTCGGGATGCTGCTGTCGACGAGGGCGGGGCTCGAGGCGGTGACGCGGTCGGGAGATGCCCGGCGTCTGACGACGCACACGCTCGGCTTCCTCGTGATCGGGGGGCTCCTCCTCGGCCCGATGGTTCAGAAAGCCGCCTTCGGGAGCTACTGGACCGGCGTCCCGTTCGGCTGGGACCTGACCGACAACAAGACGCTCGTCGCTGCGGCGGCCTGGGGATGGGCGGCCTGGCGCTCGAGGAGAGGCCGCGGCGCCCGGTGGGAGATCGTCGCGGCGTCGATCGTCACGCTCGCGGTCTTCGCGATCCCCCACAGCGCCTGGGGGTCCCGGATCGAGTGGGAGTGACCCGGCGGGCGGGTCAGCGAGAGGCGAGCTGGGAGAGCACCGCCTCGAGCAGCGCGTCGGGGAACACTCCGCCCGACTCGAGGGCGCCGCGCGCGGCCGCGAGCGCCTCGCCGACCTCGCTCGGGGTCCGGGGGATCGGCGTCGTGGATCTCGGCCCCTTCTTCGCCTTCTCCGCCGAGGTCGCCTCGAGCAGCGCGTCGAGCCCCGCCGTCGCACGCCCCTCCAGCATCGCCTGCGCGACTCCGGCAAGGAGAAGGTACGGGTGCGCCGAACCGTCGGGGAGACGGAACTCCACCGTCTCCGGGGCGATCTGCCGCCCGTCCGCGGCCCGCGCGACGATCGGGAGACGGACGAGCGCGCTCCGGTCGTAGGCCCCCCAGAAGATCGCCCGGGGGGACTCCTTCCCCTGGCTCAGGCGGACGAACGATCCGTCCGCGCGGTTGCCGAACGCCATCAGCGCGGCGCCGACGCGGACGAGGCCCGCAACGAGCCACTTCGCCTCCGGCCGGAGCTCCCCCGAGGGTGCGTGCGCGTCCAGGTGGCCCTCCCCGGTCCAGGGCGCCAGGTGGAAGTGGAGCCCGTTCCCGGCGTGCCCCTCGCGCACGATCGGGTCGAAGCTGCAGAGCAGTCCGGCTCGGTGGGCCAGGTTCCGCAGCACCCACTGCGTCAGCGCGACCGACCGCGCCGCCTCGGGCAGGGGCGCGAGCGCGAGCTCGATCTCGTGCTGCTCCCAGAGAACCGGGTCCGACTCGTCCGCCTCGATGTAGCCGACCTCGCTGTGCGCGTACTTGACCGGGACCCCGATCTCGGCGAGCACGACCATCGCCCGCCGACGCAGCCCCTCCCCGAAGACGAACGGGGAGCTCGCGTGGTAGCCCCGGTCGGCTGCGCCGTATATGTCGCTCTCGGCGCGGCGTTTCCCCAGGAAGTACTCGACCTCGCCGAGGGCGTGGAGATCCACTCCCGACTCGGCCTTGAGGCGCTCGTACCCCCGCCGCAGGATCGTCGAGGGGGACTGCGGCAGCGGCTCCCCGTCCCGGCCTCGATGTCCGCAGAGGAGCACCAGCGCGGGCTGCTCCGAGAACGGGTCGAGGAACGCCGTCTCGAGCCTCGGCCGGAGCACGATGTCGGAGGCCCCCGAGGGGATGCCGAGCCCCCGGAAGAGGCTCGAGCCGTCGGCCCGCTCGCCGCCCGACAGGATGTCCTCGAGGTGGCAGACGCCTCGCGGGACGAAGTCCAGCGTCTTGAGCCAGCCGTCGCCGCCGATGTGCATCAGGCTGACCAGGCGGATCCCGCGCTCCGAGACCAGATCGACGAGATCCCGCACCGACCAGTCGGCTGGAGCCTTCCCGATCATCCTTTCGAGGACGCCGGCCGGGAGCACCGTCCTCCGCCGCTCCGGAGGCCCGCCCTCGGCCAGGCCCTCTCGACACGGCGCGCGGTCTCCCGTCCGGATCGTCGGCATGCGAACCTCTCTCCCGCAAGAGGGAAAGGCACTATAGCAGAGCCGGGCGACGCGCCGGAACGCGCGGGAGCCGTGGTATAAGGGCCGCGGAGCCCGCAGTCCCGTGTTCTCCGTCGCGGCGCTTCCGAGGAGGGAGATTTGACTCGCGCGATCACGCTCAGGACGCTCGCCCGGATCGCCGCCGCGCTCGCGCTGGGGACGGGGCTCGCCGCGCTGGCGGCCGGGACGCCCGCCGGGCAGGAAGACCCGCGGGACCGGCCGTACCCGCACGGAGACTGGTCGGAGGATTGCGGCCTCTGCCACGACGAGGAGAAGTTCCTCCCGGCGAGGCCGACCAAGGACTTCCGGCACGGAGCGGCGCTCCCGCTGCGCGGCGCGCACGCCACCGCCGCGTGCTCGGCCTGCCACGAGACGCTGGACTTCACGAAGCCTCCGAAGCCGGACTGCGCCTCGTGCCACCAGGACGCACACCGCGGCGAGTTCGGGATGGACTGCGGGCGCTGCCACACGCCGAGGACCTTTCTCGACCGGGCGGAGATGGCCCGCGTGCACCGGACGACCCGCTTCCCGCTCTCGGGCGCGCACGCGGCCGCGGACTGCGAGGGATGCCACAGGCCCGTCCCGCAGGGCCACCTCGCCTACGTGGGGCTCGCGACGGAGTGCGAGGCCTGCCACGACAGTCCCGCCTTCCCGTCCGCACCGCAGAGACCTGCGAGCCACGTGGAGGGAGCTTATCCCCCGGACTGCTCGGCGTGCCACAACACGGTCGATTTCTCGATCGTCCGGTTCGACCACGCGACGACGTCGTTCCCGCTGACGGGCGCGCACGTCGGTCTAGCCTGCACGGCCTGCCACGCGGACGGCGTCTACGACGGCAAGCCGACCGAGTGCGTCTCGTGCCACCAGGCGGACTACGACGCGACGACGGACCCGGGCCACTCCGCCGCCGGCTTCGGGACCGACTGCGCTCTCTGCCACACGACGACGACCTTCGACGGCGCCCGCTTCCCGGAGCACGACGCGTCGTACTTCCCGATCTACTCCGGATCCCACGCGGGCGTGTGGAGCGCCTGCTCGGACTGCCACACGAACTCCGCGAACTACACGGTGTTCAGCTGCCTCGGCTGCCACTCGCAGGCCGACACGAATCCGATCCACGGCGGCGTGCCGGGCTACTCGTACGACAGCGCCGCCTGCTACGCGTGCCACCCGCGCGGCGTGCCGGAGGACTGAGCATGCGTTTCCGACCGACCGCGCTCGCCCTTCTTCTCGCCGCGGCTCCCGCGCTCGCCCAGGGAGCCGAAGCCCCGTCGCTCCGCGTGACCTACGTGACCGGCGGGTCCGTCTACGTCGGCTCCGGAGCCGACGAGGGGCTCGACACAGGCGACCGCCTCGAGGTCGTGCGCGACGAGGTCCCCGTGGCGGTGCTCACCGTCACGGAGGTCTCCCAGCACCGTTCCCGTTGCGCTGCCGACGGCGAGGCCGTCGAGATCCAGGTCGGCGACGCCGTCCGGCTCGCCCCCGCCGCGGGCGAGGCCGAGACCGCCTCCGGGCAGGAAGATGCGTCTCCCCGGGAGCGCCGCCCGCTCGACCTCCGGGGCCGGGTGGGCCTCCGGTACCTCTACGTCGACCGGACCTCGGGCATCGGCGGAGGCTACCGCCAGCCGGCGCTCGACCTCCGCCTCGAGGGGAGGGACGTCGGAGGCGCTCCGATCGGGCTCGCGGTCGACGTCCGCGCCCGGAGGACCTACAGGCGGCCGGAGGACGGGAAATCGACCGAGGAAAACCGGAACCGCGTGTACCGCCTGGCCGCCTGGTGGGCGAAGCCGGGCGAGCCGCTCCGGATCGGCGTCGGGAGGCAGTTCGCGCCTTCCCTCGCCGTGGTCAGCCTCTTCGACGGCCTGTACGCGGAGTACAGGAAGGAGCGGTGGGGAGCGGGAGGGTTCCTCGGGACGGAGCCCGATCCGTCCGACTGGGGCTACTCGAGCGACGTGCGCGATTTCGGCGCATTCTACGAGTACGGAAACGCCCCGGCCTCGCAGCGCCGATGGACCGTGACGGCCGGCGCGGTCTCGTCGACCCAGGACGGGGAGATCAACCGCGACTTCCTGTTCGTCCAGGGCCGGTACGACGACCGGAAGCTCTCCGCGTACCTGGCGCAGGAGATCGACGTCAACCGCGGCTGGCGGAAGGACGCGGAGAGCGGGGACTCCTTCACATCGACGAGCACGTTCGCGTCCCTGCGATACCGGATCGAAGAGCGTCTCACGATCCGGGCCGGCTTCGACGACCGCCGCAGCGTCCGGCTCTACCGGGATCTCGTGACCCCCGAGACCGACTTCGACGACGCGTACCGGCAGGGATACTGGGCGGGCGCGGAGGGAAAGGCCGGCGGCCACCTGCGCTGGGGGCTGGACGGCCGGCGCTCGAGCGGGGGCGCCGCGGGAGATGCCGACTCCGTCACGGCGACCCTGGGCGCCCTCCGGCTGACGCGCCTGGGACTCGACGCGCGGGTCCGGAGCACGCGGTACGGCAGCGACGCCACCCGGGGCTGGCTCCACTCGGCCTCGCTCTCCGTGGACGTCGCGAGCCGGGCGCGCGTCGAGATCCACGGCGGAGTCCGATCGGAATCGCCGCGCGATCCGGCGATCCCGGACGGGAACCTCTCGTGGATGGGCGCGGAGTGGGACGTCTACGTCGGACGGCGGTGGCTCCTGGGGCTGACCGCGGACCGGACCCGGGGCGCGGACGAGGACAACAACCAGTTCTACGCGACGGCGAGCTGGCGCTTCTGACGATCCCGCGCCCCGCACCTGCGCCTCGTCGGAGAGGCGCGCGGAGCCTGGAGCGAGAAGGCGATGTGCCGGATGAGGAGGGGCCCCGGGGCCCCCGGCGTGGCGCCGTTGTTCTTCGCGTCGGGGGCCCTCGCGATCTCCGCGCAGGTCGTCCTGCTCCGGGAGCTGCTCGTCTCGCTCCAGGGCGACGAGACGGCGCTCGGGCTCGGGCTCGCCGCGTGGCTCGCCGGGATCGCCGGGGGAGCGGCCGTCGCGCGCCGCGGCGCCGGGCGCCGGCCGCACCGATGGACCGCGGCCGCGTTCGCGCTGCTCGCCGTCTGGGGATGGCCCGGGATCGCCCTGGCGCGCCTGGGGCGCCTGCTGCTCGCCCCGCCCCCGGGAGAGATCCTCTCGCTCGGGCCGTCCCTCGCGCTCGCAGTCGCGGTGGCCGCCCCCGCGGGAGCGCTCGTGGGAATCCTCTTCACGTCGCTCGCCGCCCTAGCCCCCGCCGCGGGGTGGCCCGCAGGCGACGGGATCGCGCGCCTGTACGTCCTCGAGGCGCTCGGCTCGCTCGCGGCCGGGCTGGCGACGACCTTCGTCGTCCTCCCCCTCCTGCCGCCGATCCACGGTGCGGCGCTCGCGGGGGCCCTCTGCGCGCTCGCCGCCGTGCCCGCGGCGCGGGCCGGGCTGATCCCGGGACGGGCCGCGTTCCCGCTGCTCGCGCTCGCGCTCGCCCTCTCCGCCCTTCCCCCGCTCTCGTCGCTCGCCGAGGAGGCGACCGAGCGGGCGCGGTTCCGGGCGATCCTCCCGGGGCTTCCCCTGCTGGCCTGGGCCGACACCCCTTACCAGCACGCCGCCGTGGCGGGGGGAGAGGTGCGGCACCTCTACGAGGGGGGGCAGTACGCGGGGAGCTTCCCGGACGGGCCCGAGCACGAGGTCGAGGCGAACGTCCTGGCCTGCCTCTCGCCCCGCCCCGCCCGGGTCCTCGCGGTCGGGCGGCTCCCGCTCGGCGGGCTCCGCTTCCTGCTGCGCCACCCGGTCGAGCGCGTGGACCTCGTCGAGATCGACCGCCGGGCCCACGACCTCGTGCGCCGCCACTTGCCGCGCGAGGACGCCGCGGCGCTCGACGATCCGCGGGTGCACATCGTGTTCGACGACCCTCGCCGGTTCCTCGCGCGGAGCTCCGCACGCTACGACCTGATCGCGGTGCAGGAGCCGGATCCGGTCACGCTGTTTCTCGCGCGGCTCTCGACGGTCGAGTTCTTCGGTCTGGTGTCGCGGAGTCTCGGGCCCGACGGAGTCTTCGCGATGCGGCTCGGCCTGGCGCCGAACGTGCTCACGGGCGGGACCGCGGCTCTCGGGGGGGCGGTGTTCGGGGCCCTGCGGGAGGTCTTCCCGGTGGTGCGGGCGGGCCCGGGTCCCGACGGCCTGCTGGTGGCGGGATTCCGCGCGGAGGCCGCGACCCTCGACCCCGCGACGCTGGAGGAGCGCTTCCGCGAGAGGCGCGTCCGGTGCCGAGCCTTCGTCCCCGAGATGCTCCCGGGCCTCTTCCCGCCGGAGCGGGTGGCTTCGCTCGAAACCGAGCTCCGCGACGCGGCATCGAAGGTCGAGCCGAGCCGGGACGAGCGCCCCGTGTCGTTCCTCCACGCCCTCGCGATACGCCAGAGGATCTCGGGAAGCGCCCTCGCCCCCGCGCTCCGGTCCCTCGGCGGCGCCCGGAGATGGGTTCCGGCCACCCTGCTGTCGCTCCCGTCCGTTGCGGTCCTCCTCCTCGTGCTCGGGCGCCGCACGCGGGGACGGGATGCCCGTCCGCTCGCCGCGCTCCATGCGGCCGCCGTCACCGGGACCTGCGGGATGACCTGGAGTCTCGTGCTCCTGTTCGCGTTCCAGACGCGCGCCGGCGCGCTCTACGGGCGGCTCGGGCTGCTCACGGCGGTCTTCATGCTCGGGCTCGCCGCGGGCGGCTTCGCCGCGAGGAAGGGGGCGGGCGCCTCGGCGGCCGAGTCGTCCGGATGGCTCGCGGCGACGTCCGGCATCTCCCTCGCCTTCGCGGCCCTCGTCGGGCCGGCCGTCGGCGCCGTCCTCTCGGCCCCCGGCGGAGGGGGAGGCTCGGCGGCGGCGCTCGGGGCGCTCCTGCTCTTCGCGGGGATGGCGACGGGCGCGGTGTTTCCCGTCGCAGCCGGGGTTCTCCTGTCCTCAGGGCGGGACGCCGGCCGCGCGGCTGGCGCCGCGGAGTGCGCCGACCACGCGGGCGCCGCGGGAGCGGCCCTCCTTTCCGCCGTCGCGCTCGTCCCCGCGGTCGGGGCCCGGGGAGCCTGCGCCGCGGTGGCGGCGCTGCAGGTCCTCTCGGCCGCGGCGGTCCTCGCCGCCGTCTTCCCCCGGCGGGGCCGCGGCGGGGAGCAAGGCGGATCTTAGGGCGGAGCCCCTCTCCTCAACGGGTCGGCGTGTAGTACCGCTTGAGCCAGCGCGAGAGGCCATCGAGACCGGGGAACAGCACCCGCTCGGTGACGTTCGCCTGGTCGAGCTTGTCGCGGATCTCCCACTTGAGCGACGCGGGGATCACCACCCGGCGGCAGAGACCGGGATTCCTCTCGAGCCACTGGTCGAGCTGGAGGGACGGATCGGAGATCAGCGAGAAGAGCGCGAACTGGTTGACGATGCGATCGTCGAGCGACGGCGGCTCGAGGAACAGGACGAACGCCTCCCGGGAGAGTGCGTCGAACCGCTCGAGGGTCGGGGCCGCCCGATGGAGCATCTCGGCGGTGAAGACCTGCGAGCCCTCGCGCGAGAGGACCGAGCGCAGGGCCTCGGGGAGCATCTCGTGGATCCTCACGTAGTCGATGCACCAGAGGACCCCGTCGACGTCGTAGCGATCGGTGTTGTCCGTTGCGAAGTGCAGCGCGACGTTCGGCGAGAACGACCAGTCGAGCAGGCGCGTCGGGAGGCCGTGGTGCTGGGCGAGGGCCAGCCAGTTCCAGACGGAATCGCCGGGGACCGCATCCCGATGCGCGTACTTCCGGAAGTTCCGGAGGAGGTGCCCCTCCTGGCGCGCGGGCGATCCCCCGAGCTTCCTGAGACCGGTCCTCAGGTCGGAGCGCGCGTCGCCGCCCCCCCGGAACGCGAACGGCGACCGGAACCGGCCGAGCGCCTCGACCCACGAGTCGGTGAACACGACGTCCTGAAGGTCCCGCCAGCTTCGAACGTCGACCTGCTCCATGCGCGCCTCCCGCCGGGAGCTTCCGGCGCCGCCTCGCCTCAGGCCCAGATCCCCGGGATCTCGCGCCGGCATCCGGGGCATCTCCCCGACACGAGCCTGTTCTCGAGGACGGTCATTCCCGCCCGCCGGATCAGGACCGTCTTGCAGCCCGGGCAGTACGTGTGGTCGCCGGGATGCCCGGGAACGTTGCCGACATAGACGAACTCGAGCCCCTCCGCCATCGAGATCTCGCGCGCCCGCTCCAGCGTCGGGACCGGGGTCGGCGGAAGGTTCCTCAGCCGGTACGCCGGGTGGAAGCGCGTGAAGTGGACCGGCACGGCGGCCCCGAGATCGCCCTTCACGAACCTCGCGAGATCGTGGATCTCCGTCTCGGAATCGTTCAGCCCGGGGATCACGAGGACGACGATCTCCGTCCACATCCCCTTCTTCCGCAGGCGCCGCAACGTGTCGAGGACGGGCTGCCTCTCGCCTCGGCACTGGTCCCGGTAGAACCCGTCCCGGAACGCCTTGAGGTCGATCTTGACGGCGCCGAGCACGGCGGCGAGGTCGTCGAGCGGACCCTCCTGGAGGTAGCCGTTCGACACGAGGAGCGTTCGCAGGCCGGCGCTCCTGCCGGCGACGGCGATGTCGATCACGTACTCGGACCAGACGACCGGCTCGGTGTACGTGCAGGCGATCGTCGGCGCGCCGTATCTCGTCGCGATCGCCGCGAGACGGTCGGGAGGGAGATCGAACCCGGGAACCTGCTCCGGGCGCGCCTGCGCGATCTCCCAGTTCTGGCAGAACCGGCACTCGAGATTGCAGCCGACCGCCGCGAGCGACAGCGCGCTCGTCCCCGGCAGGACGTGGTAGAAGGGCTTCTTCTCGATCGGGTCGAGGTGGAGGGAGCAGGGCCTCGAGTGGACGAGCGTGAAGTACTCCCCTCCCCGGTTCTCCCGGACGCCGCAGGCGCCGCGCTCCAGATCCGCGACCCGGCACCTTCGCGGGCACAGGCCGCACTCGACGCGGAGACCGTCGAGCTTCCGGTACCAGCGCGCCGGGCGGGCGGGCACGTCTTCGGAGCGCGGAGCCTCGAGCGACGGGCCGGTCCGGGCATCCTGCGCGAGGGCCCCCGTCGGGGACAGCGCCCCCCCGAGGCACGCCCCGCATCCTCCCGCCGCGAGCGCGGCGAGGAGCCGCCGCCTCTCGAGATCGGCTCCGCCCACGTCACGCGTCCTCCACGCGGATGCGCGCGAGATCCGCGACGCCGAGCCCCAGCCTCTCGGCTTCGGCGATGAAGCGCGGCTCGCGATTCTCGGCCGCGAGCGGCTCGAGCCCCACCTCCTTCCGGCGGGCCTCGATCACGCTCCATCCGAAGGCGTCCGTCGCGACCGGATCGGTCGAGGCCAGCACCGCCCCGTACGGCCACGCCCACCGCGGGCTCCGCGCCGGCCCCCCGTGGCACTGCGCCACGGCCGCGTCGACGACGGTGAGCCGGACCTTGTCTCGGATGAGAGGGAACGCGGCGAGCTTCGCCACGTAAGGATTGCAGCCGCCGTCGTGGAACTTGTTCGGGTTGTGGATGACGCCGTACCAGTTCTTGAGCCCGACCGAGACGCCCGCGAGATCGTGGTCCTTGAGGACGCCGAGGTTGACCAGCGCCGTCAGGTCCTCGACGAGGATCCGCGCGAAGCAGGATCCCCCCCCGCCCCACTCGCGCGGCGTCTTCTCGAAATCGTCCGTGAGGGAGATGCACCGCACGCCCGCGCCGCCGCGCTCGATCGTGTAGCCCGCCTTGACCAGGTGCGGCTCTCGCATGTCGAAGATCACGACGTTCCGAGCCGGGACGCCGGCGCGCACGATCCAGCCCGCGAGCGCCGCCGCGAGGGCCGGGTCCGGAGACATCCCCTTGCCGCCGAGGCAGTTGACCTTGATGCCGACGACGTCCCGGGGCCGGAAGAGCCGGCGCATCGCATCGACGGCGTCCCTCTCGCCCACGGCGCGGGCGACGGCCGCGGCCGCGGCGTCCTCGCGCTTCGCCGGATCGACGGCGCCCTTCGCGTCCACCATCCCCGCGCGGCGGGCGCGCGCGACGACCGGACCGCGGGAGGACCCCGCGGCCGGTGCCGACGCCCGCGCCCTCGCCCCTC